>Ga0209777_10009968_pt1 | contig 10137 bp, 6 predicted proteins | sample FrelakmetHBP12HB_FD_187147 | JGI IMG/M metagenome (GOLD analysis project Ga0209777, IMG submission 187147) | Freshwater lake sediment microbial communities from the University of Notre Dame, USA, for methane emissions studies -HBP12 HB (SPAdes)... | ecosystem: Environmental > Aquatic >...
TCAGCTAATATGGTAGATGCTATAACTACTAATATTAAAGGTATCATACAAGCAGTAGAATTATTAAGTACAGTTATTATGACTAGGCTAGTTGGTGTAGCTATTGTCTCTACTATAACTGGTTTTAATAACTTAACCTCTGTTTTAAATAGAACTTTAATTGCCTTAACAGGTTTGGCTGCTCCTGAATTAGCCTTTGCCGCTGCTGCAACAGTTGTAATAGGTAAGCTTGCTGGTTTAGGTTTAGCTTATGATAAAGCTACTGGTTTCTTAGTCACTTACCAAGAAAAAAGTTATGGTTTAACCAATTTTCTTACTAGCATCTGGGATGAAGATGTATCAAGAGCTACTGAAATTGTTGAGAAGTTTAGTTCAGCTATAGATTATCTTAGTGATAAGTTTAGTTGGTTAAAATTCTCTATAGATACTACTTCTAAAGTAGTTGATAAGATAGGTACTTTATTTTCTGGCTTAGATATATATGGAAGTGTAGCTACAAGAGCTGCAATAAAAGATCAACGTGATCTTATTAATAGTTTTGAAGATACTAGGAAGTCTGCTTTAGATGTACAAAAAGCTATTGCTGAAGGTAAGTTAGAAGGAGCAACACCAGCAGAAACAAATAAGAATATTACTGAAGCTTTAAGTAAGCTAATAATTATACCAGAAGCAAAAAGAGCAGGTGGTGGTGAAGACTTAGAACCTCCAGGAATATCTACTGGTGCTACTTCTAGGGCTTTAGCTAAACAACAAGCTCTACTTACACAAAGTAACGATGCTATTAAACAATCTGGTGATATTAAGATAGCTTTACTAGAAAAACAAAAAGCTGCTATAGAACAAAGTATGGTTGCTGTTAATGGTAAAATTGCTACTCCTGAAATAGAAGGTAGGCAAAAAGTACAAGATATAGAATTAAAAATATTAAGTATTAAAAGAGAAGTTACTAGAGCTACTGAACTTGCTACTTTAGCTGCTCAAAAAGAAAATGCTATCTTGGAAAGTAATGCCTTACTTATAGGTAAGAATAAAGAGGCTATTTATAATGCTGTTCGTTGGCAAGAGACTAAAGTAAAAAGTGATACTGATGAATCTACTGGAATTAGTGGTAGATTTGGTGGTCGTGGTGCATCTGCTGTAGGTGGAAATGAGGCTGATAAATCTCGTGGTTCTATGCAAGTTACTGAGAAAGCATGGAAAGATACTGGTAGAGAAGCTAAAGATTTTGCTACTGCTGATATGATTGAACTATCTAAAGCTGGTAGACAATACCTTGACCAGATGATAACTAGATTTAAAGATTTAGAACTAAGTCTTGCAGCTTATAATCAAGGTACTGGTGCTGTTACTGATATTTATAAAAAGGCTGGTGTTACAGTAGGAGAAACTGACCCAGAAGAATTAGCTAAAGTTAAAGCTAACTTAACTCCTTTAATGCTTAAGTATGTTAAAGAAACTATGTCTACTATCCCAGTACAGAAAGGGGATATTTCAGCTATTACACAACAAACAGTTTTAAACAAACTAAAAGCTGATGAAGCTATACAAGATATACAAATACAACAAAAGAAAGAAAAGTCTAATCAAGATAATATAGTTTATTTATCTAATTATAAAAGAGGTGTTCAAGAGTTACAAGCACAAGCTCTGGCAGCTAACGGCGAAGTAGAAGCAGCAGAAAAACTAAGGACAGACTTAAAGTATCAACAACTTCGACTTGATTATGCTGGTAATGAAGAAGCATTAAAATATATTGCTACTATACAACAAGGTGTTATTGGTACAGCTCTTATCACTCAAGCTGAAGAACATTTACGTAACGTACAAAAAGAAGTAGCTGATGCTGAAGCTACCATTAATATAGAAAGACAAGCTGGGCTTATTACTTACGATGAAGCAGCTAGAAAGATGGTTGACGTAAAGAAAAACGTTCTTTCTGTTGAGTATGCTACTTTAGACGTTTTAAAACAACAAGTAGCGGCTGGAAATAGGTCTAAAGATTTACCAGAAAAGATAGCTGGTTTAAAAGGTAAATTAGAGAGAAGTGGTGTAGATAGTACAGCATTACAGAATAAAGTTTTAGCTGCTGGCGATACAACAGGTTTAATAGCTAAAGTAGGTAGTAGTTTAGCAGATCAAGCAAGTATCTCTCAAAATAGGGATAAAGATATAGATGATGTAAAGGAAAGAGCTAAACATGACCCTACTATGACTGCTAAGAAACAACAAGATGAAATATCTGCTATTAAAAGTAAAGCTAATAAATCTGAACTTAGCTCTAACTTACAAATGTACGGTGCTATTGCTGATGCTGGAGCTAAAACTTTTGGTATGCTTACTTCTGAAATGATAAAGATGTATGGAGCTAGAAGTACGCAGGCTAGACTAGCTTTTGCTGCTGAAAAAGCCATGCAAATTAGTTCTTGTATTATGCACACAGCTACAGATATTATGTCTGCTATGGATCTACCTTTTCCTTTTAATCTAGCTATGGGTGCTATGGTTGGATCTATGGGAGCAGTACAACTTGCAACTATTGTTAGCCAACCTATGCCACAAGCTCATGCTGGTTTAACTAATGTACCAGCAGACCAAACTTATTTATTAAGTGCTGGTGAACGTGTACTTGCACCACAACAAAACAAGGATTTGACTAAAGCTCTATCTGATGGTACTATGGGTGGAAATAAACAACAACAGCAACCTCATACTACTAAAATTATTAATGTATTTGATCCTAGTATAGTTGGTCAATATATGAATACACCACAAGGTGAAACATTAATAATGAATACAGTTCGTAGAAATCAAGCAGCCTAAGAGGACAATCAATGGCATATTCACAAGGTACAGCCTCTGCTAGTGGTAGTGGTTATCTTAATCTATTTACAGCTTTAAGAACTTTTACTGAAACTACTCTAGGCTGGACTTTAATGCAAGCTAGAAGTAATTTCTTTATTTCTACTATTACTTTTTCTGGTACAACTGCAACTGTTACTACACTTGAACCTCATGATCTTGTTGCAAGTTATCATGCAACTATCTCTGGTTGTACTGGTACTAATGCTAGTTTATATAATGTAACTAATATAGCTATAACTTATATTAGTACTACAAGTTTTAGTTATACTATGTCAGGAACTCCTACTGCTAATGCTGTAGGTACACTACTTGGTGTTAATATAGAATTACCTAGAAAAACTGTTATTTGGATGGCTACTGGTTTATCTGGTACTGAAAATATCTATATGGGTGTTCAAACTTATGGTAATGTTTCTGGTGGACAATATTGCTGGAACTTTAGTACTTTTACAGGTTTTATAAGTACAAATAGTTTTACTACACAGCCAGGATATGTTAATACTGGTAGTATTCCTTTATGGGCAGGAAGTATACCTTATACTTTTATAGGTAATGCACAAAGAATAATAGTATATGCTCAAATAAGTGGTACAGATCAAAGTATGTATTTAGGTAAAATTTTACCTTATGCTACTCCTAGTCAATGGCCTTATCCTGTTTGTGTAGGTGGTATGCTTCTTACCCCTACTTATACTTTATATTCAGATACAACTCAAATATCTTGGTTTAAAGGAAGTAGAAATAATCTAGGTCTTAGAACTCCTGCTGGTACTTGGGTTTATCCTGTTTGTTATGAATATTCTGGAAATTCAACTACTAGGAATACAAAAGCAACTTCAACAGCTACAGAAACTACAATGGCTGGTACTTATTGTTTACGCGCTATAGTTCTAACTGATATTTCTGGTACTTATGGTAATAACTATGGTGAACTTGATGGAGCTTATTTTATTTCGGGTTTCTCTAATACTACAGGTAATACTTTAGTTGTAGGAGGTATAACTTATTTAGTTATTGCTGATAATACTAGGACTGGCTATAAAGATTATGTTGCTCTTCGTCTATCTTAATTAGGAATATTTATGGCTTATCAAACAGGTACAGCAGCAACACCAGCCGCTTTACAAACTATAATAGAAACTTTTGCTTTAGCTAATGGTTATACAGGTACAGCGGGTGGTATTTTAACTGCTAGTAGTAATAGTGATAGCAATATACAATTAAAAACAATAATACCTAATATTTTATCTGCTACTTCTACTGGTTATGTTATTACCTTATCTGCTTATGGAGCTAGTACTACTCTTTATGCTGATTTTTCTATAGGACAAACAGTAGTTTTATCTGGTTTTTCTCCTTCTTCTTTTAATGGTACTTTCACTATTACTGCTTTAGCAGGTAATATAATAACTCTTTCTACTAACTCTACTTCTTATGATGGTTCTTCTACGGTTAATGGTGTTGTTTCTGGTTCTTTAAATGCTTTATCTATAACTGGTTTTACTTCTTCTGCTGGAGCAAATCCATCTAATACACGTTTTATTTACCTACCTGCTGGAAATTTTCCTGTAACATACTATCTTTTTGGTAATAGTTCTCCTACTTTAATACATTGTGCTATAAATTATAATGTTAGTTTAATGCAACACATGACTTTTGGTTCTTATGTTCCTATCAGTTCTTCTGCTTTTGTAGGTTCTAGTTTTTCTTTTGCTTCTTATTTTTGCTCATCTAATAATTACTCTTATTATTATAGTTATCCACCTAGTCTAACAATAACAAATAATACTTTTGCTAGTATTGTTGGTTGGTATGCTTATGCTGGTTATCCAGCAGAATGTGTTTTAGGTTCTACCTGTTCTGGTTCTACTAATAGTAAACAGTTACATGCTGAGATAGATGGCTCTATCTGGGCGCAGACAAATTCTTCAGGTTATAGTTATCCTGTATTTACAGACCAAACTATAGCTTCTATATACTATTCTCCTAATAGTTGGAATAACCAAGCTATTTTAGTTCCAATGCACTTACAATTATTTACAAGTAACTCTGCTACTTTATACCATTATTTAGGTTATATAGAACATTTAAGGCTTATTAGGATAGATAATTATAATCTTGGTGATATTATTACTTTAGGTTCAGATCAATGGATGGTTTTTCCTATAGGTAAGAAAGATACAGTAAATAGAAATGGTACTTCAGCTACTCCAAACTGTTCTACTGGTACAGTAGGTTATGCTATACGTAAAACTTAAGGAAAACTAATGTCAGTTCTATTAGGTTCAGCTCCATTTATAAATTCACCAAACCAAACTACAGTAAACTTAAATTATTTATCTGTAGCAATGGGTGGTATAGACCCAATTACAGGAGTTGAAACTACTAGAGCCTTAAGACAATCTTTCGGTACTGCTTCTAATGGTACTTGGATAGATGGTTATCCTCCTTTTGCTAGTGATGTACAACAACCACTTCTTTCTAATCCTACTTATGGAAGTTATACTTTTGGTAGTTATACTACTACCTTAACCGCAGGTCATCTAGCTAATAACTACCTCAATGATTACTATTTTAGGATTTGGGTAGATGTAACTAATCTAGCTTTAGGTAATGTACTTTCAGCACAAGTAAAATACATTAATATTTGGAATTCTTATCTTACTAGCAAAGTTCTAACTTCTATAAGTTTAGTTAGTTTACCAGATGTAACTATTACTTCTGGTTTAACTCTACCTTATACATTTACCCCTTTAATGTATAAAACTATTACTGTTGGTATTCCTACATCAGGACAACCAGCTATCTCAGGAACCATAGCTTATAACTTTTCAGGAACTAACATACCTATTACTACTGTAACAGGACAACGAGTATTATTTTGGCCTTTTAATTCTATTTCTACTTTTAAAGAATCAAGAGAGTATGCAACAGATATTATTAAGGCTTTAGGTTCAGAACAGCGTTTCTCTATTCGTCCTATTCCTAGATTAACCTTAGATTATAATTATATTTATAAAGATAATGCAGAGTTTACTTCTGCTAAACTTTTAGGTAAACGAGTAGCTAATTCTGCTCTAGCCCAAGCTCTATGGACAGAAGCCATAAAACTAACTAACCTAACTGCTGGGCAAACTATTATTACAGTTGCTACAGCTAACTTTGAATATACTATTGGTACTACTATAGTCTTTTGGAAGTCTTATCTTATTTGGGAGATAGGGACTATAGCCTCACTTACAACTACAACTATTACTTTACAACAGGCTTTACAAGCTAGTTATACTTCTTGTTGGTTAGCTCCTATCTATATAGGTTATACTTCTAGTGGTATACAGATAAATTCTGATGAAGGTTATAGTAAAACTGGCTCAATTTCTATGACTTGTCATAGTCCTTATTATGGGGCTATAAATCCTTTTACTTTTACCTTGCAATCATTGCCTATCTTTGATTTTCCTATAGTAGTAACAGGTGGCTTACCTAATAACTATACAAGAAACCAAGAATCTATAGAAGTTATATCAGGCGATGTACTAAGATTTGATACAGAAAACTATACGAGAGAAGCAACAGCTATAACTATTTTTGCACCTGACCGACTAACTGTAAATAAATATAGACGAATGTTTGATTACTTCCAAGGTAGATTTAATCTATTCTTTTTCCCTTCTAACCAAAAGGATGGTTCACCATTAACAACCCTTATCGTAGGTACAGACTCAATTAAAGTTGTTAATAACCAATTTACTACTTCAACAATAGGTTATGTAAGGGTAATTGGTACTGATGGAACAGGAACAGGCCAAGTACAAGAATCTTTTCAAGTAAGTGGTGTAACTGATAATGGTGATGGAACTGAAACAATAGGTTTTGTTGTCGCAGCGACTAAAATAATCTCAACTGTAACTCAAGTACAAATACTAATAAAAGCTCGTTTTGATAGCGATACTATTAATTTTCAATATCAAACAAGAAATAAATGTTTAGTTAATGTAACTATTCTTGAGGTTTTAGCTTAATCATGCTATACTCAGTTTTATTTTGCTAGGTATTATTATGGCGACTGAATTATATTTATTCCAACAATCAGGAACTTATGTAGGATTTACTCCTACTATGTTTAGTGTTACTCAATCTGGTATAACCTATACACCAGCTATTATCAAACGATCTGGGATAAAGCTAACTGAGAATTTCGCTAAGAGCCCTATAACAATTACTTTTGATGCCTTAAACTCTTTTGCTTTAGGACTACTCCAAAATGTACCTGAAGTACCTGTTATCTTGACTATCTATAAATCTGGTGTTACCTATTGGATGGGTCAAGTCCTTGAAGTAAATAGAAAATCTATCACAACTATAGAAATATCCTGCGATTCAAACTACTCTGTTACTGTTAAAAAGAATCAAAGATACAGAGTAAGTCTTCATTGTAATCATACTTTATATAGTAGTCAGTGTGGTGTATTACAATCCTCTTGGGGTATTAGTGGTGGAATTATTACTGCTAGTTCTAATATATTGACTATACCTAGCTTAACGCAAGCTAATGGTTACTTTAATATGGGTATGGCTACACTAAATGGACAAACTAGAAGTATAATCGAAAGTGTAGGTACAAAGGTTACATTAACTTCACCATTTACAGGTGTACTTACAGGTAATGTAGTACTATATCCTGGCTGTGCTTTAACTGAAGATGCTTGTTCTGCTTTTGGTAATACTGTTAATGGGCTTATGTTTCCTCGTATGCCTACCCAAAACCCCTTCGGTTCACAAGGATTAATGTAATATGTTGGCTCTATTTGCTATCTTAATTCCTATTGCTTTACTAGGAGGGCTTCTTTTTCTTTTAATGCCTAAAGCACCTCCAGTAGAAGGTACACCTAGATTGCAAATACCTGATGGAACTGTAGGTAAAACTATACCTGTTCTATTTGGTTCAAGGGTAATTACTGATCCAAGTATAGTTTGGTGGGGTGATTTTGCTATTGTTAAAGTACCAGCTCAAGATGGAGGTAAAAAATAATGGTTATTATTGAAGATAAGATTATAGTTATGCGGGATGCAAGAGAATTAGGAGGTTGTGTTGGAGGCTGGCAATCTTTTGTAGAAGCACATGGTTTCGTTTGGAAGAATGTAGTGCTACATGGTCTTCTAGCAAGTGAATTATTAGCTACAGGTGATGCTATGGCAGAAGAATTAGTTAAATTTGTTTATGCTAGGGATAATTTAATATGAGTGGTGGTGGTGGAGGTAAAAAAGGTGGAACTCCTAAAATACCAAACTACTATGTTGGTATACACTTTGTTCTTTGTCATGGCCCGATAGATAAGATAACTCAGATTAGTGTCGATCATAGAAATGCTTGGCAAGGTAATCAAGGACAAGGTTCTCTTTATTTTGACCAAAGTAATCTATTTGGGGGTATTAGTAGAGAGGGTGGTATTAAAGGTACTTTAGATGTTTGTCTAGGTGGATTAGCACAAACAGCTAATGCTTATCTTCAATCTAAAGAAGTTAACCCTATCTCAGCTTTTCGGGGTATCTGTTCTATAGTATTAAATCAATTTTATGTAGGTCAAAACTATTATCTTAAACCTTGGAGTTTCTTAGCTACTAGATTACATGTAAGGCATTATACAGGCATAGTTCAATGGTTCGATGCTTATGCAGAAGTACCTAGCGCACAAATATATACGTATAACCAAAATATTGGTGCTACTTTAATGACCATAACTAATTCAGGTAGTTTAGCTGTTGTTAATTTTTCTGCAGCACATAATTATACTGATACAGGTGGTACTATCCATCCCTTAACTGCTGGACTTTGGGTAACTGTTTCTGGTGCTACTGATAGTTTATATAATGGTACTTTTCAAATAGTAACAACTAACTTTACTACTACACAATTTAGTTATCAAATGAATGGTACTCCTGCTGCTGCTGCTATCGGCCCTCTAAGAGTACAACAAGGAGGTGTAACTTTTTTTGATGCTGCTTTAGTTAATGGGGTACATGTACTTCACGAATGTTTAACTGATCCTACTTGGGGTTATGGTTATTTAGATGCTCAAATAGATGATACAAGTTGGCAATTAGCAGCTACTACTTGTTATAACGAAGGTTTGGGTTTTTCATGGTTGTGGGCTAATGGTTCATTAGAAGATTTTATGAAGGATGTACTTAAGCATATTAACGGTAATATTTATCAAAGTAGGATTGATGGTAAATTCCATATAAATCTTGTTAGACAACTAACAACTACTACAGGTTTACTTACATTAAATTCTACTAATATTGTATCTATAAGTGATTTTCATATTACTTCTTTAGGTAATTTAATAAGTAGTGTTACAGTTCGTTATGAAGATAATGCAACACAACAATCAGCTACTTCTATTCCTGTAACTAATTTAGCTTTATCTGCTAGACAAGGTTTTGTTAATGAAAAAGTTATATCTTATTCTGGGGTAGTTAGTTTAGATGTAGCACAGAAGTTAGCTGTAAGAGATTTACAGGCTATGTCAACTCCTACTTATACTTGTTCTATTATCTGTAATAGGGATGCAATTATCCTAAATATCGGTGATGCTTTTCTATTAGATAGACCAGATTATATCGGTTCTGTTTTAACTATGAGAGTAATGACGATAGATTTAGGTACAGTCGATGACGGTAGGATTACTATTGATTGTGTACAAGATGTATTTCAATCAGCCGCAGTAGCTTATATAACTCCTATTAATACTACTTGGGTTTCTCCTATTTCTGATCCTCTTGATGCACCTTACCAGTTATTAACAGAAATCCCTTACTATGTTGTAGCTAGATTACAAGGTGATGCTTATGCTCAAGGAATAGTAACTACATCTACTTTCTTTGCTATGGCTGCTGCTGCTCCAACACAAGATAGTATACAAGCAGGTATTTGGTGTGATGCTACAGGTAGTTATGTTGCTAAAGGTACATTAGACTTTTGTGCAAGTGCGCCTTTAACTACTGCTATAGATCAACTAACTACTACTTTAACTTTAGGTACAATTATTAATCCTACCTATCTTACTATAGGTAATTTCTTACAAATAGACAATGAACTTATGGGTATTGTTGCTGTTTCTTCTAACTTAATTACAGTTACTAGAGGTGTATTAGATACAATACCTGCAAATCATAGTATAGGAGCTAGAATATTTGCTTGGGATGATTATTTTGGTTCAGATAATCAAGCCTATCTATTAGCTGAAACTATACATGTTAAGATAACTACTT
>Ga0209777_10009969_pt1 | contig 10136 bp, 9 predicted proteins | sample FrelakmetHBP12HB_FD_187147 | JGI IMG/M metagenome (GOLD analysis project Ga0209777, IMG submission 187147) | Freshwater lake sediment microbial communities from the University of Notre Dame, USA, for methane emissions studies -HBP12 HB (SPAdes)... | ecosystem: Environmental > Aquatic >...
ACAAACACCCGAGTCGGCTGACTGAGCCGAGAAACAGGTCGACCGGAACAAGAACCCCGCCAGAGAGACACGTCAGCAGCGAGTATTCACACAAGCTCCACAATACCGAATTCAAGGTGATTCCCGGCGAGTTCAACGATGAAGTGCAACACTTTGGACTGCGACAGCACCAAGTCGGGCAGAGAGTTGCGCGCAGCGCGAAGCCAGAAGCTTGAACACCGAAGGCGAAATCCATCCCACGGAACCCCGCTTGAACACCCCAGAGCCCGGTGGAGAGCCCACTGGAGAGTCCGGCAGAGAGCCCACTGGAGAGCCTACCGGAGAGCCTACCCCAGAGCCCGGTGCAGAGCCCCCTGGAGAGTCCGGTGGATAGTCCGGTAGAGAGTCCACCGGAGAGTCCGGTAGAGAGTCCGGTAGAGAGTCCGGTGGAGAGTCTACCGGAGAGTTGGGTAGAGAGTCCACCGGAGAGTCTACCGGAGAGTCCAGGGGAGAGCCTACCGGAGCACCCCCTCTGAAATGGCCTCGACTGGTAACCTGCTCAGCTAAGTCGCTTAGGCTAGAAACCCTTGATTCTGAGCTTGGAGGCGGATATACTTGAAATGTTAAGTATACTTAACATTCATGAGCGCTGATTTCCTGAAGAAGCTGGGCGCGGCCTTGAGGGTCGAGCGGAAGAAGGTGGGCTTGACCCAGACTGCGGTCGGGCAGGCTCTGGGGCTGAAGCCGCCGGGAGGTCATGGCTATGTGAGTTACCTGGAGGCCGGCAAGATGGGCAACGTGGGAATCCAGACCGTGATTCGCTATCTTCAGGCCTGCAAAGCTCCGGTCGGCAGATTCATGCTCGAACTGGCCCAGTCCGGAGCATTCGGCGAAGCGGAACAGGGCTTGACCGTCGTTGACGACAAGGCCAAGACCAACGAGGCGAAACGGGCCAAGGCCAAACTGCTGTATGAGAAGCGCTGGTTGCGCGAGACTCGTGATGCCGAAATCGTCGCCAGACTGTGGAGCGAGATTCAACCTGTGATTCTGCCGCTCTTGCCGTCAGACCCGAGTCGCCGTCTCATGGCCCCGTATCTGGAAGGAGTGCGGGCGTTCTATCGGGCATGGAAGCTGGCAACGCGGGGAGCAGTCAACCGAGACCCCTCCTTGGATGTTCAGATGGCATTCGACCGGATCGAGCAGGCCGGGGTTCAAAGGCTGGCTCCGGCTGCGGTGCGCAAGATGCGGGAGATTGTGTTCGAGCGGCTGATGGCGATGACGGCGCGTTGAGAGTCGACGCGGGTCACATTGTCCTCAGGCGATGGCGCGGTAAGACAAGGCCCGTGATGCCCGGGCCAAGCGTCACTGCGCGAGGAGTTTCCGGCCGAGGGCGATCGCGTGGTCCATCTCGCCGAGCAGGGTCGGACTGCGCTGGATGTCCAGGCTGAGCTTCGCCAGCGCATCGTTGAAGTCCCGCGCCCCGCGCCCGAATCTCTTTTCCAGCGCTTGCACGAGCCGCGGACACAGCAGTCGAATGCAGACCGGGGCCTTGAACAGGGAGAGCTTGCAGCCGGTTTCCGAGTGGTACCGGCAGCGACTGCCCGGGCGATGCCAGCCGTGCTTTCGGGCCTCGACGTCCTGGACCGCGAGGAACTCGAAGAAGTCCTCGTTTCCGATGCGGTAGGCGTACTCCCAGCAGCAACCTTCCGGGAGCTTGTCGCAGTCGGCCGCGCAGAACTCTTTGGCGCCGAGCTTGGCCAAAATGGTGTCCAGTTCCCGGGCCCGGGCCGCGTAGGCGAGCAGGCGCGCGCGCACCGGGTCGGCCGCACCCGGTGCAGGTTGCTTCGCGTCCGGGTGAAAGGGCGACAACTCGGCAATGACCTCTTCGTAGAACTGCCGGCCCGAGAACTTCGGGGGAGGCTTCAGCATGGGTTCAGCGCAAAGATAGCGCCGGGTGAAGCTCCGGACGCTCCCTCGCAATCGCCATGGTTACCTGCCGAAACTCAGCGCGCATCGGGCCGGCGCAGAGTGAGAATGCTCCGGCCGGCGGCAATCGCCTGGTCCAGTTCATCGAGTATCGTTCGGCCGCGCTGGATATCCTGGCTGATGCGCTGCAGGGAGTCGGCGAGCCCCTGCACCTGGCCGCCGAATCGCGCCGCCAGGGAGTCCTTCAGTTCGACGCACATATGCCGGACGCAGGCCGGCGGCTTGAACAGGGAAATCGGGCAGCCCTGGTCCATCTGGTACCGGCACATCCGGCCCGGCTGCTGCCAGCCGTGGACCCGGGCCTCAACCTCCTGCACCGCGAGAAACTCGAAGAAATCCTCGTTGCCCATGCGATAGGCGTGTTCCCAGCAGCAGTCCCGGGACGGTCGCGGGCACTGGGTGGCGCAGTAGTGTTTTGCCTCGAGCTGGTCGAAGATCTTGTCCAGCTCCCGGGTTCGGGATGCGTAGTTCAGCAGGCGCGATTTCACATGTGCCATGTGACCGGGTCCGGGCCGCAGGGTCAGGACTCCGAGCGAGCACCGGGAAAGCTCGGCGAGCACTTCATCGTAGAAGTCTTCGGCATGGAATTTCTCGTAGGTCTTGGAGCGCATCGCCAACCTGTCGAAGTGTAGCGAAAAACCGAAGGAAGTAAAGGTCTTCCATCGCTTCGGGACAGGGCGCGACCGGTCGACCGGCTTGACTTTTCCGGTCGCCGGGGTTATAACCTTGCAGCAACATCAAAGGAGGAAACATGAGTTCGAGGACGATTCTGGTCTTCTGCGCGATGCTGACCCTGGCGCGGGCAAATCTCATCCATGTGCCGGGTGATTCGGCAACAATCCAGAAAGGGCTGAACGGCGCGGCAAGCGGTGATACGGTGCTGGTTGCGGCGGGCGGCTACAAGGAGCGGATTGTCTGGCCGAACCGGGACGGTATCCTACTCCTGAGCGAGGCCGGAGCGGAGGCCACTGAGATTTCCGGCACTGACTCCGGGCGCGTGATTACGATGAACGCACAGGACTACACGTCGAGCACAATGGTCAGCGGGTTCACGATTTCCCACGGCCTGGTTACGGCATCTCCGGGCGATGGCGCAGGGGTCTGGTGCCGCGGCGCGCCGGTCTTCTGCAACGACCGGATTGTGCACAATCTCAACTTCACCATGGGCTACGGCGGCGGAGTCTATGCGGTGGGCGCGCCGGTCTTTCACCACAACCTGATTGCCTGGGACACGGTCTGGAACCCGGGTGGCGGTGGCTGGCGCTACGGTGGCGGCATCTATTGCCAAGGCCCGGGCGTGTTCTATCAGAACGTCTTCCTCGAGAACGCGGCCTATGACACGAACCCGGGCGGGTTCTGGTACGGCGGCGGGCTGTATCTCCAGGGCGCTGGCATCGTGTTCAATAACCTGTTCGTGCGGAATCGAATCGGCGCAACCACCGGCGGCATCGCCTACGGCGGCGCGCTTTACCTGGGCGCGGAATCGGCGCTGGTCGCCAACAACACGTTTGTGGCGAACATGTGCTCGACCGCAATTCCCTCGGGCGCAGCAATCTTCTCGTCGTATCCCCGGGTCACAGTCAAGAACAACATCATCACGGACAACGTGGCTACCGGGCTGGCGCCGTCCGGGGGCGGGATTACCTGTTACCCGGACTCACTGGACACGCTGGTCTGCGACTACAACGACGTATGGCACAATACGCCACAGGACTTTCGTGGATGCCGACCCGGAGCCGGGGCGCTATCGCTTGACCCGTTGTTCGCGGTCGGGCCGAACGGAGAATACTACCTGAGTCAGGTCGCGGCGGGCCAGGACTCGACCAGTCCGTGTGTGGATGCGGGCGATACTCTGCTTGCCACAGTATCGCTGAACCTGGATTCGCTGGTTCACGCCTGGACCACCCGGACCGACAGCCTGCCGGATTCCGGTTTGATTGACTTGGGCTATCACTATCTGTCATACCCGCTGACCGCGTTGCATCAGCAGCCGGTCAGCTTGCCGTCACGAGCCGCGCTGCTCAGGGCCTCGCCCAATCCATTCCGCAACTCGGTCCGGCTTGAGGTTCCCTCCGGTGCGGGCGCGGATATGGTCGAGATTCGGGACGTTACCGGGCGTGTTGTCTGCCGGTTGCCGATTCGAGCCGGTGCGTGCCGGTGGGACTGCCGGTCTCCGGCCGGGGTCTACTTTGTGCGCAGCGGTTCGCTCAAGCTGAAACTGGTTCGAGAATAGGGGAAGTCATGAAAGCAATCGGGTTCAACGGCAGTCCGCGACCGAAGGGCAACACGTTTCACGCGCTGAGTATCGTGTTCGAGGAATTGAGAGCAGCAGGCATCGAAACCGAAATCGTGCAGGTGGGCGGCCTGACCCTGCACGGGTGCCAGGCCTGTCTCAAGTGCCGGGAGGCGAAGGACCGCCGGTGTCATGGCTGGGACGACGACATGCCGCCCTTGATTGAGAAACTGCTCGGTGCGGATATCGTGCTCATCGGTTCGCCGACGTATTTCAGCTCGATGACTTCCGAAACCAAGGCGCTGATTGACCGGGGCGGCTACGTGTCCGGCGCGAACGGCAATCCCCTGCGCCGGAAAATCGGCGCGGCAGTGGTCGCGGTTCGGCGCGCCGGGGGGAATGTCGTGTTCGCGGAAATCAACTACTTCTTCCTGATTAAGGAAATGATTGTGCCGGGCTCGACCTACTGGAATATCGGAGTGGCAATGAAGCCCGGCGATGTGCTGAAAGACGAAGAGGGCGTGCAGACGTTTCGCAACCTGGGCCGGAACATCGCCTGGCTGGCCGGGAAGGTCGGAACGGCCTAGCGGCCGAATCTCACGTACTCGTCAATGCAGGGCACATCGCTCAGTTCGAGCCTTGTACCCTGATGCTCCAACAGGACGTCGGCCCGGGCAAAGAACTTGCCGCCACGCGGGTCTTTGGTAGCTGCGCGGACGAAACCGCGAAGCACGCCTGCTTTCACTTCGTCCATGAACCCGGACTCGATTGCGATTGCCGAGTGCCTGAGCTGGACTGAGACGCGCGCAGTTTCGTTCTGTGCCTGTAAATCAATCTGCCTGGGATAGGTAAGGCCGAGCGCAGGCGAAGGGTCAGCGCCCTGCGCGACGAGATGGACATCGTCAAAGGCAATGTCCGTGTTGCTCAGCCGGGCATACAGCCGGGACCGTTTACCAGGATTGCCCCGGGCATGAGTGTAGGTGAGACTGCACCCGGGCGCGTGAATCCGTCCCCAATGCAACTCCTGAGCCGGGTTCTGCGGCGGCAGGACGTTGGACCAGAGATAGTCCACGTAGCCAGGGCATCGGTTCAACTCAATCTCCTCGGCGTCGAGTCGAATCCGGCCCGACACCTGGGCGTCGAGGATTATCGGATGCCAGCCGATGTAGTGCCGGCGGTCCTTTCGGATTGTCAGAGGTTGCTTGCCGAAATCAAACGGCGCGGAACAGGTGTGTTCGAGCTGCACCTCAACCCCGGGAAATGCCATTCTCAGCCGGCAAAGGCCGGACCCGATTTCCAGATTGCCGTTGCCGGTATTGAGCCTGGTCAGGGCAAGACCCGGGACATAGCCTTCTGGCTTCAACGCGAATGATCGGGTGATGCCGGGCCTGCCCGGCCGGGCAAGGTTCACGCTGAACTGTGCATAGGTGCATCCCAGGAATCGAATGATGGCCAGATAGGCAAAGACATACGTTCCGTCCCGAGTCAGGGCGTCGAGATACCATTTCTCGAACGTGTAGGCTCTCATGCTAGAAGAAGCACGGCACGTGGTCGGTGACCGCGCGCTTGTCAATCGGTTCGTGCCAGGGCCCGAGACAGCGCGGGTCGCGCCGGGCATAGCTGCCGAACAGCACTCGGTTGCCGGCCCGACATCCGCCGCCACAGACCGATGAGTAGGAGCAGTCCCGGCACTCTTCGGGCACCTGCTTGAGCTCGGCCAGCGCGGTATTGCGATACCGGTTGCGATAGATGGTCCAGATGTCGGTCTCGCGGATGTTGCCGAGCGGGAGGTCGGAGACGAACGGGCAGGGCTGGACCGAGCCGTCAGCCTTGACCGTGAGCACGAAGTTGCCGCCCGAGCAGGCGTTGCCGGTGAGCATGAAGAACTTGCGGACTAAGTCCATGTGAACGGGATTGGCGTCGTACAAAACCCAGTGTTTGATGTCGTGCCAGGTCCGGGGCGGAATCATGAGCGGGTCGTTCGGGACCTGGGGTATGTACTGGTAGAAGAGCGCCCGGGCATCAAGGCCGGAGCGCACGAACCGGTCGATTTCCTGATAGTCCGGGGCGTTGTAGCAGTGAATTGCGGAGAAAGTGTAGACCTTGACCCCGGCGCTCCTGAGGTTCAGGATTCCCTGCCGGGTACGCTGCCACGAACCCGGAACCCCGGTGAAGTCGTCATGCACTTCGGGCCGGTGCGAAATCAGGGAGACAATCGCGGCGTCGAGCCCGGCGGACTTGAGTTGAGCCGACATCTCAGGTGAGGCATCAAGGCCGTTGGTGTAGAGCGAGACCAACGGCGAGCCGGTAACAAACTTGGCATAACACACCAAGTCCGCGATGCTCTTGTACTCGAGCGGCTCGCCGCCGAGCAACTCGATGCGCACGCCCAGGCCCTTGACCTGGTCCAGCAGGGACTTGACCAGGCCGAATTCCAGCTCGTGCCTGTCCCCGGGCACATAGCACATCTTGCAGCGCAGGGTGCAGGCCTCATTCAGCTCGACTTTAATGGAATAGAGATAACCGCCCACGAGACGTCGCGCCATCGCGGAGTAGGCGCGGGCCAGCGCGGGCGGCAACGTGTCGAAGAAGTCGAGCAGGCGGTACTGGGTTCGGGTGAGCAGGCGATTGCGGGGCCTGGCCAGGCGGCCGAGGACACCGCTGCCGAGAATCGGAGGGCCGTAGCTGCTCATCGCCGATTCGGGGAGAAGTGAAACTCGTGCTCGATGGCCGCGACAATCATGTCCTGCAACTTGAGCACGCTCTCCCGGGCGAAGGTGAGTTGATACAGCGGCTGCTCAGGGCCGAGCCAGACCTGAAGCCGGGAATTGCTCTCGGTGGTGACCGAGCGAACCCGGTCAAGCGGCATCCGCACGTCGAGCTTCCGGCTTGAGAACCTCAGTTCCTGCTTAGTCAGGGAGAGTCGGCCGGTGCCAAGCCGCCTGAGCGCATTGCCGGATTCCTGCCACAGCACCGCCTCACCGCCTACTGGGGGCTGCGAAGTGCGGACTGCGAACTGCGGACTGAGGTCGGCGTCGTGCACGCGGCTGCGGTCATAGACCGCGGGCAGGGATTCGGATTCGCCACCAGAACGGATCTGGTAGTCCGGCTCAAGCGAGAAGCTGGTGGAGCAATCAACGCACCGGAACGCGGACGGAGGGGACGCGGGAACCAGCGGTTTCCAGGAGCCGCAATGCGGGCAACGATAGATGACGCGTTCGATGCCGGCCGCAGAAGGTGCGCTCCTGGTCCGAAGGTCCTGGTCTATCGGTTCGACCCTTGCCCGCAGTTCGCGCTCGACGTCTTCAGGCGTCATACCGGGACTCACGTGGAACGGTTCCTGGATTGTGAGCACAACCCTGGCCTGGCGGATGCCGCTTGCCCAGCGGGGCCAGGCAAAGTAGTTGCCGTCAATCCGAATCGGCAAGACCGGGATTTCAGGGAAACGCCGGAACAGTGCGACGGCCTCCGGCTTCCAGGCCTGGGTTTGCCCGGTCCATGACCGCTCGCCCTCCGGGAACACGCCGATGACAAATCCCTGCTTCAGACGGGCGATGACTTCCCGGCCTGCCCTGACGTCGTTCAGGAAGCGCCGCTTGGGAATGCACAGTAAGCGCTGAAACAGGAAGCCGAGCAGGGGCTTGCGGAACATCTCGTAGGTCGTGACAAAGCAGGTTGGAAACCGGACGGCACAAGCGACGAAGAACGGGTCGAGATAGTTCCGGTGCGCGGCGACCAGAAAGAACGGTGGCTCGGACGGAATCCGTTCCTCATGACGTACTTCCCAGTTGAAAAGCACGCGGAAGAGAATCGCGAGCAGCGGCCTGACCGTTGTGACGAGCCTGGGAATGACCAGCGGCGTGCGCTTTCGGTAATACTCATAGTCCGGGCCGAAGCGCCGGACAAGTGCGCGCTCTTCGACCGCGATGTACAGGAGCTCAAGCAGGATGAAGGTTGGCATTGTGATTGCCAGCATCGCACCGGACCGTAGCACGAGCGCAAGGCCCACGAAGAACAGCGTGTAGAAAAGGTAAATCGGATGCCGCCAGAAGGTGAACAGTCCCTGCTGGATTGTCCTGCGCGGCGGCAGCGCCGAAACCGGCAGTTCGGCGCCAAACCTGCGGAAATCGAGAATGGCACGGACGAGCATGGCTGCGCTGCAAGCCGCCACTGCTATTCCAAGCCCGAGCAGAAACCCGGAGAAGCCGAGCCGCAGGTTGAGCTTTGCGTCAAGGAACCAGCCTGAACCAATTAGCAAGGCCGGCAGCAGGAGCCAGAACAGGATGACGTAGACTCCGAGAATCAGCCCGCGCCGCACGTCAGATTTCACCCTAGTGGAGCAGCAGCTTCTGCACGCGAATGGCTTGCGGATTACGGAGTTGCTGCACGTTCATCTGTTCTTTGGTGCCTTTCCGGGTAAGTAGTAGCACAAACGACAGGAAAGTCAAGACCAATCCGCCGAAGGCGGAAGCTCTAAACCCTAAATCCGAAATCCGAACAAAATCCCAAGCCCAAATGACCAAAACCGAGTTTCTCTCTCCTGCTCACGTCACTCATTGCTGCTCACTACTGACTACTCACTACTCACTGTTATCTGTTCTTGACAACTCGCCGCTCCGGGCTAGGATGTCGCTGATGCGCGCGCACCTGATACTCCGATCGGCTGACGAGCGACTGAAGCGTGCGGCGCTGCTCAGGCAGGCGGGTTGTGAAGTCGGCCTTGAGCCTGAGACCGGGCCGGAACTGCTCAAGGCGCTCAGCGCCGCGCCTCCGGATGCCGTAGTGATTGACTTGGGCCGGGTTCCGTCCCTTGGCCGGGACATGGCACTCGCACTACGCGCGAAGAAGGCGACTCGACTCATTCCTCTGGTCTTCGTCGGAGGCGAGAGAGCGAAGGTCGAGCAGGTGAGGGTGCTTCTGCCGGATGCGCATTTCACCGAGTGGGGCAGAATCAAGTCTACGCTGAAGCAAGCAGCCGCGCATCCGCCGCAGAACCCGGTTGTACCCAGGTCGGTGATGGCCGGGTATTCCGGCGCGCCGCTCGTGAAGAAACTGGGCATCAAACCCGGGATGGCGGTCGCGCTCATTCACGCCCCAGCCGGCTTCTCACGGACGCTGGGCGAATTGCCTGAGGGCGCGAAGCTGGCGTATGGTGGGCAGGGGAGATGCGGACTCGCGCTCTGGTTCGTGAAGTCAGCGAAGGAGCTTTCGCGCGACATTGAGAGGATTGCTGCTCTGGGTGCGCGGTGCCCGGTGTGGATTGCATGGCCGAAGCAGAAATCCGCTGACCGCAAGACCGATGTCGGCGAGAACCAGATTCGCGCGGCCGGGCTGGCGGCGGGCTTGGTTGACTACAAGGTCTGCTCGATAGACGATACCTGGTCCGGCCTGCTCTTCGCGCGGCGCAAGAGTCACCAGCGCTAGGCCTTGGTTCAGCGGCCGCAGCCCCGGACTGGAAGTCAGAAGCAAGCCCGAAATCCGAAATCCAAACGGAGTCCCCAAGAACTGGTTCATGGCCGACTCGTGCGCCCGGTGGAGAGCACTTACTGGAACGGCGAGATCAGCGCAACTCGTTCAGTACGAGTGGGTCAGGACTGAAAAGCGCGCAAAGGGAACCTACTGATCAGTATCATCCTGGCGCGATCTGACCGGAATCCGAACCTTCCGGTTTCAGAAGTAGAACAGGTAGCGGAGCTTGATTGCGCCGACCCGGTTGGCGAGCTTCAGCCCGTCACCGAAGTCAATCCGGAAATCGTTGAGCGCGACATGGAGCCAGCTCTTGGGCAGGAAGTTCCATGAGTAGAGCAGGCCGACCCGGTTGGTCGCGAGCTTCGTGCTGTCGAATTGCGCGCCGGGCGTGAGCATGACGACCTCGTCATACACGTTGAAGGACATCTGCGCATTGATGCGGTAGTCAACCCGCGGTTGCAGAACGCTG
>Ga0209777_10009970_pt1 | contig 10135 bp, 10 predicted proteins | sample FrelakmetHBP12HB_FD_187147 | JGI IMG/M metagenome (GOLD analysis project Ga0209777, IMG submission 187147) | Freshwater lake sediment microbial communities from the University of Notre Dame, USA, for methane emissions studies -HBP12 HB (SPAdes)... | ecosystem: Environmental > Aquatic >...
CGCGGGGGCGCGGCGCGCTCGGGCGGTCGGACGGCTCGCTGCGCTCGCACGGCGCCCGCCCATCGCGCGGCGCACCCCCGCTCCTCGCGCCCGCTCCCGCCTCGGCCCCGTCACTGAGTGGAGGGAGTGCGCAGGATCAGCCTGTCCCGCGCACTTCGGACTTGGTACTGCCGAGCAGCTGCGCACTTGGTACTACTGCGCGTCTGCGCGTCTGCACACTACTGGGCACTGCGTGCTGCCCGCTGTGGGCGGCCGAAGGCTAGAGGGGACAGGACGCTCCGCCCGGCGTAGCTTCGGTTGCCCGGAGGGTGAGGGTCGCTCCTAGCTTGCGCCCGTGCTCCGGACCGACCCATCCACCTGGACCGATCCCCGCCATCGCGCAGGCGTGGAGGCCGAGCTGGCCGCCGCCGAGCTGCTGCGCGGCCAGGGGTACGTCATCCTCGAGCACCGCTGGCGCTTCCACCGCCACGACGTGGACCTCGTGGCCCGCTTCGGCGCCACGGTGGTCTTCGTCGAGGTCCGCGAGCGCTCGAGCGATCGCTTCGGCACCGCCGCCGCCTCGGTGACGGCCCGGAAGCGGGCCCTCCTGACGCGGGCCGCCACAGCCTGGCTCCAGCGCCACGGACTCCCGGGGGACACCGCCCGGTTCGACGTGGTGGCCATCCAGGGGGACCGTATGGAGTGGCTCCAGGGCGCCTTCCGGCCGGGATGGCGGTAGGCGTGGCTTCGGTATATATTCGGGCCTCAGTGAGGGCGTCCGGAGAGGCGCTGCGGCCGGCGACGATGGGTCCCTGGCGCCTGCCGAGGCGAGCACTCCCGGGGCGCAGCCCGGATAGTGCCTCGGACCGTCGGAACACGAGGCCGCCGCGCATCATCCACGGATTCACTCAACGCTAGAGGTCAGCATGCCAGCCGACGCCCACGACGACCGCCGCAAGGCGCTCAACCTCGCGATCGCGCAGATCGAGAAGACCTGCGGCAAGGGGTCCATCATGCGGATGGGCTCGGAGCGCGCTCGGGTGAAGGTGGACGCCATCCCGACCGGGGCCATCAACCTCGACGCCGCCATCGGCGTGGGGGGCATTCCGCGGGGCCGTGTCACCGAGATTTTCGGGCCGGAGTCGTCGGGCAAGACCACGCTGGCGCTGCACGTCGCCGCCAACGCCCAGAAGGCGGGGGGCGTGGCCGCCTACGTGGACGCGGAGCACGCCCTCGACCTCGAGTACTGCAAGAAGCTCGGCGTGGACGTGGACAACCTCCTCATCTCCCAGCCCGACACGGGCGAGCAGGCGCTCGAGATCTGCGATATCCTGGTGCGCTCGGGGGCGGTGGACATCGTGGTGGTGGACTCGGTGGCGGCGCTGGTGCCCAAGGCCGAGATCGAGGGGGAGATGGGCGACGCCTTCGTCGGCCTCCAGGCGCGGCTGATGAGCCAGGCGCTGCGGAAGCTGGCGGGTGCCATCAACCGCTCGCAGACGTCGATCATCTTCATCAACCAGCTGCGCGAGAAGATCGGCGTGATGTTCGGGAACCCCGAGACGACGAGCGGCGGCCGCGCGCTGAAGTTCTACGCGTCGGTGCGGCTCGACGTGCGGCGCATCGGGGCGGTGAAGGAGCGCGACGTCGTCATCGGCAGCCACGTCCGCGTGAAGGTCGTCAAGAACAAGGTCGCGCCGCCGTTCCGCCAGGCGGAGTTCGACATCATGTACGACGAGGGGATCAGCCACACCTCGCTGGTCGTGGACATCGCGGCCGAGGCCGGCATCATCCAGAAGTCCGGCGCGTGGTACGCCTACAACGACCAGCGCATCGGCCAGGGGCGTGAGAACGCCAAGCTGTACCTGAAGGACAACCCTGTCGTCCTCGCCGAGATCGAGGTGAAGGTGAAGGACCTGCTCGGGATGAAGGCGGTGGCGCCGGCGGCCGAGGAGGAAGGCGCGCTGGAGGAGTAGACCGGTGATCGTCACCGCCCTGGAGCAGGAGCCGCGCGGCGGCGGCGTCCGGGTACAGGTGGATGGCGGGCCCTTCGCCACCGTCTCGCCGGCCGACGTCGCCGCGCTCGGACTGCGGGCGGGGGTAGCGCTCGACGACGCGCTCGCCGCGTCGCTGGAGCGGCGGGCGGAGAGCTTCGCCGCGCGGACGGTGGCCCTGCGGATGCTCGGGTACCGCGCGCTGCCGGGGCGGGAGCTGGTGCGGCGGCTGACGCGGAAGGGACATGCCCGCGACGTGGCGGACGGCGTGGTAGGGGCGCTGCGCGGCGAGGGGCTCGTGAACGATGCCGAGTTCGCGCGCCACTACACCCGGACCCACGCCGCCGCGAAGCGGCTGGGTCCCGCGCGGCTCCAGGCGGACCTCCGGCGCCTCGGGGTGGACGAGCAGGTGGCGGCGGAGGCGGTGCGCGAGACGCTGGAGCGGGAGCACATCGAGCCCGGCCAGCTGCTGCGCGAGGCGGCCGCGCGCAAGCTGCGCGAGATGGCCGGCCTCGACCGGACCGCCCAGCGCCGCCGCCTCAAGGCATTCCTCCTGCGCCGCGGGTTCCCTTCCGGCGAGATCGTTGCGGTCCTGCGAGAGACGCTCGGGTGACGCTTCCCTCCTAGGCTCCCCTGCATGGACCGTGGCCGCGGGACCGGTGCGCGAGCGGGCGCGGCCGGCGAGCGGTCCCGTGGGGTGGGGCGGAAGGCAGGTGGTTGCAGGCCGCTGTCCGCGCTACCTTTCGACGATTCTATGCGCTCCGACCTCATCCGCCGCCGATTCCTGGACTATTTCGTCCAGCGCGCCCACCGCGAGGTGCCCTCATCGTCCCTCGTGCCGGCCGACGACCCGACCCTGCTGTTCACCAACGCGGGGATGGTGCAGTTCAAGCGCACCTTCCTCGGCGTCGAGCACCGCGACTACCGCCGCGCCACCACCTCCCAGAAGTGCGTCCGCGCCGGCGGGAAGCATAACGACCTCGAGCAGGTCGGCCACACCGACCGCCACCACACCTTCTTCGAGATGCTGGGGAACTTCTCGTTCGGGGACTACTTCAAGCGCGAGGCCATCGGCTACGCGTGGGAGTTCGTCACCTCGAAGGAGTGGATGGGGATCGACCCGGCGCGCGTGCGCATTAGCGTGCACTACAGGGACGACGAGGCGCGCGCCCTGTGGCGGGAGATCGCGGGGCTTCCCGACGCGAAGATCTACGGCCTCGGGGACAAGGACAACTTCTGGCAGATGGCGGACACGGGGCCGTGCGGCCCCTGTTCCGAGATCTATGTGGACATGGCGGCGACGTGGTTGGCGGGCGAGCGGGGGGTGCCGGGCCGCACCCCGGGCGCCGGGCGACCGCAGGGAGCCGTCCGGCCGGGGGAGGACCCGGCGCCCCTGGCGAGCCCGCCTCCGGCGCACGTCTCCGACCACGTGCACTCCCTTGACGAGTTCGTCGAGGCGGCGGAGGCGGGGCGGTTCCTGGAGATCTGGAACCTCGTCTTCATGCAGTTCGACCGGCAGGCCGACGGGACGATGCTGCCCCTGCCGGCGCCCTCGGTGGACACCGGCGCCGGGCTGGAGCGCATCGCCGCCGTCCTGCAGGGGGAGACGTCGAACTTCCACACCGACCTCTTCCTCCCTCTCATCCGCCGCGCCGAGGGCGTGGTGGGGCGGGCGTACGACCGCGGCGTCGCGGGCGCGCCCTTCCGTGTCCTCGCCGACCACGCGCGGGCGGTGGCGTTCCTCCTCGCCGACGGCGTGTATCCGTCGAACGAGGGGCGCGGCTACGTGCTGCGGCGGATCCTGCGGCGCGCGGTGCGCCACGCCTACCTCCTCGGGCGCCGCGAGCCGACGCTCGTCGAGCTGGTGGACGAGGTGGTCAAGGTGATGGGCGGGATCTATCCCGACCTGCCGCGGCAGGCGCAGCACCTGACCGACGTGACGCGCGCGGAGGAGGAGCGGTTCCTCGAGACGATCGTGGGCGGGCTGGAGCGGATGGAGCAGCTGACGTCGGTGAGCGCTGACGAGGCCTTCAAGCTCTACGACACTTATGGCTTCCCGATCGACCTGACGCAGATCGTCGCGGCGGAGCGGGGGATGGTGGTGGACACCGCGGGCTTCGAGGCGCTCCTCGATCAGCAGCGCGCGCGCTCGCGGAAGGCGGCGGGCAAGCCGGCCGGCGGCAAGGGCGCGGCCGCCGGGGCGCCGCGCTCCGAGAGCGCCCCGGGCTCGCCGGTCGGACGGCTCCCTTCGGTCGCACGGCGCCCGGCGTTGCCCGGGGCACCCTCGTCGCTCGCGCCCTCGAAGGCCGGCGGCGCGCCCGCGGTCCACGCTGCGCCGGTGAGCGGTGCACCCGGCGGCTGGACCAGGGTCAAGGCCCGCGCCCGCCAGAAGTGGGTGGGCTACGAGACGACCCGCGCCGAGACCGACATCCTCGCCTTCCAGCGGGATGCGGGCCGCCTCGGCCTCATCCTCCACGAGAACCCCTTCTACGCCGAGGGCGGCGGCCAGGTCGCCGACACCGGCGAGGTCCTCGGCCAGGGGTGGCGGCTCGCGGTGGACGAGGTGGCGAAGGTCGAGGGGCGGACCGCGGTCTTCGGTGCCTTCGAGGGCCCGTTCGATCCGACGCCGGTGGACGCGGTGGTCGCGGAGCTGGCGCGGCGGGACACCGAGCGCAACCACACCGCGACGCACCTCCTGCACGCGGCGCTGCGGAAGGTGCTCGGCACCCACGTGCGCCAGGCGGGGTCGGTGGTCTCGCCGGAGCGCCTGCGCTTCGACTTCACGCACCACCAGCCGGTGGCGGCCGAGGCGCTCGCCGAGATCGAGGCGGAGGCGAACGGCCACGTCTGGGAGAACCTCGACGTCGACCAGCGGCAGATGGCCTACGCCGATGCGCTGGCCACCGGGGCGATGGCGCTGTTCGGCGAGAAGTACGGCGATGTGGTGCGGGTGATCACGGTGCCCGGCGTGTCGCGGGAGCTGTGCGGCGGGACGCACGCGCGGACCACCGGCCAGATCGGGCTGATCCGCATCGTCTCGGAGAGCGGCGTGGGCGCGGGGGTGCGGCGCATCGAGGCGCTGACGGGGCCGGGGGCGTACGGGTGGCTCCTCGACCGGGCGCGGCTCCTCGAGGGCGCGGCGGGGGTCGTGGGGAGCGCGCCGGAGCACTTGGGGCGGCGGGTGGAGGCGCTGCTCGACGAGCGGCGCCGCCTCGAGAAGCGGGTGGAGGAGCTGATCAAGGGGGGCGGGACGTCGGCGCAGGGCGAGGTCACGCAGGTGGCCGGGTCGGCGGTGACGGTGGCCGCGTCGCAGTCGGGGGACCGGGGCGAGATCGGCGCGATGATCGACGCCTTTCGCGAGCGCACGCCGAGCGGCGTGCTGGTGGTGGTGGCGCAGGGGGAGCGGCCGGGCATCCACGTCGGCGTGACCGACGATCTGGTCCGGCGCGGCGTGACCGCAAGTGACCTGGCCAACCGGATCGCGGCGGTGAGCGGGGGGAAGGGCGGGGGGCGGCCGCACTTCGCGTCGGCTGGTGCGGGCGACCCGGCGAAGCTCCCCGAGGCGGAGCGGCGGGCGGCCGGGATCGTGGCCGAGGCGCTCGGTGCGAAGCCGTGAACCGGGACGACGTCGTGGCGTGGCTCGCGACGCGGGAGCCCGCGGCCCCGGCGGGCCTCGCCGAGTGGCTGCGGGGCTTCGCGCAGGCGGCGCCCGTGGAGCGGCTCGGCGGGACGATGACGCAGGCGATGAGCGGCCTCGGGCTGTACGCGCTCGACCGCTCCCTGGCGCACGGCGAGACGGGGGACGAGGTGGCGATGGACCTCCTCGCGGCGGACGCGTTCGTGACGTACGTGTTCGAGGCTGCGGCGGAGGAGGGTGCCGACGTCCGGCAGACGGCGGCGGGACTGATCAGCCGGATGGCACCGTGAGGCGAGGGCGATGAGTTCGGTCCTGGAGCGCCTGACGGCGAACGCACCCGGGCTCCTCGTGCTCCTGGACCCGGGGCGCACCGATCCTCCGGACGCGGCGCGCGTGGCGCGGGTGGCCGAGGAGGTTGGCGCCGCGGGCCTGCTCATCGGCTCGTCGTTCGCCGGGTCGGAGCACACCGCTGTGGTCGCGGCGGCGGTGAGGAAGGCCAGCCGACTGCCGCTCCTCCTCTTCCCGGGCGGCGCGGGGCAGTTGACCCCCCTCGTGGACGCGGTGCTCCTCCTCTCCCTCGTGTCGGGGCGGAACGCGCAGTACCTCATCGAGGAGCATGTGCGCGCCGTGCCCTTCTTCGCGCGGCACCCGATCGAAGCCATCTCCACGGCGTACATCCTCGTGGATGGCGGGTCCATCACGGCGGTGGAGTCGGTGAGTCAGACGCGGCCCCTCCCGGCCGACAAGCCGGAGATTGCGGTGGCGCACGCGGTGGCGGCGCAGATGATCGGGATGCGGGCGATCTACCTCGACGCGGGGAGCGGCGCCGCGCACCCGGTGGCGACGGCCGTGATCGGCGCGGTGCGCCGCGCGGTGTCGCTCCCCCTCATCGTGGGCGGCGGGATGAAGACGCCCGAGCAGGCGCGCGCGGCGCGGGTCGCGGGCGCCGACCTGGTGGTGGTCGGCACGGCGGTCGAGACGGGCGGCGCCGAGCGGATCCGCGAGTTCGTGGCGGCCCTGGCGTGACGTGATCGACCTCCACACGCACCTCCTCCCCGGCGTGGACGACGGCTCGACCACCGTCGAGCAGTCGGTGGAGGTGCTCGAGCGCTTCGCCGAGCAGGGGGTGACGGCGGTCTGCTGCACGCCGCACCTCAGGGCGAGCGAGACCCTCGACCCGCCGTGCGACGCGCTCGACGACCTCCTCGCGGCGCTCCGCGACGCGGCGCCGCCGGCCGTGGCCCTGAGCCGCGGCTTCGAGATCCTCCTCGACGTCCCGCGGCCCGACCTCTCGGACCGCTGCCTCGGCCTGGCGGGGACGCGCTACGTGCTGGTGGAGTTCGGGCGGCTGGTCGCGGCGGACGTGAGCGTCGAGGTGCTGAAGCGGGTCGCCGCGCAGGGGCGCGTGCCCCTGCTCGCGCACCCGGAGCGTTACCAGGCCTGTACGCCCGAACTGGCGCACGCGTGGCAGGAACTGGGCGCCGTGCTCCAGGTGGACGCGACCACGCTCCTCGCCGATTCGCGGCGCGCGGAGCGGGCGCGGGCGCTGCTCCAGGCGGGGTGCGCCGGCATCGTGGCGAGCGACAACCACGGCGACCGCCGGACCGTCTTCGCGGCGGTGGAGTGGCTGGAGCGGCACGGCGGCGCACACCAGGCGCGGCTCCTGGCGGAGCTGAACCCCGCCGCGATCCTCGCCGACGCGCCGGTCGGGCCCGTCGCCGCGGTCCGCATCCGCCGCTCGCTCTTCACCAAGTTCAAGGACTTCGTCGTCGGCGGGGAGGAAGCGTGAGCGTCGAGCACCTCGCGGAGCTGGCGCGGCTGGCGGAGCGGTGCGCCGGCGAGCTGGAGCAGCCGGCGCGCCGGTACGCCGAGCTGGTGCGGGAGACGCTGGCGGCGGGCCGGACCGTCTTCTTCGCCGGGAACGGCGGCTCTGCGGCGCACGCCCAGCACATCGCCACGGAGTACGTGGTGCGCTACCAGCCGATCGTGCGGCGCGCGGCGCCGGCGCTGGCGCTCTCCACCGACTCGTCGCTGGTGACGGCCGCCGGCAACGACCTCGGCTTCGAGGCCATCTTCGCGCGGCAGGTCGAGGCGCACGGGCGAGCGGGGGACCTGCTGGTGCTCGTCTCCACGTCCGGCGGCTCGCCCAACCTCCTCCGCGCGGCGGAGACGGCGAAACGGCTCGGGGTGCGGACGGTGGGGCTCCTGGCGAAGGGGGGCGGGGCGCTGGCGAAGCTGGTGGACCACGCGGTCGTCGTGCCCACCGACGACGCCGCGCTGGCGCAGGAGATCCAGCTGGCGGTGGACCACTGGGTGTGCTCCGTCGTGGAGCCGACGCTGTGATTCCGCCCTCGCGCGGGTCGTCGCGGCTCGCCGGCACCTCGTCGCCGCGCCTCGCCCGGGAGGGCTGTGCGTCCTCGCGGCGGTCGGACGGCTCCCTGCGGTCGCACGGCGCACGCCGCCTCGGGGGGGGATGGTGATCGACCTGCGCGGCAGGCGCGCGGTGGTGACGGGCGGCGCGCGGGGGATCGGGGCCGCGACCGTCGCGGCGTTCCGCCAGGCGGGCGCCGAGGCGCTCAGCGTCGCCAAGTCCACGCACGGCGACCTCGCCGACCCGGAGGCGTGCCGTTGCGCCGCCGCGTCCATCGGCGCGCCGGTCCACTTCCTCGTCGTGAACCACGGCATCTGGGTGGCGGAGGAGGCGTCCCTCGCCGCGATGCCGGCGGAGCAGTGGCGCCGCACCATGGCGGCGAACCTCGACTCGTATTTCCACGTCATCCGCGCCTTCGTCCCCCTCATCCTTGCGGGCGGGGCCATCGTCCTCGTCGCCTCCACCGCGGGGCAGCGCGGGGAGGCCTTCCACGCCGATTACGCCGCCTCGAAGGGCGCGACCATCTCGCTCACCAAGAGCCTCGCCGTCGAGATGGCGCCCGCGGTGCGCGTCAACTGCGTGGCGCCCGGATGGGTGGACACGGAGATGTGCGCGCTCCCGTTCGCCGACGGCGGCCGCGCGCATATCGCGGCGGGGATCCCGCTCGCGCGCATCGCCGACCCGGCCGACATCGCCGGACCCATCGTCTTCCTCTGCTCCGACCTCGCACGCCACGTCACGGGGGAGATCCTCAACGTGAACGGCGGGAGCGTCCTGTGTGGCTGAGGTCTTCCCGCTAGCCGGCGTCCCGCGCGGCGCCCGCGAGGTGGCGGAGCGGCTGCTCGCGGCGGGCCACGAGGCGTGGTACGTCGGCGGCGCGGTGCGCGACGCCCTCCTCGCCGAGCTGCGCCCCGGGACGCCTCGCCGCAGCGGCGACTTCGACATCGCCACTAACGCCACCCCCGACCAGGTCCAGAAGCTGTTCCGCCGCACCGTGCCCGTCGGCGTGGAGCATGGCACGGTCGCCGTGCTCGACGACGCGGGTGCGGCGCACGAGGTCACGACCTTCCGGAAGGACGTCGAGACCGACGGCCGCCACGCCGTGGTGAGGTTCGGCGTCTCGCTCGCGGAGGACCTCGCTAGGCGCGACTTCACCTTCAACGCCATCGCCGTGCATCCCGCGAGCGGCGCGCTCACCGACCCGTTCGGCGGCCGCGACGACCTCGCCGCCGGACTGGTGCGCGCGGTGGGCGACCCGGCGCAGCGTTTCCTCGAGGACCGGCTGCGCATCCTGCGCGCCCTGCGCTTCGCGGCTCTGCTCGGCTTCGCGATCGAGCCCGCGACGTGGGAGGCGCTGGCCGCCCAGGCGGGGGAGCTGGAGCACCTCTCCCGCGAACGGGTCCGGGACGAGTGGATCAAGACCCTGGCCGCGGCATCGCCCGGGGACGGGGTCCGCCTGTGGAAGAAGGCGGGCGTCCTGCGCGCGGTGTGGCCCGAGCTGGCCCGGCTCACGAGCGCGTCGCCGGGGCGGCTCGACGCCGCCGACGTCCACGACCCGGTGCTCCTCACCGCAGGGATCTTCTGGCACGCGGAGGTGGGGCCCGGCGCGGCGGAGGCGGCGGTGCGGCGTCTGCGGTTCTCGAACAAGGACACCGTGCGGGTGCGCGGGGTGATCGCCGCCCTCGCCGACACGCTGCCGGCGCCCGGCCAGGCCCGCGACGTCCGGCGCTGGCTGTCGCGGCATCGCGACGTGGCGCGCGACGCCATCGCCCTCGCCGAGCCGCGCTCGCGGCGCCCCGACCTCGTGGCCGCCGTGGAGGCGATCGAGGCGGCGGGCGACCCGCTGTCGGTGCGCGACCTCGCCGTCTCGGGGAAGAACCTGCAGGACGCGGGGCTGGCGTCGGGGAAGATGCTGGGCGACGTGCTCCGGCTGCTCCTCGACGAGGTGCTCGCGGAGCCGTGGCGCAACACCCGCGAGCATCTCCTGGCGCGGGCGCGGGAGCTGGCCCGGTGAGTCGCGCGCGCGCCGTGCACGGGAGGGCTGTGCATCGTCGCGCTCGCGGCGGCTCCGGCCGGGATCGCACCTCGCGCGACTCGCCCGGGAGGGCTGCGCGTCCTCGCGGCGGTCGGACGGCTCCCGGTGGTCGCACGGCGCCC
>Ga0209777_10009971_pt1 | contig 10133 bp, 11 predicted proteins | sample FrelakmetHBP12HB_FD_187147 | JGI IMG/M metagenome (GOLD analysis project Ga0209777, IMG submission 187147) | Freshwater lake sediment microbial communities from the University of Notre Dame, USA, for methane emissions studies -HBP12 HB (SPAdes)... | ecosystem: Environmental > Aquatic >...
ACCTTGAGGTGTAGAACTCGGCATAGACCTTGTCCGCTTTTCGGACCGCCTCCAGGCCCTTGACGGAGATGTCTTTTTCGTCATACAAGCCCAGGCCGATGAAGAACAGCATAGTATCTAGTTGTTCAGGAGCTTTAAAATTCCTCTCATATCTCTTCCCTTTACATCTTCGCTTTCCCTCTCGCGGTAGATCTATATCCTTTGTCTAGGCTATCCAGTAATATGATCGGCAGGACAACTCAGGTGGTGGACTGCAGGGAGAGCATGGGGCTAGCTAAGGGCGGGGGACTAGCCCAGCGAGGAACTCTTTCCGAGGCCACCAAGCCGGATGTGATAGCTATCGCCATGTCTCCGGGCCGAAGGCACATAACGAAGCCCGTCTGCGAGATGACCTATGGACTTCGGCGCGAGGGTATCCAGACAAGCGTCCTTGTTCTGGAGGCGGGCACAGGCGTTCCCGAGAGCTTCCCTCAGTCGTCTCGCGGCTACGGCCCCACCTTCGGTTTGAGCGAGAAGGAGGTGGAACAGATCGCCCGGCACAAGATCGCTGTCATCCACCTGGGCAACGTTCGGTCCCACGCCATTTTCAAGGCCAAGGAGGTGCTGGCCCTGGTGGACATACCGGCCGTGATCGTGGCTCAGTGTCCAATGGACTTCGAGGATTTTGCTAAGGAAGGGATAAGAACTAGGCTAGTCAAACCGCCAAGGCAGAACACCCAGACCAAGGGCACGGTGGTGGATATCGTCACCGGCATCACCAGAGGAGCCACCTGCACCAGGACGAAGCTCAACACATTGGCCAAAGTTCTTAACAAACACCTGGCAGAGATAAACGCCAGGGAGGAGGCAGAAAAGGCCAAAGTTGCCTCTAAATCATCGGCTAAAACGGCAAAAGCGCCTGCATAATGCATAAAAGATCAACGATAGAAACGAAGCAAAAGGATCAAGGATCAATGAAGTATGTAATCCTTCTTGGAGACGGGATGGCCGATCATCCTGTCAGCTCGCTCGGAAGGAAAACGCCGCTGCAGGCCGCCAAAAAGCCCAACATGGATCTGGTCGCCACACAGGGACGCATCGGCCTGGTCAGGACGGTTCCAGAAGACATGGCGCCGGGCAGCGACGTGGCCAATCTTTCGGTCTTGGGCTACGATCCTCACAAGTATTATTCCGGTCGTGCCCCTCTAGAGGCGGCGGCAATGGGCGTCCATCTGACCAGTGACGATATTGCTTTTCGGTGCAATTTTGTTTCAGTCACCAATGGCATGATGGAGGATTATAGCGCAGGCCATATTACGAGCCAAGAGGGCGAGGAGCTGATCAAGTCCCTGAAGCCGCTAATGCCAGGAGGAAGACTTTATCCTGGAGTCAGCTATCGCAACCTTCTAGTGCTCAAGGCCAGTGCGAAGGCCATCTGCACACCACCACACGACATCATGGACAGGCCAATTATTGAATACCTGCCCAAAGGCGAGGACTCTGAACTGCTTATCGAACTAATGGAAGCCTCGCGGACCGTTCTTGCATCTCATCCGGTGAACCTCAAGCGCATATCAGAAGGTAAGAAGCCAGCCAGTATGATCTGGCTGTGGGGCCAGGGCCCTGCCCCCAGCATGCCCACGTTTGAGGAGCGATTCGGCATCCAGGGGGCTATGATCTCAGCCGTAGATCTTCTAAAGGGCATCGGGACCTACGCTGGCCTAGAAGTGATTGATGTTCCAGGAGCGACAGGAGACATAGACACCAACTATGCTGGCAAGGTGCAGGCTGCTCTTGAGGTTCTGAGGCGTCTTGACTTTGTTTATTTGCATATCGAGGCTCCGGACGAGGCCGGACACGAGGGAGATGTGGAGATGAAGGTGCGGGCGATTGAACTGTTCGACCAGAATGTTGTGGGTCCGGTGATTCAGGGATTGAATGATTCAGGCCAGGATTGGCGCGTTCTGCTGCTGCCGGATCATGCTACGCCGATATGCTTAAGGACGCACACAAGGGAGCCGGTTCCATTTGCGATGCTAGGCGAGGGATTTGAGCCGAATTGTGCAAAGAGCTTTGATGAGGAGGCGGCGAAGCAAGGAGGATACGGGATAGTGGATGCAATAGATCTTATAAGATCTTTGTTGAGAGAATAAATTATATGAATTTATCGAAAAGCCTAAGCTTTTTGGCTGCTTCATTCGAATATTGTCTATATGATAGATTTGCGACATCAGTAAATGCAATAAGAATATCTAAATCCAATGGTTGGGATGATGAATAAATTAGGAATTGTTATGATCGCTGGGTTGGCTCTTCTGGCGGTGACCGGGTTGGCTGTTTCAGAAAATAATGGCTCCTCGAAGGCTGAGGCATCTAAAGTAATTAAACTGCCAGAGCCTCGCACTGATAGCGGCATCTCAGTTGAAAAGGCTTTGAAGGAAAGGCGCTCCATCCGCAGCTTCGGTAAAGATTGTCTTACCCTGGATGAAGTCTCCCAGCTTCTCTGGGCCGCCCAGGGCGTAACGGACGACAAGGGCCATCGCACTGCGCCTTCGGCCATGGCGAGGTATCCTTTGCAGGTTTATCTCTTGGCGGGTAACATCACAGGTTTGCCCTCCGGGGTGTACAACTACTCGCCCCAAGGTCACAATCTAGCTGTCATAATGCAGGGCAAGATCGATGAGTACTGCAATGCAACGGCTGGTTCTGAGGCTTGGATAAAAACTGCTCCGGCGATTTTCGTCATTACAGGAGACCTTAGTAGCATGAACCAGATGCCTCGACAGGATCTAAGTCGATGGGTTTACATCGAAGCCGGAGCCGCGGCGGAAAACCTACTTCTTCAGGTCGTGTCTCTAGATCTGGCCTCCACATACACGGCGGGGTTTAATGTTAACAAAACAGAAGAACTCCTGGGATTGCCTGCAGGAGAGGTGCCAATAGGGGTTTTGCCCGTGGGAAGAAAGGCCTAGAATAGGGCTTTCTTTCATAATTCTTTAGCTCCCTCGATGTCCTAGTTTTATTCTCTCTCGACCGGTCGGTCAAAGGATTGAAATGTAATTAATAAGTGCAATCGACAAGATCCTGTTATTGTTATCCCTATCATTCTCTGGCTGATTTGTCTTATTCTTGCCGTTAAGGTCTTTAAGCCTGAAATATATAAGATCAACTTGGGCTCGCAGGACCTCGCTAGAGAGACTCTAATGAAGATAGTGCTATACAAGAAAGAGAAACTTGATTAAGCTTACTTAATGTTACTCAGTGGGTTCATTCCGCTCGTTGGAGCTATCCTTTATTATCTAAAGTATCTACCAAAGCCGCCATCCTAAAGACAGATGGGCCATTCGAGATAAGCGAGTTCCGTAGATATTCTTCCACGCCATGAAGTTCTTAGATTATTACCGGTAAGAAATAGCTGAAGTCTCACACTCAGCTCCAGAACCTCTTCGTCCTGGCGTACTCCCGCTCCGCCTTCAATATATCCCTATAAAACTCCAGCTCGTCCCTTTGCAGCTTGCCGACTACCCTGGATGCAGTCTCTGGCCCCAGACCTCTGCTCGCCAGGGCGATAGCAGCCGTCCTTCCATAGCTGAGCACCAAGTTTGCATTTCTAAAAACCCTTTTCGTCCGGCGACGTTCCTCAGCAGTCTTGCTCTTCTCCGGCTTCTTGACAATCTTGATCTCTTCCTCTTCCCAGGGCTTGAGGGCTGCCACCATCTTTGAGCCGCAAAGAGGACATTCCGGCTGCTCTGGCACCCGGCCCACCTCTCGAACAGACTTCCACTTCTTGCAGTTGACGCAGAACAGAATTACCCTGTCACTCATTATCCTGGACTTAAGCAGCTCGATTACGGCGGCGTCGGCGTGCTCTGGGGAGGTGACATCCCAGCCTCCGCCCCGGCCACTTGCTCCTATGGGGCTGGGGCCACTTGTGGTGACGGTCATCTGACCCTGGCCGATCTTCTCCAGGATCTGTTTCGCTCTCATCAGGTCCAGGCGGTCGTGGTATATCTCGCGGAGCGCTTCGCGGTACATTGGCGTTCCCTCGAAGACTCCCAGCAGCTTGACCATGCTGACCTTCTGGTAGTCGATGTCTCTCGATAGCGCGCCGAACTTCCTGGCAACGTGGACCATCTTCCATCGCAGGAGGGTAGTGTTCTTGAGGGTCATCTCTAGGATGGGCTCGATATGTGAAGGGTCCATCTCTTCAAGCATTCGGGCAATCTCCTCCGCCAGCATGTTTTTCGGCAGCGTCAGCTCAATCCGGTAGGGGTCAATGTCCATGGCAACGCTTGAGCCGAACTTGGATGATAGAAGGGCGGTGATCACCCTGCCCAGGGTGTCGTTGATCTTGTGCCCCAGGCATGAGTTTATGACTGCGGAGGAATCGCCGGCTTCGATTACTATCTGGGAGTGGTCGGGCACGGGAAGGTTGTCATCGATCTGCCTTCGAATCAGTTCAACCAGCTCTGTCGCTGCCTCGTCGTCTAGTGGATATTTGCCGGTAAGAAAGGCTATGGCACTGTGCTCTCCCTCTGGTTCGGACTCGAGGATTTTTCCGATCTCATTCCTAATCTGACCCACCTCCTGAGCCACCTCGTATGGGACAGGTATCTCCTCGCCGCTCCAGCTAGGGATCTCACCGCTGCGCTGAATAGGAACCACTCTTATCTCGTCTTCATCGATCTCGGTTACCTCCCAGATCTCCCCTTTGGCCACGAAAGTGGCTCCAGGCTTGGCGAAGTTGATGACAAAGGCCTCGTCCAGGGTCCCAATGGGCTTTCTGCCCACTATGTCGTAGATCTTGAACCTCTTCTCGTCCGGTATCATGGAGAGGTTCTCGTAGTAGTACTGCCGTGCTTTTCGGGTTCTTTGTAGCTGGCCATTATAAAGCCTGGTCAGCCTATGCTCTTCGATCTGAGAGGCCACATCCTCCAGCTCCTGAAGAGTCAGGTCTCTGAAAGGATAAGCTCTGGTTACGATCTTTTGAACCTCTTCCAGGAAGATATCCCCGAAGTCCAGCTCTAGACCAACAAGCTGATTGGCCAAGACATCAGTGGGCTTGTGGTGAATCTCTATCTCCTCCAGGCTGGCAATGCCAGCCCGTCTGGTTATGGCGCAAGCCTCCGCAATATCGTCTGGTCCGGTTGCTATTATCGATCCTGATGCTACTCTGCCGATGCCGTGACCAGAGCGCCCTACTCGCTGAAGGAGACGGGCCACTTGTCGTGGCGAGCTGTACTGGATGACGTGGTCAACATCGCCAATGTCAATTCCCAGTTCCATAGAAGATGTGCAGATGAGTCCCTGCAAGGTTCCGCCTTTGAAGGCCTCCTCTGCCTCTACCCTGGCCTCCACAGATAGGCTACCGTGGTGGATTCCAATTGGTTCGCCTAGCTGGCGAAACCGCGAGCCAAGAACCTCAGCGGCCTGCCTGGTATTGACGAATATCAGACATTTCTTTGAGCGAATGGTGTCCCTGATAAATCTGATGTGGGAAGCTAGCCTTGGCTCGCATTGCAGGTGACTCGCCAACGCGTAATCTGCCTTGGTCGCCTGAGGGCTGACCACACGAAACTCCGTGAACCTCTCCACGTCCGCCCTAACTATCTGACATTGCCTGCTGGTGCCAACAAGCAGCTTGGCCACCTCATCCGGAGAGCCTACAGTCGCAGAAAGTCCAATTCGTTGGAACTCTCCAGCCAGCTCTACCAGCCGCTCCAATAGGACAGAGAGCTGAGACCCTCTCTTAGATGAGGCCAGTTCGTGGACCTCATCCACAACCACCGATCCGACTGTGGAAAGGTTATGGCGCAGGCGCTTTCCTGTCAGCATCACCTGAAGCGTCTCAGGAGTGGTTATCAGAAGATCTGGAGGACGAAGAGACTGCTTCCTCCGGTCACTCTTGGAAGTGTCTCCGTGCCGGACCGCTATAGAGATACCGAGTCTATCTCCCCACTCGTTAAAGCGCCTCAGCATGTCTCTGTTCAGCGCCCGCAGCGGCGTAATGTAGATCGCTTTGGTGCCAGAAATTCGTTCAGACTTCTCTAAGCCCTTCTTTTCAAGGATCTTGTGCAGCATGGGCAGAGAAGATGCCTCTGTCTTGCCAGTTCCAGTAGGCGCTATCAATAGCACATGGTCTCCGTCCAGGATCCTCGGTATGGCCAGCGTTTGAGGCAGGGTGGGCTCTATTATGGACTGATCTGCCAGAATGGCTCTGATCCTGGGATTGAGCCGGTCGAAGACGTTCACAAGAAATAAGTCCTAAGCGGTGTATGAATAGCTTGCGGTAAAAGACGATAGAAAATTTCGTCTATTGCCGTTCGATGGAGGAAGTCGAAATGCAGGTGGCAGTGATAGGCGGTGCTGAGTGCAGTGATGATGTCCGCAAGATGGCTTATGAGCTCGGAAGAAAACTGGTCGAAGAGGGACATACACTCGTCTGCGGAGGGCTAGGCGGGGTAATGGAAGCAGTCTGCTTCGGCGCAAAAGAGGGAGGGGGAGTTGCTGTCGGGATATTGCCCGGAGAGAAAGAGGACGCCAACCCCTGGGTCAGCATAGCCATAGCTACTGGTATGGGCCATGCCAGAAACACCATCATCGTCAAGAGCGCAGATGCTGTAATAGCTCTCCCCGGAGAGTACGGAACACTTTCAGAGATGGCCTTAGCTCTCAAGATGGGAAAAAAGGTTATCAGCCTTCAGAGCTGGGCAGTTCCAGGAGTTGCTAACGCCAAGTCAGCCGAGGAGGCGGTGCTGTTTCTGGAGTCTGCAAGAAAGAGCCGTTAAGATGTGCCTGAAAAGTCCTATGATCCGCATACTTCATGATGCCAGCTTGTGCTTCCCATACGAAGCATCATTTTACATAAAAAATTTATGAAAAATAGTTTCCATTTAATTTTGACATGGCTCTACTTATTAATCGAACTGCAGCGGCACACACGCGGCGGAACTGAGATTGTCAAAAATATATTAAACTCGAGTAGAAAAACGATGGACAAAGGACTGCTCTGCCTTTCATGTTAGTCGATGAGCCGTTAGCCCTATGATTGAGTTTAGGCATGGGGCGTCGATACAACTGTTTATCAAAGCTCTTTCGGCTACAAAACCCTGACCTAAGCTCTTCAATCTCATAATCTAACGCAGGCTGGAGCTGATCCTCCTCCTCGTTAAGTATGGTGATCTGATTTTTGCCATCTGCTTTCTTAAGGATACCCAAAGCCGCTATTGTAGTTCCAGTGGGAGCTACCATAGTAATAGGTAGAGCCGAAGCCGTAGACGTTTGCTCCCCACCAGGGGTCCATGCCCCAGTCATGATACACAACCGGCGTATTGTATACAGGTTCGGTGTAATAGTATGTAGGGTAGTATGTGTTGGTGTAGTAGGGTGTGTAATACGAGTTGTAGTCATATGTTGTTGGATACCAGTAATACCCACCTGATGAGAGCCAGTCATAACCATTATGATTCCAGTTGCGATCATTATGATTCCAGCTCTGATCATTATGATTTAAGTTGTCGTCATGATGTCCATAGGTTGACTGCCCTTCAAAGTGAGCATTTCCATACTGTGTTGAAGGTCCAACATGTTCTGTCGCAGAGCCAAATGCGACTAGGAGCAAACTAAGCCCGAACATGGCCACGATCAGTTTAATTGCCTTTATTGAGATTCCTCCAACCATCATATTCCTTGCTAGTTGTATTAAAAGCTGTTTTTTATGTAGATTTCACCTAGTACTTACATGAATCCTCCATAAGGCTATTGCTATTGAATAGCCAACAGTTAAATTATAAATTATTAAGACTGATCTGATATGGGAAGGCCTCTGTTTCGCTCTTCTTCGCCCACAAGCCCATTTTTATGAAAGCAGAATATGCTAATCCCCGACGGATCCGTCAAAGTCGATGCTTTAGAGCATACAGGATCTTAAGACGCGATCTTATCGTGTAGTGAATGGGGCATCTTGGAATGGAGCAGAAAAATTGCGGCAAACAGGCAGAAGCTCTACAGTTTTGACCACGCGAGCCATTGCCGCATATGATGTTGTCAAAATAAGAGGCCTTTTGCTCTCCTTGCTTAGGCTGGCCCCGTAACATGGAGCGAATACAGCATCTCCCTTGTTATCTCCCAGGGGTACGTGGAAAACACCCGGCAGTTAGTCTTCTTAATCGACGAAGTACTGTTGTCCAGGAAGTAGCTGACACAGGCAAACACCTCATTTGAGGAAAAACGACCCGCCTCCAAGACCCCTGTGTGACCATCGATGGGCAGCTGATATAGCTTTACGCTGGGCCGTTGGGTTGAGTCAATCTTTCCCAATATGGTGTTCATAGTTCCTGTCACAGTATTTATGTTAGTCTTATTAGAATCGATATCTGTCATATTATTGATCTTATATCCCCTAAGGACAAGATATATCAGGCTGTCACCGCCGTCTACGGAGAGGTTGTAATCAATGAACTTAATGCCGTTTTCGGTGACACCATTTGATGGGCCTTCGACTGCCACACTGTACTTGGCCGTAGTGTTTAGATCGAAAGATACATCATATGATCCAAGTCTCTCTCTCACAGATCCGGCTGATGTATTGAAGGCCAGCATAGCTATCATGGCCAGGATCAACCCCGTCCTCATTCTTAATCCCACCTGATGGCAGTACATCCTTATCAGTATATTATGCCATCTGTTCCTCAGCCCATCCGTTTCCATGCTTTTTGATATAGATTTGCTTTCAGCTACAAACACAGGGATATATTGAAGGGTCGCAATCCAAAGATCCTATAAGGCTGGATTAACCGAATCAAAATGCAATATTCCGACATGTCACTTTATCAAGCCCAATGGTTATTTGGAAAGATTCATCCAAGAAAGGGAAAAGTTGTGTTCGAAATCCTGAGCTTAGGCTCCCTGGAAGAACTGCTTGGCTAATCATGCCACAGTTCCATTGGATACGATACGCAGAACCATGGACGAATTCGCAAGGTCTACAGAGAAAAAGATATTAGCAGGAGCTCCACGAGTAGTATCCCTTCAGAATAGTCTTTCAGAATAAAGGAAACCATTCTGAACCTTAGACTCCGAGTCCCAGATCTTTGATCTTTCTCTAATGTCTCGTCCCGATTTCTCTTCCGCATTTAGATTTCGGTCCTGTATATTCTGGCCTGCAGGCTCATCTAAAGTCAAACAGTGCAGTTTTTCCGAAAACAGCGACCCAAAAGGACCTGATGCCTCCAGAATGCAATCGTATTCTCCCTGTGCTACCCTTTGGTTCTGGGAGATGTCAAAACTGTATTTCTTTCCGGGTCGATTTGATCAACATATACCCGGCTTTCTCCACTCAAAGGCCGCTGTCCCAGAGTGTGGCATTGAGCATGGGATAAAGTAGACTGGTGTTGCCCCAAAGAACTAGATCTCCATAAAGACGAAAGGAGGTTCCACTCACAATCGGATGGAAATCAAGCACTAGGCGCGTTCTGGGGTCGTTGGACAGATTATCCATCAGACCCGTATTACCATCGGAAGCTTGTTCTTTCAATGCTTTATTCTGTGTTAAAGGCACTTCGACATATGCCTTAGCGTATTTGTCATTTTGAATGCACCTTAATTTGAGGATTTCCTGGGAATAAGAGACTAATAAGGTACTTGAAAAATAAATTTTTGCACACTTGATGACCCCTTTGCTTCCAGTGGAACTTAGCATTCTAAGCCTGTAGCCTTCTTGCCATCCTCCTTGGGCATTACCATTGTTCCAATCAATTCATTAGTTCTCCTCAGATTTAGGCCGAATCAATGAATCAATATCATCCGGCGTATATCATTCAGCATATTCAACCGAGCTTCATTCCGAGTTGATCCAAGAGATGATGATTGGATCTAGATGAGGATTAGGTTCTGTCAGTAGGTCCATTGATAGACGTTAGCTTTGCCAGCGTAAGCCATTATCGTTCCCATCGTATGTTAGGCTGTCCAGGCTGTTCACTGCGGTGCCTACCATCCTTACCAGGCATTTTCGGCTTAACGGACTTAAACTACTGGTTCAGGACAAGCCGAGTCAATAGTATTCCATCACTTCAGAGTGTTAATCACTCTTAGCGCTGCATCAACGCAGTCCAGCTGAGATCTCAGTCGGCTCAGGTCTTTTTCCTCTTTAATGT
>Ga0209777_10009972_pt1 | contig 10132 bp, 6 predicted proteins | sample FrelakmetHBP12HB_FD_187147 | JGI IMG/M metagenome (GOLD analysis project Ga0209777, IMG submission 187147) | Freshwater lake sediment microbial communities from the University of Notre Dame, USA, for methane emissions studies -HBP12 HB (SPAdes)... | ecosystem: Environmental > Aquatic >...
CTTCAGGACGTTGGAGGGGGCAAGGGCATTGGGGTCTTTCTTCTTCATTTTCACCTTGCCGCCGCCGATGGTCAGGCTGTTGACCTGGCTGACGCCGCTGTAGGTGGCGTCGCCGCGGATTTCGGCCTCGCCGTGGACCGTGACGTCGTAGGCCACGATCCGGTCAGCGATCAAGCTGCCGGCGGTGTCAACCGTGACGTTGGCCGTGGCGGCCGCCGCCTCGTTGAGCTTCCGCACGCTCATCGTGCCGCCGGCGATCGTCGTGCTGCCGGTGTAGGTGATGTTGCCGGTCACATCCAGCTCGCCGGCGTTGGTCTTGATGATCCCGCCGGAACCGCTAAGGGCGCCCGAGAGGGTCAGGGTCGTGCCTGTGTTGGCGTCCACGGTGGTGTTGGCCGTCAAGTTCACGGGTGCGGCAATCTCATGACCGCCGCTGACGACCTGGATCGTCGGGGTCGTGCCGTCCATCGTGAGGGTGTTGCTGCCGGCAATGGTGTACTTGTTGGGGTTGTTAAAAATGACGGTCTTTACCGTGCTGTCCGCATCCAGAGTGACCGTCCGAGGTGCCGTAATGGCGCTCAGGAAGCGGACGGTCGTGTTCGGATCGGAAGTCGGGGCGCCGGCAGACCAATTGCCGGGGCCGCTCCAGTTGCCGCCGGCATCGACGTTCCAGGTGGAATCGTACACGGGTACAGGGGCAGACAGCAGATTCAGGATGTCGGTGCGATAGTAAACCAGGTCAGCCATGAATGTGGCATTCACGCCGTACACGCCGTTGGCATAAACGTAATCCAGACCGGTCCTGCCAGGTTGGTTCAGGATGGTCCCGCCATTGGTGGCGGTGCCCAGGGCCAGCATCAGGCCCATGAGTTCCCAGTTGCCGCCGTTATTGACGAACACCGGCCCGCCGGAATCCTTGTCGGCGGCGACGGCCTCATAGGTAGAGGCGCTCTGGATAAAGTACGACCAGAACCCGATCGTCCCGCCTTGGTTGGAATTCACCACGCTGATGGTGTTGTCGCCCCATCGTTCCGCGCGGGTGGATCCCCACTTGTACCCGGTGGCGTTGTACCCTTGGGCCGTGGTCTCCGTCCAGGTCCAGTTGGAGTCGATGTGCCAATAGGTTCTCGGCAGTTGCCCCAACCCCGTGCCGAACATCCTGATGCTCGTGCCGGTCGTCAGGGCCGTCTGGTCGATGGGAACGGAGGGCAAGTCGGGCGGGTTGCTAATGCGGAACATGCACAGGTCGGCGCCGCCCACATGGGTATTGATCGTTCCGGGAACGACAGGATAAGTCACGCCATTGAACGTGGCGTTGGCGGCATTATAGCCGACGTGGTTGGCGGTCAGGACCCATGAATTGCCCAGATACAGCGCCGTCCCGTCGTTGCCGCTGGTGCTGGTGCCGCGCATGCCGATGTTGTTCCAGTAGGGAAAACCATTCGGTTCGTAGGTGATGCTGGTGTCGCCATCGTTGGAAATGACCAGAGCAGCCGCCGGCGCGCAAATACCCGCGGCCGCCGCGATAACGCAAGCTAAGCCGACCGATCTCAATATGCTTGTACGGCCCATTGACATGCTTTTCGGTGTCCAAGCCCAACCGGACTCATCACGAATTGCCTTGGCCCACGGGCATGGAGACCTCCGTTTGTTGATTATCACCTATTTCTTGCGATTTTGCAAGCTTCTTTCCTCTTCGGCGACGTCTGGCCGTTCCTTGACGGCCTGGGCGGGGCCGGGGTATTCTTGAGCGGGACTTGTCCCACCGCAGAACAGTTTACGGGACCAGGCTTGCCAAGGTCAGGACATGACGGCTAGGAAGTCCTCGCAGAAAGAATTGGGGCGCGCTTGGGCCCCTTCGAGCGATTGGAAGCCGTTGTACCAGTCCAGACACTACCAGGACGCCCGCGGCAAGACGTTGCCCTATCGGATGATGCTGCCGCCGGGCTATAACCCCCGCAAGAAGTACCCGCTGGTGCTGCTGCTCCACGGGGTGGGCGAACGAGGCGACGATAATGCCGCGCAACTCTTCCACGGGGCCGAGCAGTTCGCGGCGGTTCGCGACCAGCACCCGGCGTTCGTCGTCGTGCCGCAATGTCCAGCCGGCCAGCAATGGGTTGCCGTGTCCTGGGGCGCCGCGGCCCATAGCCAGCCCTCGGAGCCGTCTGAGCCGATGCGATTGACGCTCGAACTGCTCCAATCCCTGCGGAAGGAGTTCAGCATCGACGCCAGGAGGCTGTACATCACCGGCCTGTCGATGGGCGGCTACGGCGCCTGGGACGCCGTCGCCCGGCATCCCGACCTCTTTGCCGCGGCTGTGCCGATTTGCGGTGGCGGCGACGAGGCCGCCGCGCCGGCCATCGCCAAGCTGCCCATCTGGGCGTTTCACGGATTGGCCGACGACGCCGTGCCGGTCGAGAGGTCCAGGAGCATGATCGCCGCCATCAAGAAGGCCGGAGGAGCCCCGAAATACACCGAGTACCCGGGCGTGGGACATAACTCCTGGACGCCGGCCTACCAGGACGGGGAAATGATGAATTGGCTGTTCTCCCAGAAGCGGCCGGGGTAGGTGGGCTGGAGGCCGTCCGGGCAAATCCCTCCACGATGGGCGGCCAGGAGCACACGTTCGCGACGGTCAAGGCCCGCTACGTTGGGGTGAACCTGCTGAAGGACAGCCCCAACGGGGGCGTGCATTAGAACGGGATTATGGTGTTCGAGGCAAAGCGACCAGCGGCACGCCTGCCGCGCCAATCGCTTCAGCAATCTCCGTCGCCGGGGGACCTGGTCCCGGGCGCAATTCTCGTCAAAAGGCCACCGGAAGAATGGACAGTTCGCCACCGAAGCCGTAAAATACAATGCTTGTTCACGTGTGATCAGGTGGAGTGAGATGAGCTCTATTCCTCCGGAAACCAAGAACAACTCGCTGGACCATTTGCCGCCGGCGCTGCTGGAGGTCATCGGGACCGAGGTCCTTGCCGGCGACCTGAAGGCCGCCGTGCCCCACGACCTGGACGAGCACGGCATGTACGCCGAAAGCTGGCTGGTCCTGACCGACAGCAGGCTGGGCGAGTTCTCGCTGCGCGACGGCCGCTGGCAGGGCCGATGGCTGGCCATCGACACGATCTCCGAGGCCCTGATGGTCGAGGGCCTGGGCATGGGCTTGCTGCGGGTGATGTCCAACGGTTCGCCTGTCGGGGAATTCCGCTTTACCCTGCGCCACGCCAAGGACGTGGCCAAGCTCCACCGCCAGCTCGAGCGGCAGATGAAGAAGGAGGCCGAGCCGCCTCCCGAGCCGCCTAAGGGCGACGAGAAGAAGGTCCGCTGCGACAAGTGCGGGCGCGTCATCCCGCCCTGGAGCGAGGTCTGCCCGGCCTGCCTGAGCCGGCGAAAAGTGCTCAGCCGGCTGCTGGACTTCGTCCGGCCCTACAAATGGCAGGCGATCTGGGGCTTTGGCCTGGCGATTCTGGCCACGGGGGTCGGGCTTGTCCGGCCTTATCTGAGCAAGCCGATGATGGACTTCGGCCTGGGGACGGCAAAGAACCACGGCGCGGACTATTCCTTGCTGGTGAAATACATCCTGGTGATGGCCGGCCTGCTGGTCGTCGGGGCGGTGGCCGGCGGTTTCCGCGAGCGGCTGATGGCCACGCTGGGCTCGCGGATCGGGCGCGACATCCGCGACCGGACCTACGAGCACCTGCACAAGCTGAGCCTGAGCTTCTTCTCCAAGAAGCCCACGGGGTCGCTGGTCACCCGCATCACCAGCGACAGCGACCGCATCTGGGACTTCGTGGCCTTCACCGTGATCGAGTCGGTGATGTCGATCCTGACCATCGTCGGCGTGGGCGTCGCCCTGTTCCTGATGAGTTGGAAGCTGGCCTGCGTCGTGCTGCTGCCGATCCCGCTGATGTTTTTCTTCACCTTCTACTTCCACAGCAGGCTGCACCGGGGCTTTGACCGGCTGTTCCATCGCTGGAGCCAGATGACGGCCATCGTCTCCGACGCGCTGCCGGGCGTGCGGGTGATCAAGGCCTTCGGCCAGGAGCGGCGGGAGGTGGACCGCTTCGGGCGGAAGAACTTCGAGTATTACGAGGGCGAGGTGGGGATGATCACCCTCTGGACGCTTTTCGGGCCCGTGATGCAGTTCTGCACGCAGGTCGGATCGCTGCTGGTCTGGGTGGTCGGCGGGTGGTGGGTGGTGCGGGACTATTACAACCCGCCGGCGAATCTGGCTGATACCATGACGGCCGGCACGCTGATGGCCTTCACCGGCTACATGTGGACCTTTTACGGGCCCATCCACATGATCGCCCACATGGACCGGCAGTTCAACCGGGCGGCCACCAGCGTCCAGCGGATCTTCGACGTCTTGGACACCGAGCCGGTCATCTTCTCCAAGACCGGCGCGCACCCGGTGGGGCGGCTCCAAGGGCGGATCGAGCTGCGCGACGTGAGCTTCAGCTACGACGGCGTCCGCAAGGTCCTCAAGGACATCAACCTGGACATCCGGCCCGGCGAGATGGTCGGTCTGGCCGGGCCCTCCGGCGGCGGCAAGACCACGATGGTCAACCTGATCTGCCGCTTCTACGACGTGCTGGAGGGCCAGATTCGCATCGACGGCATCGACGTGCGCGACTACGACGTGGAGGCCCTGAGGCGGAAGATCGGCGTGGTGCTCCAAGAGCCGTTCCTGTTCTACGGCACGGTGGCCAGGAACATCGCCTACGGCAGCCCCGAGGCGACGCTGGAGCAGATTATCACCGCCTCCAAGGCCGCCAACGCGCACGACTTCATCGTCGGCTTCCCCGACGGCTATGACACGATGGTGGGCGAGCGCGGACACACGCTTTCCGGCGGCGAGCGCCAGCGGATTTCCATCGCCCGGGCCATCCTGAACAACCCGACCATCCTCATCCTCGACGAGGCCACCAGCTCCGTCGATACCGAGACCGAGAAGCTCATCCAGGAGGCCCTGGACCGCCTGATCGCCAACCGCACGACCATCGCCATCGCGCATCGCCTGTCCACGCTCCGCAAGGCCAACCGCCTGGTCGTCCTGGACAACGGCCAGATCAAGGAGCAGGGCAGCCACGAGGAGCTGGCCAACAAGGACGGCGGCATCTACGCCAAGCTCCTCAAGATGCAGACCGAAATGCAGGCGATCATGGCGATCAAGTAGGATCCTCGAACATCGGTCCCTGATCCTCGATCTTGGGCGTCCACGGCCGCACACCGAGCATCGAATATCTCTTAGAAGTGTTCCTGGAGGTATTTCCGGCTGCGGGGGTCCAGGGCGTGCAGGTCGGACAGTTCGTAGGTATTGCCGTCGGCGTCGCGGAAGATCGCGCGGGTCGGCGACAGCAGGCGGACGTCGTCGCGGCTGCGTATCTGGAAGGTGACCAGGCCGCGGTCGGTCTGGGCCGTGATCGAGAGGATCCCGAACTCGCTCTTGTAGTCGATCACACGGCGGATCTTGGGGTTGAAGTTCTTGTCCTGCAATTCCTCGGCGACGGTCTTCCGGCTGCCCTCGTCCATCTCATCGAGCGTCTTGAACAGGGCGATTTCCTTGCCCTCCTTCTTGCGGATGGAGATGTAGGTGTCGGGCGTGGACCAGGGAAAGCAGCGGGCGACGCGGACATCGACGATCGGCTCGTCCTGGCCCTCCAGGCGGACCACGAGCTGGCCCTGCTCGTTCCGCGAGACGCTTTTTACGCGGGCGGGCGGGTCGAAGGAGGCAGAACCCCCTTTCGTTTCTGAACTCTCACTCATGATGCCGCCATTTTATGTATCGCGTCTGGGATTGGCAAAGGCTTTGTCCCGCGCCAAAGTCAAGTCCTGCCAGGGCCGAGCAGGGTTGTACCCCGCCGCGTAAGCGGGATGATTCCCCCGCCCTCACCCCCGCCCTCACTCGCCCATTCGGATTTGTTCCGTCATTCGTGCTTGGGGTTTGGGAATTCAGAAGTCGCCGTGCAAACATTCTTGAGAATGGCTTAGAGCTCCCCGCTGAGCTTGTACAGCCGCGTCTCAAGCTGCTTGTTGTAGGAGGTGAAGCTCGAATTGGGGTCGGGGTCGTTGGCGATCTGGTGGGTGGACATCCAGACCTTGGCGTCGAGGTTGTCCAGGTGGTGGAGGAAGAACGCCTCGGGCACCGCCGGCAGCCGCGGCGAGCCGAACTCCATCGACCCGTGGTGCGAGACGATGATGTGCGTCAGCAGGTCCAGCGTCCGGGCCGGGAAGGGCTCGCCGGTCTCCTGCGCCAGCGCCTTGGCCTTCTCGGCCAGCCAGACCGCCGCGATGACGATGTGCCCGACCAGTTGCCCGCGGTCGGTGTACTGCATCGTCGTGCCGGCCGACAGCTCGGCGGACTTGCCGATGTCGTGCAGGAACGCGCCGGCCAGCACCAGGTCGGCGTTGACCTTGGGATACAGCGGCAGCAGCGTCCTGGCCGCCTTGGCCAGCGCCAGCGTGTGCTCCAGCAGCCCCCCGATGAAGGGGTGATGAAGCTGCATTGCCGCGGGGGCTCGCTTGAAGGCCGCCACCAGTTCCCGGTCCTCCACGAACTTCTTGATCAGCAGGCGGATGGGCTTGTCCTTGACGTCCCGCAGGATTTCCAGCAACTCCGCCCACATCTGCTCGACGTCCAGCTCCGTCACCGGCAGGAAGTCGGCCAGGTCCACCTTCTCGGCCGGAACGGGCCGGCAGGCGTCCATGATGAACTGGAGCGTGCCCTTGTAGTCCTCGGTGCGGCCCTTGACCTGGAGGAAGCCGTCCACCGGGATGGCGTTGTAGATGCTCTCGGAGACCTGCCACATCCGGGCCGGCAGCGTCCCGGTGCGATCCAACAGCGTGCAGGTCACGTACAGCCCGCCGGCCTTGGTGGTCCGCAGGTCCTTGTCGCGCACCAGGAACACCTGGTCCAGCGTCTCCCCGGGCATGAGTTGGTTGATGAACCGGCGTTTGGCGTTCATGGCGTCAGTGTACCAACAACAGGTTTCCTTGAAAATAGCGGCCTTTCCGGCTATCGTGCCTAATCCTGAAGCTGCCTGAACTGCTGAGCAGGGATAAACGCAGATGGACACAGATGAAAGGCTACGAAGCTTGAGTCATCAGCGTTCATCTGCGTTCATCCCTGCGAATCTGTTGAGATGAAAGAAAGAACGACATGCGATATAGTCAAATGTTGATTCCGACGGTCAAGGAAGTGCCGGCCGAGGCGGAAATCGTCTCTCACCGGCTCATGATCCGCGCCGGCTTTGTCCGCAAGCTCGCCAGCGGCACCTACACCTATCTGCCGCTGGGCTACAGGAGCCTGCTGAAGATCATCGCCATCGTCCGGCAGGAGATGAACGCCGCCGGCGCCCAGGAAATCCTGATGCCCATCCTCCAGCCCATCGAGTTGTGGCAGCAGACCGGGCGCGACGTGGTTTACAAGGACATCCTCTGCCACGTCAAGGACCGTCACGGGCGAGACAACGTCCTGGCCCCCACGGCCGAAGAAGTGGTTACCGCCCTGGTGGCCACGGAGGTCTCCAGCTACAAGCAGCTTCCGATCAACCTCTACCAGATCCACGACAAGTTCCGCGACGAGTTCCGGCCGCAGTATGGCGTCGTCCGCAGCCGGGAATTCATCATGAAGGACGCCTACAGCTTCGACGCGACCATCGAGGGCCTCAACGAGTCCTACCGGAAGATGTACGACGCCTACTGCCGCATCTTCAACCGCTGCGGGCTGAAATACGTGGTGGACCAGGCCGAGTCGGGCGCCATCGGCGGCACGGACACCGAGGAGTTCATGGTGCCCGCGGCCGTGGGCGATGTGCTGGTGATGACCGAGGACGGCTCCTATGCGGCCAACATCGAAAAGGCGGAGGTGGACCCGCTGAAGCCGACCGACGCCGACCGCCAAACCCGCGCCGCAGGCCCACCCATGCAGGAGGTCCACACGCCCAACGTCGGCTCGATCGAGGCCGTCTGCAAGTTCCTGGGCACTCAGCCGGGGGACATGATCAAGACGCTTGTGTATTCTGCCGGCCTGCCGGGCGAGGCCGATCACAAGGTGGTCGTCGCGATGGTCCGCGGCGACCACGAGGTCAACCCGGCCAAGCTCTCCCACGCCACCGACGGCCTGGAGTTGGAGCTGGCCGGCGAGGGGACTATCCAGGCCATCACCGGCGCGGCGGTAGGCTTCGCCGGGCCGATGGGACTGGCGGCCAAGGTCCACAAGATGATCATCGACCATGCCGTCGCGGCAATGGGCGCGGGCGTGGCCGGGGCCAACAAGACCGATTATCACGTCAGAAACGTCGTGCCGGGAAGGGATTTCCCGCTGGAGGGCGCCGCCGTCGTCGTCGCCGACATCCGCAACGCCGTCGAGGGCGACACGTACCGCGGCAAGAGCCTGAAGTTCTCCACCGGCATCGAGGTCGGGCACGTCTTCAAGCTGGGTGCCAAGTACAGCCAGAAGCTCGGCGCAACCTTCCTGGACGAGAAGGGCGTGCAGAAGCCCTGCATCATGGGCTGCTACGGCATCGGGATCAACCGTATCCTGGCCTGCGCGATCGAGATGGAGGGCGGCCACGACGCCAACGGCTGCATCCTGCCGGTCAGCATCGCCCCGTTCGAGATCGAGGTCGTGGCGATCAATTACGAAAAGCCGGACGTCAAGCGCGAGGCGGAGCGGATTTACGCCGAGCTGCTGGCCGCCGGCGCCGACGTCCTGCTGGACGACCGCGACGAGCGGGCGGGGGTGAAGTTCAAGGACGCCGACCTGATCGGCATCCCGCTGCGGATCGTGGTGGGCGAGAAGAACATCAAGCAAGGCCAGGTCGAGGTCAAGCGCCGCGCCGACGAAAAGCCGGCGCTGGTGCCCGCGGCCGAGGCCGTCGCCGAGGCGCTCAAGATCGTGCAGGAACTCAAGGCGGCAACCGAGGTGAGAGGTTAGAGGACAGAGGTGAGGACGGACCGGTTATGGCGAAACTCTCGCGTGTGGGTGATCTCGATGTTTACCGTCGCCTGGTTGGGCTGCATATTCGCGTTCACGAGCTATCGCTGACCTTCCCTAAGTTCGAGATGTATGAACTCGGCTCGCAAATGCGACGCTCTTCCAATTCGGCGCCCGCGAACCTCGCCGAAGGCTTCAATAACCGGCACCGCAACATCTACCTGGAGTGCATCAGCCGCGCCTTGGGCGAGATCCGCGAGACACAGCACCATTTGATGGTCGCATTTCGCAAGGCCTATCTGGTGAGGACCCAGTACGAAGCCTTGATCGAGGAGTACAGTCAATGCAGCCGCATGCTGCGTGCGATCGACAGGGCCATTGACGGCGCCAAAGCAAGCGGTCGCCGCCTCACCTCTAACCCCTCTCCTCTCACCTGACCATGGCCAAACCGCGGAACAAGTTCCTGGATTACCTGGCCTACCTGGGCCTGCGGGCCTTTGCGATGTCCGTGCACATGTTCGGGTGGGAGGCCAACTACCGCACCGCGCGGTGGATCGGCAACATGCTTTACCGGTTCGACCGCCGCCACCGCCGCCGCGCGCTGGAGCACCTGCGGCTGAGCTTCCCGGCGTGGAGCGAACAACAGCGGCGCCGCGTCGCCCAGGCCTCCATGCGGAACCTGGTTTACCTGGGCCTGGAGGTGCTGTTCACCACGCGGCTGATCACCCCCGGGCGATGGCGGCGGCACATCGCGCTGACCAACATGGCCGACACGATCCGGCTGCTCCTGGAGCGGAAGACTGGCGTGATCATCCTGACGGGCCATTTCGGCAACTGGGAGGTGGTGGGTTACACCATGGCGGCGCTGGGGTTTCCCAGCGTCTCGATCGCCCGGCGGCTGGACAACCCGCACATCGACCGGTACATCTTCGGCATCCGCCAGAAGGCCGGGCAGTTGATCCTGGACAAGCGCGGCGCCACGCAGGCCGCCCCGGGCGTCCTGGACAGCCGCGGCGTCGTCGGCTTCATCGCCGACCAGGACGCCGGGCGCAAGGGCGCGTTCGTCGATTTCTTCGGCCGCAAGGCCAGCACCTACAAGTCGATCGCGCTGCTGGCCATGCAGCAGCAGGTGCCGGTGATTATCGGCTACTGCAAGCGGCTGGACGAGCAGTACCACTTCGAACTGGGGATCGA
>Ga0209777_10009973_pt1 | contig 10132 bp, 12 predicted proteins | sample FrelakmetHBP12HB_FD_187147 | JGI IMG/M metagenome (GOLD analysis project Ga0209777, IMG submission 187147) | Freshwater lake sediment microbial communities from the University of Notre Dame, USA, for methane emissions studies -HBP12 HB (SPAdes)... | ecosystem: Environmental > Aquatic >...
TATAGCTACATTCGAAGGCAGAGTCCAAGGTGTAGTTGTCCAAATTAGGATGAATTCGTTGGTTTTTCCTTCCACTGGAAACTTGACGTATATTGAAGGGTCGCGAAGCATTTTGTATTCGAGGACGACTTCGTAGTCTGATAGGACTGTTTCGCATCGTGGGCACCAGTGGACTACTCTCTGGCCGTGTTCGAACAATCCGTTGGTCCATGCGCGCTTGAGACTCCACCAGTCACTCTCAATATAGGCGTCGTCATGTGTCATGTACGGTTTAGACCAATCCATCCAAACTCCAAGATCTTGAAAGGTTCGAGTCATTGATTTCGAATTAGCTTCGGCAAACTCTTGGCAGGCTGAAACGAACCGCTCCAAGCCCATGTCTTCAATCTCTTTCTTGGTCTTCACGCCAAACTTCTGCTCAATTGCAAGCTCGATCGGAAGTCCATGGCAATCATATCCGGGCTGATCTCTCACATTGAATCCACGTGCCCGCTTGTACCGGATGACAGTGTCTTTCAGGACTTTGTTCCAGCATGTGCCTATATGTGGAGTATCTGAGCTGGGAAAAGGCGGGCCGTCCAGAAAATAGAACTTACGACCGCGCGACTTTTGTTTCTTCACTAACTCATATGCGTTTGATTTATTCCAAAATGAGAGTATGTCTTCTTCAATAGTCTGTGCTTTGTACTGTTTCGGGAGTGTACCTACGTTCTTGCTCATTTCCGACTAACCTCAAATTGCAAGATTGAAACATGATGCAAGTCTGTGGCCGAGCTCAGTGAATTAGTGGATGATTTGTCGGCCACCTTTCAACGCGCGCACCATTGAAGCGACGATCACCTTTTCGTCTTATTTAATTTAGCGTACCATTTCGAGACCTTTTTGAGGTTGCAAGATCTGACTGCTGCTAGAGTAAGTTGTACTGTCTAGGAATTGAGTCGACGGCACATACATTCGGCGTGAGTGTTGTCACTGATACTGGGGAGATCCTTTCCGACGTGCGTGATGTCTATAAATCATCTGCCGGAAGTGGCATTCATCCTAGAGAGGCAGCGGAACATCACAGCGAAAAAGCTGCTATTGTACTAGGTGATTGTTTCAAACAGACAGGTGTATCTGCTTCGCAGTTAGATGCAATCGCCATCGCGCTCGGTCCAGGACTAGGTCCTTGTCTAAGGGTCGGAGCTACCGTAGCAAGGTCATTAGCTTCCTACCTTGGCATCCCGCTCATAGGGGTCAACCATGCAATCGGTCATATCGAAATTGGAATTCTCACATCTGGTGCGAAGGATCCGTTAGTGGTGTTGGTGTCTGGTGGTCATACATTGATCGCTGCATACTCTGGAGGTCGCTGGAGAATTTTCGGTGAGACGGAAGACATCACGATCGGTAACCTATTCGACATGTTTGCGCGCGAGATCAATCTCCCCTCACCAGCGGGGCCCGAGATAGAGAAGCTAACTCAACACGCGACCAAATTCGTTCCATTACCTTACGTCGTAAAGGGTAATGACGTGTCGTATTCGGGCCTCCTGACAGCGTCTTTGTCCAAGCTTCGGACCGGGGAAGAACTGTCTAACATATGTTACTCGATGCAGGAGGTCTCATGCTCTATGCTAGCTGAGGCTGTGGAAAGATCGCTGGCCTACACGGGCAAGAAGGAAATCCTTCTCACTGGCGGAGTGGCCGCGAACAAATCGCTGCAGGACAAACTCGAGAAAGTTGCGAAAATCCATAACGCTGTCTGTTACACGGTTAAGTCTCCTTTTACAGGAGACAATGGGGCTCAGATCGCATGGACCGGAATTCTATCTCTCAAAGCAGGGATAATGACCCAAGTGGAAAATTCACGCGTAAGGCCAAGGTGGAGGCTTGAAGATGTTGACACTCCGTGGAGAAGCTGAGCTTCCCATTCTCATATATACGGGAGCCGAAGCAGCCATCTACTTGCAGAAATGGTTCGGCGAATTAGCCATCCGAAAGCACAGAATCCCAAAACCGTATAGAGTTCCAGAACTCGACGAAAGCATACGTCATCTAAGGACCTCGCATGAAGCTACAATGCTCCGTGAGGCACGAAAGCTCGGGGTAGCAGTTCCTACCATATTCCATGTGGATCCAGACTCATCATCATTGATCATGGACTACATTAGTGGCAAAACGTTGAAAGAGGAATTATACGTGTTGCCAAAATTAAAACGACGAGCGCGTTGTAGAGGGTTAGGTGAGCTTCTCGCGCTAATGCACAAAGGTGGAATTGTACACGGGGACATCACGCTTTCAAACGTAATATCCCAAGACGGCAAGTTATTCATGATCGACTTTGGTCTCGGCAATTTCTCCAAGGAAATAGAGGACATGGGAGTAGACCTTCTACTCTTGAACCGGTCTATGCGTAGTACCCATTACTTGTTTCATGCTGAACTGTTCAAATCCTTCATCAAAGGATACAGTGACGTCATCGGACCTAAATCTAGCAATGAAATTGTCGAAAAGATGCGAGAGATCGAACGAAGAGGAAGGTACTTTGAAAGAGGTTAACCACGTTGTCCAATTCGCAACAAAGAACACGGACAAGTATAACGAGGCAGCGCGAGTCGCTGCCCTCCATGGAATTGAATTAGTGCATCTAAATTTAGAGAAGTATGAGATCCAAGCCGACGATTTGGGTAAGATTGCCACAGTTGCAGCCGAACAGGCCCATAGGCAAACGAAAGCGTCAGGAGTTGTCGCAGAGGATGCAGGCTTCTTCGTCGACGCCTTGAATGGTTTCCCTGGTCCATACTCATCCTATGTTTACAGAAAGCTCGGCGTAGATGGCATTCTGAAATTGATAGGAAAGGTTGACGAAAGACGAGCCTATTTCGCCTCTGCAGTCGCTTATTGTAGTGAGAGGCAAACCATCTGCTTCGAAGGAGTTGTGAAAGGAAATGTGTGTTTCACACCGAGAGGTCGTCACGGTTTCGGTTTTGATCCCATCTTCATTCCTGATCGAGGCGATGGGAGGACCTTCGCGGAGATGGATATTGACGAGAAGAATCGTTATTCGCACAGGGCATTAGCTTTCTCAAAATTCTGCGAGTGGACTAAGTCACGGTCTCTGCACAAATGACTAACTTAATTAGCTGAAGCTTAAGACTAGGCTGAAAGTCAATGTTGTTGCTTGGAGTGTGACTACGTCGGCTAGACTCTACACCAGTAAACGCGGAAAATCTGGATCAACACGTCCGATCAGTAAGAAGACGCCTTCTTGGTGCAAGTATACATCAGATGAAGTCGAGGAACTTGTATTGAAGCTCGCTAGAGAGGGGAATTCTCCAAGCACGATAGGGATTCTTCTGAGAGATCGCTATGCAGTACCTCTTGCAAGATCGGTCACAGGCAAGACTGTGAAGCAGATACTTGCAAGCGGGCAACAGAGCGGTGCCTTGCCAGAGGACCTGGCAACACTTGTGAAGAAGGCGGATGACCTGCGGAAGCATCTGGAGAAGAACAGGAAGGACTATGTTAACAAGCGCTCCCTCGCGATGGTGGAATCTAAAATCCATCGACTTGTGAAGTACTATAGAGATAAAGGCCAACTGCGGCCTGATTGGGAGTACAAGCACATCGTAGCGTCAGTGGCATAGTGAATGGCCACGGACGTTGATCGCGGTCCTTTCATAGCACGAGCCAAGGAAATTGCAGGGACCATTCGAGACTGCCTCAGCGCTGGCTCATATTTCGTAGCAGTTTCTCATCACGATGCAGATGGTATATCGTCTGCTAGCATAATTGGCTCGGCATTGGCGAGAGAAAAAACGAGATTCACCGTAAGAATCGTCGAGGAGCTTCGCGAAGATGTTCTTGATGGAATATCTCGCTTGCACCCCGACGTCATCGTGTTCTCAGACATTGGCAGCGGATACATGGATTTAATCAAAACGAGAGATATGGCTAAGACAATAATCATTCTTGATCACCATCCTCCCAACACAGACCCACCCGAATCCATCCTTCAATTGAATCCTCATGATTACAAAATCGATGGTGCACGTTTGATCAGCGCGGCAGGAGTCTGCTATCTGGTTGCGCGTGAAATCTCGGAGCATTACAAGGATCTGAGTTCGCTCGCAATCGTAGGTGCACTGGGTGATATGCAGGACAAGAACGAGAAACGAGCGTTAATCGGAATGAACGAAATTCTCGTGGAAGATGGTATCGCATCAGGAACCGTCCGAGTCGACCAAGATCTTGTGTTATACGGTAGAGAGACACGCCCAATTCACAGAGCATTGGCCTATACAACTACGCCATATTTGCCTAATCTAAGTGGAAGAGAAGACAATTGCTTGACACTCCTCTCAAACAGCGGTATTCCTGTGAAAGATGGAGATCGATTTCGGACGGTCGCTGATCTATCACAGGATGAAAAGAAGAAGATCTTGGACGCCATTATTGGTTATCTTGTCTCAATCGATTTCCAGACGAGCGTAGTCAAAGATTTGATAGGAACGGTTTACACTCTAACCAACGAGCCTCCCGGAAGTCCAACGCGTGATGCACGGGAATATTCTGCCATGCTGAATGCATGTGGCCGCACGGAAAATCCGTCAATCGGAATCAGCGTTGGTCTCGGAGATCGAAAGACGGCACTGCACGAAGCCATCGAGGTTGTCGCAAGTTACAGAAAGATTCTGGCGAGTTACATGGAGTGGTTGACGAACACGCCTGATGCGATTCAAAAGTTCAAAACCATCTGGGTGATCCGCGGCGAAAACCAGATACAGGATACCATGACGGGCGCATTCTCCTCAATAATATCATCTGCGGGAAATCTATCGCAGGATAGCGCGATTATTGTCCTAACAAAATCGAAGGAAGGAGGAATCAAGCTGTCCGCTCGAGCTCCTCCGAAACTGCTCAAAGCAGGAGTCAACCTGGGAGCAGCACTTTCTGCTGTTTCAAAGAAATACTCTGGCTTTGGTGGAGGACACAACGTAGCTGCAGGTGCGCATATCCGAGTCGAGGATCCAGTCGAATTCCTTCAGGATTTGGATGAGGCAATACAGGCGCAGATGGATACCCGTGATAGCGGCCAAAATAGTGCTTGAATATTCATCACCGTCTCTCGCAAGGAGCGTCATGAGCGCTCTAGAACCCGACAATCGTCTTAGTAAGGCTCAGATGCATGTCGCTTCTGGCGTGAAAGGAAAAATGCTGTATATCGCCATCAGTCAGTGTCCGACAGTAGAAACAATGCAGTCGACGCTGGAAGATATATTTCGTTGCGTAAAAGCAGCACAAGAGTCAATGTCTCTAGCTAAGGCAACGTCGAAAGATCATAGGAAGATCAGGAAAGATAAACGATTTAAATAGCGCACGGATGGTAGCTTGCTGAATTCCGAAGTATTGGTGGAAAATTAATTGTCCAAAGCGACGAAAAAAGTAAGAGACAAGTGGCGGATGAAGGAATGGTACGATGTCTATAGTCCATCTTATTTCGGAGAGAAAATAGTAGCAGCGATTCCATGCGAGACTCCTGAAGCACTCTTAGGTCGTGTTGTAGAAACAACACTCTATGATATTACGGACGACTTTGCTCATCAGTCGATCAAGCTGTACTTCTTGGTCGTGAACACTAAGGACCACAGGGCCGAGACCATTCTAAAATCACATGAATATGCGACGGACTACTTACGAAGTCTGGTTCGTCGCGGTAGTACTCGTATGGATGGTATATTCAACGCAACTACGAAAGATCAATTCTCGATGCGTATCTCGGTTGTGGCATTCACACGGGACCGAATAAAGGCTTCACAAGAACATGGTATACGCCAGATGATGAAACAAATCGTTGACGAGAAAGCAGCTGCTCTGAATTACGAGCAACTCTCACAGGAAATTGTCTTGGGCAAAGTGGGCTCCGATATATACAATCTAGCCAAGAAGATTGCGCCGTTACGGCATGTAGGCGTGCGTAAGTCGAAAGTAGTATCAATACCCCCTGGAGTAGTCGCCTCTCCAGCGCAGATCGTTGAACAAGCTCGAGCCGCAGCTCCTACCGCGTAGTTTTCTTGTACATCCTGCGAATCTCTTCATGTATTTCGTCCAGATCACGGTCAAGGTCATCCAATCCAGATTTTCTAGAGTGGTCATTCTCTGAGAGGAGAGTTCGCATCTCTCCAACCTCTCCTTTAATTTTTCTCAAACGCTCCTGCAGGTCTGCCGTTCTATCCAGCGAATGCAGGATTCCAGCGAGAGAACCAGTCAAAGCACCTGCCGCAACTCCCACAATGAAAGATATCAAATCAAATGCCATGGTCTGACAGAACCCACTCAGCCCACTATTTCAACACTGCACGCAGTCGACAGTCCGTGTAGTCATGCTCTAATTTAAAGCGCTGCCACCAATCTATTGGATGTTAAGTGGCTGACGGGAATGAAAGCAGTAGTTCTAGCCGCCGGCGAAGGTTCTCGAATGTGGCCGCTGGCTGAAACGAGACCAAAGCATTTGCTGCCTATCGCAGGTAAGCCCATTCTTGGCCATATCCTTACTGCGCTTTCTCAGAATGGCGTCTCCGAGGTCGCTATTGTCGTGGGGTTCCAGGAAGAAGCAATCAGACGAGCTATGGGCACAGGAAAGGACTATGGAGTGCGTTTGAAATACATTCAACAGCCAAAATGGACGGGAACCGCGTCGGCTTTACGCACGGCGTACAAAGCTGTGGGAAGGGAACGATTCATTGCTGTCTATGGCGATTTGATGATTACTTCTGTCGCAGTTAGGGCTCTCATCGACAAAGCGCGCGATTGTCCGAGAGTTATGGGAGTAGTGAAAATGCCAGATGCATCTCTATATGGCGTAATTGAGTTGCATGGCGACCGCGCAACTAGCATCGTCGAGAAACCTAGACGCATGCGCGGGAAGCCAGAGTGGATTAATGCTGGAATGTACGTGTTGGATGGAGATGTATTCCAGGCTATTGACAAGACTGGGTCATCGAAGAGGGCTGAGTATGAGCTTACAACATCGCTTCAGTTGCTGATCAAAAGTGGGAAAGCAATTAATGTTGCAGTCATACCCGAGTCTGATTGGCTGGACGTTGGCAGACCCTGGGATTTGTTGACTGCCAACGAGCGCGTACTTGCCAAGTTGCGCCCAATGACGCTAGGAACAGTTGAGACAGGCGTAACGATGAAAGGGCCCGTGTTTGTGGACCAAGGAGCGTTGATAAAGTCCGGTTCATACTTGGAAGGCCCGGTTTATTGTGGAAAAGGAGTCAAGATCGGTCCACACGCCAGAATTCGTCCCTTCACGAGTCTGGAGGCTAATGTTGTTGTAGGGCTAGGCTGTGACGTTAAGAACAGTATCATCATGAACGGAAGTAAGGTTCCACATCTGTCATACGTCGGCGATAGCATACTCGGCGAGCATTGCAACCTAGGAGCGGGAACCATGACTGCGAACGTACGGTTCGATAAGAGAACCATCCGAATGAGCATCAAGAACCAGTTGGTTGACAGCAGGAGAGAAAAACTAGGGGTGATCATGGGAGATCATGCCGAGACGGGCATTAACGTAAGCTTGAAGCCAGGAGTGAGAATCGGCTCAGGATCATGGGTTGGACCGGGCGCAATTGTTTCAGAAGATCTACCTACAGGAAAGGTTTTGCTAGTTAAGCAAGGTCATATCACAAAAACGAGAGCTGTAGAATTCAAGAAGACCGTTAAGCATGCCGCTTAGCGCTTGCAATCGTTATCACGTCACCGTCCTTCAAGACGTAATCGTCTGCAACGCGCATCTTTGACCGTACCTCAGTTGCGTAGAGAAAACCTTCAGCTAGGTCCGAATGTATAGCGCCTGCAAATTCTCGGGCGGTTGTACCGTACGGAACCAGATATGCATCGGGGAGTACCCGTCCTTTGTGGTCCGTGAGCTTCTCAGGATCTTCAACAGGGTACACAGTTATCATTTGAAGAAGGCGGAAGAAAGCAAAATTCAGCGCTTCCTGGATTCCCGTGGAGCCTAGGGGCATCAAAATCTTGTCTTTAATTCGGGTTAGAGCATTCTTCTGATCGGCAGTCAGCTCAGCGTTTTCTGCAATCGAAAAGTTACTGTTGCCAGGTACATACGATATCCGATTCTTTTCCGCTGCTCTTCGCAGAGCGAGCTCTGCCTCGGCACAGCAAGGGATAGTCATGTAGCCGGTGGCTGCGAGCGCCTTTAGGTTCTGCTCCGCTGGCGGGATGTCTATTTTGTTGGCTGCAATCAGCATCGGTTTTGCAAATCTTTTGAGTTCCGAGATGAATGCAACCAATTGATCATCGGCCCACAAACTTGGTTTTTCGAAGTTGAGGCCGAGTTTTTGATGAGCCCTGGCTATGTGGTCTCGTCGTATTCCTAAGCCACTAAGTTTTTCCTCGATGATGGCAGTTAGATCTTCTTTTGTTCCTTCAACTCTTCTGACTGTCCTCTCCCACTCTTTCTTTAGGATCTGGACGATCCACATATTGAGCTCATGCTCAAGGAATTTGACGTCTTCTGTAGGGTTATGCGTGCCAGGGTCACATGGTCGTCCCTCGGAATCGGTTGATCCAGACGCATCGATAACATGTATTAGTGCATCAGCTTGGCGGATTTCATCGAGGAATTGATTCCCCAAGCCGCGTCCTTGCCAAGCTCCGGGCACTAATCCTGCGCAATCAACGAGTTCAACGGGAATCAGGCGAATGCCGTCAACACATGATGAATTGCCAGGAGTATCTTTGACACCAAATTCCCGGCAGACGCAGTTTGTCCTGACATATCCCATGCCCACGTTCGGCTTGATTGTAGTGAAAGGATAGTTTGCGATTTGGACATGTGCAAGTGTCGCGGCGCTGAAGAATGTGCTCTTTCCGACGTTAGGCTTTCCGACCACACCAACGATTCGGGGCAATTCTGCTTCCTAGGTCTTCATGTGCCAGCGGGGCTGATGCCTGTAATTCGAATGCCTGCATCTCTGACTTTGTAACGAATGTTGATTCCAATGAGCAAGGCAGTGATTTGCTCTACTATTCTTGAGTTTTCGAGCCGCCCGCCGTCTATGGGCCTAACGCCTGGTACTTTGTTGACTAGCTCCATTACGATCTTCCGCGTGTCCTGCGAATCGGAGCAGACGATCACATCGCAGTCGACTTTGCGATTTAGATCTTGAAGTGCTTCTGCCACGACATTATGGAAAGCAGACGCTACCCTAGTGCGGGGTGGTAGGAGCTTCACTGCTTGTTGCGCTGCTGAGCCCTCCCAAACACCCAATGCTGTTGAGGCACTGCCTCCGACTGCCGTAGAAAGAGGTACTACAACATCAACAAAGATGTCCTCTGGTGTGATGCTGTCTACTACAGACTTGATCATGTCCACGTGGGCTGCAAATGGGACAGACATTATGATTATGTCGGCGGCGGCTGCAGCCTTGGAGTTTTCCATTCCGTTTACAGCGACATTTTCTCCCAGAATCTCGCGTGCTCGTTTCGCGGCATCCTCGGCTTTCTGTTGCTGCCTTGAACCAATTACTAACTTTTCGCCAGCCTTAGCTAAGCGTAATACTATACCGAATCCTTGATCTCCTGTACCGCCGATTACGGCTATTGTTCGTTCGCCCAACTTAATTCATCAGCTTGCTATGGTGGAAACTCCTGAATTTTAAGTTCAAAGCCCGAAATTCGTTTCTCGAATTGATCCATCCTTATGTTGGAAACTCTTGAATTTTAAGATGAAAACTCGTGTTAATTCGGGTAAGCTGGTAAACTCCCTAGACACCCACTTTCTCATGGTATGCGCCAATGGCCTTTCGTGAACCTGGTAGGCTTAACCCAGGATCCGTGCAGCTTCCGGATTGCTCTGTCAATTTTGTACCATTGAAGAAAGGATTTGTCGTCGTCTACGTTGCGGAAAGGTTTCACAGTACAACCGCCCACATCGTCACGGACAATATCGAGATCGGAGAGATAGGGCTCTAATACTTTACGGACTCGATCTGACTCCAATGGTTTCAACATGAATTAACCGAGTTTGACTGCGCTCCATCGCTGCAAGAACTCGGGTCCATCCGGCATCTTGGAATATCTGTAGCTGACTAAGCCAACTTTCATTGTCTTCCACTCTTTG
>Ga0209777_10009974_pt1 | contig 10132 bp, 16 predicted proteins | sample FrelakmetHBP12HB_FD_187147 | JGI IMG/M metagenome (GOLD analysis project Ga0209777, IMG submission 187147) | Freshwater lake sediment microbial communities from the University of Notre Dame, USA, for methane emissions studies -HBP12 HB (SPAdes)... | ecosystem: Environmental > Aquatic >...
TTCTTCGGCTTGGCCTTGGTTGGATTGGCTGAAATGAGCAACATGCTATCCCTCGATTCCGCGTTTCGTGATCTTGAGACCGGGCTTGATGATGAGCACTTCCCCATCGGTGGAGATGTAGAGTATTCGCGTTTTCACAACGTTATGCCGATACACACGAGTTTTCCCGTCATATTTTTTTGACTCGTATTCGATGGCTACAATCCGGCCCACTTCAATGAGCGCGAGATCATCGGCGATCTTCACGAGGGCCGGTTCGGTCAAGAGCTTGTCATTGCCGAACCATGCAGCCGCGCGGGCCAGGGCTTTCTTACGTGCGTCGCGGATTCTCATCCCAGCCTCCCACTGAAGAGGAGCGCCGCGCCCACAGCGAGGGCCGCCCACACGTACCACGCGACCCCGCCCACGTTCATCACGCCGGGCTGTGCCCAGAATGCATCCGCATTTGCTTTGATCTGATCCACGCTTGACACTTGGGCATCAAAGTAGGTTCCGAGGTCCGAGAGCCCGGCTTGCCGAGCCGCGCTTGCTGCGTCTGCGGCCGCTTGCTTCGCTTCTGCGGTAATTTCTCCCGTGGTTCGCGGAACCGAGCCGCCCGCCAAGAATGATTTCCAATACTGCCAATACGCCGGAGGCATGGAATAGAGCAGGCCATCATCGACGGCATTCAGGCATCCATGGGCCATCATGTCCAAGCGGTAAATCTGTCGCTTGGCCGCTTCGTCAGGCGTGTTTGCGAGGATCGCATCCTTAGCCGCCCAAAACTGGCTGAGGTTGTATCGAATCTCGTTTTCATTCGTGGGGAGATCCAGGTAAGTGAGAGGGTTATACCAGCCATACCAAGGGATCGCGCCAAGGTTGATTGACGATACGCCCGCCCCAATGCCATCCATGGCCCACTGAACCCACTTCGCCAGCGCGTCTATATCCGCGCTGGCAGGGCTTCCAGGGAGTCCGAGGTATTCCCAGTACATGACGGCCTACTTTTTCTTTTTGCGGAACATGAGATACGCGCCAACACCGATAGCACCGAGTACCAGTGGGTTCGAGAGCAGAGATTGAAGATTGACGCCGGACACAAGAGGAGTCGCCGATGCCTGGACGACTTGACCGGATGGATAATAAGTCGTGGTCGTGCCCGCCTGCTGGCCACCGATAACCGTCTTCGCGATGTTCTGCTGGGTCTTTCCTGCAAGATACGTTGTCCCGAGCGTGAGCAGTCCACCGAGCCAATCGGTTCCGGCTTTTGTGGCTACCGTCGATCCCTGGACATTGGTACCTGCATCCGACCATCCGCCCGTCGCCGCCTGGGCATCCATGTATTGATAGTCCTCATAGTAGCCCGAGAGGCCCGCGAGGCCCGCCGCCCGGTTGTGCTGAAGATGCCATCGACGGAGCATAGTTCCTCCCTAGATCAAGAGTTTGGCCGCGAGGATTCCCGCGCCTAGCAATAACGCGCCGTGATCGGTCGCGGGTTGAATGTTGGTTGTGGTGCTGCTGAATCCTGCCGGGGTTTCCATCGTCCCCGACGTGCCGACAGGAGCCGATGCCATGGGCTGTGGGGCTGAGGTTCGGAGGGGGGCCACACTGATTCCGCTTCGGGTTGTGGTTCCGCCGCCGCTTGTGCGTTGAACATTCGGCGTAGAGGTGCCGCTCTGATCCACAGCGGGCCCGGAGCCGCCCCAATCCGGTCCCAGAGATTCGGCCGCCACCTTTTCGATCTTGGCTTGAGTCAAACGCGCGTTGAGCGCATCGCCCGCGCTTTGCGCTAACGTATTGAGCGCCGTTCCCGTAACAGGCGCCCACGGCCCTGTCGCTATGGCCGCCGCTCCGATGAGCGGCTTTTCGATGATGTTCAATAACCGGCCGGGAAGTGTCACCGGGGTTACGGTTTTCTGGGCTTCCTGGTAGGCCACGACGCCCGCCGGGGTCAGGCTTCCGGCCGCGATGGCTTGGTTAAAGGGCCGCTGGGCCACATCGCCCGCGCGATCCGTCGCCGCTTTCACCGTGGCTGCTTTTTCAACGGCTGCTTTTTCGGCCGTCATTTTGTCGGCTGCTGCCTTGGCCGCCGCTGCTTCCAGCGCCCGCACCTGGGTCGCCGTCTGCGCAGAATTGCCGCCGTGATCCCGATCACTGCCGCCGCTATAACCGCCGCTTGCGCTTCCCGCGTGGGTATCCCCGCGTTTGCCGCCTGCGTCGCTGAGGCCCGTATATTGAAATAGGCTTCGATGGAGAGCTACCGACAGGCTTCTCATTTCGCCTCCATCATGTTCTGGACCTGATATCCCGGAGGAGGCCACGGATCAAAGATCGGCGATACCGCGTCCACCACTTTTTCCGTCAGCTTGTCGAGACATACCGCATGGGTAAACGTATCGCGGCCGATCCATTGGACACTGACCATCATGCAGGGATGACCGAGGGCCTGAAGAAGCGTTCCACAGACCACGCTGAGATCATCACAATCTCCCGCTTTCGCGTTGATAATGGTTTCCAGTGGATCCTGAACCCATTCGGCTCCCACGGGATCGCGCCGATAGTCGATCATGCGTCGCGTCCAGGAACATATGGCTTTTGTTTCCTCCTGGGGAGTCTTCGCGCCCGCCTTAGAAACGATGGCCCGGGCAAGCTGAATCATGAAGGGATGAACTGACCAATCCTCCACGAGATTCTGCATCAGGGTCAGCGTCCCTTGCAGGATCGTACCGCGCGGGGTCAGCACATCGGCGATCATGCGCGGGCCGCCGCTAGGCCGATGAGCAGAGCCACACCAAGGCCCGCAAGGGAGAGCACGCCCGCCAATACAAGGCCCGGCGGTATCGCGGCTGCGCGATCCAGCCATCCTTCAATAAAAGGACTGGATGGATCATAGGAAGCGGCCATCGTTGCACAGAGCGCATTCATCAGCGCCACAGGGTCGGCTGAATTGATGGCCGCTAGGGTTTCGGGGCCAATGGTGCCGTCAACGGCCACATTCTTCCCGATGGAATTGAGGGCACGCTGGGCGATCTTGGTACCACCTGCATTCCCAAAATTAATTCGCATATCATAAATTTTGGTAGCGATGGCCTGATTCACCACATCGTCCAGGCCCTGCCAGTATCCGAGATAACGGACCTCGATGGCGAACGATTCTGGCATGTCCTCCATGCGGCCCTGGTAGCCATACTGCCGGGCCACGGGGGCCGAGATTCCCCAATTTGTTCCCTGCAATTCCCCGTTGTAGTAGTTCCCCGCATCGGCCGGATTTTTCTGGAATCCGCCTTCATTCGATTTCACAAAATCGTCAGCCACGGAAAAAACTGCCACCTGAGTCTCCCTGACTCAAGTATATACATCGTATTGCGATGTAAATGGAAAAGAAAAAGGGCCGGACACCCCTTCCAAGGATTCCGGCCCACTTACCAGAGAAAAAGAAAGAGCGCCACCGTTTCCCGCGAGATTCGGCCAGGGCTAGTCTACCACCAAATACGAAAAATTAACGCTTTCCCGCCGTAATCATGTTCACGCCCACGGCGCGGCATCGCCTGGGGATGTCGTGGGCGGAGCTGGGGGTTTTAGCTCTGGGCATTAGACGTTCTTTTGATTTTCTCCTTGGAGTTGCCCTTTGGGGCTTAGTTTCCGGTTCAATAAGATCCGCGAGCAGGTAGGCCAATCCGAGTAGGGTGCCTCCAACAAGGAGCCCTTGGAGTAGACGCTCTCCCACATCTCGTGGAGCTTTTGCGGCCCTCTCCTGAAGTCGGTAGAGGAGCGCGGCTTGGAGAGGCTCTAGGTTCACCTTCCTGTCGCCTGCTGACTCCCATCTGTAGATGCTGGTGAAGTGAACACCAATCAGCTCAGCGAGGCGCTGCGCTGAGAGGCCAAGGGAGGTTCTGAGGGTTCGGATCTCATTTCCTGTCATGCACATAGTTTAGTATATAAGAATGCCCGCGCAAGTCATTGTTCAACAAATTCTTTCCCGTCAACTCACTCTGAACGACCGAGGTCTCGTTGTGATGATTCTCAATGTACTGCTTGACGATGGCGAGAGGAGCACCGCCAACAGTGGAGACAAAGTAGCATTAACGCTTTCCCGCCGTAATGATCGCCGATTCGTGGGAAGGCTTCGTGAATGGACGGCCGAACCACTGCACGCCCTGCCAGATGAGCTTGGCCGTGAGGATGTTCATTCCATCCTCCAAACAGAGCCGGTACAGCAGTTCATCGGCCGCGTCCTTCCACTTGGCATCGAGGCCGGATCGAAGGAGCTGATACACAGCATCATGGACCAGACTGGCTCGCATGGTATCCGGGGTATCGATCACCGGCCCCGATGGGCCGTCCCACGCATAGCCGTCGCGGATAGTCAGGACTCCATTCGGCGTCAGCTTGAGAAAGTCCAGATCCATGAGGCTTCCGGTGATGGTTGTCTCGATGCTGTAATCCTTGACGAGCTGATACTTGTAGCCTGCCTTGTAGAAAATAGGCATTACCGGGCCTCTTCTTCTCCGCTTTCGTCTTTTGGGACTTTATTATCACAACTGCACCAACAACCACAATCTTCACGAAGTCCAACCGTATAACCGTCCAAGAGTTCTTTTTCAAATTTGATTTTCCATTTTCTTACCATACTCAGAGCATTAGATTCAAAATAATATATTTTATTAAATACTACATTATTCATATCATCATAAACATAAACTGTCCAGGTCATAGGCATAACACTTGTTTTTCTGCGTTGATGTGTTTGTTTCCTAATCATGCTTCACTCTCCTCACCATACTTGGCCACGAGAATTTTTTCCAGTTCTCCCAGGATGGTCAGCCAGCGGCCGCTCTGGAAATTGGGGCCGAGCAGGGCCAGGGCCTCAACACCATGCCGCTTGCTGAGATCCGCCAGGGCCACCATGGCCGGGGCCATGTTATCCGGGATGTACCCTTCCAATTCCTGCGCGATTTCCGGTTCCGTTCGGGTTCCTTCGGACATCTTGGAAAGAGCACCCAGGAAGGGCCGGAGCATTCCCAGGGCTGGAAATATCGCTTTCTTTTCGTCTTCGGTCATTTTCTCCACCACGGCAGGGGCCACGATGTTCTTGGGGGCTGGGGGGGGCTGGGGTTGGAGCGGGGTCACGTTCACGGGGGGGGCCTCCGGGGAAGGTTGGGGCTGGGCAGTGGGCCGAGTCATCATCTTTGAGAAAAGTTCCATTCCCACGGGAAGGAGTGTCGCTGCGATGCCCGCCCATGAATTCGGGTCCGGGCCTTCTTCCTTGGGTTCCATGCCGAGCCTGCGTGAAACGCTTTCCATCGCACGGGCCTCCATCTTCTCCATGAAACTGTACATCTTTTCCACCTGGGCAAACTGCGTTTCCATTTGATCGAAGGGGGCCGGACCCTGATGTTGTTGTATTCTTCCCGGTCCTAATCGCCGATCAAGACCTGCTTCGACTGCGCGTTCAAGGGCTGAGATTAATTCCGTGGGGTCGATGCCTGCCGTTTCCGCAGTTCGCTGGAGGGTCCGCACTGCTACGAGATCGGCCGCCTTCGGGGGTTCAGGGAGACGGCCGAAACCGCGTTCCGCTGCATACTCGGGGCTGATTACAAACCGGGCCGCCCGAGCCTCATACCTTCCGGCCGTTCCCTTGATGTAGTAGGTTCCGGGTCCGAATTTGCAGGCCACCTGATCCATGCTGTACTCGAGCATTGGAACACGGTCCATAAGCTGACGTTCATCGGTGCCGGGGGTCTGGCGGAACACAAGGACGCCATGGCTTTCCGCTTCCTGGGCTGTGACTCCCCAGGCCGAAACAAGTTCCTGGGGAGAAGTGGGAGCCGTTGGTAGGATCACACCAACCGCGCCTACCACCTTGGACCTAGAGGAATTTTTCTGCACATCACTAATGGCTTTGCGGCCTTCCGGGCTTTTGTTGTCCTTCTTTTTCCGTGGAATCTGAGTCGGTTCTTGGGTCGCTTGCGGGATTGTTTCCATGGTTCAATCTCCTTTTCAATTCCCGTTTAAGCATACTTCAATAGAATCATATTCCGGCCATGGATTTGAGATTATTTTTTCGCCTGAAAGGGTAATCAGATCCAGGTGCGGGTTGTATGTTCTGAGCCATCGCTTCCGAAACGCGATTCCTCGCCGATAGCGCGAAGCTACCGCCTGGAGCCAGTCATGAAGCCCCATCGTATACATCAGTTGCCGCCAGCTTGGGGCCTTGTCGGGGGGTCTGGGCTGACTCAACCGGGCCGCTTCGGCGATTTTTTCACGAAAATCGAACCATTCCTCCGGTTCGATGGCGCCTTCCTCCCAAAATTCGGGGAGCGGGACCGCCGGGCCGGGGACAGATATGCACGACGTATCAAGAGAAGGCTCAGGCTTCGCCTGAGAGGGCTTCCGAGCCGCGCCGAAGAGTTCAAACATCCGGGGCCAGCGTTGAACCATGCAGAGCGCCAGGAGCACATCCGGAGGGGGGGGGTTGACCTGGCGCCCTGCTCGGTTGATGTGAGGCGTCAGGAGGTCACCGGGCTTGGTCAGGTACTTGCAAACCTCATCGAGGGCCTTCTCATGGGTGATCTGGTCCTTCTTCTTCGCCCGCTTCGTGACCATCTGAAGGTACGGAAGATTGACGGTGAACGTTTGGGCAAACTTCAATCCATATGCGTTGCGCGTGGCCTTCCTTACGGCTGCCGTCCAGGCTTCATGAAGTTGGTCTTGATTTAGAAACCGGGAGATCATGAGGAAGTGACCGTGTACGTGAGGGCCTTCATCGGTGAGCGCATCCTCGATGGCCTTGATCCCACCGAAGATGATGGGCCACGTCTTCCCCTCCGGAACGGTGACGAGGCTTCGCCAGTAGTCACCTTTGAACATGAAGCGGAGCGCCGTGTTGAATCGCCGAACCTCATCTACACTGCACGCGCCGGGGATCTTGTTCATGGTCAGGGTCATCATGATGTCACGGTAGGCCCATGTCCGATCACGTTGGAGATACGCCTTCCACTGTCCAAGATGTTCCTTCAATTGGTCGCGCATGGCCTTCAGCCGTGCCCTTGCCGTGTTCCGCGTACGTCGCCTCATGGCCTCCATCCACGTCGGGTCCAATCGTAGGGATGATTTCCATAGCACCGCGCCACCCGCGAACGTCTCACCGTTGGAGCCGTCAAACTGGCCCACAGCATGATTGTCGTCTTGTGCTGAGAGCATGAGCAGAGCCGCGAATCGTGAGGCCAGGGACTCTCCTGGGCCTGCATCTTCGTCCGGGTTTGACTCTTCGAGCATCAAGCCGTCAGAGGTCCAATCCAACGCAACACGGCCGCCCGTAAGCCTTTCAGCGAGGGCGGCCGTGGTGATTTGTTTGCTGCTTTGCTTCCATACCTGGGAACGGTAGGGTGCCAATCCTTCCAGTGTTCGGGCCTCGTGTTCGAGACCTGGAAGGGGTTGTTTCACGATGGGCGCTCCTGTAAGCCTCCATCATTCCCCTAATCTGTCTCCATGGCTATGTTGCAAATTGCCACACTTTTTAGGGCTATGTTGCAAAATGCCACACTTTTCATGTATGAATCAGATTCATGCTCTTTGTGTTTTGGATGATTCAATCTTGGGTGGTTCGCCTATTTAAAGTTAGACCGCTTCGGCCCACACGTGCGCAGACCTAGCAATCGTCAGCAACAGATCGCGGAACTCGGTCGGCGTCCGCTGCCGGTGTTTGCTGCACATGTTGGCGATCACTCCGCATCGTCGGGCGCTCTCGTATCCGCGCTCTGCAAGCCGCTTCTCTGGCAACCGCTGCTCTGCTGGACCCCAGATCAGTTCCGGGGGTTTCGGACCAACCACAAGCAACCAGGTCTTCTTTCTCGCCTTGTGGCCGTAGTAGCCCTGTTCTACTTCGCAGGTCCATTCTGCGTAGCCGATCCTCAGCCATCCTGCCTTGGGTGGCCTCGGTATTCCAAAGGCATCCCAGGCTTTCGAGTGCGCGGGATGTTCCAGCACCCCGCCAAACTGGCGCAGGCTGGCAAGGGCGGCGGCGAAACATCCGTCATCGTCGCCGGTCTTCTCTGTCTTCTTGGTCATGCTGCCCTCGGAAAACCGGCCCCATCTTTGGCAGGGCGGGTGCGCAACTACCGGGAATGGCCCCTTGTAACACCTAGCGTCCCGTTCAATGTCCCACGGGTCCACATCAGGCTGGTTCCAGTAACATCCGTTTTTCTCAACATAGAGTGCCGCGATCAAGATTCCTCCTTATCAATCGGCGGTCTAACCCGTCGTTCGACCTTCGCTCACTTCGTTCGCCGGACGCTACGCGCCGGGTCAACTCAGTCGTTAGGCCGCACCCGTTTCGTCGTGGATAAGGCATCCGTCTGCGGTGCAAACACAATGCGCCGCATTAGGGTCATAGGACCGGAAAAGGGTCTTGGTGTCGGCGTGGCCTGCGCACTTTGCGGCGTCCTGGATTTCCTCGCAAATTTTCAGCAGCTCCGGGTATTCAGCCCCCAGCAACTCCCACTCATCAGGCTTGGCCGAAGGGCAGCAAAAACACGCGGACTTCGACGGGCTCCATCCCTGGTCAATAATTCGCCTCACGCAGTTGACCCGATCCACACCCCATGCGGCAAGAGGATACCAGACCGTTTCGTCCGAGTCCCGTTCGGTGTCCTGGCACATGCGCTTCGCCGCGTTTTGGAGCCTGCGAGTTTCCCCCGCGTCATAACCGATGGCAATCCCGCTTGGGTTGAATCCGTGGACCTTACGCCATCGCTGCAAGGGCTGGATTTTCCATTTGAATGTGCATCCGGAATACCCGTAGGCTTTGCTTGGCAGGTAGTTCGTGCGCAGGCAGTTGTCATGAACTGATTCAAAAGTTCCGTCCTTGCGTATCCATCGGGTTATCTCAAATGGGAACCCCACGGCCTTACAGAACGATTCAACCCGCCTCACATTCGCATACGTTTCAGGCCGTTCTGATCCCGTATCGCTGAACACGATCCAATCCGGTTTCAGACCAATGTCGTGGCAAATCAAAACCAAGGCTGTGCTGTTCACACCCCCGCCAAAATTGATCCCCCATGGCATGTTTGGCGGTGGTCCTGGGCTAAATGCGTTCCAATCTTGCAAAGCGTTCTCCTTTCATCTCGTCCCGTGCCGCCTAACCAGTCGTTGCAGCGGACGCGGGTTTGACTGGCGAATTGTCCATAGATTCAGCCGCGCCGCTGAACTCCGAGCGTTAGGCCGCACCCGTTCATTTCGGTTCAAGTGCGGAACGAAGTTCAGATTCAAGGAAAATCAACATCGTCCCGCTGAAAGGGTTCCCCTGATACGAACGGTCCTCCAATGTCACGGGGTTGGTGGCCAAGAGAACCTTGATGATCCGTTCCCGCTCTTCCTTTTTGATCTGATCCACCTTTATATCCCATGCGGATCTCATCACAGCATCGCATTCCGGGCAGTCCATATCCTCAGGCGTAAGGTGTTCGCAATAGGTTCTTCCCATCTCTTTCTCCTTTTTGGTTTCGTCCCGTGCGGCCTAACCAGTCGTTGTAGCGGACGAGCCGCTGAACTCCAGTCGTTAGGCGTTAACCATTCAGTTCATCTTCCAAATCTGAGAGGACCGAGATGGCGGATTCGAGACGATAGATTTTTTCATCGTCTTCATCCATGTGCCTATCCCTGTCTAGGATATCGTCCCGCGTGGCTTCCATATCCTCACGGATTACGCTTATTCGTGTCGCGAAGGCTTTGAAAATCATGATTTTTTCTCCTCAATTTCGGCTTCAAGTTCAAATTCAACCGCTTTGGCCAGATTCACGGCCGCGCGGGCTATTTTGCGAAGTGTCATCTCTTGCAGGCTGATCCCATGCAGGATGTAACCACCCCGATCATAGATATCCGTCCAGGCCTCCTCATCTATGGCCGTCGCCATATGGGCCGCCATCATGCCGACGGTGCCGACTGGAATTTTCATGATGGCCTCACGACTTCATGGACTTCATCAAAGGATTCCTGGAGGGCGAACGCCAGCTTGATGGCGTGATCCAGGTCCAGGGTCGGGGGTTGTCCCTCGAACCGGGAAGGCTTCATGCAGACCACCTGAACCAGCGGGCCGGACAGGAGGGCCGTCAGGATGTGAAGGGCTTCTTCGCGTTCGTTCATTTCTTCA
>Ga0209777_10009975_pt1 | contig 10132 bp, 10 predicted proteins | sample FrelakmetHBP12HB_FD_187147 | JGI IMG/M metagenome (GOLD analysis project Ga0209777, IMG submission 187147) | Freshwater lake sediment microbial communities from the University of Notre Dame, USA, for methane emissions studies -HBP12 HB (SPAdes)... | ecosystem: Environmental > Aquatic >...
TATGTTGAGTCACATGATTTTAGTGAGCAGTATCCACTTCGGGGCGGGGGCCATGAATACCTTGGCCAAATTCCTGGAGTACACCTATCTAGCCCAGGTCGGAGGGCCGTTTATCGGGGCCACTTTTTTGCTTCATTTTATTTTAGCCGCCCGCAAGATTCCTTTTCGAACACAGGAGCAAAAAATCCTCTGGCAGCACAGCCGGCGGCTCCACCATCTGGACACCTGGTTGTGGGTCGTTCAGGTCGGAACGGCCATGATCATCCTTATTATGGGTTCCATCCATATCTGGACCATCCTGTCTGATCTCCCGGTCACTGCGGCCAAAAGTGCGGCCCGTATCCAGGGAGGGTTCTGGCTAATTTTTTATATCATACTTTTGCCTATGATCTGGTTTCATGTCGGGATCGGCTTTTATCGGATCGGGGTTAAATGGGGGATCATCAAACGTTCCAACCGGCCCTTTTATAAACGATTGGAGTATCTCCTGATTCTTATTTTTCTGATCATCGGGGCCGTGACTCTGTATACTTTTTATACCATAGTTCTTTAAAAGGCTGATGAAAAACGCCCATCTACTGTGTTCCCATCGTCCTTCGTCATTCCGACGTACTTCCATGTACGCCTCATTCCTCGGGACTTCGGGCGCCTTGTATCCGGACGTTTTTGATCAGCCTTCAAAATAAAAGTGTATCTTCAAATTATTAAGGAGTAGCTCTTGGAAACCTACTATACCGATTTACTATGCATAGGAGCCGGATTGGCCGGCGAACGGGTGGCTGTGGAAGCGGCCTCACGAGGGTTTAAGGTCCTCTCTTTGAGTATTGTACCTCCCCGGCGCTCCCATTCCGCGGCCGCTCAGGGAGGTATGCAGGCTTCTTTGGGGAATAGTTGTATGGGCGAAGGCGATTGTGTGGATATCCATTTCTCCGATACGGTCAAAGGCTCGGACTGGGGGTGCGACCAGGAAGTGGCCCGCCTCTTTGCCGAAACCGCCCCGGTTGCCGTCCGGGAAATGGCTTACTGGGGGATCCCCTGGAACCGGGTAGTGGCCGGTAAATCCACCTATTTTAAGGCCGGGAAGCAATATGAAAAAACCGAGTCCCAAGAGAGGGAAGGGATGATCACCGCCCGGGATTTCGGGGGAACGGCCAAATGGCGTACCTGCTATACCTCGGATGGTACCGGCCACACCCTTTTGTTCACCATGGACAATGTGGTGGTTAAATTGGGGGTGTCGGTTCATGATCGGGTGGAGGTCCTTTCCCTGATCCACGACGGGGTTACCTGCATGGGGGCCGTGGCCCGATGTTTGAAAACCGGGAGCCTGCGGGTCTATCTGGCCAAGGCCACTTTGATCGCTACCGGAGGTTACGGCCGTCTATACCGGGAAACCACCAATGCCGTGATTAATGAGGGCTCCGGGGCCGTCATTGCCCTGGATACCGGCCTGGTTCCTCTGGGGAATATGGAGGCCGTACAATTTCACCCCACGGGTATCGTGCCCACCAATATCCTGGTCACCGAAGGCTGCCGGGGAGACGGCGGAACCTTAAAGGATGTTAACGAAGAACGGTTCATGAATATTTATGAGCCGGCCAAGCAGGAACTGGCCTCGCGAGATGTAGTTTCCCGCTGGATGACCTATCATATCCGGGAAGGCAAAGGGGTAAAAAGCCCATACGGCGATCACCTCTGGTTGGATATCCGCCACTTGGGGGCCAAGCATATCAAGACCAAACTCAGGGAAGTGGAAGAAATCTGCAATAAGTTCCTGGGCATTGATCCCATTACCCAGATGATCCCGGTCCGCCCGGCCCAGCATTACAGCATGGGCGGGGTCAGAACCAATAAGGATGGAGCGGTATATGGTTTAAAAGGCCTCTTTGCCGCCGGCGAAGCCGCCTGTTGGGATATGCACGGATTTAACCGCCTGGGCGGCAATTCCCTGGCCGAAACCATTGTGGCCGGTAAAATCGTGGGCGGAAAAGTGGCCGAGTTCCTGGAAGGATATGACCTCCAGTTTAAAACCGAGTCGGTCCGATCAGCCTTAAAGAAAGATGAGGAACGCATTGAACGGCTGATTCAGGGCCGTGACGGTAAAGAAAACGTCTTTGAACTGCGGAAAACCATGCAAGACGAGCTGATGGAACGGGTGGCCATTTTCCGCAACGGTCAGGATCTGCAAAAGGCCGTGGACAACCTGCAGGTCATTTACGAGCGAGCTAAAAAAATCGGCCTCCAGTCCAACGGCCTGGGTGCCAACCCGGAACTGAGCCTGGCCATTCGCTTTAAAGGCATGATGCGCCTGGCCTTATGCGTGGCCTTTGGTGCCCTGGTGCGGACCGAAAGCCGGGGCTGCCATGCCCGGGAGGATTATCCGGAACGAAACGACCGGGACTGGTTGAAAAGGACATTAGCCACCTGGAAGGAAGGAGAAAACCTACCCACTCTGAACTATGAGTCCAATTCGCGGGTCTGGGAAATCCCGCCCGGGGATCGGGGATACGGGACCTGTACGATCATCTGTTCCGAAGATCCGGTGGTGTGCGGGCTGAAACAACCGGAACCGGTATCTGAATTTAATGAATAAATTAGAGCCCTCAGCTATCAGCAGTCAGCCAAAACAAATCGAAAAATGATGGCCTGCACCGATTGCTAAAAGCTGAAGGCTGATAGCTGACAGCTAATTGCTAACCAAAGATATTTGAAATTTCTCTGTTGCGAGTTACGAGTTACGAGTTATTAGAGAAAAGGTTGTACTTTCTTAACCCGCAACCCGTAACGGTGGTATTGTTAGAGATAAATTCTCAGATTGAATATTGTTAGAATCTAACAACCGAGGTTTCTATCATGTCCAGAAAACTGACCTTTCATATCTTTCGTTATACTCCGCTGGATCCTTATTCCCAGCCTCACCTGGATGATTTCCATTTGGAAGAAACCGACAGCCTGACTATTTTTATGGCCTTGAATCAAATCCGGGAGGAACTGGACCCCAGCCTTCAATTTGATTTTTGCTGCCGGGCCGGGATCTGCGGGTCCTGCGCCATGCTGATCAATGGGCGTCCTGATCTGGCCTGCCATACCAAGACCAAGGACCTGCCTGATGAAATTACCTTGTTGCCCTTGCCGGTCTTTAAACTGATCGGCGATTTATCGGTGGACACCGGCAACTGGTTTAGGGCCATGAACGAGAAGGTGGAGTCCTGGATACATACGGACAAGGTTTTTGACCCTACGGCCGAAGAAGAACGCATGGAAAACCAATTGGCCGAAGAAATCTATGAATTGGAAAGATGCATTGAATGCGGCTGCTGCGTGGCGGCCTGCGGTACGGCTAATATGCGGCCGGATTTCGTCGGGGCCGTGGCCTTAAACCGCATCGCCCGCTTTATGATGGACCCGCGGGATCAAAGGACCGAGAAAGAATATTTTGAAGTGGTCGGGACCGATGAAGGGATTTTCGGCTGTATGGGCCTGTTGGGCTGCGAAGACGTCTGCCCTAAAGAACTGCCTCTGCAGGATCAATTGGGGATCCTGCGCCGCAAGATGGGCTGGAGCGCCATTAAACAACTCTTTCAGCGAAGGGCTTGAGAAAAATAACAAAGAAATTTATTAGAATTAACTTGCGAGGGGGATTTCTTTCCTGTCTCCAATAGCCTCGTTAATTACGATTAAATTACCTTGATCTTCTTTCCTTAACTGTTTGTCGGCATTAAGCAGCTCAATGCCGTAGACAGTCCCATCCGGAGCCATATCCACATTTAATTCTTCACTGATTCGAATGGTTTCTACTTGGCCGGTTTTTTCCTGAAGACGGATATAGGCGATATTATATCGGGAGTCATAGGTTAGTTTCATAAGCTGCCTTCCCTCCTTTCTTTAAAAGAATTTTACCACAACCGTTATAACAATCCAATCCCCTTCTTCTTTGACAGCTAATGCCTCTAATTGCTTGGAAGCATAAAAACGGCCATGCCACTCTTTTTCAAAAGGGAAATTCCGTCTGAAACCGGTTCTGCCAAATTTGGCAGGGAATGGCTCCCCGCCTTCGACCGTGGCTGTGACTTCCTCAACGGTTGCTCCTCGTTCTTTTATTCGTTCAAGGGCATGAGGATGGAGCTTAATCTCCATTCAATTTCCTTTATTAAATGAACATCAAAATTTATTCTGATGCACAAACTCCACAATTTCACGCCGTTTGGGAGCGGCCGGCATTTTTTCCGGATACCCAAGAGGGAGCATGGACACCAACTCGTATCCCTCCGGCACTCCCAAGGCTTCTTTGGCCTTTCCTTGGTCGAAAAGCCCCACGACCACCGTACCCAGACCAAGCGAATGAGCGGTCAGACAAACCGACTGAGTGGCAATCCCCAAGTCATATAAAAACCAGTCCCCTAACTTGGTGGCTGCTTGTCCTTTATAAAATCCCGCCTTTTGCAACTGACCGCAAAGGACCAGGACAATAGGGGCCTCCACCATGGCCTTGCCGGCCGGATTGGTCGGGGTCAAGGTGGCCTGAAGTTTTTGTTTGGTCCCCTGGTCCTTAACGACTACCACTTCCCAGCACTGGGTATTGGCCCAGGACGGGGACCAGCGTAGGGCCTCCAATATTTTATTTAAAACATCCTCCGGCACCGCCTTATCTTGATAATTGCGAACGCTTCTTCGTCCTTGTATGATCTCCAACAAATCAGCCATGAATCCTACCTCCTCCTAACAGAAATTTAGTAAATTTATAGTAAATTAACCAAAGGGTGTCAAGCTGATAAGAAAGAAACTCCCAATTCAACTCAAACCGCCAACCACTTAACGCCGAAGGTTGTGGGAAAACTGTCTTGACAAATTAGCCGATTATCCCATATATTCCTTTTCAATCTTTATCTCATAATACCTCATCATTAAGATCTTGAGGAGATTCATGGTCCAGATCCATATCTCAAAAGATCCATCTGAGCAAATAGCCAATATTTCCCCTTTTAACTCCCGATCCTAAGATGCAACTTTTTGTAAATAAATGCAGGCAAAGGTTCAATCCGAATAATTCTAATGACTGCCTAACTCCACAGGATAAGCCAGTTGCCGCCAGGCTTTGAAGCCGCCAGCCAGGGGCCGGACATCAGTAATTCCCCTTTTCTTCAACCATAATGCCGCCCGGGCACTGGAGGCTTCGTTGGGTCAGTCGCAATACAGAATGACCTCTCTCCCGCCGGAGAGGTTTGGTGGGTCATCCCGTAGTTTTTCCCAGGGCAAGTATACCGCACCGGGAATCATTTGCGGGTCGGTTTCAAATTCAAGGGCATTCCGAACATCAAGGATCAAAAGGTCTTCGGCGGCATCGAGCTTTTGCTTCAGTTCTTCCGGAGTTATCCGAGCCATCCGCAACCGGTGCAAGAATCGTTGACGTTGTGCATATTTCCAGAAGATATAAACCAACAGGCTTCCAGCCACAATCCCCCATAGAAAAATTCCTACCTGAGAGACATAATCCACCACCTGCCCGATTTGATTAGTTAGAAAATAACCAAGACTGATGAACACCCCTACCCAGATGCAGGATCCCAGCAGGTCGAATAGAAAAAATCGTAACCGGGTCATCTGTGAAATTCCAGATAGGGGTGCGGCAATCGTGTTCACTCCGGGGAAAAACTTTACGACCAAAAGCGACTTGGCTCCATGCCGAGAAAAGATATTTTTGGCAAGGCGGACACATGAATCCGGATTCAAGGAGATGCTGCAAAGGAATGGCAATATTGAGCCTCCCTTGCGGCGTCCTATTTGATACCAAAAATGGTCGCTTAACAAACAGGCGATTACGGCCAGGAGAAAGGCGATGGAAAAATTCAATTGCCCTGCACCGGCCAACGCCCCTGTAAAAATCAGCAAGAGCCCGGCCGGCAGGGGTAAACCAAGTTTTTCACCAAGAATCCCCATAAACAAAATGATATATCCATGACGGATAAGAATTTCAGTTATGCTATTCATAAAAATATGGCGAAAATATCATTAGAGTCGGATCTTTTATTATTGCAGGTAGAACGGAGGCAATTCTTTTATGTTGAAAAATTCTTATCTAATCATAACTCGAAAAGTAATTGGGCAATAAGATTCTTTTTAATCCTCTTCGGCCTCTGATATTTGAACCGGCAATCGGAGGATAAAGACGGTCCCCTGACCCGTATTGGGGCGGACTTCAATGCTTCCGCCGTGTTCCCCAATGATCCCATAGACCGTGGAAAGTCCCAATCCGGTTCCCTTTTCCTTGGTGGTAAAGAAAGGGTCGAAGATCCGAGGAAGGTTTTCGGCTGGAATTCCACAGCCGGTGTCCGCAATTTCCACTCCGATCTTGCCTTCCTCCGGGATGGAATAGGTGCGCATTGTCAGGATTCCTTTCCCATTCATGGCATCGACAGCATTGGTCATCAGGTTGATGAAGACCTGATTAAGTTGTCCCGGATCGGCGACAATCGGAACCAAATGCGGATCGATTTCTTTGATAATTTGGATGTCATGAAAAAGGGCTTGTTTGCCCAGGAGACCGATGATTTGTTCCAGAGATTGGTTGATGTCGCACAGAACCCAGCGGTGTTTGGTTTGACGGCTGAAATCGAGCAATTCTTTGACGATATCTTTACATCGCATGGTTTGATCGACAATATGTTTCAGGTTGGCCCATTTGGGATCTTCAGCCGGGGTCTCTTCAAGCAGCAGGTTGGCATAGATCAAGATTCCTCCCAGAGGATTGTTGATTTCATGGGCCACTCCGGCAGCCAGTTTTCCCAGAGAGGCCATCTTTTCCGAATGCAGGAGTTTAAGATGAGTTTCCTCCAATTCTTTTTGCATACGAAATCGTTCACGCAAATCGGTAAAAATTCCGACCGAGGCCATCTCCTGCCCTTCCTCATCATAAATGATAGCGGCTGAAAGACTGGCCGGGTGGGCCTCCCCTTTCTTGGTAACCAGATTAACCTGGGTGCTGCTCAATTTACCGGCCGGTCCAAGATCGGGATCTCTGAGCTTTTTCATGATTGCTTTAGCCTGGCCGGGGATATACATCTGGGTGATATGAACACCACCGTTGATGACCTCATCGGCTGAATATCCGAGCATCAGCTCGGCCCCTTGGTTAAAAAGAATAACGTTCCCTTTGATGTCGGCGGCAATGATACCGTCCACAGAGCTGATGATGATATTGGTTAAAAAGCTATTGGTTTTTCTCAGTTCATCTTCAATTCGAATGCGTTCGGACAAATCCCGAAGGTAGGCATAGATCTTCAATGATCCTTCGAGAGGTGCCAAAGCCAGACAAACTTCGACTTCCCTTTGGGTTTTGGACTTGGTGATGATCTTGAATTCGGTACAAACCTTTGGGTTTTCATTGGATTGAAGACGCATCTGGGTCGGTAAACTCAACAAAAATTCCTGATCCTCGGGGGAGAGCAGGTCGCTAAATTTCTTGCCGATCAATTGATCTTTGGTAAAACCTGTGATCTCCGAGGCCAGGATGTTGGCGAATTCAATCCGATAATCCTGATCAAAGACCAAAATGCCGTCGTTGCTCAACTCAATGATTTTTGGGAGGGATTGGTGAATGTCCAATAACTGGGTTTCAATCTCGTTCATGTAAAAACCTTTCACCCGAAAAATTGAATAGGACCGTTTTTATTCCAAACTAAAATTTAAACGATAATAAATTATTTTACTTGGAATTCTTAGTCTGTCAACTCAATTAAAAAGGGAACGGTTTGACGGTGGATAGGAACAGCAAAGGTAGGGAGACAAGTGCTGCAAAGAATGATGTCTCGATATTTGTAAACGGTGTTTCATTGGCTCAAAACACGGAATTTTTGATGGACTTGACAAATAGGTCTGTTGTCACGAGCTAACCTCATAGGCACTCCTTCCCCTTTGGTCCTTTTTCCCCTCGGGAAAGAACTCTTGATTTTCTTCCTTTCCCCTTTATAAACCAATTGTTACCCAATTTTCATGGGTCAATTTCTTTTCAAATATCCTTTCTTCGTAATTGGTGAAGTTAACCTTTCCTCGTTTGTTGAAATAGGTTTCCGGGCCTAATATCCGGTTGAAGTGATAGCTGAACAGATAATTCTTTTTTCGAACGAATAAATATTCGGTCTTTTTTATGGCAACAAATTTGTTTTATTAAATTAATAAGCAAAAAAGTCAAGAGAGGACTTGACCCCTTTATTGGAAAGGATGGATGTGGCGGGAAAGTCGTGGCCCGACTGAGCTTTTCCTTTCGGCTGAGGCAAGAGAACTGGGACGAATACTAAGAGGAGGTATGCTTGATGAAATCAAAAGCCTTTGTGATGATGTTTGCGCCAAGTCTCCAGGTTTCTTTTGAAGGCAAACCCTGGAGCATAGTGATTCGGAGATCTGATGGCCAAAGCCACGACCCGTTTAATAAATATCAAGGTAAGGAGTTCACCCGAAAAGACATCAAGAAGTTTATTCCCAACTTCAGCAGTCTCAAATGGAAAAAGATTGAACTCCATGAAGCAGGCCTTGATACTTGCGAAATGATTGCAGTAGACAAAGACTTCAGAATCAATTTGATTCGAGAGGATAAGAAGCTGACCGCTAAAGAAATGCTCGCAGATTTCCTGGGTTACCTAAAGCAAGGGGCCTAAGGGGAGTCGGGCCAGGCGACGTATTCAAATTGAACCGCGACTTACCCCGATAGAGTGGAAATCCTTCACCGAAACGACTCCGATCCCACTCCTCCCACGGACTAAGGCCAACAAGCCGATCACAAATCCCTTCATCTGCTCTGACTGGGCCTGTATCTCTTCTGAGGTCGAAGTCGATTTCTCGGCCTTGGCTGCATTCTTCTGCACCACCTCGTCCAATGCTAAAATCGCCCTGTTGATCTGTTCAATCCCCTGGGCCGGGTCGTTCGAGGCCGCTGAAGTTTCGCCCACCAACTGCTGGACCTTCTTGGCCTCAGTCGACGCCCTGGAAAAGGCCCCATTGGTCTTGGAAACAATCTTCAACCCCTTTTTAATCTTCATTACCGTACCCTCAATTAAATTGGCAGTTTTCCAAGCTGGCTCCATTTCCCGAAGAGCCAAGTTTCTGACTTCATCTGATACGAAGGCAAAACCGGTGCCGGTCATTCCCGCACAGGCTGCTTCCAAAACCGCCTTCAACGCCGACAGATGAGTCTGAAAGAAGGCTATTTCATCATCGGAATATTAAAAAAAAACTTTAACCGGGATGAAATCGTAAAAAGTCATCAAACGAGACGGCACAGTAAAAAGCTCTCCCGCTAAAGGCGGGACTAGGCGCGCAAATCCTGAGGAATGAGGCGTACATAGAAGTACGCTGCAATAAGCACCCGGCGAAAGCCGGGGAGAGACGAAGAATGTAGCGCAACACAGCAGATTGCCTTTTTACGAGGCCGTCAACCGGGATAAAATCACAGAATGAAAGTATCGAAAAAAAGAAAGGAAAGAAAGGTTGATCGGTTTGGGAAAGATGGCCTCTCCAATCTCAGTTCATACCCTGAAGAATGGGCCAGTAAAATGGAAACCTTTTCTGAAAAAACGACAGAATTTCTTGACAATCTTCGAGTAAAAAGGGCAGGGATGAGGAAATTCATTGACATCATCATGGAAATCCTCATATATTTATTAATACTATTCGAACATGGCTTCACAAGAGAGATTCTCATTGAACAGCTCCGATTCCAAACTCCCAGGCCAGGACAGAAGAAGATTCTCCCGTATACCGATGGGTGTTTCCATCCTTTTTCCCCATCTTCAAAAAAAATTGATCTGTAACAACCTATCAAAAACAGGCTGCTTTTTCCCTGATTCTGATTTGGGTCCTGTAGGGGAAACCATTTCCATGCTGATAGACCCTCCGGAGATCGGACTTATTCCTATGGAAGCCCGTATCGTCCATAAAGGAAAGGATGGAAAAGGAGCCGGTCTTCAATTCATAGCTATAGATCCGGAAATGGAGGTCAAACTTTCTTCTTTTTTGGAGATCTTTGAAATTTGATCAAAATATTTTAGCCTTTCTCCCCTTTCTCGATCTTGGCCCAGGAATCCTTTAAGGAGACGGCGCGGTTGAAGACGCACTTCCCTCCCTTCGAATCAACGGCATC
>Ga0209777_10009976_pt1 | contig 10132 bp, 7 predicted proteins | sample FrelakmetHBP12HB_FD_187147 | JGI IMG/M metagenome (GOLD analysis project Ga0209777, IMG submission 187147) | Freshwater lake sediment microbial communities from the University of Notre Dame, USA, for methane emissions studies -HBP12 HB (SPAdes)... | ecosystem: Environmental > Aquatic >...
GTGTGTTTTGAGCAGATGCCTCGCAAGAGGGCCTTAAAGTCTGAGGTAGCGGACGGAATCCGTGAGGTAGGGCTGGGTGCTTATAGGACACCAGGGATGGAGATTAAAGAGAACACATGACAACAGGAACCGCCGTATACGGAACCGTACGTACGGTGGTGTGGGAGGACGGGGGGCGTGAGCCCTCCTCCTACCCGATCAGAGTATACGAATTTATTTAAATCGGGCCCTTCATGCGCATTCGAAGAAATATAGCCTTTGACCAGGAGCTTAACCCGCAGCAGCTTGCCGTGGTGCAATCGGGTGACGGCCCGGTACTGGTAATTGCCGGCGCCGGCAGCGGCAAGACCAGAACCCTTACCTACCGGGTGTCCTATCTGATTGAGAGGGGAATTGATCCCTACCGGATACTGCTGGTCACCTTCACCAATAAGGCCGCGCGCGAAATGCTTTCGCGCGTTGCAGCGCTGGTGCCCTCTGATATCGGCAAGCTCTGGGGCGGCACCTTTCACCACATCGCCAACCGCATTCTGCGCGTTAATGCGGCGCGCATCGGGCTGCAGCAGAACTTTACCATCCTTGATCAGCAGGATGCGACGGATCTTCTCAACTCTTGTTTTACCGACCTGGGATATAAAAAAAAATCTGGCCTCATGCCCCAGGGCGCGGTGCTCGCGCGCATCTTCAGCCTTGCCCGCAATACCCGGACTGCGGTTGAGCAGCTCCTGGAGCGGCGCTATCCATATTTTCTTGAGCACGCTGGGGAAATACAGGTTATGTATAATCATTACGCTGAGAAAAAGAAAAAGCTCAACCTGGTTGATTTTGATGACCTGCTCACGTACTGGCTGCAGCTCATGGAGGAAGACCCGTCGCTGCGCGAGTTTTACGCCCAGCGCTTTCAGCACATCCTGGTGGATGAATACCAGGACACCAATAAGCTCCAGGCGGATATCATCGACGCCGTGGCCGGCACGCAGCAGAACCTCATGGTGGTGGGCGATGACTCGCAGAGCATTTACGCGTTCCGGGGAGCAAACTTCGCCAATATCATGGATTTCCCGCGCCGCTACCCGGCAGCAAAAATTTTCAAGCTTGAGTACAACTACCGCTCCTCCCCCGAGATCCTGCAGCTGGCAAACCAGAGCATCACCCGCAATGAAAAGCAGTTTCACAAGGAGCTGAAGGCCCAGCGCGTAAGCGGCGTGCAGCCCGCAGGCCTGCTGTTTGACACCGTAATCCAGCAGGCCTGCGGCGTTACCGACAAAATCAGGGAATTTATAGCGCAGGGCATTCATCCGGGGGAGATAGCGGTCCTGTACCGGGCGCACTACCACTCCATGGAGCTGCAGATGCAGCTCACCCGCACGGGCATCCCGTTTGAAATCCGCTCGGGCATCCGCTTTTTTGAGCAGGCCCATATAAAGGACATTGCCTGCTATCTTCGGCTCCTGATCAATCCCTTTGATGAGGTGGCGTGGAAGCGCATTCTTCAGCTGCTGCCTAAAATCGGCACGGTGCGTGCGCAAAAGATCTGGGATGCAGTATCCGCTGCCGGGAGCCCCCTCGAAGCCTTCCTCAGCGGGAACCTGGAGGCAGTGGTTCCTGCTGCTGCCCGGCCCTACTGGGAACAGCTGTGCAGCGTGATGAGGCCGCTGGTGCAGATGGGGCCGGAGACGTCGCCGGGAATACTCATTAAGACCGTCTTTGAGGGTGGCTATGAAGAATACCTGCGCATTAAATATCATGACCCCGCTGGCCGTGCCGAAGATATCGAGCGCTTCATGGATTTTGCATACCACTATGACCGCCTGGAGGACTTTCTGGCAGAGCTTGCCCTGCTGACCAGTGTCACCGCGGAAAATGTGCCGGCAGAAGAGGACCGGGAGACGGTGAAGCTCAGCACCATCCACCAGGCAAAGGGGCTTGAGTGGCCGGTAGTGTTCATCATCTCCCTGACCGAGGGCAGCTTTCCCAATCCGAAGAACATTGACTCCCAGGATGACGAGGAAGAGGAGCGCCGGCTGTTTTATGTTGCGGTTACCCGGGCCAGGGATTATCTGTTCCTGTGCAGCCCCCTCCACAGCGATCACCACGGGGCCGTGACCATGATGAAACCCTCGCGCTTTGTCCGGGAAATACCGGAGCAGTGTTTTGAACGGCATTATTTCCCGGGCGATAGCAGCTACTTTTAGAGGAAAGGAAACCTGCATCCGGTGTGCAAAGCAAAGGCGGTCCTGTTTTTCGAAGGTCAAAAACTGATTTCCGGCGTGTGCCTTGAAGACAGCGGAAGCCGCCTCCATGTCTATACCGCTGCCGGCAGGGAGATGAACGTTACGATAAACCGGATCCTCCACTTTTCCTCCTATTGCCTTGACCTTTCACTTTCAAAAGACGCGCTCCTGAAAAAAATAAAAGCTCTCGAGCAGAAGCAGGAAGAGCTCAAGCGCCAGGTGGATGTTAAGTCACTGTGGGAGATGCTCACGGATGAGGGCGAGGTCTTTGATACCGGCTATCTGGCAACCATGGTCTTCGGGGAAACGACAGACTCAGACTGCGGCGCGGCAGTGCTGCGCGCACTGTTAGAGGAGCGTACCCGGTTCAAACTGGCGGGCAAGCAATTTCAGATCAACACCCCGGATCAGGTTGAAGCGCTGCTCACCAAGCGCCGCCGCGAAGCCCAGCGCCAATGCGATATCGAGGAGGGAAGCATCTGGCTTGAGTCAGTCCTGCAGGGGAAAAAAATATCCGGTGATCGGGAGAACTCATTTCTGCAGCTTCTTCGGGACTACGTCGTGTTTGGCAGCGACGCAGCTGATTATCAGCTGATACGGGAAATGCTTGATCAGGCAAAGATTATCGACCCGAAGGCGTGCTTTGATCTGCTGGTACAGCACGGCGTCTTTGACGCAGATGAAAACCTCAGCCTTGAGCGCTATCAGATCCCCGTGCACTGGCCGCGGCAGGTGCTGGAAGAAGTCGACGGGCTCGCACGGCAGGTGCCGGACGGCGCAGCGCGGCGGAACCTCACCCATCTCAGGATTGTCTCCATTGATGACGCGTTCACCAGAGATATAGACGATGCCATCAGCTTTGAACGCGAAGACGGCTGCCTGCAGCTGGGCATTCACATAACCGATGCTGCATCCCTCATCAAACCTGAATGCAGACTTGACCGCGAGGCTGCTAAACGGGCTACTTCTATTTACCTGCCTGAGGGAAAAATCCCCATGCTGCCCCCTGATCTCTCAGAGGGACTGCTGAGCCTTAAAGAAGGGGAAAACCGCCCTGCGCTGAGCTTTCTGGTCAAACTCAGTGATGCCGGAGATATAATCGACTCTGAAATCTGTTTAAGCATTATCCGGGTCGCGAAAAAAATGACCTATGACGAGGTGGACGCGGAAATCGCTCAGAACTCCCCGTTCGCAGAACTCTATCGCCTGACTTTAGCCCTCATGGAGAAGAGAAAAAGCGCCGGTGCCCTCATCCTTTCAATCCCTGAACTGCAGATAGTTGTTGACCAGGAGAAGCACATTGCGCTTTCAATCCGCGAGCGCAATGCCCCGAGCCAGGTTGTTGTCACCGAGTGCATGATACTGGCAAACCATCTGGCAGCCCGGCTGTTCAGGGAGCGGGGTGTCCCTGCTTTGTACCGGAAGCAGGCCCAGCCGCGGGAACGAATAGACATGCCTGACGGGGGGTCACTGCTCCACCGGTACCGCCAGAGGAAGCTCTTGGGCAGGGTGGATCTGGGCATTGAGCCGGGTCCCCATTACATGCTCGGCCTTGACCTCTATACCACCATAACCTCGCCGATGAGAAAATATTATGACCTGGTGATGCAGCGCCAGATGAAGAGCCTGCTGGGAGGAGGGCCTCCCGTGTACGGGAAGAATGACTTGAAAAACATGATGAGCGAGGTTGATCCGCGCCTTGCCAAAGCTGGTCTTGTCTCGCAGGAACGGGAGCGCTACTGGGTGCTGAAATATTTACAGGATCAGGTCGGGCAGCTATTAACCGCACTGGTGCTGGAGAAGCGAATGCGCAGCTACAACATCCTTCTCTATGATTATCAGCTGGAAGTGAACCTCTCAGCAGCCGACGGAACAGAGCTTGCGCCCGGTGAAACCATTACCGTGGTCCTTGAAAAAGCTGATCCCTTCAACGGAACCTTAAAAGTAGCTCTCCGCTAACACACCTTTTTTCACTCCGTTATATTTCATCGCTTTTATTTTCAAAACAGCATAGCCCCATGGAACATCCTCGCAGCAGTCTGCCGGGCACCCTTAAATTCTCCCGTCCTCGGCTGGAGGGGACTACGGACAGGGTGCGGCACTTTACCGTGTAATATGCAAATTAATGGATATCCTTATGTGTGCCGATACCTATTTATAACCGCACCCATTTGCATGAGTGTAAACTCCAGCGGGAGTCCAGTAATTGCAAATGGTTATAGATTCCCGTCCCCGACTAAAACATTCGAGGACAAGCTTTCACGGGAATGACATTTTTAGAGGTAGCCTTAAATAATCGGGAAAAACAAGAATGCTGCAAATATTGTCGTTTCTGAAGTTAAAACTGATTACCTGCGCGGCAGCTGCGCTTCTGCTGACTGCAGCACTTATGCCCGGGTGCGCTCGTAACACCCAGATGTACCGCATAAAATTATATTCCAATGGAACATTTATAAGAGAATGGCAATCCCCCGACGGCGTCATCTATCGCTCCAATGATAATAACATCTATTTCAACACGGCAGACAATAAATTAATACGGATTACGGCGGGAGAATTAAAAATAGAAGCAGCCGGATTACCAGCTCAAAGAGTTGAAGCGCAACACAAAGACTGACAGCCGGGAGAAGCAATTTTACGTTAAAAAAAGGCAGAGCCAAGAATGACTCTGCCTTTTTTTAGTCAGCATTTAACTATAGCTGAAATTAAGCTGCGCTGGTTCGGAAGCCATGCCAAGGTCAACAAGGACGCTGCCGCCGTTTACCAGATGCCCGAAAAGCAGCTCGTCAGCGAGCCGGTCCTTGATCTCGGTCTGAATCAGGCGGGCCAGGGGGCGTGCGCCGTAGACGGGGTCATAGCCGTGGTTGGCAAGCCAGGTGCGGGCAGCGGGCGCAAGGGAGAGCTGCACCTTCTTTACGCTCAGCTGCTCATTGAGCTCGGCAATAAACTTGTCCACAATCTTCTGCATGATCTCGATATTCAGCGCGTGGAAGGTAATTATCCCATCAAGGCGGTTGCGGAATTCAGGGTTAAATAATTTTTCTATGGCTTTTAATCCCTTGTCGCCTTTATCTTCCGCGACAGTGGCGCCAAAGCCGAGCGTTGCCGCGCTCATCTCCCGTGCTCCGGCATTTGAGGTCATCAGCAGTATCACGTGCCGGAAGTCAGCGGTCTTGCCGTTGTTGTCGGTGAGGGTCGCGTGATCCATGACCTGAAGCAGTATATTAAATATGTCGGGGTGCGCTTTTTCGATTTCATCAAGTAAGAGCACGGTGTAGGGATTCTTGCGGATGGCGTCAGTGAGCAGCCCGCCCTGATCAAATCCGACATAGCCGGGCGGCGCTCCAATAAGCCGCGACACCGTGTGCTTTTCCATGTACTCGCTCATGTCAAAGCGCTGGAAGTGCACGCCCAGCACAGCTGCCAGCTGTTTTGCCACTTCGGTCTTGCCCACGCCGGTGGGGCCGATAAAGAGAAATGAGCCGATGGGCTTCTCCGGTATGCTCAGGCCGGCCCGGGAGCGCTTGATGGCCGTGACCAGGTTCTTGACCGCGTCATCCTGGCCAAAGACCCGTTTTTTCAGCTCCTCGTCAAGGTTCTGCAGCTGCAGCTTGTCAGAGGTGGAGACGCTGCGCGCCGGAACTTTTGCTATCCGCGCAACGACTTTTTCAATGTCCTGGGTGGTGATTTTTTTGCGGTGCTTGTAGGCCGGGCTCACCTTGAATATGGAGCCGGTCTCGTCAATCACGTCAATGGCCTTGTCCGGCAAATAGCGGTTGGTGATGTGCTTGGCTGAAAGCTCTGCTGCCGCTTTGATGGCCTGCGGCGTGTAGATAACATCATGGTGCTCTTCGTAGCAGGCTTTGAGGCCTTTCAGTATCTCAATGGTCTCGTCTACGCTCGGCTCGGATATTTCAATCTTCTGGAAGCGGCGTGACAGGGCCCGGTCTTTTTCAAAATAGTTTTTATATTCTTCGTAGGTGGTGGTGCCGATGCAGCGCAGGTTGCCGGAGACCAGGGCCGGCTTCAGAATATTTGAAGCGTCCATGGATCCGCCGCTCGTGGCGCCTGCGCCGACAATGGTATGAATTTCATCAATGGCAAGTATGACGCCCGGCTTGTTGTTCAGCTCGGTAATCACACCTTTGAGCCGTGCCTCAAAATCCCCCCGGAACTTGGTGCCTGCCAGCAGCGCGCCCATGTCAAGAGAGTATATTTCAGTGTTGTGAAAAGCTGTCGGCACTTCCTCATGAACAATCTTTAATGCGAGGCCTTCAACAATCGCGGTTTTTCCCACTCCCGGATCACCGACAAAGATAGGGTTGTTTTTCAGCCTGCGCCCGAGCACCTGAATGGTGCGCTCAAGCTCGGCCTGCCGTCCGATGAGCGGATCGATCTTTCCTGCCCGGGCCTTCTCAATCAGATTTACCGTAAACTTTTCCAGCAGCCCGCCGCGCTTCTGCTCTCCCTTGCGGTCGTGGCGTGTTTCCGCCTCGCGCTCATCAATGTCGTCCTGCCATTCATCCTCGCCGGTCTGCGAGACCCCGTGGGAAATATAATTTAAAATATCGAGCCGCGTGATGCCCTGCTGGGCAAGAAAATAGACCGCGTAGCTCTGCTCTTCCGCGAACAGCGCCGCGAGAATGTCACCCGCGTCAACTTCCTTTTTCTCGGCAGCCTGGACATGCAGGATGGCCCGCTGCAGTACCCGCTGGACGCCCATGGTCTGAACAATTTCCCGTCCGTCCTGCTCCGGCAGCGCTTTCACATGCCGGGAGAAGAAATCCTCAAGCTGCTGCTTCAGCTCCTTTATGTCAGCACCGCAGTTGCGCAGTATCCGGCTTCCCACCGGGTCATGGAGCAGAGCGTATAAAATATGCTCAACCGTCAGCATCTCGTGATGCCTGGTTTTTGCTTCCCTGATTGCGGTGGCAAATGCTATTTCCAGTTCTTTACTAATCATTTATGCCTCTTCCATGCTGCACCTGAGGGGAAACCCGCGCTCTTTTGAAATATGGGCTACCATCGCGACTTTGGTTTCTGCAATCTCTGCAGTGTAGATGCCGCACATGCCGATTCCCTTCTCGTGGACATTGAGCATTATCTGCGCTGCTTCTGCGGGCGGTTTATGAAACACCGACTCCAGCACCTGCACCACAAAGTCCATGGTCGTGTAATCATCATTGTGCAGCAGAACTTTATATTGCCGCGGCTCATCGATCCGCTCTTCGCTGCGGGTTGCTATGTGTTCTTTTAACTGGGTCAGCTCCTTGCTCATATCCTTCGCGTGCCCGGCTCTTTTGCAAAATAACGATAACGGATAATAATCTCTCTTGTACAGTTCAGGGGGACTCTAAAAATAGAATTTTCACCGGGCCCAATGAATGCAACCTATTTTTTTATTCCCTCTGTTCAGCGCAAATCAAATTATTAGAGGTACCCTTAAATTATACACTAAAGGTTTGATGGAAGTCAACGGCTTGACCGGTGAGGGTGAAGCCGACCATGTCGGCAAACATGACCAGGCGTCAGATGAAGATGATGTAGAGGTGGTGCATGACAAGTGGTTTTATTATAAATATTTTTTAAAGTCCTCAATACTGAGGCCTGCATCTCTAACAATACCTGCCATGGTAAAAGAATTGATTGGATTTGCCCGAGGGATGGTAATAATTCGCTCTCCATTAGTCATGGTTATATGTTTACCCTGTCTCGCAACCCAAAAACCCGCTTTTCTGAAAGCGCCAACTGCTCGCTGGTGACTGATACCGGAGAGTTTCGGCATGAATTATCCTACTTCCACATAACGGGACTTCTTGCCTTTGCTTAATTCCTCGACCGTTGCGAGATATGCCTCTATGGCATCTTTAATGTTTTCCAAAGCCTCTTCCTCGGTTTGTCCCTGTGACCAGCATCCCGGCAAACCGGGAGCACACACAGCATACCCTTCGTCTGTTTTTTTAAGAGTTACTTTGTATCTCATAGTGATGCTCCTGAGTGCAGGTTAGTAGTAGCAACATCTTGACCGGTTAAACAAGGTTACTTTCTTGATTTTATTATACGCTATAAAATTAAATTATACACCAAAGGTTTGAGGCAAGTCAACGTACGTTACCTCACAGTGAGGGGGGGTATTGACAGAACAGTTATATTTTTATATGGTGCACTTAGAAAGGGCTTTCCATGAGCATACTGTGGAATGACGGAATAAATTTTAAATAGCTGATCACACTTACCTCTATCAATCTGTATGTTGATAGAGGTTTAATTTTTTTCTTAAAGCAAGGGGAAAGAAATGACAACTATATTTCCGTACTATGTGGCATGTAAAAACTGCGGGCAACATATACAAACATATTCCATTGGCTCAACAAATACATTTGGAGAACTTCATACAGATTTTTACCAGGAGAATGGAGGAGCCCAGGTAATTGACTATATGATTACTATTTGTCCAAATTGTTTATTTGTGGACTACACTGATAACTTTGAAGCCGTGCAAGCGCCTGATGAACAGGATGATTCCTTGTGGAATAAAACGAATGAGCTTAAAACCAAATATACAATAACAATGCAATATATTATGCTTGCTGAACGTCTTGAGAAGGAGAATGCCAATCCACAGAAAATTGCAGATTCCTACCTTAAGGCCTCATGGTCTGAAAGAATGATATACAGCCAAGATAATTTAAGAGAAGGGGAAAGACGACCAGCAGACTCTATAGACCTTGAAAAACGATGTCAACAAAAAGCAATTGAATATTTCATCAAAAACATTAGTGAAGATGGGAATAAGGGTACAGCATATACATTATATTTAATCGCAGAATTGCTAAGAAGGACTGAGGACTTTACCCGTTCAATAGAATTTTTCAAAAAAGCACAATTAGAAATTGATGCGGTAAAATACTTAAAATACTACTTTGTTGTTTTAGAAGATGCTGGTGCACGAAAGACAGATGTTGCCAAGGAGATCAGGAAACTGACATCAATGGAAAAGAAAAAATCATTACAGTTTGTTGATAATTTGCCAGCTGTAATTTTCAAAGACCTTATGATGGAAGCAGCTGAAGAAAAGGCTGCTTATTTTAAATCGTTTGGAGCAAAAACGATGATAAAAGAAGAGTCTGTCTTGCTCCCTCGCGATATTGGTTTATTAAAGTTAACTGAGAAAATGTATGCGTTTGCAGAAAAGCACGATGGTTCTCCTAAAGTTATGAGAGAACTATGAATTGCTATTAAACTCCCGAGTTCAAGGTAGCACAAATGAAGACGTTCACCCATACCACCTCATATGATTAGTAGCGCATGGTGAACCGCGCGGCCTTGAAATTAATTAATGTGGCTACAATTTGGTGTTTAAACAGAACAGAATGCGCACCATGGAAAATACCCAAATTACATTTAAGAGCATCCTATGGCTTTCTCTTCTATCATGTTTATTTTTATCTGCCTGCGTGGCTCCCGCAGTTATAGATAACCAACCTCAGAATGCAATAAAAGGAACCAATGAACTAAAGGATGTAATAAAAGGCGTAATGCCATCTACCGTCCTTGTTGTTACATATGATGACAAAGACCAGCTACTACAGCAGGGAAGCGGATTTTTCATAAATGATAAAGGAGAAGTCATTACTAACTATCATGTAATGAGCGGTGCTGAGAAAGCAGCCATAAAAGCTCCCAATGGGAGTATCTACTCGATAACCAGTATTCTTGCTGAAGATGTAACATCTGATCTTGTAAAATTGCAGGCAGATATTAAAGGCAGCAAAGTGCAGTTCCTCACAATAAACAAGGCTGTGCCTGAAGTGGGAGAAAAGGTTGTAATAATAGGCAGCCCCGTGGGACTTGAAAGTACGGTGTCTGACGGTATTATCTCAGCGGTGAGGGATGTG
>Ga0209777_10009977_pt1 | contig 10131 bp, 8 predicted proteins | sample FrelakmetHBP12HB_FD_187147 | JGI IMG/M metagenome (GOLD analysis project Ga0209777, IMG submission 187147) | Freshwater lake sediment microbial communities from the University of Notre Dame, USA, for methane emissions studies -HBP12 HB (SPAdes)... | ecosystem: Environmental > Aquatic >...
CGATCTCCCTTCACCAGCACGTTCCAGTTCATGTCCGCCCGGCTGAAGCCGGGGGTTAGCGGGGTGGCGGGGGCGACCGGCGGGGCAACTCGCTCAGCAGTGTTGGCAAGCCCCGGCGCCTGCGGTTTGGGAGAAGGACTCAGACCTGGCAGCCAGGCCAGCCGCTGTGCTTTGTCAAAAGGTCGAGGGCGCGGGAGGGGTCCCGCCGGAGTCACATGCAGTTGCTTGCCAGCCGCCAGGGGCACGGCAGGCAGCCCTGCCCGTTGAACCTGGACGGCGCCTTGTTCGACGAAGACAATCACGCCGCCTTCAGCCTGGGGCAGAAGGTCCACACCGAAGGTTGTGCCAGTCACCCGTACGGTGGCGAGCCCGCCGGCATCCACTTCGAATGCCTCATCCGGCGCAGCCTTGGAAGGGTCGTTGTGCACCTCGAAGTAGGCCGCACCACTGGCCAACCTGTAACTGTTCCGGCTGAGCGCTTGGAGTCTTGAGCCGGGGGCGAGGGCCACTTTGGAAATGCGGAGCGGTCCGCATTGCAGAGTCAGAACCACGGGTTTCGTTATGGCGAGGATGCTGTCGCTCGGCGGCAATTCCTCTCCGACTGCCAGCGGCACACCGGAATCGGTATCAACCTGCCGGATGCGCGTTGCCTGGCCGCTCACTTCGACAATCGTGGGCGGCGTGTGCGTCTGGCCGCCACGATGCCAGATTTGCCAAATGCCGACAGCCAGCATCGCAAGGGCGGCGAATCCGGCCGTCAGCACCACGCAGCGCAGCAAAACGGGATGGCCGGAGCCCCGAAGGCCAATCCTGCGAGAAGAGAAAAGTCTTGCCGAAATCAAGGAACGAGGTGCAGGTTGGCTCTTCTCCCACGCTGGAGCATCGCGGCTGCCGCTCTCCGGCAAGACCGCCAGCACGCGGGCGCTGAAGTGCGGGGCCGTATCGAGCGGGGCGAGGGCGTCTTTCAAGCGGCTCTCCAGGCGCCGGGAACAATCCAGCTCGGACTTGCACGGCTTGCAGTTGCGCACATGGGCCATCAGCAGGGCGCGCTCAATGTCCTTGAGATCGCAATCCTCGACAAGGCGCTCGATCTGCCGGTGGGCTTGAGCACAGGACATCCCCCCCTTATCGGGGGCCTCGGAGAGCGGGCTCTTGTCCTCGGAAGTGCTCACTTTGCATCCACCTTCAAGCCAAAGGCCATGTGCAGATAAACAAGCGCATGGTGGAGGCGGCTGCGGATCGTTCCCCGCGGCTCACCCAGCCGCTCGGCAATCGCCTTGGGACTCAGGTTCTCGAGATAGCGCAGAGTCAGCACCAGGCGCTGTTCCTCCGGCAATTCGCCCAAGGCACGAATCACCTCCGCGCTCTCGCGGCCCAAGTCCAGGTTCAGGCCCGCAAGTCCTTCGCCCCGCGCCTCCAACTCCGGTGCGCTTTCCAGGCCGATGTCGCCCTGACGCCGTCTGTGGACACGGGCCGCGTCCGCAAAGACGTGGCTGGCAATGCCATACAGCCAGCGCGCGAAGTGTTCAGGCTCTTGCAGCATCCCCAGCCCCTTGAAGGCCTTGACGAAGACTTCTTGGGCCAGGTCGTCCGCCTCGGCCTGTTGGAAGCCGCGGTGCAAAGCCATGGCAAAGACGCTGCGCCGGTGGCGATCCACCAGCTTGCCGAAGGCCTCGCGGTCGCCAGCCAGGGTCTTCTGAACAAGCTCCGCGTCAGACCAAGCCACGGCTGCCTCCGCCAATTAACACGTCGTGTCTTCCAGGCATCTGTTGACCCGAATGTCTACAACCACCCCATTCTTAGACGCTCCCAGGCGTCATCCAGGATATAGAATACCCCATGAAGAGCGCTTTGGGGCGGGAAATGGGCCTCCCGCAACACTTCGAACGATGAATGATGAATGATGAACGATGAACGATGAATGAACTTCCGCTTGCGCACATTGTGGCGCGAACTGAGGAGCGTGCGCTGCACGAAGGGGTCTTGTCACGTCAACTTTTTTTCGTGCAGCGTTCATGCAATCCCTTAGAAGTCTGGCAAAATCGTCGAAAACGAGCGGGGTTCGCTTGCGAATCAGTGCCTTTCGCTTGCGGATTGGGGGCGAACGCTTGCGGATTGGGGGCGATTGCTTGCGGATTGAGGGCGAATGCTTGCGAATCATCGGCACCAAGACGAGGGTTCTGGGCATCATTCCGGGTCCGTTTCCTGTCCGGGCTCTTGGAGATCCTGGGATGCATTGTCTAGCGTTACACACTTGCTGCGGCCCCCTTCCTGGCAAAGCGGCGCGGAGCACAAATGGTGGATGGTGTGTGGTGCGTGGTGCGTGAAACGTGGTGCGTGGGGAGTGGGGAGTGACGGGGACGTGTTGCATAAAGCTCCTTTACCACCCTGACTGAGTGGGTGCGGCACGGAAGGATGAAGGATGAAGCATGAGTACCAACCCCACGTGAGCGGGTGCTACGGCCTGGTGACGCAAGAAACACCTCCCCCTTTAGTACTACGCATATACCGTGCCACAGTGCCAAGAATATTTAGACCATAGTATATACATACTGTGCCCGGCGGGGACCGGGAGGCAATCCCGGCCAGGACGGGAGGGCTGCCAGTCCCCGCTGGCCCAATAGCCTTGCACCGGGTCATTTTGACCATGTCATTATGACATTATCATACTATACACGTTGCCATTGTAACGCATTCCTGCGAAGCACGGCAGGGGGCAACCAAAGCCGATGGTGAAGGGGTGAACAGGCGAAGAGGTGAAGAGGTGAAGAGGTGAAGAGGTGATAGGTCTTGGCGGTTGAGCGGGTAGCCTTGCCGAAACCGGTACGGCGTCATATACTCTGTTTATCAGGGAAGTGGATATTAGCGTGGGCGGGGGCTTATGAGCGACGGAGAGACATTGCACCCCGAAGCGGAGCAGCCGTCGCGGCCTGAGAGTGTGCCTCCTGCGACGGCCCCGCTTGCACCACCTGTCCCCGCTGGCTCTCCCAGCAGTGCGGCCAGCCCGAACATCGCCGGCTACGAAATCCTCGGAGAACTCGGCCGCGGCGGAATGGGCGTCGTTTTCAAGGCGCGTCAGGTTGGGCTGAACCGCACCGTCGCGCTCAAGATGATTCTTTCGGCGGAACAGGCCGGTCCCGAGATGCTTGCGCGCTTCCGTGTCGAGGCAGAAGCCGTCGCGCAGCTCCAACATCCCAACATCGTCCAGGTCTACGAAATCGGCGAGCACGAAGGGCGGCCGTAGTTTTCAATGGAATTTGTGGAAGGCGGCAGCCTTTCCGGGCGCATTGCCGGTAAGCCCCAGCCGCCGAAGTGGTGCGCTGAAATCTGCGAGAAGCTCGCACTTGCCATGCACGCTGCCCACTCCCAAGGCATCGTCCACCGCGACCCAAAACCGGCCAACGTGCTGCTCGTGTGGTGCGTGGGTACACGACTACGCGCAATCTGCCAACCAGCTCTATTGTTCGGCGTTGAAATCGCGCTAACGCGCGACACTGATAGCGCGCGGCGCTATCAGTGCCACCCACGGACGACCGGGTTCAGCTCTGAGGCGCCGGGGAGATGAGGCCGCGCAGATACTTTGCATACTTGGGCAGAATCTCGTCGGGGTCTGCGTTCTCCTGAAGGGCTTCCAGCGAGAGGTAACCGCGGAAGTTCCCCGACTTCAGCAGGTCAATCACCTGGGCCATCGGAATGAAGCCCTCGCCGGGTTCGCAGGGGACGATCTTCGTGCGGCCCTCGTTGAAGGCGCAGTCGTGCATATGGATGTGGCGCACGTAATCGCAGATGGCGTCGTAAGTGTCCTCGACAGACTCAAGCACGCGGAGGGGATGCAGCACGTCCCACAACACGCCCAGTTTGCCGGAAAAGACCTGGCTCATGACCTCGCCGACGTACTTCGAGTGGCTGAAGGCGCCATGGGTTTCCAGCAGAATGGTGGAACGAATGCGCTCCTTCTCGGCGAACTCGGAGCACTCGCCAAGCGCCTCGGCGACGTAGTCTATGACGCCGACCGGCTCCAGCCCCTGCGGGATGTCGCCTCCGAAAACCCGGATGTAGGGGGCGCCAATGGCATCCGCCGTGCGCAGACATTGCTTGATCTGGTTGATGGTCTTCTGGCGTTCGGTGGCATCGGGATTGGAGAGCGTAAAAGAGGTGGCCAGGCAGGAGACGGCCAGATTGCCCGCGTCGAACTGCTTGCGCACTTCGGCCAGGTACTCCGGGGGACTGTCCAGTTCGACGCCGTGGAGGTGGCCTTTGCCGATGCGCAGCTCAACCCCATCGTAGCTGTAGGTCTGCATGCCGTCCACGATCGCGGCCACGGTCCATTCCGGGCAGACCCAACTGGTGAAACTGAGCTTCAGGTTATAGGTGTTCGCATACGCTGTGGCCATGTGACAAAAACTCCCAGTCCCAGCTCCCGCCGTGCCACTGTCCGCGGACAGTGTATGCGCGGGCGCGCTCTTTCAGCCCAATCCCCCAAAAAAAATCCCGCGCGGGCTTGGCCCCACGAGGGACACTCCAACGCCGTTCAGAACAAGACCGCCAATAGTGTAGGGTTGCGCGCCCTTCCCGTCAAGTGGGTTGTGAGGTTGTGCGGCGTGAAACGTGAAACGTAAAGCGTAGAGCGTGAAGCGTGAAGCGCAAAGCGTGGGGCGTGGGGCGTGGGGCGTGAAGCGTGGGCCTTGGACTTTGGGCATAGGGCATTGGGCATTGGGCCGCGGCGATGTTCCTAACGCCTAATGCCTAAAGCCCAAAGCCGAAAGCGTGGAGCGGGCACGCGCCACGAAAAATCCAAAATCCAAAATCTAAAATCCAAAATCCGTTAACGTTCCATGTTCCCGTTTTGCATTTTGAGTTTTTGTCCGGACAGCGTAGAGTCTTCTTACGTCCACTGGCGTGTTGCCTCACAGCGCGGTGTGAGCCGCCGGCTTGCAGCCGCGAGCCAGCGGGTCGTGCACGCTGGTACCGAGAGCGGTGGTATGAGCACATCGGCCTCCCAGACTTCGCGCACCCCGCGGTGCCCCAACCATCCGCCCATGTCGGCGAGCCTGCGTTGTGACAACTGCCGCTTGTTCCTGTGCCGCTTGTGCGTGAACAAAGTGGGCACTCGTTTCTTCTGCGCAAAGTGCGGAATGCTGTGCCGCCTTCCCAGCCCCGAGGAACTCGGTGCCGCGCTGGACCGGCAGACCGTGCTCTACCACGCCTCCTCGTCCCACAAGGTGCTGACCTTGCCCCCCTCTCTATTCGGGCCGCAGCCGCTTACAGGTGTGGCGGAGGCCCCTGTTGCTCCGGCAAGCCAGTTCTTCGCGCCGGCGGCTCCGCCCGTGGAGGCCCAGGCGCAGCCCGACGGCGCCAAAGCGCTCATACCTTTCTGTGAGCGGAAGCCGCCTTTCTACTGCAAGAACCATGCGGAGGTCAAAGCCACGCGGATATGCGATCCGTGCCAGGAATTCTTCTGCAATGCTTGCGCCAAGATGGTGGAAGACAATCCCCTCTGTCCGGACTGTGCCGCCCAGTTGAAGGCCCTTGCCCCGGAAGAACAAGAGGTGCCGCCACTGTCGTTCGCCGAACGTGCCATTGAGGCCCTGGCCTATCCGCTTAGAGGCTCTGGCAAACTGATGCTCATCATGGGGGCGGTTTTCTTTTGGGCTATGACCTACGCGTTTCGGATGAGCAAGATTGCGGGGCTGCCGGGCTGGATCCTGGCCTTGGGATACATGTACGCCTACTTCGCCAAAGTCTGCCGCACTTCGGCAATGGGCCGGGAGTCGCCGCCGGATTGGCCCGGTATGCAGGACAGCGGCAACGCTTTATACTTCATTGTTGTTAAGTTGCTCAGCATTGCGCCGGCACTGCTTTACCTGATATTCGTGCCTGGCCTGGGCATTTTCCTGGGCCTCCAGGGGCAAAACGCAGAGGAGGATGAGCCAGAGGATCGAGAGACGGCCGCTTACAAAGAATTGGCCAAGGACAGGGATTTGCCTGTAGGCATGCGCAATGCCGCCAAGAAGATGGTCGAGGCGCGGAAGCCGCCGAAGTTGGGACGCCAAGTGGACCTCCCGGTGCTGCTCGGCCACATCGGCGTGGCGCTGGTCCTTTATGCGGTGGGGTCCTTCTGCTTGCCTATGGCTTTGCTGGCGATGCTGCTGCATCGCAGCTTCGAAGTCCTGAATCCCGCGTTCGTCCTGTACTCAATCCTGCGGGTGCCTCGCGAGTATCTGTTGGCCTACGGCGTCCTTATCGTGACGGACGCAGTTGGATTTTTCGCCGGGCAGTACTGCGAAACCATTGCTTTCGTCGGCCCGCTGTTTGGTGCCGCCATCTGGCTGTACCTGATGATGTCCCAGATGTACGTGCTGGGCCGGCTTTACCACCTGAACCAGAAGCGCCTGGCTTGGTTCGGGTAGAGGAGATTGCAGGATGAAGAACGAGATTGTGGAACGCCGCCGTTTTCTCGGTCTGGCCGCGACCGCCGCCACGGTCAGCATTCTGCCGCGCCACGTGTTGGGCGGCACACGCAAGCTGGCCCCCTCCGATAAGCTCAACCTCGCCGGCGTCGGCGTCGGCGGCATGGGCGGCGGGAATCTGAGGCAGCTTGAAACCGAGAACATCGTGGCCCTCTGCGACGTGGACCCGAGCTTCGCCGCGGGGACCATCAAACGGTACCCCAACGCCAAGATTTACTCCGACTACCGCGAGCTGCTCGACAAACAGAAAGACCTCGATGCCGTGCTGATCGCCACGCCGGACCACACGCACGCGGTAATCAGCATGGCCGCGATGAGAGCCGGCAAACACGTCTACACTCAGAAGCCGCTGACTCACGACGTTTACGAAGCGCGCATGCTGGCGAAAGCCGCCAAGGAGACCGGGGTCACGACCCAGATGGGCATTCAGGGGCATTCCATGGACGGCGTGCGCCAGACCTGCGAATGGATTTGGGATGGCGCGATCGGGGAAGTGCGCGAAGTGGATGCCTGGTGCAGCCTAAGCTATTATCCCTGGGGCCACGCGGGATGGAGCTCCGGCTGGGGCACGCGGCCCAAGGACACTCCGAAGCCCCCGCAAGATCTCAACTGGGACGTGTGGCTTGGACCTGCCCCGGAACGTCCGTACCATCCGGCCTACCATCCCAGCGTGTGGCGCTGCTGGTGGGACTTCGGCTGCGGCATGATGGGCGACCGTGGCGCGCACACGCTGGACTCCGTCTTCTGGGCGTTGAAGCTGACGCCGCCTTCCAGCATAGATTGCACCTCCTGCGGTCTGAACCCGGACACGCATCCGCTGTCGGCCATCATCACTTTCCGTTTCCCCCAGAGGGGCGCTTCCCCGCCGCTCAAGTTGACCTGGTACGAAGGCACGCGCCCGCCGCGGCCGGAAGAACTCGAGGACGGCCGCAAACTGCCTGACGAGGGCGGGGTGCTCTTCAAAGGCAGCAAAGGCAAGATCATGTGCGGTGTCTACGGCGACAGCCCGCGGCTGATTCCTGAAACACTGATGAAGGAGTACAAGCAGCCAGAGAAGACCATTCCGCGCGTCAGGTGCAGCCATGAGCAGGACTGGGTGCAGGCCTGCAAGGCCGGCAAGCCTTCCGGCGCGGACTTCAGTTACTCCGGGCCGCTCACCGAGATGTGCCTGCTGGGCAACATCGCCAAGCGCGTGGACGCGCGCATCGAGTGGGACGCCGAGAACCTGAAAGTCACCAACATCGGCGAGGCCAACAAGTATGTGAAGACGGAATACCGCAAGGGCTGGAAGTTGGAGCCCTGAGCTTGGGTTGGCTGAACAATGAAACGCGCGCCGCTGCTGCCTGTCCTGCTTCTCGCTCTAGCGCAAGGCTGCGACAGTCAGAGCAACACAGAGGTCGTCAACGGCTTTGACTCTCACGCGCTGGGCCAAGCCATGCTTAAGGCGCTGCCGGGCGAGACCGTGAGCCTGCCTGCCGGCACGTTCACGCTCACGGAGCCGCTCAGGCCGCGCTCCGGCACGCGGCTCATCGGAGCCGGACAAGGCAAGACCATCCTGCATTTCGCAGGCCCCAAGCCGGAGGTGATGGTCGGCCTCAACGACTGCGAAGACGTGGAGCTGGCGCACCTGACACTGGACGCGCAGAACAACCCCAAGGTGTCGCAGGGCATTCTGGGCGGCAATTCGCGCCGCTTGAAGCTGCATCACTTGAGCGTGTGCAATCTGTGCAAGAGCGGGGCCTTCGGGCCGCACGGGATCTTGTTCACGGGCGTCAATCCCACGCACGAGCACGGCGTCACGGACAGCGAGATCAGCGACTGCCTGATCGAGAACATCGCGCCGGACGCGAAGTTCGGCGGCGGCATCCGGCTGGCGTGGGGTTCGTCGCGCAACCGGGTCTTGCACAACACGATTCGCAGCACCGGGCGGGGCGGAATCTTCGGCGACAGCGGCGCGACCGATTTGCTCATCCGCGGCAACGTGGTGACGGGTTCCGGCGGCGAAGGGCTGGGCATCGAGGTCTGGGGCGGCTGCGACCGGGCGGTGATCGAGGACAACCGGATTGACCACTGGCTGAGCATCGGCGGCAGCGACTACTGCGCCGTGCGCCGCAACACCGTCAGCGAGAAATCCGGCGTGGTGAAGTTCATCGGCATCGAGGGCATCGGCGCACATTGCGTTTATACCGGCAACGCGGTGGATGGCGGCCAGCAGATCGGGTTGTCGGTTTCCAACACGACGCCGAAAGACTTCGCCTACTGGGGCGGCAACACGGTGGAGCACTGCGTTCAATGGGCGGCGCAGTTCCAGGGGGAAAGCAGCGGCATCGCCCGCCACTATTTCTACCGCTGCAAGTTCAACGGCGCGTCCCCGGCGGGCAGCAACCCGATCTACCCGCACGACGCCGGCCACGGGTTCCGCACCAACGGCAACGTGCGCGCTTGCGTCTTCGAGGAGTGCGAGTTCTCGGATAACGACTGCTATGGCATCCAATTCGGCGGAGCGGGCCTGGATGCGTTCAGCTTCCTGCGCTGTTCCGTCTGCCGGAACAAAGGCCCGGCGACGTCCGGGCCGGGGGATTACAGCGCGCTGGAGTGGAAGGCGTGCACAATCAAGGACAACAAGACCAACGACGTGCCTCCGGCGAAGCCTCTTGCGCATCCCGCGCCGGTGGCGGCGTTCGACACGCCCGCCCGCGCGCGCGCGGGCGAACCCGTGCATTTCGCCAGCAGCAGCCGCGCGGCCGAGGGCCGGATCGCCGCGCTGCTCTGGGATTTTGGCGACGGCGCGCCGGAGTCCACTCCCGAAGCCAAGCACACCTACTCGCAACCCGGCGGCTATCGCGTGACGCTGATAGTGTGGGACGAGTCCGGGCGGGGAGCTAGGGCGGAAAAACGGATAAGCATTGATAACCCGGAGTAAACGTACGACTCTTGCCAACAGGGGCCGGACGCGATCAAGACGGATGAGGGCGAAGACTTGGCGAGTTCTTCTCTAAAGTTCCTCACCATTGCTGCAACTCCTTGATGTGCCGGGACTATTCATCTCTCCGTCCCTGTTTTTCCTGTTTTTCCCCAATTCTATGTCTTGCGCGCCACACAGCTAATGTACTCGTGGGCCACCTCATAGGGCGCGCCTGGCTGGTGTTCTTTGCTCAGGCGCTCAAGAAACTCCCGCGTCAGCGGCTGCCGCCTTGAGGGATCAAGCGCCTCGTAGAACGCCGTCCCCGCGCCTGATCTGAGCAGATGCTCCAGCACCTTTTCCGGGCTGGCATAGCGGAATACAACCTGCCCCTCCCAGACGTCTTCGGATTGCAGCCCTGCTGCCGTTACCTCCTCACGCACCTGAGCCAGGGACGCCGGGAAATCAAACGAGACCTGCTTGAGCAACACCGTGGGATCGCGCGCGACTAACTGGTTGAAGATGTCGAGCGGTTGGCGCGGTGAGTGATCCTTGTGGATCACGAAGGCCAGCCGTCCGCCAGGAGCGAGCGCCCGCGCCGTGGCCGCATAGAAGGCACGCGGCGCGATGTACCCCAGCACCCAGCTTGTGAAGACGAGATCGGCCGGCCCGCCTCGCTGCAACATGTCTAGCGCGTCAGCAATGACAAAGCGCACGTTCCCGCAGCCCTCCAGCCGCTTCCGCGCCTCCGCAATCATG
>Ga0209777_10009978_pt1 | contig 10129 bp, 7 predicted proteins | sample FrelakmetHBP12HB_FD_187147 | JGI IMG/M metagenome (GOLD analysis project Ga0209777, IMG submission 187147) | Freshwater lake sediment microbial communities from the University of Notre Dame, USA, for methane emissions studies -HBP12 HB (SPAdes)... | ecosystem: Environmental > Aquatic >...
GACACAGCAATTCATATACTCTTTTTTACAGCCAGGTAACCCGCACGGGTTTTAATAGGGAAGATGGTGAGACTCCATCGCGGACCCGCCGCTGTAACCCCGCCCTGTTCGCAGACAGCGAGCACGGGAACCCGGTGGCCGATATATCCACTGTTCCGCAGTGCTGGAATGGGAAGGAGGCCACACGGGCGGGGAAGCCAGAAGACCTGCCGGCAGCACAGGGAAAACTATCCGCCGCGGAGCGCGGGTAGCTTTCAATGCATGCATCAGGATGAAAAACGGCATCCCCTGATCTCTCCCGCGAGGTCAGGGGATTTTTTTAATCTGTTTCATGGAGCTTCACAGATATGCTGCTTGCCAGCATCAGCACCTGGATGGTAAAAAGACGGCTCGGCAAAATCGCCTATTGCTTTACCGGCTTCCCTGCTCTCTCCTGCAGCGGCGATTACGGGATATATGTCAACATACCGTTCTGTCACAGCCGCTGCTCCTTCTGCCCGTTCTACAAGGAGCTGTACCGGGAGGACCTGAAAAACAGGTATGTCACAGCACTGGTAAGGGAAATAAATGACGCGGATATTTCCGGCACTCCCTGGTTCATCTATTTTGGCGGCGGCACGCCCAACGTGCTCAGCCCTGCGGATCTGTCTGCTATCGTTGGCGCTTTGCGGAAAAAAATCACCATGCCGGACATGGGCATCGAGCTGAGCCCCGCCCTTCTCACGCCGGACTACATCCGTGATCTGCGCAGCCTTGGCTTTTCCAAGATAAGCATCGGCATCCAGAGTTTTTCCGCAGCGGTCACCCACGCGGTGTGCCGCAGCGGAAACCCCTTTGAACATATCAGGGAGCTGGTGTTCTGCGCCCGGGCAGAAGGTTTGCGGGTGAACATCGATCTTTTGTTTGGTCTGCCGTCACAAAGCCGGGACATCATACTGCGTGATTTTGAGCTTCTGACAGATATAGCTCCTGACCAGGTTTCCCTCTACCCGCTCATCGTTTCGCGGGGCCATTCCATCCCGTTTACCCCGCCTCTCTCTGCAGGGGAGCAGCTGGCCCTCATCGAGGAAGCGGAAGCTCTGTTCTCGCAATCAGGATACGCACGGAAAACCATCTGGGTATTTGCCAAAGGCGGGGGTGCGCTGTACGATACCTCGGGCAGCGAGATTGACGCTGATTACCGTGGGTTCGGCGCCGGCGCATACAGCGTGCGCAGAGGGGTGCGGCTGATGAACCCTGATGTCTGTTCCTATATCGCCGGCATCGAGGAGAAGCAGCCCCGCGCGTTTGTGGCAGGCGGCACCGGGCGCAGGGATGAGATGCGCCGCTTTTCAAAGATGATGTACAGTCAGCACATTGACAGAGATGCTGCGCGCCCGTTCATGATACGGCTGCTGCAAAAGCTTCTTGAGGCACGCGGCTACACCAGGGATGGACATTTAACGGAAAAGGGCCGGATGCTTGCCCACCTGGTGAGTAAAACCGTGATGGAGGAGCTGCCGTTTCCCCTCATCTGCCATGAGTGCATTATTAACTATAATGAGTATGAACATTATAGAGAAGTAGCTCTCTTAAGCATCCGAGAGGATAAAAAAATATACTATACTTGACAGCTTAGACTCTTTTCTATTTGAGGATAAAGCTCATCAACTTTTTTCTGAATTTGGATGGTCTTGGAGAGTGCGGTGATAATTTTACAGTACTGCTTTATCTCATCGAGAGACAGCATTCTGCCTTTACGATCTTTTAGCCATTTCTCACAGACTTGATAGCCGCCGATTTGATACTCCCAGACTGCCTGCTCTATACCCTCAAAATATTGATCTTTATTGATATTTACCCGTTCGTTATCGTATCTCAGCTTTTCAATTCTATTATCTCCCTTGCCTTGAAATCTGGTCACAGGGGTGTCAAGTTCCGCAGATTGCAATAAATGCAGGTTAATGAGCTTTTCTCCATATTCAGTCATGGCGCAGAACAGCTTATAATCTTTGGTAAAAGGAATCCGCGGAAAATCCATCTTCAAAAATTCTGCATATTGAGTGCGATAGATATTTGAGTAAAGAACAGCATAGATGTAAAAGAAAATCTGTTCGGGAGATGGTTCCTTCTTAAAATTCCTTTTTAACTGCTCTATCAGCTCCTGAGAAAGGTTCGGCTTTTTGACCTTGTAGTCTGCTTCTGGCTCAAAAATCATCATAAGAGTATGAGGAGTTTTTCTTTTAGATTTGTTTTTGTCTGGATAGAGATGGAGAGGAAAGAGGTAAGACCTTTCGCGAGTTTCTAATGAAACAGTGCAATCATTAATAATCACATTTGCACAAAGAGCATGCCTAAATTGCCCATTTACCTGCCGATTCGTTACTAAGCCTATGTTTTGCTTTTCCAACATATGGCGCATTACTTCTCTACGTGAGCGTTCAATTACCTCATCGTGGTAAAAAATCCACCTTGAATCAAAAGGCCGATATAAAATCTGCGTTATAGATTCTTCCCAGTCATTATCTTGTTTTATTTTTTCTCGTGCAGCACTCAATTTCCAGTTGGCCTTATCGTGCAAACTAAACGTCTGGCTGATAATTTCGTCGGGCATTTTTTCATCACGAAACATCCTCATGCGGCGCTTCAATGCTTCCTTATCAAAGTCAATGACAAAATCATCGCGTGACGTTGTTATGCCGACACTGTTTACCGGAAACACATCAGTTATCTTCATGTATTGCTCGTACGATTTGAAGAGAGATTCGTCACGTGGAATAAAAAGATAAACTTCAGATCTTGGCGAGAGTTCCTTCCAGGCAGTTGTTTTTACATCATGCTGCAAAAGCCACTCGTATTTCTTTTCCCAGGTTCCCCATATCTCCGAATGATATACTGAACAGTTCTTTTCCTTACCCTTCTTCTTTATAAAAAGAGCTATAGCTACACCCTGCTGTATATCAAAGACATTCTCATCCTTCGAGCCATCAGGGCATCTTTCTTTTTTCAGGCTGTTACCGTGCAAATCCAGAATATATATCTCGTTAAAGCTGTTCATCAACGACCGGCGCATACCTCTGAAGGTTGGGTTATCAAGATAGCCGTGATTGGTGATGAATCCTAAAACCCCTTCTCCTGCCTGGTCTATCTTCCATTGGGCAAAGCGGATAAATTTCACATAATCATCCTGAAGCCATTTGGGATTTTTCTCTCCAAGGGGTTTGCCATCAACCTGATAGTAGGCTTTAATTTCTTTTGAAATCCATTCACCCACATTTGAAGAATGGCCTGAATACGGCGGATTGCCCAATATTACCAGAATAGGCTGCTCTTTTTTCACTTTTCCTGCCAGATGGGATTCTTCAGAGAGAGAGGACATACCGGGAAGTGCGCTTTGTGCCAGCTCTTCCATTTCCAGGGTATTGGTCAGGTAGAGTTTAAGCCGGTCATCTTCATCAAGACGATAGCCCAGCTCTTCTAAAAGAAAAGCCATTTTCATATGACCGACTGCATAGGGTGCCATCATTAGTTCGAATGCATAGAAATTTTTTAAAATATGGTCCCGTATAAATTGAGCTTTGCCGCCTTCACCATATTTTTCTGCAAACTTTTCAACCGCCAGTTTTGCCCCCTCTGCTAAAAAAGTGAGCGTGCCTCCTGCCGGGTCTAATACGGTAACCGTGCTGCTCGAGAAACCGTCGGGTTTATTGAAATGTTCCCGTAAAATAATATGTAATGAGCGAACAATATAAGATACTACCGGTTCAGGAGTGTAATAGACACCGCGCTTTTCGCGGGTCTGCGGATCATATTCAGTTAAAAAGGTTTCATAAAAATGTACTATCGGGTCCTTGCCTTTGCCCTCATGAAAATATTGATGAAGAAGGTTCTTAACATTAGTGACCGCCAGGACTTCAGAAATATCGTCAATAATCCACTCCATGGGTTTAGGAACGTCGCCGAGGGAGATAAATTGAAATACGTCTCTCAAAATACCGATGGTTCGGGGAATATTATCATAGGCAAGTTTGCGATTGAATCCATCATTGGAGCGGGTGCGGGCAGCGAACAGTCCATACGTAATTGTTTGCGAATACAGATCGGCAAAATCCTCTTCAGTGAGTCCGCTTATAAGGCACTGTCTGAATGCTTCATAAAAGCCATGAATAAACCCCTTCCTTTTTTCTCCTTCTTTTAACTCCAAGGAAATAACTTCATCCCTCAAAAAGCGGGTTCTCTTTGCTAATTCTACGGCAAGTGTTTTAGCATCCCGGACATCGGGCAGCGTGAATGAAAAGAATTTTTCAAGGAGTGATAAAAAATCAGTCTCTTTTTCGACAGGGGGAACACTCTTGAGCTTTTGCATCACAAAGGGTCTTGCAATAAGAACCTTATCTACTAAAACCCCGTTTCTATAAAGCCTAAATTCAAAAAAATTGGTGAGGATAAGGTTGGGGAAGGTGTGGAGATACCGTCTTAGTTGTTCACTTGTTTCTATCTGATCTAAATACTGGACCGATGGGTCTTTTGCTTCAATATAACCGACTATATGTTGTTTTCCGTCCCAGACTCTAAAATCTGGATTACCGGCTTCCGTCTTTTTCGGCAGCGTTGTTACATGGATATATTTTTTACCAGCAGATTCACTATATTTTTTCAACAGACTCTCAAGAGCAGAGTAATAGCTCTCTTCACGCGCATCTCCACGGCTGGCAATTTCATATATCTTTTTTAAATATGATTTTAACATGGAGTAGTCGCCTAAACTTTAGAAGGAAAATAATCTTGTGTGCATAATAGTAAAATTGACTATGCAGTGTCAAACAAAAGAAATTAAAAATATTACTGGAGTTGAAGATTTAGAGAGGGGAAAAAGGGCGTTGTTATTTATCAATATATTTTAGGCGGCATTAGATAGGCATTGATATCCTCAATCCACTTCCATTCTGTTCCCTCACCGCTTTCGGTCACCACGGTAAAGTCAATCTGTGCAGGATGCTTGGCATCAATGACCATGGTGCTCGTTGACGGCCGCAGTACGGGAAGCAGATGGGGAAAGTCTGAGCCTGAGATGCTTATGCGCACCCGGTGCCCGGCCTTAAACACGCAGTCCATGGGCCAGAGCTCAATCGCATACGGGTAAAGCTCGCCGTCGTTTATCGGCCTGGGGTTTTTATCAGGCATGTCATAGAACGGATCAAAGGGCGTATACGCCGGATCAATGCGGTGCTCCGTTGCAGCGGTCGGTTCGGCAGGATCATAGGGCCGGTGCCAGGCGCTGAGCCATCCGGAGGTGATATTTTTTGCCCGGCCGTCCGGGAATACATCGTTTACTTCTATAACCCACTGCACATCCTTCCGGTCCATGAGATCAAGAAGGAGGTTGGTATCAACATTGAAATATTTTTTTATCAGCTCAATGGTCTTCTGCACCGCCTCCTGCTTGAGCGGCCGGTCAAACGCGGTGCGCGCCCAGAACGAGAGCAAAAGCGGGCCGGCTATTTCAAGGTCCTGCTGCAGCGGCTCGGTGGTGAAGGTAAGAACACCTGTTTCATCCCGGCGCTCATCGATCAGGGAATCCCACCATGCCGTGGACATGCGGCCGCCCCATCGCACCTGTGAGCGCGACTTTTCTCCGTGAAGCCGGTCAGGGTTATGCCTCAGCACGGGCGTGTCTTCACCTGCATCAAGACCCGAAACATTGTCGGTCAGTGAATAATTAAAATCTCTATTTAGAACTGCAAACCAGTCGTTCTGAATTGCGGAAGGCTTCTGTCTGCTCAGATAAAAGGCATTCTGCCTGAAACGCGAGGCTGGAAGCGGCCAGGCTTTTTCCGCGCGCCACTTCTCCGCTCCCATCACGTAGAGCAGCACCGGAAACTCCTGCATGAACGGGTCAGCAGTGCCCTTTATCTTCCAGTCAAACCAGCGGGCCTGAATATCTCCTGCCATAAGCCCGTCGATGCCGCTCCAGAGAGCGCCGTCGCCGTGGTACCAGGGGCCCACGACAAGAGACTTGTCGGCTGCCGCGTGACGGGAAAGCCCGAAGGAATAGTTGTTGAGCGTGCCGCGCAGGAACAGGTCAAACCAGCCGGTGGAAAGAAACACCGGGAGCTTTTCCGGAATAACAAAATCCCCCTGCAGAAAATCCCTGCCCGCGGCAGGCTGTTGCGGCCAGTAGCTCATGGGCGACCGTGTTTCATAGAACAGGCCGTCCTGCGCGTGTCCAAAATCCATGATCCAGCCAAGGTTCGTTGCTATCTGCTCGCGGTGGCTCTGCACAATGGCCGCGGCTTCTTCAAGCACGTCCTCATCCGGAAACAGCCCCGCGTCTTCAAGCAGCAGCGGGGTCTTGAGCGCGCCCATGTCAATCCCGAGTATCCAGATGGGTATAAACCCGAGATCAAGATTTCCGCCCTGCATCACAATGTCCCGGTAGGCATCGCCCAAGGTCTCTATGGGCATGATGGCTTTCAGGTGCAGCGGCATCCCGCTCTCATCCCGTGCGACCCGTCCGGCTGCAAGCAGTTGTATAATGCCGCAGTAGGACGGCCCGATCATGCCGACCCTGCCGTCAGACCAGCTCTGCAGAGGAATCCACTCATCGATAATGTGAACAATATCATTCTGCTCGACAAGATCAAACGATACCCACTGGCCTGCAGAAGACCCGGTTCCACGGATGTCAACGACCATGACCGTGTACTCATGGCTGAGCAGGTTTTCAACGTAGGGCAGGAAATACTCCCTGCGGTAGGGAGTGGCAAGGAGTATGACCGGAAGTTTTTTGTCCGGTACAGGGCGGATAATGGTCGCCCACAGATCAACTGCGGATGCGCCGTTAAACCCGGGAACCGGTACTCGCACGTTCAGGTCCAGCACATAATCGGTGAGCCCCAGCCCTGCAAGCCGCTCCCGTATTCCGCGCTCGACGCCGGAAGAAAGGTTAAGCGCAGACGCAGGGGCAGCAGTTGCTCCCGCAAGTATGATGAATGCTATATAATGAATGATTGTGCGCATAGTTTATGAACACAGCAGGTCTGATGAATAATGCGGGATGGTTATAGTCGGTTGTTGAAAAAGTCGTTTTCTCCCAGGCAGGTCAAAAACATCCAGATGCAAGGCGCGCGAAATCCTGAGGAATGAGGCGTACTGTACCGTACGTCGCAATGACGAAGGATGAGCGCAACGAAGCAGATGGGTGTTTTTCAACAGCCTGCCAGTATGAATTGATGCGTGGGCATATCAACAAAGAACAAGCCGCCTACCCCTTGTGAGGCAGGCGGCATACTTACATAACTGTTATTCTACCACTTCCTGCTTGTGGGTGGGAAAATCAAGCAGGACGACTTTTTTCGGCACGACCTTTATGAGCACATAGGCCGGGTCTGTGGGCCCGGTCTTCCAGAAGGCCGACCATTTCTCTTTCCAGTATTGTTTTCGTATCGCATCATCGGTCACGATCTCAGCCTTACCCAGGGCGTTTATGCTGCTGTGGTCAGTGGGGCGGTACACAAACACGCTGGCATTGGGGTTCTTCTTTATCTCTTTCACCTTGTTTGACTGGACGCCGGTGGCAAACCAGAACACCAGGTCTTCCTTCAGCGTGATGTTCTCCATCATCCGGCCTTTGGGAATCCCGTTCTCGTCAATGGTGATAAGATTTGAGTACTGATAGGTTCCAAAAAATTCGACAATCTTCTTTCGCAGTTCATCCTGAGCCATACTAAGTCCTCCTGTTATTGGTAGATTATACTGAACGCTTTTTAAGCTTCTGCTGTAGAAATACCTTTACCGACTGAATAAACTTTTCTGCCTCCGTGATAAGCGGAACAACCTGATCATAATTCAGATCACAATACTCCCGGTAGTCACTTCGTTGCCTGAGCTCGAATGCCTTTGTTATAGCACGGCCCAGGTTTTCATGAAATATCTTCTCCTTTATGAACCGTTTATTGAAATAACTTAACACACCACTGTGTTTTGAAGAAGAATACGGTTCATAAACCAACAAGGCCAATACAGAATAGAACATAGCGTAGTAGGCTCTGTTAATTATTGACCTGGCGCTCTTCTTCCCTTCTAAAAGAAATCGTGTCTCCTCAAGGCTTTCTTCTGCCTGCTGCAGCCTGTATTGTGCAAGATTATCCTGTTTATCATCCGAGGTCAAATTCCAACCCCTTCCTTTTCTATGCGCTTGTATATGGGCGATTCTCCGAGAGGCCCTTCCTCGAGTTCTTTTTTGCTGAAGATAATCGTTGATATAAAACAGTCATGGGCAAGATTTATGTCAAACACCAGATCATCAATAGCAGATTCTATTGCAGGCGTGAACTCGTCTAATTCGATCATTATATCTATATCAGAGTCAGGGGTGGCATCACCACGTGCCTTTGAACCATATATCCGGAAATCAAGAAGACGGTATTTCTTTGTAAGCGTTTCTTTCAGCTCGACTACTGCTTTATTTTCAAGGCTGGTGAGTTGAAGATGTCCCATATATTTTATATACCCTTCCAAGCAATAATAATAAAGAAAGTATACCACACCTGAGAAAGAAAATTAAGCAAAATTACCGTTCATGAAGCCCCTGAAGCACCAAGGGCAGCGGCCATGTAAGCCCGCTGCCCTGCAAATGCGATCACAAAACAGAATTTATGTTTACCATCAATACTTTATTATAATTACCTGACCCCGGTCTTCCTCTTAAATGCCTCGGCTATCGGACTCCTCGCGAACTCTACTTGAGACTCGTACGGTTGCTCTTGCTACTTGAATTCACCTAAAAAATGGTTGTAAAAAACTGTCAAGAAATTATGTGTTATTTTAGAATACTTAGAAAGGAATAGGGGAAGTCGGTAGTCCGCGAGTGCAAAGACAACAGATAAATGGTCATTGCATAGAGCCCTGAAGATTTCCGTGGGGCGTGGAGTTATCCGGAAACTTTAGAATAACTTGAATGTATAGGAATTTCCTTTTTTGGGATTATTTGATAGGGGAGGCAAACAGGAGGGAAAACAAGTAGATAAAAAAGAGGGATATGATAATACAATAAAATTTACTTTGCGCCTTTACGAGAGACTGTTATTTTCTCGCCAAGACGCCAAGGGCGCCAAGGCAATAAAACATATAAGTACTACCAGTTGTTTTTAGTAATTCATTTTTACTTTGCGCCTTTGCGAGAGATTACTGTTTTTAATTTATCGGCTGAATGAATAACATGAAAAATTTTTTCCCAATGTAGGCATATCCCCGTGAATCTATTTTCATGGCTTGTGTCTCATGATCACAGTATACAAATATAATCAAAAGCAGCCAGCTCCTCGATGATAACTATGGTGCTAAAATCCAGAGATATTTTGCAGCGCTCGATAAGTGTTTTTTTGAGAGGAGTGAAACGACGAAGCAATCCCCTGGAATTTCATAAAGCTGTGAGATTGCCGCGCTTCCCCTTCACTATGCTCTGGGTTTCAGCTCACCGCAATGACAAATTGTTTGTTTTTCGACTTTTTACGACGTCATCAAGTTTACTGGGACAGTTTTTTCTTCTTCAACCCTTCAATGACGCTATAGGGAATATTCAAATTTCCTCTGCCGCTTCCCAGCTCTATTCCTTTAATCATGTTGCCGTGAAAATCGCTGCCTCCGGTTGTAACCAGCTGGTACCTGCGCGCCAGTTCCTCATAGAGCCTGGTCTGAAGCTGATCGTGCTCTGAATAGTAGACCTCGATGCCCTGCAGCCCGAAGTCCCTCCAGGCCTTAACTTCAGTCTCAAGCTGCAGGTTATTACAGTTTAACGTGACCGGGTGGCTCAGCACCGGTATCCCGCCCGCTTCTGCAATCATCCGGATAGCATCTTTCACCGGGAACCTGAATTTCTCTTCGTAGGCCGCAGCGCCTTTTTTCAGGTAGCGGTCAAATGCCTGCTGGGGGTCCTTAACATAGCCCTTCTTCACCAGCACCTGCGCAAAATGGGGGCGGCCAACAAGACCGCTTCCGGCTTCCTGTTCTATTTCTTCAAACGTGATATCAAGTCCCAGCGCCTGGAGCTTTGCCACAATCTTCGGGTTTCTGTCGGCACGGGCATCCTGCAGCACGGAAAGCTGTTTAAGAAAGGCAGCTCCGGTAAAGTCCATATAATAGCCCAGGA
>Ga0209777_10009979_pt1 | contig 10128 bp, 8 predicted proteins | sample FrelakmetHBP12HB_FD_187147 | JGI IMG/M metagenome (GOLD analysis project Ga0209777, IMG submission 187147) | Freshwater lake sediment microbial communities from the University of Notre Dame, USA, for methane emissions studies -HBP12 HB (SPAdes)... | ecosystem: Environmental > Aquatic >...
GCAAGTACTGGGGAACAAAGTCGATGGCGACGCTGGTGGGATTGAACACGTTTGTCATTACGATAGGCGGGGCGCTGGGTTCCTGGGGGGCGGGCAAAACATACGATGTTACCCGGAGTTACCAGGGAGCTTTCATTGCCGGGGGAGTTGCCAGCTTGATTTCGCTGGTTCTGATTTTAATACTGAGGCAGAAAAGCCGGAATACGCGTGAAGTCCAGTTATAAACGCCGACTCTCTGAGACGTTTAAAATGTGAATTTACTTCAATTTGTTGTTCTCGCCGAACGCAGCGAGCTAATGACGGCGATAAGCAAATATATCCCGGAAATAAACTGAGTGAATCTTCCCAGCCATGATAACACGCTATCGACGGAACTTTGCGACCCGAAGAATAGAGCCAGCGCGAACAACACCAGCCCCAGAGCATACCAGCCAGAGAAATCCTGGCGCGATACGTAGTAAATTCTAAGACAGATTAAAGCTGCAGCAACGGAAAAAACTATACTTATCCACTGGACGATGCTATCTATCGCCGTGGCGCCTTGCCCGGGAATATAAAATCGCGGCATTACCGATAAAAATACTAAAACAGCAATTATAGCCAGGCTTATTACTACTCCCAAGTAGGGAAAAAGGATAACCCTTGACTTTGGTTTGACGCCTGGCCCTGTGGTGTGCCGGTTAGCCATGCTTAAGCTGACCCCAACTAAAAAAAGACTGGCAGCAATCAGGTCGGCGCTGTCTTTCATGGTGATGGCTATGTTCATGTCATGGATGCCCCAGGACCTCATCAGACTGCCGATACCGAACGCCAGCGCGCCGCATCCCAGCCACAATAATTTCGACGAGCCGGTGATGGTAAAGGCTCTGGCTGCGATAAATGCAACAGATAAGGCTACTGCTGTTATCGGCAGCGTGTACAGTAATGAAGTGAACGGATAAAACCTGGTGGCTTCTATTTTAAAGTCCAGGATATTGAAAACAATCAGAGCCGCGCCGGTAATGGCGATGAGAATGACTAATCCGATGGCGATTTTCTTGATATTATTCATGGTTTCCGGGTGAGTATTGGTATCATATACTCATCCCTCCGGTACGGCTGGCTCAACGGTTAACTCTCGGAAAAATGCCTGATAGTCTCTTTAAGTCCTGCCTCAAGGTTAAATCTTGGACTATAACCGAGAGCTCTGATTCTGGAGGTATCCGCCAGGCTGTGCAGGATATCTCCGGGTCTGGCTTCCTGGTAAACTGGCTTCAGGTCTTTACCGGTAATATTGAGGATGAGCCGCACGACCTCATTAACAGTCGCCGTTTTCCCCATGCCGACGTTATAGACTCCGGCTGCCGCGCTCTCGGCAGCCATTATCGCTGCCGCCGCCGCATCCCGGACATAGACAAAGTCCCTGGTCTGTTCCCCGCTGCCGAAAATAACCGGGGCTTCTCCCCCTAATACCTTGATGATAAATTTGGGTATGGCGGCGGCGTACTGGGAATTCGGGTCCTGCCTGGGTCCGTAGACGTTGAAAAATCTCAAGCTGACGGTGTCGAGCTGGTAAACGTTCTTAAAAACATTACAGTAGTGTTCTGCGGCAAGTTTGTTTACGGCGTAGGGTGACAGGGGAGCGGGTAGCATGCCTTCGCTCTGGGGTAAAATCGGAGTATCGCCGTAAACTGCCGCTGAAGAGAAGAAGACAAATTTCTTGACCCGGGCGGTCCTGGCAGCTTCAAGCACATTCAAAGTGCCGGTCAGGTTAACTATATGTGAGGTGAAAGGGTCGCGGATGCTGGCGGGCACACTGGCGATAGCTGCCAGGTGAAAGACATAATCAACCCCCGTAAAGAGTTTTATAAGGAGCGGAGACTTCAATATGCTGTCATGGACAAACTTTACATTGCCTTCTTCGAGAGGGCGGGATAACAAATCCGCGATGTTTCCCTTTTTCCCCGTGGATAAATCATCGAGGATAGTTACCTTATACCCGCGTTCGTATAATTCCCGGGCAAGATGGGAACCGATAAATCCGGCACCGCCTGTAACGATAGCTTTTTTCATTATTGGATCCTCACTAACCCAGTTGAATCATAGATGGGCAAATATCAGCGCAGACCTAGTTATTAGCTCTTTTCCCGGTTTTTTCTTTCTGTCGGAGAGCGTTTTCAAATAAGTCCTGATATTCCTGTACCATCCGGGGGATACTGAATTGCGCCAGCACTTTTTGTCTGGCTTGCTGCCCGATGCGTTGTGCCAATTCAGGCTGCTGGAGACACCTGATAATGTTTTGTGCTAAAATCTCTGGATTTTTCGGCGGAACCAGCAGGCCGTTTATACCGTTCTCTACAACTTCTCTGTTGCCGCCGATATCCGTGACTACTACGGGCTTTCCCAGCGCCATGGCTTCCAGTGTGGCGTTGGAACAGCCTTCATGGTCAAATGAAGTCAGGCAGGCGATATCATAGGCCGATATATAAGAGCCCACATCACGCTGGTTCCCAAAGAAGGTAACTACCGAATCTATGCCCAATTCTTGAGCCAGCCGTTCCAGGTCCGGCCTTAACGGGCCATCACCCAGGACCATAAACCTGGTCTCGGGAACGGTTAATGACACGATTTTGGCAGCTTTGAGAAAGGTAATATGGTCTTTGGCCGGGGTAAGACTGGCTGTGATGCCGACTATTTTCCCGCCATCAGGCAGCTTTACTTGTTGCCTTATCCTGGCCACTACATCTGGATTTGGCTTCAGGCGTTCCAGGTTGATGCCGTTGTAAATCACCTTGACACTAGCCGGCTTGATACCCCGCTTGATGACATAATCTTCACCGGATTTGCTGTTGGGGACAACCCAGTCTGCGAAGCGTGTAAGAAAATCCTCGGCTTTACGGTACATTGAGCTTCCCAGACGGGGGTTTACCCGTACTCCGCACCGTTCGGTAACTATCTTTACCAGGCGGCGGTTCATGAAAGACGGCATCATCCCGAAGAAGCTGGCCGGCGTCAGGAACGGCTGTATTATTTGAACCCGTTTTTGCCGCAGGAGACGGAAAATTTTAAACAAAACAAGGAAATCAAACCGTCCTCTCCGGTGCAGGCAGATGAGTTCTACGCCAGGCATGGCTTTAATTTCCGGCTCTAACGCGCCGCCAGGGTAAAGGGAGACCACAATGGGTTCAAACCGGTTCTTGTCCATTCCCTTAACCAGCTCCATAAGCTGTTGTTCGGCTCCGCCTACACCGAGCTGGTTAATGGGAAACATTACGGTAATTCGCCCATTTTTCATCCTGAAACCTTCATTTGTTTTTGTTTCTGGATGGTAGCCAGTTTACATAATGCGATGGAGAGACCGCCAAAGACCCAGATTAAAGACACCTCATCAATTACGTTATGGGTGAAAGCACTTACCGCGTAAGTCACAAAGGCGGCAAAACAACCGAGTGCGATACCCTTAACAAGCCGGCTTGATAGATAGCGGTAAGAAATAAGGAAATTCCGGAAAACGCTTATTAGCAGCCAGATAAAGGCTATCAAGGCCGCCGTCCCATAAGAAACCCAGATACGCAGGAAATCATTGTGGGGCTGTTCTACTCCCAGCACAGCGTTTGCTTGTACTACGTTAGGATCATAGGTAACGCTGGTCATATATTGTTGAGATACCTGCTTGAAGGAATTTCCTCCGATTCCAAATACCGGTGAGGACATGGCAATCTTGGCGCCAGCCTGCCAGAGCACCAACCGCCCGGCGGCACTGCTGTCATTGGAGACTCCCTCTGTGTATCGATTCCCTTTAATATTGGTATAGACAACAAAAGATGCGATTATTACCAGGACGACTAAAAAGAACTGCCATTTCACTTTCGATTTCATGAAGAGGGGTAAAGCGACAAGACCGGCCGCCATGGCGTACATGCCGGAACGTGTGTAGGTTAAATACTCGGCTACCGCTATTACCATGATTGCCAATATTAATAGTACCTTGTAGCGAGCGTTAACTACTTTGAAAAAGAGCAAAGTGATAGCCGGTAGCAGAACCAAAGGCAGGGTAAAGGACAGGTCAACCGGGCTATCATTGAGACCGATAGCCCTTCTATTCCTAATCGCATCGGTCCCAAAAATATTGATAGACATGGGAAGGGGGTTAAAGTGAAAATGCTGCATTATGGCAAAAACGGCTGATATACCACATGTTATCAGCGCTGTTAGACCCAATATCTTGATATCTTTTTCTTCTTCAACGACGGCAGGCACTAACAGGATGATGACCAGTGATGTTACCGCCGTACGCAGGTACTGAAGGGTATAAGACATATCTGTATTGATAGCATTGGAAATGATACTTAAGGCTACGAGAATAATCGCCGGCACCAGTACCTTCCATCCCCTTTTCCCCAGGATTGTTTTTCTCTCTTTAAAATACATGTATATCAGCATTACAACAGCTAAAATTGTCCATAAAAACCGGATGCTGATTTGACTACCGGAGATATAGACCATGTAGTTACTTGCCGTGAGTTGGCCAACCAAAAGGGCCGCTACTATGAAGACTCTCCGGTATACAACCAGGGATAATAACACTAATTGGGTCCCAAGTATCATAGCGAGAGCGATGGGTAATTTAAATACCATGGATAACATAATAGACAGGACCAGGCCAGCCCCAACGTAAAGGGCTACCCTTGGGTTTGGAATCTGCTTTGGTGCGTAACCGATAGTAGTTGTTGCGTTCATTTTATTACTCCACAGTTTATTAACCTATCAATGGCATTTAGATATTCATACTTCATATTGTTCCACCGGTATTTCTGATAAGTAGCCGAACTCGAAGCAGCCAGCCCGGCTCTTTTATCCGGGTTTTTATAAAGTTCGATGATGCACCGGGCCAGGTCAGACTCATCACCGGCAGTGTAATATGCTACGGCATTATCATCGTAGTAGGGCTTTATCGTCGGAGTAGAAGGCACTACGGTAGCCTTACCTAAAGCCGAATATTCAAATAGTTTATTAGGCATTTGCGGATTCGTGTCCGCGGGGGTGACAACAACGCACACATCGGCCAAGGCGATATGCGCGGGTATCTCATCCGGGTTCACCCATCCCGTAAAACGGATAAAATCGCTGACCCCCAGCGAATCAGCCAGCTCCTTTAAATGGGGCACTCCTTCCCCATCGCCCACAATCTTGACTTCCAGGTTCGGGATCTCGCCTTTTATCAAGGGCACCGATTTAATCAGAGTCTGTAATCCGAACCTCTCCACGATTACTCCGTGGAACAGTAACTGGAAATGCCCGTTGCGATAAACGGAAACAGGCACAGATTTAAATACGTTTTCATCCGGAACGTTGAGCACCACGGATATCTTTGCTTCAGGCACGCCCATTTTCATCAGCATTGCTTTGCTGGTGCTTTGTGTGACAATCACGTGATTGGCAAACCTAATACTGGCTTTCTGCAACACACGCATCAGCCTGACGGCGGGATGTCCCGGAGATACCTTGAATCCATCGATTAATACCTCCGGAGTATGGTCAAGTATCTGGAGGATAACCTTGGTCCCCCGGAGCCTGGAAAACAGCGTGGTGAAAACCAGGAAATCAGGCATATTATCTATCTGAATAACCTGATATTTCTTAATAAGAGAAAGCCAGGTGACCTGCCAAAAAGCCAGGAAGAAGAAAGCGCAATATTCAAATACGTAACGCCGCAAGCCTTCCCGCTTGTGCATCACCGGGAGCCGGTACACGTTCACTCCCCGAATGACCTCACGGCTTTTTTCGCCCTTGTTTCTCAAGCTGACAACATCCACCGCATACCCGTTGGCGACCAGCGTTTCCGCGTTTCTACGGGTAGGAACGCCACGGGGATAATATTTATGTCTTACAATGCAAATACGCTTCATAAGCCTTTCCTCGCATTGTCGGGAACCATGGACTTTAAAACAGCCCGGTTTCTTTTCCGGAGGACCTGCTGATAAAGGTTAATGATACGCCGGGCGGTAGCACCCTCTTCCATATATTGTATGCGCTCACGTCCGCTGGTACGCCCCGGGTATTTCAATGCCATGGTGAGTTTTTCAGCGACATCTTCAGGTTTTTGCGTGCAAAGATAACAGCCTTCGGTGTCGCGGATAACTTCAGGGACATCTCCTACCGGCACGGACACAACAGGTAAATTGCAGGCCATCGCTTCATGAATCACCATGGGAGAACCCTCGGCATCCGAAACGAGTAGAACCGCGTCTCCCGCGTTCATGTAGAGCGGTACTACGTCATGAGGCTGCCCGTCTACCAGCACCAGTTCAATCGAGGGGTCTTTGGCCCGGGCCAGGGCAATCGCTGCCTCGACAATATCAAACCTTTTCTCCGGTCTGAGGTGGTTACCCACCCAAAGCACCAGTTTCTTGTCCAGCGGCAGGTTGAGCTTTCTCCGGGCTTCTTCCTTAGGTACCGGTTTGAAAAACTCCAGGTTGATGCCGCAGGGTATAATCTCGGCATTCTTACAGCCCAAATTACGCTTTTGCTCCTCGGACACCAGGATTACCTGGTCTACCAGCGGGGTAATGACGCGGGAGGGAAAACGCTGCCAGGTCATAAACACCTCAAGCCCGTGGTGGGTCAGCACTACCGGGTAGAGATACTGGGCCCTGGCAATTAGCCCGGAAAACACGTAATGAGCGTGGATAATATCATATCGCTTATGTAGCAGCCTGGCCCAGAACCGGAACAGCCCCAAGAGATAGCCCAGCTTGTTCTTGCTGCCGTCCACGCAAAAAACGTCAACGTCAACCCCTTCCTTTTTTAAGGAATCGACCTGTTCTTTAACAAATGTACCTAAGGCCGGTTTTTCCGGAGTGGGGTACATATTGGTCACCACCAATACTTTCATTAGTGCCCCTTTTTAGGTTGATGATTAATTTGAGCGGGATTGGAGAGGAATATACCGTTTAGAAAAGTAGGATATTGGTTAAAATACGGCACGGCTACCTCGCGCACTATTTCGTCAGCAGTGGCATCAAACTCCCTGGCAGTCTCTTTAATGTTAAGATGGTAGCGGCCGGCCAGTTTAAGATAGTTCTGGCGTAGCTGGCTCAGGTAGTCGATATCGGTATTGGCATCCTTGCGTTCGGTGCTGATAGACTCAGGCACATCCAGGAAATAGGCAATATCAGGCTTGGGAGCGCTGGTCAGCATTAAATTGAGCGCCAGTCGGTTCAGTTTATTAACTTTAATGAGGGAAGATTCCATCTCCGCCGCCGCATCGTATACATAGCGGTCGCAAAGCACGATTCTCCCGCGGAGTAGCGGCAGCGTGACGTGCCGGAAGTTCGATATGATAATGTCTATAGCAACCAGGTACGTCCATATGAAACGGAAAAGCGGATTCTGGAGCCTGACGCTACGGCCTTCAGCCCCCGGTTTTGAATCACGTTTTTCTGATTTATGGCTTGAAATCCTGGTTACCAGGCGGCTGAAGAACTGCGTCAGCCCGAAGGTGCCGCACCGGGTCCAGTGATATTCGGTTTTAAGCGCGCAAGCATTCAGGCTTGATTGCAAGATTCTGGCGTGCTGTGTCTTGCCTGACCCGTCAAGGCCGCTGAATGAAACTAAAAACGAAGACTGGGGGCGGATATGAGCCTTCAGCCTGATGCCGCGCACCGTTGTCCTGATAGTTTCATAGAGCCGTTTCCCCAGGCTGAAGCGCGGGTCCTGCATTATTTTCCGGTAAAATAATAATTTGCTGAAAATAAAGGATACCGTAAACGGCAATACAACCGGAGTACGTTCCTTAAGACGGTTAAAATAATTGTTGAGCAGGGGCGACTTAGCTAGCTGTGACAGGCAGTCGTCGACGATATTTTGCGGCACCAAAGCCTTACCCAGAATGGTCTCTTCCAGGTAGGCACAGAGGGCCAGGCTAAAGCTCAACCCATCCAGCCACCCGGCATGGGCGGCGGTTTCTTTAATATAATCCCAATTAAATACGCCTTGAAAGCATTCCGATACCTTAATTAAATCCGCCAGGCGTAAGCATTTATTCTCATAGAAGCTGTGAGCCAGCGTGATCAAAACGGTATCCTCGGGAGAAGGTATCATCACCGCGGCATCATCCGGTGAAACAACGGCTTTCCGCCATAGTTCATCCTCGTCCATAAACCCGACGCCCCAGCCGATGCGGGTGTGCAGGTGAATATCGGAGACTATTTCACCGGCATGGAACTTGCGGAAAAGGAACTTTTGCGGTTCTTCGAGGTTTTTAAGCTCCAGGTAGCCAAGTTGCACCAGGGTGGCCCTGGCGGCGGCTTCATCTTCCTTGTGTATCAGGATATCCAGGTTATCACTGGTATAGGGGAAAGGCAGAAAAGAGCCGCCGGATTTTAAAGTAATACAGGGTATATTCTGCTCGGCCCAACGATTCCGGACAATTACATATTCCGACCGGAGAGACTTAAGGGTGGCCGCATTATTTTCGCGGGCTGCGCTAAATTCCGGGGAATGTAAAAAGGCATGACCGTTCCGACCGGATTTGAATGCCAGCAGCGGGTACTTATTTTTCTTATAGAAGCCCACCAGCGCTTTAGAGTCCGGCACCGGGCTATCAGGTAAAGGCGAACCGGCCACGATTCGAGCGCCAAAAGCGGTAAGGCTTGATATACGTTTCTCCATTAATTCTTCACCTCTTTGGCTGTCTGTTCGAGAATGTACCTGGCTACCATCTGCCACGAATAGGGGATAACTTTTTCACGGGTGTGGCAGCTATCCAGGTTTCTGACTTTGGTTATACCGCGCATCAGCTCTTCCGGAGAATCTGCAAAGACAAGTCCGTTGCCTTCTTCGAACATCGCCGGCAGATTGCCGTACCGCACCGAGACGACGGGTATGTTGCAGGCCATAGCTTCCAATACCGAGAGAGGAACTCCGATACAGGCGCGATTGGAAAAGACGGGGAAGAGGTAGCAATCGGAGAGCTGGTAAATCTCTTCTATCGCCGGAAGATACTGGTCCATGATGATGATACCGTTTTCTTTCAACTCATCGTACAGCATGTCTCTATCCTGGTGATGGAGGCCGCTGCTCACTAAAATAACCTGAGCTTTATGCTCCTGGCGCGCCCTTATCATCAGTTCGACATTTCTGCCCCTGGTTAAGTGGCCGACATGTAGTATGGTAAAGACATTTGGGTCAAGACCATATTTAGCCCTCAGCTCCGCCTTTTTCTTGGCGGACACCGGCACAAATTTGTTGAGGTCAACGCCGCTCGGCAAGAGCCTGGTGTGACAACCCAGGCTCGTCAGCCGCTGCATAGCCTGCTCGTTCTGCACGAATAGGATATCCGGAGAGAGCCAGCGGATGAGACCCCGCGAAAACCAGTTATAATCGCGAAGCTGCAGTGAAACCATGACAACCCTGGCGTTGTGACCTTGAAGCTTTAAAATCCGACTACGTAAAAAACTGAATAATGTGGCTGAAGCAGACGGCACATAGCAAATAACGTTAGGCTGGAAGTCACGGATGCGCTCTCGCAGCCTGGAATCCAGGAATAGCCGGTTTGTCTTTAGTGAAACCGTGCCGTGGTTAACGGTCTGGTCCAGCGAGCGAGCAGCTATTCCGAGCACATTGTACTCTGCCGGACAAGACTTGATGAGGGAATGAGCAAAGTGCTTAATTCCCTCATCTACAGGCTCGGATAAATTTTCCGTGACAATGCAAACGGATTGTTGTACCATCTTAGCCAATACTCTTGATAAGATTACTTTCTTTGTTTACGGCATGCTTCAGATACCATTGCGTAAACAATTCAATTCCCTCTTCAATGGTTATTTTTGGCCGGTAGCCCAGGTGGGTTTCAGCTTTAGAAATATCCGCGAAGGTTATGGGTACGTCGCCGGGCTGAACCGGAAGCTGCTTGATAATAGCTTTTTTACCCAGAGCTTTTTCGAGCAGCTCAATCAGGTATTTAAGAGCTATCGGATGTGAGTTCCCCAGATTGAAAATTTCAAACCCGCGATTGGCCGAAAACAGCGCCCGCAAGATGCCGTCTACGATATCGTCAATGTAAGTGTAGTCTCTTTTTGAGGTGCCATCTCCAAAGACAGATATCTCCTGCCCGGCTTCTATCTTTTTAGTGAACAGGTGAATGGC
>Ga0209777_10009980_pt1 | contig 10128 bp, 9 predicted proteins | sample FrelakmetHBP12HB_FD_187147 | JGI IMG/M metagenome (GOLD analysis project Ga0209777, IMG submission 187147) | Freshwater lake sediment microbial communities from the University of Notre Dame, USA, for methane emissions studies -HBP12 HB (SPAdes)... | ecosystem: Environmental > Aquatic >...
CTATCGCTTCAGCAATTTCGCCTGTGTAGTAGGCCTTCTTTCCACCTTCGGCGATCGTTTTCAGGGTGCGCGCCAGGCCCGGGTTGCGGAAGATCTCGCCGGGGTTCGGACCCCGTCCGTCGATCGTCATCTCGCCACCATTGAGGGATTCTTTCAACTGTCGCCCAGCTGCCCGCCGCCAGAAATGGGACGTGACCGGCGCAACCGGGAAACCCTCCTCTGCCAGGCGGATAGCCGGGGCAAGCACGACAGACAGACTCAGGACATCGCCGTGAGCGTCCGGTCGGGCGGTTCCGTAGCGCTCGATCAGATCGCACCACCCCGCGCATGCCCCGGGGATGGTGATGGTGTAGGGATGGTAAGGGGGAAGTTCCACCAACCCGTTTTTCTGCAGCAGGTCCAGGGTCAAGGAAGCAGGTGCACGGCCCGAGCCGTTGAGGGCAGTCACCTGCCCGGTCGCCGCCACGTAGAACAAGGCGAACATGTCCCCACCCAGGCCGGTGGAGGTCGGCTCGGTAACATTGAGAGCTGCGGCAGTTGCCACGGCTGCGTCGGCAGCATTGCCGCCATGGGATAGAATTTCCAACCCTGCGGCAGTTGCCAGTGGCTGGGAAGAAGCCACCATCCCGTCGCGCCCGAAGACGGGCGAACGCCGGGATGGGAAGACAGGCTCCAGGTCGAGGGAGGATGCCAGGTTATTTCTCCGGGGCAGGCGGCTTGGCCGGGATGGTTGTAACGAGGATCTTGTCCACGCGCTTGCCATCCATATCCATCACTTCGAAACGCATACCGTTCCACTCGAACAGGTCGGCAGACTGCGGGATGCGGCCCAGGTGCAGCATGACAAAGCCGCCGAGGGTTTCATATTCTTCCTCGTCCGGCAGGCGGCGCAAGTTGAAGATTTCCTTGAACTCGTCGTTGGGGAGCATCCCATCCAGCAGCCAGGAACCGTCCTGGCGCTGGGTGGCCTGCGGCTCGCCTTCGAAGGCACCGACGATTTCCTCGAGGATATCGGCCAGGGTCAGCAGACCCTGCACCACACCAAATTCATCCACCACCAAAACCATTTCGCGCTTGGCTTCTTTCAGGATTTCCAGGGCGCGCGAGCCGAAGGCGGTTTCCGGCACGTAAAGCGGCGGACGGGCAATCTCCTTGAGTTGCTTGCCATTTTTTAAGTCGGCCAAAAGCAAGTCCTTGGCTTTGATCACGCCTACCACATTATCCAAGCTGTCGTCGCCCACCGGGAAGCGGGAGAACGGACAATCCTTCACTTTCCGGCGGATCTCCGCAGCGGTATCGTTTACGTCCAGCCAGACGATCTCGTTACGGGGCGTCATGAGTGCATTCACGCGCTGGTCGGAGAGCGAGAAGACACCCTCCACCATATCTTGCTCCGCTTCTTCAAAGACGCCTGCCTGTGTGCCTTCGTTGAGTTGAACAAGTAGTTCCTCTTCGGTCACGGGAATATCACCAGTATGCTTAATACCGAACAAACGCAGGATCAAATCGGTGGACTTGCTCAATAACCAGACGAAAGGCGTAAAAAGTTTGGAAACGAAGAACATCGGCCCGGCAATGGCAGATGAAAGGCTCTCGGGATTTTGCAGCGCCAGCCGTTTGGGAACCAATTCGCCAAGAACGATGGAGAAGTAGGCTGTAACAACCACACCCACCGCCACGCCAATCGTCTCGCTGAACGGAGCCAACGCGGGCACTCCTGCCAGCCAGGCGACGAATAACCCCGCCGCAAGTGCGCCGCTGATGGCGCCGATCAACACGTCAATGACCGTGATGCCGATCTGAAGTGTAGAGAGAAACTTATTGGGAGATTCGGCCAGTTTGAGCGCTAGCCGCGCCCGGTGGTCGCCTTCGTTGATGCGTTGCTGCAAACGTGCCTTGCGCACCGACAGCATCGCCGCTTCCGACATGGCCAATATTCCATTAAAAACGATCAAGAGAAAGATGATCAGGATTTCTTTCCAGATGGGGTGCATGGCTCTATTCCAGGCGGGTGAACGACCGCCAGACTTATTTTACCTGAGATAGCAAGGATTCCATCACTTCTTCCACAGTTGCGCCCCGTTTGCGAAAATCCTGCAAAATCCACGTCCGCGCCAGCTCCAAGCCCAGCTCGACCCCGCCCGGAAGTACATCCTTGTACATTCCCCAGAACACACCTTCCGGGAACTTCCCATTATGGAAATGAGCATCTTGTTCGGCCAACAGCGAAACAACAATCGCTTCCAGTCGTGGGTCCGGCCCGGAGACCTTGATCGGCTTGCGGCTCAAGTACCAGGTCGTGCCGAGCAAGTTGACACTTCCCGCAAAAGGATCGCGCGCCGCATAATGCAGCGTTCGCACACCAGACATGTAAAACGTACCCATGCACATCGGGCAGGGTTCGGTGGTGGTGTAAAGGGCACAAGCGTGCGGGTCTACCGCGTCGAGGTCCAGACCTTGCAGTGCTTCCACTTCGGCGTGCGCCAGCGCTGCGCCATTTACTCCGCCCGGTTTAACTTTCTCGTAAACCCGGTTGCGGCCGCGAGTAAGAACATTCCCATCAGGGCCGGTTACGACCGCACCGATGGGAATGCAATCCTCACAGTAGGCTTCCCAGGCCAGTTCTAGACAGGCCTGCCAGGGTTTGAGCAGGTCAGACCACATCGATCCCTGCGCCTACAACTGCTTCTCCAATGACCCAAACCGGCAGATCAATTTCCTTTGCCCTCTTCAAAAACGAAGCTTTCCTGGACCTCGGGACTGCCAGTAAAAGCCCGCCGCTGGTCTGCGGATCGAACAGGAGCATCTGCTTTTCTTCTGTAATATTCGCTGAAAAGCGGATGTTCGGCCCAAAATATAGATGGTTGTCCGCTGCACCTCCAGGGAAAGTACACATTTCGGCGTACTTCTGTGCGCACGAGACGAAGGGGATCTTCTCCATCTCCAGCCGGAAGCCAACACCTGAGGCTGTGGCCATTTCGCTACCGTGACCGAGTATACTGAAGCCGGTCACATCCGTTCCGCCGCGCAGACCAAACTCCACAGCCAGAGCGCCGGCCTCCCGGTTCAGTTTTTTCATCCACCCCACCACTTCGGCCACATCTTCCGGGGCGGCTTTTTCCTCTTTCAGGGCAGTGGTCGTCACTCCAAAACCGAGCGGCTTGGTCAGCACCAGCACATCTCCAGGGTGCACCCCGCCCTTGGTGAGCATCTTTTCCGGGTGGACAAAACCTATGACCACCAGTCCATACTTAGGCTCTTTATCCTGGATGGTATGCCCGCCTGCTATTACTACTCCGGCTTCGAGACATTTCTCCGCTCCACCGCGCAGGATTTCAGAGTTTATTTCCGGCGGCAGGTCGGGCAGAAGGGCAGCCACGTTCAATGCCAGGAACGGCTGGCCACCCATCGCATACACATCCGAGAGGCTGTTCGCTGCGGCAATACTGCCAAAATCGTAGGGGTCGTCCACCACCGGGGTGAAAAAATCTGTCGTCAACACCAGGGCACGCGTTGAATCCAACCTCCAGATGGCGGCGTCGTCAGGTTTGCCGAGGCCGACCAGGAGGTCGGGATAGTTGCGGGAATTAAATATCTTTTCAACAGGGCGCAGAACCTGCGCCAGCGTCTCCGCGTTCAGTTTCGACGCTCAACCTGCACAGTTCGAATAACTGGTCAGTCGGATCTGACGCCCTGTTGGATGAACATCAGACATACAAATGGACCTCCTGAAACAACTCTTTTGGGATGAGTCAAGATTATTATACCGGATATGGGTACCAATTATGGAACGGATGCATGCCCGCCTATTACCCCCATCTCTTTTCCTCTTTTATGGAACTTCCCAATATAACTCAGTGGAAATTCAATACAGATCTTACGATGCGACCGGCTGCATGCCCATCCCCGAACGGATTCACTGCTTTCGCCATTTTTGCGTAAGCCTCTGCATTGTCCAACAACCGGTTCGCTGTGCGGACGATGAGCCTGGTATCCGTTCCGACCAGCTTCAGCACACCTGCTTTCACCCCCTCCGGGCGCTCGGTCACTGCGCGCAAAACCAAAACAGGGATGCCGAAAGCCGGAGCCTCTTCCTGGAGGCCACCCGAATCGGTCAGCACAAGGGCGGATTGCCTGATCAGATGCACCATCGGCAGGTAATCCAACGGCGGCAGGAGCGTGATGTGCTGAATATTTCCGAGCAAACGCTTCACCGGTTCCTGCACATTCGGATTGAGATGCACCGGGTAGACAATCTCCACATCCCCACGTTCAGCCAGCTCCTCCAACGCCGCGCAGATATTCTCCAGGGGCTGGCCAAAATTCTCGCGCCGGTGGGCGGTTACCATTATCAACCGTTGTCCCGCGCTAGAACCGGGACTACTGCGTCCCGTGCTAGAACCGGGACTACTGCGTCCCGCGCTGGGACCGGGACCACTGCGTTCTGACTCGCCAATCCCTAATCGCTTGATTAAATGAGTGACTGACTCCGGCTGCGGTTGTTTCGCCACAACCTGTAAGGCATCAATCACCGGGTTGCCGGTCAATGCGATAGCCGAAGCGGGCACGCCCTCGCGCAGGAGGTTGTGCCGCGCCCATTCGGTGGGGGCACAATGCAGGTCCGCAACAACGCCCGCCACGCGCCGGTTTATCTCTTCGGGGAAAGGCTGCCACTTGTCGTGTGTCCGGAGTCCCGCCTCAACATGTCCTACCCGGATGCGGCGATAATACGCCAGCAGGGAGGTGATTGCAACCGTGGTGGTGTCGCCCTGTACCAGCACCCAATCTGGTTTCAAGTCCGCCAGTACAGGGTCGAGGTCCTGGAAGATGCGGGCGCTTAGTTCCGCCAGGGACTGGTCAGCGCACATCAGGTCAAGGTCTACATCCGGCTGGATGTCGAACAGGGTCAGCACCTGGTCGAGCATCTCCCGATGCTGAGCCGTTACACAGACGAACGACTCTATGCCCGGCGTGCGTTTGAGTTCTTGCACAACCGGGGCCATTTTCACGGCTTCGGGGCGGGTGCCAAAGACAGAGAGGATGCGCATTGGAATCACGTTATCATGTTATCACATTTACATGTTATCGAGTTGTCACGTGATCGTTCTGATTCTCGATCACCGATTCCATGGTCACTTTCGCACTCCCAACCGGAATACTTTGAATCCTGCTCCTTCCCAATCCTTTCCAGCCCAACCATTGACGGTATCAACGAGAATTCGGGCAGGGGTCATCGTTGCCAGTTCTTCGGGAGTCAGGGAGCGTAGTTCTGTGTGATTGACCAGCAAAACAACTGCATCAGCATCTTTCAATGCGGCTGCCAGGGTTGGGACGGCAGTTACGCCGTGCAAGTCAGCCTCTGGTTTGAAAGGCTCAAAGGCTTTGACGGTTGCGCCTTCGCCCTGGAGCAGGTGGATTACTTCCACAGCAGGACTTTCGCGCAGATCATCCACGTCGGGTTTGAAGGCCAGGCCAAGGGCGGCGATCATCTTGCCGTGGAAATCGCCGATCGCTTTTCTTACCAGTTCAAGCGCAAAGTGAGGCTGAGAATCATTGACGCGCCGGGCGGCATAAATCAGCGTGCTCAAATCGGGCGCAGCTTCGACGAAGAACCAGGGATCCACGCTGATGCAGTGACCGCCCACGCCAGGGCCGGGGTTGAGAATCTTGACGCGCGGGTGCAGGCTGGCGATCTTGATTGCCTCCCACGCGTCCACGCCAAACCGTTCGGCCAGGCGGGAAAATTCATTGGCGATGGCAATGTTGACATCGCGATACGTATTCTCCATCAGCTTGACCATCTCGGCGGTGGTGGCATCGGTGACGACAATCTGTCCCTTCACGAAAATGGCATACAGGTCCCGGCCCGCCGCGGCGGATTCGGGCGTGACGCCGCCAATGACGCGCGCATTCTCGACCAGTTCCCGCAGGATCTGTCCGGGCAGGACGCGTTCCGGGGAATAGGCCAGGTGGAAGTCAGAACCTGCTTTCAGGCCGGATTTTTCCAGGATGGGAATCAGCAAGTCAATGGTGGTGCGCGGCGGCGAGGTGGATTCGAGCACCACCAGGTTGCCCTTGCGCAGCACCGGGACAATCGCTTCGGCTGCCGATGTGACGGCGCGCATATCAGCCAGTTTGTATTGCTGGCCGTTATACTCTCCAAATTTGTCATCGTGGAAGGGCGTGGGGACAGCGATGATGAAAGCATCCGCCTCAGCCGGCCCCTCGTTGACGGTCAGGTTGCCGGTTTTCAGGGCAGCCTCGAGAGCTTGGTGCAGCCCCGGCTCGTGGATGTGGATTTCGCCCTTCCGTAAAGTGGCGAGCACGCGCGGATTCACATCCACACCCACAACTTGAAGGCCATGCGATGCAAAAGTGGATGCGGTGGGCAGGCCAATGTAACCCAGCCCGAGAACACAGATTTTTTTGAATTTCACAGCGGCTCCGAATTCTGGATTCCGGCGGATTGACCCGGGGTATTTCGACCAATCTGCAGTTCGATTCCGTACCAAAAAGGTATTCTACCCTAATCCTCCTCACTCGTAAAACCGTACCGCACCCTAAAGCGTATACATATATAGCTGCGAGACCCTCAATTGGATGTATAATCATTCTGGCGTCTCCAGAAAGGAACCGCTATGGACATTCTCCTCAACCCCAATATCGCTTATATTTTGCTGGTGATTGGCTCAGTCCTGCTGTTGATGGCCATCGTTACTCCCGGAACACATCTGCTGGAGGGCGGGGCTTTATTCATGCTGGTGCTGGCCGGATATGCTATCTACCAACTCGGTTTCAACCTGTGGGCGCTGATCCTTTTGATACTGGCGCTCATCCCGTTTATATATGCCACTCGTAAGCCCAAGCGCGAATGGGCGCTGGCGTTGAGCCTCCTGGGTGTCATCATCGGTTCGGTCTACCTGTTCCCGTCCAGCGGATGGCTGCCGGCGGTCAACCCGCTGGTGGCGATCATCGTCTCAGCGCTCAGCGGGGGCTTTTTATGGATGGTCGTCCGCAAGGGCCTCCAGGCGTCTCACGCCCGTCCACTGCAGGACCTGTCGACCTTGATTGGCAAGACCGGCGAGGCCAAGACCCAGGTCCGCGAAAGCGGCTCGGTGCAGGTTGCCGGGGAGTTGTGGAGCGCCCGCAGCGAGAAACTCATCACGGCAGGCAGCCGTGTGCGTGTCGTCAGCCGCGAAGGATTCGTCCTGATCGTCGAACACGACGACCAGACAAAAAAATGATCTGTCCACATTCAATTCTCTAAGGAGGAACTAATGAATACTTCTACATATTTGCTGTGCGCCGTCGCTTTTGTCGTCGTGGTGCTGGTGCTCTTCCTGGCCAACGCCATCCGCATCGTCAATGAATACCAGCGGCTGATCGTCTTCCGCCTGGGACGCTGTATCGGTACGAAAGGCCCCGGTCTGGTTCTGCTCATCCCGGTTATAGACCGGGCCGTCAAAGCGGACTTGCGCGAGCAGGTGCGCGAGGTACCGCACCAAGTGTCCATCACCAAGGATAATGCCCCCATCTCGATTGACTTCCTGTGGTATTTCAAGGTGATGGACCCGACCCTCAGCGTGGTCGGTGTGGGCAACTTCGAACTGTCGGCAGCTGGTATGGCAACCACCACCCTGCGCTCCGTCATCGGCGGTATCCCGCTGGATGAAGTGCTCTCGCAGCGTGAACACATCAACCAGACCCTGCGCGCCAAACTGGACGAAGTGACCGAGCGTTGGGGCGTCAAAGTTACCAACGTTGAAATCCGCGAGATCATCCCGCCCAAGGACGTCCAGGACGCCATGAACAAACAGATGTCCGCCGAGCGTATCCGCCGCGCCGTGGTAACGGAATCGACTGGTACGCGCGAAGCCGCCATCAATGTGGCCGAAGGCGAGAAGCAATCCGCCATCTTGAAGGCTGAAGGCTCAAAACAAGCGGCCATTTTGGAAGCCGAGGGCCAGAAGCAGGCCCAGGTGCTGAAGGCCGAAGGGTTCGCGGTGGCCTTGGAGAAGATCTTTGCTTCTGCCAAGACCATTGACCAGAAGACGATGACCCTGCAATACTTTGAGACTCTCAAGAACATCGGCCAGGGCGCCGCCACCAAGTTCATCTTCCCGATGGAATTCACCAGCATGATCGAGAATTTCGTCAAGGGAAATAAGTAATAACCAGGAAGTAACGGGTAAAATAGAAGCCTCCCGGAAATCACGGGGGGCTTTCTTCATCCTTCCGATTTCACCCTTCTACTTTTTATGGACATCCTTCCCGCAAATCTCCGTGACCTCGGCAGCCTGCGCCGCGTGGAACAGGCCTGTTTCCTCAAGGATGCCTGGCCGTTGCTCGACCTGATCGCCGTTCTGACCTGGCCTGAAGTTGTCCGTTTAAAGGCTGTCGAAGGCGGCCAGATGATCGGCTTTATCGCCGGTGATCCGCGTCCTTCCGACCATCTGGCCTGGATTTCCACGGTCGGCGTACTGCCCGAATTCCAGCGGCGCGGCATCGGGCGAGCACTGCTGCGAGAATGCGAGAAACGGCTGACCCAGCCGAACCTGCGCTTATGCGTGCGGATTTCCAACCAACCGGCCATCCGTCTCTACCAGCAGGAAGGTTATCTGGCAGTGGATACGTGGCGGGAATATTACAATGATAATGAGAACGCACTGGTTATGGAAAAAATCCGTTAACCTGTGTCGGTAAAATCCACGGGGATAAGCGGATATAATCAGAAGCGATGCAAGCCGAAAAACTCCCGCCCCCTGTTTGGGTTGCCACTCCCGCCGCCCTTCAAAAAATGGCAGACGAATTGGCATGCTGGACTCGGATTGCCGTGGATACCGAGTCGAATTCCCTGCATGCATTCCGCGAGCAGTTGTGCCTGATCCAGTTTTCCACACCGCAAACCGATTACCTGGTCGACTCGCTCGCGCTGGACGATCTCTCTCCCCTGGCCTCCATCTTCGCCAAATCCTGGATCGAAAAAATTTTCCACGCTGCTGAATACGACCTGATCTGCCTGAAACGCGATTTTGACATTACAGCCGCCAATATCTTCGACACCATGCAAGCCGCACGCATCCTGGGCTATAAACAAGTCGGCTTGGACTCGATCTTAACCGAAAAACTTGGCGTAATCCTGAACAAGAAATACCAGAAAGCCGACTGGGGCGAGCGCCCGCTCTCGCCGGAAATGCTCAACTACGCCCGGCTCGACACGCATCACCTCCTGGACCTGTGCGACTGCCTGCAAACCGAATTGCAGGAACGCGGCCGCTGGGAACTGGCACGCGAAGAATTCGTCCGCCTGGCGCAGGGGAATGCGAATGGCAAGGTAGAAACCCCGGCCTGGCAGCGCGTCAAGGGGGCGCAAAAATTCAGCGACCGGCAATTGACCATCCTGCAGGAATTGTGCGCCTGGCGCGAGAAACAAGCCAGACATTTGAACCGCCCGCCGTTCAAGGTGATTGACGATAAACGTCTGGTCGCCATCACTCAAACGCTGCCACAAACTCTGGACGATCTGGCAGCCCTCGGTCTGACCGCGCGGCAAATCCATATTTACGGTAACGAAATCTTACAAGCCGTGGGACGCGGCAAGCTAACACCCATAATCAACCGCCCTCGCACCTTACGCCCTAATCAAGCCTTTATGGACCGATTGAATGCGCTTTCAGAGTGGCGTAAAACCGCCGGGTTAAAAATCGGTGTCGAATCAGACATTATTCTCCCAAAAAACTGGATGCACCTCATCGCCGAGAGAAACCCGAAAAATATGAATGACCTTGCTGCGCTCATGCCTCACGCACCCTGGAGGCTGGAACAATACGGCGAGGAAATTCTAAAAGTTCTAACGATGAAATATACCAAGGCTGCGCCCGGTGCAAAAAAGTCTCCAAACACAAAAGTCGATTGAAGCCAGATCTCCTCGGCCATGGCGAAGCAGATGCTGCAACCGCTTTCCAAGCAAGCCTGCGCCTCAACGGCCTCGATGGGCTCGTCCACCCTGTTTTGTATGCAAGCCTGGAGATTTAAGATATAATCGCCCCGCTGTTCGGAGAGGTGCCAGAGCGGTTGAATGGGACGGTCTCGAAAACCGTTGTGGCCTTATGGGTCACCGTGGGTTCG
>Ga0209777_10009981_pt1 | contig 10127 bp, 10 predicted proteins | sample FrelakmetHBP12HB_FD_187147 | JGI IMG/M metagenome (GOLD analysis project Ga0209777, IMG submission 187147) | Freshwater lake sediment microbial communities from the University of Notre Dame, USA, for methane emissions studies -HBP12 HB (SPAdes)... | ecosystem: Environmental > Aquatic >...
AAAAATAAATAGTTATAAATTCAGTTGATGAGATAGCCTCAGACACCGAAAAAGGGGGAGTAATATGAAAAAACGAATCATTCATGTAGTTCCTGTGATTCTTTGCTTTTCAATAGTGGTTGCTTTATTACCTGGTGTATTTGCGCAAACTAACATCCTGCCTAACTCAGGATTTGAAGATGGCCTGCATTCATGGAATGTCACTTCCGGAACTGGCGTGTATTCAATTGATTCTGTACATCATTCCGGGGCTTCTTCAGTGATGGGCGTTGAAACCAGCGCTGGCAGCCTCGGTCGACTGGTCCAGAATGTTACAGGGCTGGTCACTCCTGGAAATCAATATAAAATCAGCGGTTGGATAAAAACAAATAACGTGACAGGTGACGTGGTTATCGGCTTGGATTACGTTGCCTCAAATAACTATACGCCACTTGATGGATACATTATCGAAATTGGACAGGTGACCGGCACACAAGACTGGACATTCTTCGAAAGCCCCATTTTTACTGTGAAGCCGAAGCCTTCGGACGCTGTTGCCATGTACTTTTTATTTGATTTTAATAACGGATTCGGCACCGCATGGTGGGATGATGTGAGTCTGATGTTAATTTCTCAACCAAACAGTAAACCTGCGGAGGGGTGGCCAATGTTTGGCCATGATCTCACCAACGCGAGATACTCATTGTCAACTACCCCGCACACCAGCCAGGTGTTATGGAACAGTACTCTTGACAATCAAATTCGTACCGCTGTCACCGTTCAAGGTGACAGAGCATATGTAGGATCGTTCAGCGGGACGGTCTACGCCTTAGATGCAAGCACGGGTTCAATCGTGTGGAGCTTCTCAACAGGGACTGCAGTGTGGTCAACTCCAACGTTTGCAGACGGTGTTGTCTACGATGGGTCAAATAATGGAGTGATATACGCGCTCAACGCGACGACAGGTACGAAGATGTGGAGTTTCACAACCGGCAGCGGTGTGTACTCATCACCGTCAGTCGTTGGCGACGTCGTTTACGTTGGCTCAACTGACAACAACGTCTATGCATTAGATGCTCGCACGGGGAGGAAGATTTGGAACTATACGACAGGCGGCCAGATTCGTTGTTCGCCGGCGGTGGTGAGCGGAGTCGTTTACGTTGGTTCGCAAGATGGTTACTTCTATGCGTTGAATGCGACCACCGGTGGTAAAATTTGGAGTTCTCATACAGGGGACGGGGATACGTTCACGAATTCATCCCCCGCGGTTGTGAATGGCACCGTTTACGTTGGTTCAACTGACAAAAACGTATACGCTTTTAGCGCATCAGACGGCAGACCGCTCTGGAACTATCCCACCGGAGCAAAGGTTTCTTCGTCACCTGCTGTGCACAACGGTGTTGTCTATGTCGGATCAGAAGACGGTAATCTCTATGCAATCGATTCAACTGCTGGCACAAAGGTTTGGACGCAAACGACAAGTGGACCAGTGTACTCCTCCCCTGCAATCGCAGACGGAGTGGTATACGTGGGCTCTTGGGACAATACCATTTACGCGTTTGATGCTTCAACCGGGGCCTTAGTGTGGAGCTATAAAACTGGCGGTGGAGTGTTTTCTTCCCCTACGGTCGCAGGTGGTGTGATGTTTGTAGGGTCATACGATGGAAAGGTTTACGCCTTCGGTTCTGCCTACACGCCTGGGTCTTCTGCTTCTTCGTCTGGAACATCAAGACCGACGAACGACAACCTTCCCACAACTGCTTGGGTGCCTCCTGCCTCAAACGGTGCGGTAGCATGTATCGTGACGGTGGGCTTAGTGGGTGCAGTTGCGTTAGTTATTGCCGCGGCTTCAAGTGCATCTGCAGGTGCCACGGGAGGGTTCTTAGACAAAATCATTGATAAAGTGAGAGGTCTTTTGCCGAAAACTGTCAAGAAATGGTTAGAAGACCTGATAGCGTCAAAACGCAAATTGAAGATTGACGAGAAGACGGGATCCCCTTATCTCCCAACGAAATCTGAAATCGCAGGCTACACTGTCTCAATACTTGTCTTGACTTTTTCGTTTGCCTATGTTGAGGCAATTGATCTTAACCAGTTTTTACTGGTTCTCCCTATATTTTTTGCTACCAGTATTTTGGTCGCTCTTATCAGAACGTACATTCTTGCAGTGTGGGCGCGCAGACGCGGGGTGTGGACCGAATACAAACTGTGGTATTTTGGGATTGCGATGTTTCTGGTGTCAACGCTTGCTTTCAGATCACCCTTTTCGTCACCGACCAGAACTATTCATCATTCGCGTAATTTCACCGAACGCCTCGGGGGATTGCTGTCATGTGCTGCTATCTTCATCACGTTGGGTTTTGCTGGTCTCTTCTTCATTCTCCTCAAGAGTGGTTTTGTTTTGATAGGTGGAACTGGTTTAGCGATGTGCCTAATCACGGCGTTCTTTGACACGTTTCCCATTAAACCGATGAGCGGTGAAGGCATTTACAAATACAACAAACTATTGTGGGCAAGTCTATTCTTCACGACACTCGCGTTTTATGGAGCGTGGCTTGCGCAAATATTATGAGTGATTCGGGGTGGAAAACTCCCTATCGTACGACTTGAATTGAACATGAATAACCACCCCTAAAAACCAATTTGCACTGATCATTTCAAAGGAGGAAGACCAATGCTCTCCTGCAAGCCCGCTCATCTTTTCCTATTTTTAGGAAGTCAGCTTTAAGTCATTCAACGTGTTTGCAGGTACCTAACCTTAAAGGGATCGGTGCGCATCTATCAAGAAGAAGTGTCCCGAGTGTGAAGGAAAGGCCGTGCGGCTCTATCAGAACAAGACCGTGGACGGGAAGCGGTCCTGGGTGCCGACGGCCTGGCTGTGCACTGACTGCTCCTATGTGTACACGGTCGCCTCGAACACGCTACTGTATCCAATAGGTGGGAAGCAGTATCAGGAGTCTTTTGAAGGAAAGTGTCCGAACTGCTCGCTGAGACTGGTGCGGCTGTTCCGTCATAAGAACCCGGTGCAGGGCAAGCAGGAATGGCTGTCCTCCGCGTGGTACTGCACGCGCTGCAAGTATGTGTGGATGGATGCGCCTGCATGAGGCAGAATCTCGTTGGATTTCTTCTCCGGAAAACCCAGGGGACCTCCCCCTAATTAAACTTATATACCGCTTACTATTTTAGGGCTGGGTATACACCTGAGGAAATTCGATGAAACGCAGCTCGCGGGTCTGGAAAAAAAGGCGGAAAATGCGCTGGAAATGGCGCAAGAAACGAATGCGCCGTGAGAAACGGATGCGTCGCAATAGACAGTAATCAACTTTATCATGGGAGCATGGTGTAACCCGGCATCATTACGGGCTCCAGTTAGGTATGATTACAAGAGGGTCATCTGACGGATGATGAATAACTGGAGCGATGACCTAAGAAGAGACCCGTCGATCTGGGTTCAAATCCCAGTGCTCCCATCCCACTCACCCCCCAACACCCTAAGAAGAAAAATGCAATGAGGTCTGAAAGCAATGGCAATGTTTGAGCTGAAAAACTTCAACTTGAAAACGCTGTTTTCGTTAATCGTCCTCTTAGCAGGCGTCGCCTTGTACATCAGCTGGGGCATCCGGTATGGCGTCTGGTACGACATCGGCATCTACTCTCTGACCATCGTCCTAGTGCTCGGCGGCATCCTGGGGATGCTGATCTCCCTGCGCGAAGTCAAGGACGAAGCCTAAGATTCTCTTCTTTTCACCGTTTTTTCTCCTTGTTTTTGACACAACTTATATAGAGTCTCCACCCCTTACGGGCAGTGATGCATCAGACGGACGAGGAGTTAAGGAAATATTCTGGCGAATGGATCCTGCTTTATAACGACACCATCGTGGACCACAGCGTCAACCTCGAAGATGTCCTGAAAATCGCTGAGGAAAAAGCAATCGGCCTCCCCCAGGACAGCCTCAAGATCACCAAGGTCCTCGCTGGCCAGCCGGAGAACAGCCAACGCTGGCTGACGGAAAACCACGACTAACCACACTTATCGTATTTCGCCGAGGCAGCAAAAGTCTTATCTGGCACCAACCACTTACCCCGCCTGATGACATCCAAGCCACTGGTGTTCGAATACCACGACTACCCCCTCATTCCTATTAAATTCAAAAACGGAGACCGCACCACACCCCTCATTGATGCGCTCTTGGACAGCGGCGGAGACTTCATCGTCATCCCCAACGCCATCGCCAAATACCTCAAACTCAAACTCACCAAAGCCGGCTGCGTCGACACCGCCGGCGGCGAAACCACCCTGTGCAGCTCCCACGTCACCATGACCATCCAATGCGACGGCCACAACTACACCTACCCCCACCTCGAAATCTACATCTCCGACCGCAACGACCTCCCAGTCCTGCTCGGACGCAGACCCGTCTTCGACGACCACGAAATCATCTTCAAAAAACACGAAAACAAACTCATCCTCTCCCCTATCAACCCAGAAACAGCCAAATAAACCGCCACCACGCCTCTTTTTTCTCCAGAAACCCCACCAAAATATAAAGGAAGCTTTAAATCAACGACCACCGATACACCCACCCTGAGAGGAACAGACTATGGTCTACGAACAAAATGGATGGAAACTCTACAAACGCGACGTCACATTAAAAGGCGGACGAAACCAAACCATATACTTCTTCAGCAAACGCACACCCAACAGCGGCACCCCCTGCGACATGCCACCCGGCTACACCGTCGGCGTCAACAAACGCACCGGGCTACCCTACCTGAAAAAAGCCTAAACACATCGCACACACCTGACAACCGGCTGATGCACCCTTCCTTACATTAATAATCTTACAGTTGTTCAAATCAATCCTTTTCTTTTTTTTCTCTTTATTTTCAACTATCCACACTCGACTCCCTATTCCACTCTGGAACACACACCAGAAAAACCAAAGCATCAGCCTATGGGACGTCACGATCCTCCCCGTTCAGACAACCGCAACGACCATAAACACCAGGAGGATTATCTGGACCCGTGGATTCCCCACCGAAACGCAATCGACTCAGGCTGTACACCGTCATCAGCCTTTCTCTCAGCATTCTCATCATCGCCTTGGTCCTCTACTTCACCATCAGCCCTGACACCATCAGCAAACTCACCCACGTCCAAATCCACTACGAATTCTTCCTCATCGCCATCCTGCTCAACATCGCCTCCTGGGTCCTCTGGGGCTGGCGACTCCGTGTCCTCAGCCACGCCCTCGACCCAAAGGTCCACATCAGCCTCTGGGAAGGCACCCGCATCGTCATCGCCAACCTGTTCCTAGCCAACATCACACCCGCGCTCGCCGGCGGTGAGCCGCTGCGCATCTACCTACTCAAGGAAGACGGAATGTCCGTCGGATGCGCGACCGCCGCGATCCTCGGCGAACGACTCATCGACGCCCTCTGCATCCTCATCCTGGTCCCTTTCGCCTTCCTTATCTTCTACGGTAGAATCGACAACCCTGCGCTCGCCATTGGTCTCGTCATCGGCGTCATCTTCTTCGTCCTCTTCTGCCTCTTGTTCTTCTACGCGCTTAAAAACCCTGAACGCATCAAACGCTGGCTTGTCCGCATCAGCGCACGACTCGCACGTATGCGGAAAAAACACACGGATGACGCGCAATCCGACCGACTCATCTCTTTCATCGGTCGGGAAGTTGACAGCTTCCACGACAGCATGCACTTCTTCATCGGCGAAGGCAAACGCGCCTTCCTCTACGTCAGCCTCCTCACTGTAGCCTTCTGGGCCGTCGGCTTCATGATCCCCTCCATGCTACTCATGGGCCTCGGGCTGCCACCACATTTCATCGAATCCTACGCCGCCCAACTCCTCCTCCTCGTCATCATCATGATGCCCACCACCCCCGGCAGCAGCGGCATCGCCGAAGTCAGCGTCAGCGGACTATACAGCGTCATCATCGGCGCCTCATACGGATACTTACTCGGGGTCTTCGTCCTCCTCTTCCGACTCATCACCTACCACATGAACCTCATCGCCGGCGCCATCTTCCAACACCGCATCTTCAAATCCCTCACCTCGTTCACCTTCGACACCCTCTCCAAGGAAGACCCGTGAGAATCATTTTAAAGAGACCATAAGCTAGGGGTCACTTATGTCCCTGGTGTCTGATGCCCTCGGTCTGCTTGCAAGCTTCATCACCACAACGATAACGACACTAGGTTACGGCGGCGTCTTCATCATGATGGTCTTGGAGAGTATGGTGTTCCCTTCCCCCTCAGAGGTCGTCATGCCGTTCGCCGGTTTCATCGCCTCCCAAGGCACCTTCAACCTGATTCTCGTCATCATCGTTAGTACACTAGGCAGTATTGTCGGTTCCTTGTTGTCGTATTATATCGGCAAACGCTGGGGGACCCATCTCGTCGAAAAATATGGTAAATACGTCCTCATCAGCGTCGACGACCTGGAGCGAACCGAACATTGGTTCGAAAGACGCGGTGAGGTCACAATCTTTTTCTCACGTCTCATCCCCGTGGTCCGGCACCTCATCAGCCTCGTCGCCGGCGTCGCGGAAATGGACGTTAAAAGGTTCATTATCTATACTATCGCGGGAGCAGCCATCTGGAATTCGATAACAGCGTATCTAGGGTACTACCTAGGGCAAAACTATGAACTCGTCACCAAATACACCGAGGAGATATCCTACGGAGTCGTCGTTGTCATCATCATCGGTATCATCTGGTACATCGCCCGCCACCTCCTCAAACGACGCACACAAAAAAACACCCACAACCAGGCCTAAAGTCCACCACGGTTTAAAAGGCAAAAGATTTTTCCTAGATGCATGATTCACATACCCATCCCGTGAGACATTCGCCATGACCGACCAGCACAACCCGCTCTTCAACTTCTTCTTCCGATGGCGTCCCCTGCACTGGCGGTCCATCTGGGTCTACGAACTCATCAGCTTTACCCTGATGTACGCCAGCATGGTCCTGCTGGCTCACTCTGGCCAACCCGTCACCTGGGGGTTCCTTAAGATCCTCGTCTTCTCTATTATCTCCCTGTTCTCCGGCTACTTCGCCGCCCTCATCTGGAACGACATCAACGACCGCGACATCGACAGCGTCGTACACCCAGACCGGCCCCTGCCGGGTAAACGGATGAGCGCTGCACGTTTTTTCGCCATCGCCTTAGTGTTCTCGGCCTCTACTTTCCTCTTCGCCTACCTTGTCGACTTCTGGTGCTTCCTCCTCGTCGGTTTCACAGCATTGTTCGTCGCCTTCCATAACCGATACTTCAAAAAAGGTATGCGCCTGCCCGCATACTCGGAGATCTTCACGCCACTGCAATGGTGCATCGTCCCCGTCTTCGGCTACCTGGCCATGCACAACTACGTCATCGTACCCGTACTCATGGTCGTCCTGTTCACGTACTTCGCGGATTCCTCTCACGATATCGCGGAAGGCATCCATGACGTCGAAGGTGACTCCCAGTTTGGAGTACGGACTTACGCCACCTCCTTTGGTGAATCCACGGCAGCCAAGGTCTCCTTTGCCTTCCTGACGCTCTCCGGCGTCTTCGGGATCGCCGTATATATTGTGACCCCGTTGTCACTGATTTATCTCATTGGCTTCCTTCTCTTCTGGGTCTATACGGTATACCGTTACTCACGGCTGTTGAAAACCGAGGGTGAGGAACGCCGAAAACTAGGGCCACAGATTGGGAAGAACGGTTTCGACTTTCTCTTGTTCGTCTATGACCTCATCTTCCTGGATCTCCTCATCCAGATCCTGGTGCCGAACCTCAGCTGGCTAAGAATCATCTAACCTTGGCAGCGAGAACCGTGATGCCCCTTGATTTTTGCATCCTTCTGGCAGAACGGGTCCTGGCAGACGATGGCATCCATAGGCTCCAGGCCGGAGCGTAATCCATAGACGTATGCGCTGCCGCGGCAGCCGATGCACTCGTCGGTCTTGAACTCGCAGGTCCCGCAGTGTCCTTGGAGGTACTGCTCGGCGAACCGTGCGCGTTTCATGAACGGATGGTCCATGGCCTGCTTCAAGGTCAAAGAGCCTTTAGTTAAAGGGCGGACGTTGACGAAGTCGATGAGGACTGCGGCGCACGGCCGGGCGTAGCCTTCGACCGTGATGCACATGCTGTACTCGAGTTGTCGACATCCTGCACCGACTAGGGGCGTGTGCACGTTCCAGTTCAACTTGTATTCTTTGCGGTCGATTTCGAGGAGCTGGGCTTTGACTTCTTCGACCTCGGGGCCGGGGAGGACCCAGTCGAGGTGTCGTTTGGCACGGCCGCTGGGCGTCATGGTCTCCATGTTGGGGAAGATGTTATTGTCGCGGCAGAACCGCCACATCGTCGGGATTTCTTCTTTTGTTAACCGATTGAGGACAAACGAAAGACCGAGGCGGACCGTGGGTCCTTTCGCGAACCCGATATCCATGAGGTTCTTTAATCCGGTCTGGATATTTTTAAATGCGCCTTTCCTGCCTGCCATGAGGTCTTGGGTTTCCTCACGTAGAGAATCATGTTTGAGGAGGATGGAGGCGTTGTGTTTGTAGAGGAATTCGGAGAGAGAACGGTCCATGTTCTGTCCGTTGGTGATGATGACAGGGATCATGCCGAGACCGTGGATGATTTCAACGAGTTCTTTGAAGCGGGGGTAGACGGTGGGTTCGCCGCCGCCGATGATGACGACGGAGCGCGCACCGAGGTCTTTGGCTTGGTGGACGATGTTGACGAGTTCCTCGTAGGTCATCTCGTTGTCTTTGGGTTCGCCGCTTTCGCGGTAGCAGTACTCGCACCGTAGGTTGCAGAGAAGGCTTGTTTCGAGGCGCAAGGCAAGCAGACGGTTGCTGTCGCGGGCCTGCCTGGCTTCTTTATTGCTGTAGAGGTACCCTTCAAGGACAGGAGGGTGGCGATACTGGACCGTGGGCATTACGAGAAAATAGGTGTCAACCTAGATATAGTTTTTCTATGACGGGTCTTTTTATTTTTTTTTATAAGTACTTAATTTACAGGGGGAAAGGTGCTGTCGGTTTCTCATTTTTTATTGTTCGCGACGGTCGTACAGGAGGTCTCGTTATTATAAATGTTCTTTATGTCTTTCCGGCTAAGTGGTTGTTCGTTTCAGTGGTCTGCCGAACCATAGTCCCTGTCCGTGGATATGGACAACGCCGTACCCCTGTTTTTTCAAAACCGTCTGAGCCGTGGTCATCCTATCTTTTATTTCTTGGGGTTCGATGGGGGGTTGGATGGTGGATGCTTTCGTCCCTGGTTTCAGGGAGATGGGGAAGATGACGCCGAGGTCAAACCCTGCCTCGTCGATATAGTTGAGGGTGTCGTGGAATTCGCTGTCGGTTTCTGTGGGGAAGCCGACGATGACGTTCGTCGCCAGGGCCATCTTCGGTTGTGCCTCTTTCAACTTTTTCAATGTCTCTTTCATTTTGGTGAGGTCGGCGTAACGGTTCATCAATTTCAGGATGCGTGGGCTGCTGGACTGGAAGGGTACGGACATGGCACGGATCCTGCTGGTGCGGCAGAGGTCTGCTAATTCAGTTTGGTATTTCACGGCCCAGGCGGGATGCACGGCCTCTAAACGGAACTGGTAGTCTCCGTTCTGTGCACAGAGCTGCTGGAGCAGCTGAGGATAGGTTAGCCCGATGTCGTGGCCGTAGCTTGCCGGGTCGACACCAATAATGTGGAACGTGTGGTAGCCGTCGCGTAGGCCGCTGGTGAAGGCCTGCACGCAGTCTTCTTGTGGTTTGCTGCGAAACGTTCCTGTGGCGTTCTTGATGGCGCAGTAGGAGCAGTTGAAGAGGCAGCCCCAGGAGATGCGCAGGCGGAAGACGTCGCTGGTGGGCAGGTCCATGGGGTTGCCGAGGATCAGGTAGTCGTCCCCCACTCGGTGACGGAGGATGTAGTCTGAAGTAGAGAACAACGCTTTGCGGGTGGAGGCGTGACGAAGCGTGAAGCCTCTCAACCTAGCTCGAAGGGTGGTCGTATCCATGGTCAGCCAGGGGGTGTGTTGATCTTCGATTTCGTCGATGGAGACCGCGTGATTGGGGTAGAAGCGGTCCAGGGTGCCGAGGTCTTTGTGGCTGAGGCTGTTGCCGGTGTAGATTTGTCGGAGGGC
>Ga0209777_10009982_pt1 | contig 10127 bp, 8 predicted proteins | sample FrelakmetHBP12HB_FD_187147 | JGI IMG/M metagenome (GOLD analysis project Ga0209777, IMG submission 187147) | Freshwater lake sediment microbial communities from the University of Notre Dame, USA, for methane emissions studies -HBP12 HB (SPAdes)... | ecosystem: Environmental > Aquatic >...
GGAGGTCAGCACCGCCGCCGACAGATCCACCGCGAGCGTCGGCACGGACGGCAGCAGCAGCATCCCCATGAACTGCGACAGCGCGTTCATGTAGGCCCCGCACAGGATGTTGCCCGCCTCCTTGAGACTCGACTGCTCGAGGGCGCCGAACTGGACGGTCTTCCCCGCGGGGCGGTTGAGGAGCAGGTCGCACAGCCGCAGGGCCGCCCGCTCGGGGAAGACGAGCAGGGTCCGGCCGGTGAGGTCGCCGAGCATGTGCAGGAGGACCGCGGCGACCACCTGCTGCGGATCGCCGAGCAGCCCCGCGACGTCCTCCAGCCGCGTCACGGTGATCTGCGGCACGGTGATCATGATGCGGCGGTTGGTCATCTGCGAAAGCGCCGTCGCCGCGTGGCCCGCGCCGATGTTCTCGATCTCCTTCAGCGCGTCGAGCTGCAGCTCCTTGAGATCCCGGATGTCGTCCATCGCGCTCCCGCTAGATCAGGCCGCTGGCGTCGAGAATCAACGCCGGGGCGCCGTCGCCAAGAATCGTCGCGCCGCTGAACACCGGCGGCGCACCGCGCGGCAGCTGGACCGGCTTCACCACGATCTCCTGGTGCCCCAGCACCGCGTCCACCACCACGCCGCTGCGCCGCTCGCCGATCTCCAGCACGATGATCGGCTGGCGCCCGCTCGGCGCCTCCCCGTCCGTCACGCCGAGCAGCTCGCGCAGGCGCACCAGCGGGATCGCCCGCCCACGGAGCACCAGCGTTTCGCGCCCGTCCACCTGCTGCACCTCGCCGTGCCGCGGGTCGACGGCCTCGGCGACGTGCGCGAGCGGCACCGCGTAGGTCTCCCGGCCCACGCGGGCCAGCAGCGCGCGCACGATCGCGAGCGTGGCCGGCAGCCGCAGGGTAAAGGTGGTGCCGCGGTCCACCTCCGAGCGCAGCTCGACCGAGCCGCCGAGCGCGCGCACCGCCGTCAGGACCGCGTCGATCCCCACGCCCCGCCCCGACACGTCCGTCACGTGCTCGGCGGTCGTGAAGCCTGCCTGGGCGATCAGGTGGAAGAGCAGCTCGTCCCCGACCTGCTCGATCCCCTCGACGCCCCCGCCCAGCCCCAGCTCCCGGCTGCGCCGCAGCACGGCGGCCCGGTCGATCCCGCGGCCGTCGTCGCGGACGCTGATCGCGACCGAGGACCGCTCCCGCACCGCCGCCAGCACCAGCTGGCCGACCGCCGGCTTGCCGCGCGTCGCGCGCTCCTCCGGCGGCTCGATGCCGTGGTCCACCGCGTTGCGCAGCAGGTGCATCAGCGGCTCGGCGATCTCGTCCAGGATCGCCCGATCCAGCTCGATCTCCTTCCCCTCCACGCGGAACGCGACCTCGCGTCCCATCTGCCGGGCCAGGTCCCGCACCATCCGCGGGAAGCGGTCGAACACCTGCCACACCGGCACCATCCGCGCCCGGATGATCTCGTGCTGCAGCGCCCCGCTCAGCCGCTCGATCGCGCGCGTCACGTCGTCGAGATCCGGCTCGGCGAACCGCCGCGACAGCACCGCCAGACGCCCGCGCGCGAGGACCAGCTCGCCGATCAGGTTCATCAGATCGTCGAGCCGCCGCAGGTCCACGCGGATGTGCCGGCCGCGCGTCTCCGCCGCCGCGGCCTCCTCCGCGACCTCGACCCGCTCGACTTCCCCCGCCGCGCGCACGGCGGCCTCGATCTGGGCGGCGGGCGCGGTCGTGTCGAGCCGGAAGCTGAAGCGGCCGTCGAACTCGTCGCCCTCGAACGCCGCCGTCGCCGGGACGACGGCCTGCACCGCGCCCAGCGCTTCGACACGGCGGAGCACCAGCAGCGCGCGCGCCCCCTTGAGCGCGGCGTCCCCGTTCAGCACGACCCGCACCAGCGGCCCCTTGCCCGGCCCGGTGCCGGGGAGCACGACCGGCATCGAGGGCCGCGAGGCGCGCCGCGGCCCTTGCGCCGCCGGTTCCATCCGCGCCACTTCGGCGTCCAGCTCCACGGTCAGCGCCGTCGCCGCCGGATCGTCCGGCTTCCCCGCGGCCGCGCCCTCCACGCCGCGCTCCAGCGCGTCCGCGGAACGGAACAGCAGCTCGAGCTGCGGCGCCGTCACCGGCGCGGCGCTGCGTCGCAGCACGTCGAGCAGGTTCTCCGCCCGGTGCGCCAGCTCGGCGACGCCTCCGTAACCCATCGTCGCGGCCATCCCCTTCAGCGAATGCACCGCCCGGAACAGCCCGTCCACCGGCTCCGCCAGGCGCGGATCACGCTCCCACGCCAGCAGCAGGTGGTTGAACGCGGTGAGCTGCTCGCGGCTCTCGCTGACGAAGAGGTCCGCGTAGCGGCCGACGTCCATCCTACCCGAGCACCCGCTGCACGGCCTCGAGCACGCGCGAGGGCTGGAACGGCTTCACGACGAAGTCCTTCGCCCCCGCCTGGATCGCCTCGACCACCAGCGCCTGCTGTCCCATGGCGCTGCACATCAGGATCTTGGCGTTCGCGTCCTCCTTGACGATCTCGCGGACGGCGTCGATCCCTCCCATATCCGGCATGACGATGTCCATCGTCACCAGGTCCGGGCGGAGACTGCGATAGCGCTCGATGGCCTGCAGCCCCGTCTCCGCTTCGCCGACCACGTCGTAGCCGGCACCGGAGAGGATGTCGCTGATCATCGTCCGCATGAAGATCGCGTCGTCGCACACGAGGACTCGCTGAGCCACACACACCTCCTACGCCAGCAAGGGCTCCAGTAGCACGTCGGTCGCCACCTGCGCGAACCGTTCCCCGCCCGCCGTGCCGGTCGCCGTCACCACGCCGGGCCGGACGCCGGGAACCGCTCCGCCGGCCGTGAGGGCGTCGTCGTCCACCGTCACGAGATCGAGCACGTCATCCACGATGAGGCCGATGGGGCGGGACGAGCGCTCCACCAGCACCAGCGTCCTGCCTGCGCTCCCGTCCTCGCCGCCGCCCGGGGCCGCCCGCACGGCAGCCTCCACGCCGAGCGCGAGCCCCAGGTCCACCACGGTGACCAGGGTCCCCCGCACGTTGACGAGGCCCCGCACCGCGTCCGGCGAACCGGGGATGCGCGTCGGCGGTGTGGCGGGCAGGATTTCGCGAACCGCACCGGCGTCGACCGCGAAGACCCGGCCCCCGGTCCGGAACAGGAGCAGTTTACGGGCGTTCATCCCACGCCCCGAATGCAAACAAGCCAAGATACTCCAAGGGTTTAGGCACGGCAAGCAAATCCGGGTCGCCGAGCGCGACGGCGAGCGCCGGCCGGAGGTCGGCGGGCCACTCCGAGCGCACCTCGAGGCGCACTCCGGTGGCGGGATGGATGAGTCCGAGGTACGCCGCGTGGAGGGCCTGGCGGGGGGTGGCCCGGGTGAGCGCCGCAGCCTCGAGCGCCGTGCGGTCGGAGCGCTGCTGCGCGAGCCCCCCATACACGGCGTCCCCCACCACCGGGTGCCCGATGGACGCGAGATGCACGCGGATCTGGTGGGTGCGTCCGGTGAGGAGCCCGGCGAGGGCGAGGTCTGCCGCCACGCCGCGCGCCACGGTCCGCACGCGCGTGACCGCGGGACGCCCGCCGGGGGAGACCGCCATCCGTCTGCGGTCGCCCGCCGCCCGGGCCAGCGGCGCCTCGATCACCCGCACGCCGGCGCCCAGGTGCCCCCACGCGAGCAGCGCGTAGCGCCGCTCGATGCGCCGCGCGGCCAGCGCGGCGCCGAGCCGCTCGTGCGCGCGCTCCGTCTTGGCGACGACCAGGAGCCCCGAGGTGTCCTTGTCGAGGCGGTGGACGATCCCGGGCCGGGGCGCGCCGCTCGCGCCGCCGAGCCGGAGCCCTCGCGCCACGAGGGCGTTGACGAGCGTGTCCTCCCAGTGACCCGGCGCCGGGTGCACGACCAGCCCGGCCGGCTTGTCCACCACGGCCAGCTCGTCGTCCTCGTACGCGATCGCGAGCGGGATGTCGGCCGGCACGAGGCGGCGCAGCTCGCGCTCCGGGAAGGTGACGGAGATCTCGGCACCGCGCTCCGGCTCGGCCGAGGACCGCGCCGGCTGGCCGTCGAGCAGGACGCCGCCGTCCGCGATCAGGCGCGCGGCGACGGTCCGGGAGAGATGGAGTTGGTCGGCGAGAAACCGGTCGAGGCGCTCGGCGCGGGGAACCGCGACGGAGAACCGCGTCGCCGGCGGCAGCGGCACGGGCGCTACGCGCTCGAAGGCGGAGCCGCGCCCGGCGACGGCGCGTGCGCCGTGTCCCCCGCCCCCTTCTTGCCCTCGCCCCAGAGCGAGAGCGCGAGCGCGACGGCGCCGCAGGTCACGGCCATGTCCGCCACGTTGAAGGTCGGCCAGCGGAGGGCGCCCACCCCGATGTCGAGGAAGTCCACCACGCCGCGGGGGGAGCGGATGCGGTCGATCAGGTTGCCGAGCGCACCGGCGCAGATCGCCGCCAGGGCGTAGAAGCGGAGCCGGTCGTCGGGCCGCGTGGAGCGCAGCATCGAGCCGAGCACGACGATCGCGGTGACGGAAAGCCCCATGAAGATCCAGCGCGAGTGCTCGCCGACGTTGAGGCCGAACGCGGCACCCTCGTTGAAGACGAGGCGGAGCTGCACGGCGTCACCGAACACCGGGACGCCCGCCGTGCGGGGCAGCACCCGCTCGGCGACGAGCTTGGTGAGGCAGTCGAGACCCACGACGACCCCGACCAGCGCGGCGAAGCGGCGGAGCTCAGGCCTGCTGCCGCTTGCCATTCTCCTCCTTCTCCTTGCAGTTGATGCAGAGGCGGGCGTGCGGCAGCGCGTCGAGCCGGTCGAACGCGATCTCCTGGCCGCAGCTCTCGCACTTGCCGTACTTGTCCGGGGTCTCGTAGAGCCGGCGCAGCGCCTGGTTCAGGTGCCAGAGGAAGCGGCCCTCCTTCGACGCCATCAGGAACGCCTTCTCCCGCTCCATCGCGTCGGTGCCCTGATCGGCCATGTGGAACGAGTACGACGAGAGGTCGCCGTCGGAGGCCTGCAAGGTCGCGTTGAAGCTCTCGTCGTAGTGCCCGATCTCCTTGATCGCGCGGGCGCGCTCCTCGAGCAGCCGTTTCTCGAAGTGCCCAAGCTGTTTCTTGTTCATGCACCCTCTCCAGAAGTCGCCTGCGGCTTCACTCCGCGCGCCGCACCGCCAGGTGCGCCCGCATCCCGTCCAGGTCCACGTCCTGGCCCAGGTCTGCCACCGGCGCCCCGCTGCCCACGTTCACCTCGCGCGCCAGCACCTCTCCCGCAATGTAGCCGGCGTGGCAACGGGTCGCCTCTTCCACGGCCCCATCCCCGCTCACCCACACCACGATCCGGTCGGTCACCTGGAAGCCGGCCTCGCGCCGCAGCCGCTGCACGCGGCTGACCACTTCGCGGGCCAGCCCCTCCTGCCGCAGCGCGTCGGTGAGCGCCGGATCGATCGCGGCCACCACCGCGCCGTCGCTCCGGACCACCACGTCGCCGCGCGCGTGCCGCTGCACTTCCAGGTCGTCCGCCTGCAGCGCGTGCGCCGCGCCCCCGACGTCGATCGTCACCCGCTCCCCGGCCTCGAACCGGGACACCGCTTCCGCCGGGAGCTTGCGTATCGCCTCCGCCGCTTCGGGCGTGGCCTTCCCGAACCGCTTTCCGAGGGCACGAAAGCTAGGTCGAGCCTCCAGCGAAACAAGGTCCGTGCCGCGGGTCACCACTTCGACCCGCTTGACATTGACTTCGGCCGCGAGTAGGGGCAACAGCGCCTCGAACGTCGAGCGGTCCACGTCGCCGGGGACGGCGGCCAGCATCCGCGCCAGCGGCTGCCGCACCCGGATCCCCACGTCCTCGCGCGCGCTGCGCGCCAGCGACGCCAGCCGCCGCACCACGTCCATCGCCCGCTCGAGCTTCGGGTCCTCCAGCTCCGCCACCGCCGGGCCCACGACCGGGAACGGCGCCAGGTGCACCGACGTGCCCGCAAGACACCGGTGCAGCGCGTCGGACAGGAACGGTGCGGCGGGGGCCAGCAGCCGCGCGGTGACGGTGAGCACTTCGCTCAAGGTCGCCAGCGCGGCGGCATCGGCCGCGCCGCCCGGGACCCAGAAGCGCGCCCGGCTGAGCCGCACCCACCAGTTGGACAGGTCGTCCACGATGAACGCGAGGATCGCGCGCGTGCCCGCCGTGACGTCGTAGCCCGACCACGCCTCCGTGACGGCGCGGACCGTCGACGCGAGACGCCCCAGCAGCCACCGGTCGGCGAGCGGCCGCGCCCGCCGCGGCGGGTCGCCCCCAGACGGCCGCCACCCCTCGGCGTACAGGGGGAAGAGGCTGTACGTATGCCGCAGCTTCTCGAGCGCCGTGCCGGCCACGTCCCGGATCGCGCTCTCGTCGAACCGCTTGGGGAGCCAGACCTGGCTGGCCGCGAGGAGGTAGAGGCGGACCGCGTCCGCGCCGTGCCGCGCGATGACCGCGGACGGCTCCACGACGTTGCCCCGGCTCTTCGACATCTTCTGGCCGCTCGCGTCGAGCACCAGCTCGTTCACGATCACGTTCCGGTAGGCGGCCTGGTCGAACACGCCCGCCGCGATCGCGAGCAGCGAATAGAACCAGCCCCGCGTCTGGTCCACGCCTTCCGCGATCAGGTCCGCCGGGAACTGCCCGCGGAATTCCGCCTCGTGCTCGAACGGGTAATGCCACTGCGCCACGGGCATCGCGCCCGAATCGAACCAGGCGTCGATCACCTCGCTCACCCGCCGCATCGTCCCGCCGCACGAGGCGCACGCCCAGGTGAACGTGTCGATGCCCGGCTTGTGCGGGTCGAAGTCGGCCGGCAGCGCCCTGCCCCACCGCCGCGCCAGCTCGGCGAACGAGCCGATCACCTCGCGGTGCGCGCCGTCGCGGTCGCACACCCACACCGGGAGCGGTGTCCCCCAGAACCGGTCGCGCGACAGCGCCCAGTCCACGTTGTTCTCGAGCCACTCGCCGAACCGCCCGGTGCCGATCTCCGGCGGGTGCCACGCGATGCCGCGGTTCAGCTCGAGCAGCCGGTCCTTGATCCGGCTGGTCCGCACGAACCACGACTCGCGCGGGTAGTAGAGCAGCGGCGTGTCGCAGCGCCAGCAGAACGGATACGTGTGCTCGATCGTCTCGCGGTGGAGGAGGTGCCCCTCCTCCTTCAGCCGCTGGATGATCGCCGCGTCGGCGTCCTTGACGAACACCCCTTCGATCGCGGGCCAGGTCGTGCCCTTGAACTTCCCCGCCGTGTCCACCGGCACGGTGTAGGCGAAGCCGTGCGTCTGTGCGACGGTGAAGTCGTCGGCGCCGAACGCCGCCATGTGCACCAGCCCCGTCCCGTCCTCCGCCGTGACGAACGGGCCGGCCACCACTTCCCGCTGCCTCCCGGGCACGGGCGGCACGACCTCGATCGGGCGCCGGTACTTGAGCCCCACCAGGTCGCGCCCCTTGAACCGCCGCAGCACCGGCTTGGCACCGAGCGGCTCCGCCTCGCCCCCGGGCGCCACGTGCGGCGCGCGCGCTTCGGCCAGGAGGAGCCTGCGCCCGCGGTGCTCGACCTCGACGTAGTCCAGGTCGGGATGCACGGCGATCGCGAAGTTCGCGATCAGCGTCCACGGCGTCGTGGTCCAGACGAGCAGGTAGCGGTCCGGCTCGCCCTCCACCGGGAAGAGCACGGTGACCGCAGGGTCCTTCGCGGTGTCGTAGCCGAGCGCGAGCTCGTGGCTCGATAGCGTGGTGCCGCAGCGCGGGCAGTACGGCAGCACCTTGTGGCCCTTGACCAGCAGTCCCTTCTCGTGCAGCCGGCTCAGCAGCCACCAGACCGACTCGATGTACTCCTTCGTGTACGTGACGTACGGGCGGTCGTAGTCCAGCCAGTAGCCGATGCGCGCGGACAGCGACTCCCACTCCGCCTTGTACTTCCAGACGCTCTCGCGGCACAGCCGGTTGAACTCGGCGACCGACACCTTGGCGCCGGGGCCGTCGCCGATGTCCATCTTCCCGGAGAGCCCGAGCTGGCGCTCCACCTCGATCTCGACCGGCAGTCCGTGCGTGTCCCACCCCGCGATGCGGCCGACCCGGTGGCCGCGCATCGTCTGGAAGCGGCAGGCCAGGTCCTTGATCGTCCGCGCGACGACGTGGTGAATGCCGGGCCGCCCGTTCGCGGTGGGCGGCCCCTCGTAGAAGACGAACGGCGTGCCGGCGGCCGTGCGGCGCTGGGTCGCGTGGAACAGGTCCTCCGCCTTCCAGCGCTGGAGCAGCTCGCGCTCCAGGGCATCGGGCGCGGCGGAGGACGAGAGCGGCGGGTAGCGCCCGGCGGCACTCATGCCAGGACCGGATCGAGCGGGCGGCGCGACAGACGCCACCGCTGGCGGTCGGTGCCCGTCCGGCGCGTTCATGCGGCGAGGCGCTCCACGACATCCCGGATCACGGCGGTGAGCCGCGGCTCCGCGTCGGTCGCGACGCGGATGATGCGCTGCACGTCGGCGGGCCCCAGCGCATCGGGGAGGCACTGGTCGGTGATGATGGAGATGCCGAGCACCCGCATGCCGCAGTGTACGGCGGCGATGACCTCGGGCACCGTGCTCATGCCGACCACGTCGGCGCCGACGAACCGCAGCATCCGGTATTCGGCCCTCGTCTCGAGGTTGGGGCCGATGACCGCCGCGTACACGCCTTCGCGCAGCGTGATGTGGCGCTCCAGCGCCGCCTCACGCGCCAGGCGCCGCAGCTCCGGATCGTACGGCTCGGACATGTCGGGGAAGCGCGGAAGCGCCTGGTCGTCGTTCGGTCCCACCAGCGGGTTGTCACCCTGGAGATTGATGTGGTCGGCAAGCAGGACCAGGTCGCCGGGGGCCCACAGCGGATGCATGCCGCCGCAGGCGTTGGAGACGATCAGGAGCCGGGCGCCGAGCTCGCGCAGCACCCGGACCGGAAAGGCGATCTGCCGGGCGTCGTACCCCTCGTAGCGGTGAAACCGGCCGGCCATCGCGGCCACCGGCCGCCCGCTCAGCGTACCGCAGATCAGCTTCCCTGCGTGCGACTCCACCGTCGAGAGCGGGAAGCCGGGAATCTCGCGATACGGGATCTCGACGCGTTCCGCGATGTCACGCGCGAGCCCCCCGAGCCCCGTCCCGAGGATGATCGCGATAGCGGGCGCGCGCGCGTGCCGCGCCCGGATCGCGTCGGCGGCGCGGCGGACAGCCTCGCCGCTCACTCTTCGACGATCGACTTGATCCACTTCGGCGACGACTTGCGGGCCTCGCGCTGGGGATCGGGCGCGGCCGCGGGGGCGATCGTCCCGGCGACCTTGCCGAACGGCGAGGGCAGGGCGTCGGCCAGCGCGTCCAGCTCCGCCTTCTGCCGCTCCACCAGGCTGCGCAGCGCCGCGAGGTAGGCGTGGTGCTGGCGCGCGAGGTTCTCGGCCGAGGCTTCGAGCCGCTCGATCTCCCGGCGCGCCCGGTCCACCAGCCGCTCCGCCTCCGCCGCCGCCTCGCGCACGATCATCTGGGCCTCGCGCTCGGCCTGCTCGCGGGTCTCGGCGCGGAGCTGCTGCGCCGCCACCAGCGCGTCGTTCATCGCCCGCTCGCGCTCCCGGAACATCGCGAGCTGGCCCTCCTGCGTCTTCAACTTCTCCTCGAGCGCGATGCGCTCGCGCAGCACGCGCTCCAGCTCGTCGCCCACGCGCGTGCGGAAGTCCTCGACCTCCACGCGGTCGAACCCGCGCATCGTCGCCCGGAACTCCTGCTTCCGGACGTCCAACGGCGTGAGGCGAAACAGGTCGTCGGTCATGAGGCACGCTCCCCGAACAGAATCGTTCCCAGCCGCACCATCGTCGCTCCCTCTTCCACGGCGGCCTCGAAGTCGCCGGACATGCCCATGCTCAAGACGGCAAGAGGCAAGGCGGAAGTTGCCAGACCGTCCCGCAACTCGCGCAGCTCCCCGAACACCCGGTGTTGCACGTCCACGGCCGCGTCGAACGGCGCCAGCGTCATCAGCCCCCGCACCCGCAGATGCGGGAGCCGGGTCGCGTGCGCGACGAGGTCGGGCGTCTCCTCCGGCGTCGCGCCGCTCTTCTGCGGCTCGCGCGCCGCGTTGACCTCGACCAGCACGTCCTGCACCACCCCCGCGCCCTCC
>Ga0209777_10009983_pt1 | contig 10126 bp, 12 predicted proteins | sample FrelakmetHBP12HB_FD_187147 | JGI IMG/M metagenome (GOLD analysis project Ga0209777, IMG submission 187147) | Freshwater lake sediment microbial communities from the University of Notre Dame, USA, for methane emissions studies -HBP12 HB (SPAdes)... | ecosystem: Environmental > Aquatic >...
TAAACAAGAGCACGTACTGGAACGGCTGGGAAAGGCTGAAGATGACCCTTGGGATTATCAACAAACTGAAGTGCAGGACAGTCATACGTTTTACGCTCATAAAGGGAATCAACGACGCTGATGCATACCTGCCGCTTTATGCGGGGCTTTTCGGCAGAAGCAGGGCCGACTACATAGAGATAAAGGCGTTCATGTTCCTTGGCCAAAGCAGAAAGAGGCTGAAACAGGAGAACATGCCCTCGCATGAGGACGTTAAATTATTTGCAAGAAAGCTGGCTAAACTGCTCAAAACATACAAGATGCAGAACGAGCACGTGCTGTCCCGCATAGTCCTGCTGAAAAGGAAGGACTCAAAAGTTAACGACAAAATAACCAAAGTAAATTAAGGCAATGAAATGAGGAAAATGCCAAGCAAGGCAAGAGCAATGCCAACATATTGGTTGATTTCAAGCCTTTCCTTCAGGAAAATCCATGCAAGCACAAGCGCAAAAACCGGATAAAGGGAGCTTATCGTGACAACGATTGTCGTATATGATAACGTGAGGGCAATGTTGTATGCCAGATACCCCAATGCCTCAAGGATGCCCAGCCCGATTATGCTGTAATCTGCCTTTACCCCAAGAATGCCTGGCTTTGAGCGGATGAGATAAACCAATGCAGGGAACATTGAAAACAGCATCATGAACATTATCGGGACAAGGAACCCCAGCCTTGACACAAGCACCGAAAGGATGGAGAAGGAAACTGCCCAGCCGGTTATGGATATGGCGGCAAAGCCAGCCCCTGCATATGCATTGCTTAAATTAACTGATAAAATGTCCTTCAGCCTGAATGACGCAAGAATAGCCCCAATTATGGCAGTTGCGATTCCAAGCGCAGCAAAAGCGGAAATGCTGTCCTTGAAGACAAATACGCCAACTATAGCGACAGGTATCACCCAGCATGCTGATATCGGGGCGATTATGGAAAGCTTCCCAGACCTAAGGCCCATGAAATAGGCAAGATATGCCACTGCGTTGCCTATTCCGCAGACTGCCATCAGCACCATATCCTCAAGGGACATTTGGGGAATGCCGTAACAAAAAAGCGTGATTGCGCTGAATATCAAGAATCCGACCAGATGCATCAGGAAAAAGATGACTGGGACGCTGTATTTTCGCACTGTTGACATGGAAAAATAATCGCACAAAGCCCACGAAACTGCGGAAAGGACCGCGAAGATTATCCCGAGCTGGATGTCCATAATATAACCTCAAATGTCGAAAAGCGCCTCAATTATCCATCCTGACTTGTCCTTTTCAGCCTTCAGCTCATGGTATGTCACGGCCTTTACAGGCGATGAAAACTTTGTCCTCTTTCCAAGAAAGGACAAGACAAAGCCTGTCTTGGATTTTGTCAAAGAAACGGACTTGCAAGGCATTATGCCCTCAGAGTCTATGAATGCATTGAATGCGTCCAGGATTGAAAATGCGGTGTTTGCGTCCTCCCTGCCTTTTGCCTTTATTGAATGCTTTTTTGCGCCCTTGCAGTCCTTTCCCTTTGATATGGCTTCTGTCAGGCCGTCAACTACTGAAAGGAGGGCGCCCTCAAATGTGTTTCCAATGCCGCGTATGAAAAGGTCTGACTCGTGCGGAATGAATTCGTGCATGGAACCATCTGCGCTGATGTGTTTTAATAGTTTGAGATTAGGTGTAGCAGCAGTGGCTTTTCCCGCTTAAGAGCAGTACTCAGGCCACCGTGAAGATGCTTGGCTTCCGTGTTCGGTATGGGAACGGGCATAACCATCTTCCTATGGCCGCTACAGGCTAATACGGGCAACAAAGGGTTTTTAAAGCTTATACGCAACCCTATACACCCGTTTCCTGCCCCCTCCGCTTACGTGGATGTCCTCCGATAATAAGTACTCTCTGTCAAGCAGGCCCTTGAGGTATAGGCGGGCCGTCCTGGGCGACATGCCCGGAGCCAGCCTTTCCTCAACCTCCGCAGACGTTGGGAAAGAGAGGGACTCGACAGCCTCCAGGACCTTTTTTTCCGCCTCGTTGAGCTTTGCAGACGCCTTTTCCAGCAGGCCGGCCATAAGCCCGTCCTTGGCCTTTTCCACGTCTTCCAGGGTTATTTTGGGGCGGTCAGCGCTGTCGGCATGCTTCGCCGAGAGCATCAGGAGGTATATGGCAAGCCTCACGTTGCCCATGTGCCTTGAGGCGAAGCCTGCTATCTTGCCTATGGTATTTTCGTCAAAGGCGCCTGGAACAAGGCCCAGCCTGGCCCTTTCAAACAGTATGTCCCTGACCTGTGCTGGGGAGTAGGGCTTGAACTCCATCCTCTTGGTTATCAGGGCAGGGAGCCTTGCGTCGGCCATTGCCAAAAACGAGGGAACGTTGGTTATAGCGATGAAGCCGATTTCAATGCCCATCGTCTCCTTTGACTTGGCAAGCGCATACAGGAGGTCCTTCTCCTTCAGGCTGTCAGCCTCGTCTATGATGACAAGGATCCTTTTTGCGCTTTCCCTGAGCCTTGATATCAGCTCGTCGGAGCTTATGCCGCGCCTTGGCATCATGATGCCCAGCTGGTCGCATATGAGCGAAAACAGGCCTAACCTAGTGTTTGTCAAAAGCGAATTGGAATAGACAAGCTTCGTTGAGTATGACTGGAACGATGAAGCGACGTGCTTCATTACGGTTGTTTTTCCTGTTCCAGGCGGCCCGTAAATGATAACGCGGGCAGGGTATCCTTTGGCAAACATCTTCATCTCATGGGCAATGTCCGTTGCCTCAGCTTCCCTATGCGGTATGTCGGTAGGCAAGTAAGAATCGTCGAAAACCGAGGCGTTGCGTAGGACTGCGCTCTCCATGAATAGTAGATTAAAAAGCAAAGCTTAAATTTGCGTCACTTTTTGCCTTTAAGCTCCTTTGATTTCGGCCTCATGTACTTGTAGTTGCACTTCCTGCACTTCTTCGCCCCTCTCGGGTTGCGGGCCTTGCACTTGAGGCATATTGAAACGTCTAATTCTTTGTCTCCTTCTGCAAACTTTCCCATTTAGATTCACCATTTGGCTGAAAACGTGTCCCTATATATTCTCAAAACATTTAAAAGGGTATGTTCCGACTATAATCAACAACACGGGCCTGTAGCTCAGCCTGGCTAGAGCGGCGGACTTTTAATCCGTAGGTCAGGGGTTCAAATCCCCTCAGGCCCGATATCTCTTTCTGTAAGCCATGGCATGAGACAAATGGACGCGCACGGCCATCGCTGCCTCAGGCCCGATCCCTTTCTTTTAGAAAAAGAAAGCTCTCGCGGAAAGAAAACTACTTTTGGCGCCTGCCGGCGCTATTCCTGCCTCATGGCTGCCTCAGGCCCGTTTATCTGTATATTATAAATGCCACGATGCCGGCCAGCACATACTGGGCCATGTAGTAAAACAGGGGCCTCTTTCCTATCTGCGATGCAAGCGGTATCTTTATGTCCTTGAATCTCTGTGCAAGCAGCACCAAAAATCCCGCAACGGCAGTGAAGAGCGCTGCATAGGAATACGGCGCAGGCACGAACAGCGGCGCAAGCAGGAACGCAAGCAGCAAAAGCGGGCTGAGGCCCTTCCTTATCGCGGCGCCGAGCGCAACCTGGGAAAGCACAAGGGACAGCGGATAGTCCAGCAACTGCGTTGTTGGGTCAAAGCTGAACAGCACGAATGCAGGAATCAGCAAAACAATTTTGTCCTTCAATGCGAAATACGCCAAATATGAAAGCGCAAGGCTTATGAGTATGTCAAACTTGCCGAGCAGCGCATAGAAAAACACGTTTACGAAAAAGGCGACTGCCAATATTTCCAGAAGGCGGAAGAGCATCTTCTTGTCTTCCCTGCCAATAAGGAAATAGCCGACCAAGACTGCGAATATGGGCTCGGCTATCCTTGTGAAGAACCTTGGGCTGAACGGGTCAAAGGAGGAAGTGGGGCTGAAGAACAGCACGTGGTCAAAAAACATTATTATTATGGCAAGGCCGCGCAGGGCGTCCATGCTCTCCATCCTTTCCATGGGCGGATTGTTGCTGCTGCTGGTATAAATAAGTTGCCCTGGAAAGCTATTTAAACTCCTTGACCGATAACAAGGCGTGGCTGAGGAACTGCTTAAGGGGCCCAAGGAAGAAGCGAAGCAGCCAGCACAGAAGCAGGAACCGGCGGCGCCAAAAACGGCAGGCGTTCCAAGCCCGGTCCCGAAGCAGCAGGAGGAAGCCCGCCTGGCTGCCATGAGAAGCGAATTCTACTACCGCGGGCTTGCGCTGGCGACCGAGGGGGGCCATGACGGCGCAGTAGGGTTCTTCACAAAGGCGATAGAAATAGGCAAGAAGGACGCCGACACGTATTACAACAGGGGTTTTTCAAGGCAGAAAACCGGGGATTATGACGGCGCGGCAAGCGACTACGGCGAGTGCATAAGGCTCGGCGACAGCAATGGCATGGCGCACAACGGCATTGGCACGATATACGCGGAAAAGGGCGATTTCAAAAAGGCCTTGGACAGCTTCAATGCCGCCATAGCCGCCGACACTGAAAACCCCGCGTTCAGGATGAACAAGGCCAATGCGTGCATCAGCCTGGGCATGATGGGCGAGGCCATGAAGGAGTATAGCGCTGCCGAGAAATTGGACCCCGAGAACATGGAGGTTTATTACAACAGGGCAGTCGCCAAGCAGAGGATTGGGGACATCAGGGGCGCAGTAGCCGACCTTGAGAAATACATGGAGCTCAACCCCTTTGACAACGAAACCGGGGAGAACCTCAAAATTATGCGGAGGCAGGCGTAAATGGAGACTATCAATACCATCATGACGCGCAGGAGCATAAGGAAGTACACGCCTGAGAAGATAAAGGAAAGCGACATTGAAATCATACTGAGGGCAGGCATGCAGGCCCCTTCTGCAGGCAACGAGAGGCCTTGGCATTTCATGGTCATTACAGAAAGGAAGACGCTTGACTCAATCCATAAAGCCCATCCGTACGCGGGAATGATGCTGGAGGCGCAGGCCGCCATACTTGTTTGCTGCGACACCAATTTGCAGACTCACAAGGGCTTTTGGCCCGAAGAGTGCGGGGCCTGCATGCAGAACATGCTTCTCGCATCCCATTCGCTTGGCCTTGGCTCTGTCTGGGTTGGCGTTTATCCGAACGAAGACAGGGTGGACGCCCTTCGCCACATATTTGACATGCCGAAAAACGTAGTCCCGTTTGCCTTGATGCCCATCGGCCATCCTGCGGAAAGGAAGCCGAGGGAAGACAGGTTTGATTCTTCGAGAATACACACGAACAAGTGGTAAGATTATTGGATGCATTCCTCGAAGCTTGAATAAAACGAGCTTGCCGCTTTCCAATCTGCAAAAATATTCGGCACTGCAACCGCAAGCTTGAGGAATGCAACCGTGTCTTTGTTTCCGGATTGTTCGGCATACGAGAGCGCAGTCCTGCCGTACTGGTCTATTGCATTTATATCCGCACCCTTTTCAATCAGCAGGGCGCAGGTTTCTGTTTGCCCATATTCTGCGGCATACTGCAGCGGTGTCGAGGCATAAAAGTCATGTGTTGCAACGATATCTTTCACGTCTCCGCCGGCCTTTGCGTATTCTTCCATAATTATGGCGCAGGCCTGGGTGCGCCCATGCTGCGCTGCCCGGTGCAGGAGCGTCTCGCCACTACTGAAATGTGCGGTGATGTCGGCGCCTGCCCAAATGGCCTGCCTTATCTCTGTTTTGCTGCCATGCTCTATATCCCTAAAAAGAGTACGATCGAGCTGCTTCTGCTCATTTTCAGGCAACACCAGCTCATTAGGCACCATTTTGCCGTATCCGCCGAATGTGAATTTGGACAATGCCGTTTCCTCGCTCGGCAGGATATCTGCCCTTGATATGGGCTTTCTTGCAACCGCATTGTCCTTGAGCCGCTGCTTTTCCTGCATGGCTTTATTGTGCGGCAAAGGGATTAAAAGGTCATCCAAGAGGGAGTTGAGCGTAAAGGGGGATTCTTCCCCCTTACGAAGGGGCTAAAACGCTATTGGATGCATTCCTTGAGGCCTGAATAAAACGAGTCGGATGCTTCCTTGTCCGCGAAAATCTTTGGCGCAAATGCAAAGAACGCGAGGAATCCGGCTGTCTCCTTTTTGCCGTGTATCCTAGCAAGCATGAGCGCAGTATGATCTTCTCTGTTCCCCGCCTCAATGTCCGCGCCCTTTTCTAACAGGAAGGCGCAGGTCTCGGTATGTCCCTGGTATGCGGCAAGCATGAGCGCAGTCCAGTGCCTTTCGTTTTCCTTTGCCTCGATGTCTGCGCCTTTCTCAAGCAAGAGCGCGCAGGTTTTGGTATGGCCGTTCCTTGCGGCGCACATGAGCGGATTGGCGCCGTCCTCATCCCCTGCTTTGACATTTGCGCCTTTTTCAATCAGCAGTGCACAGATGTCAGCAAATCCCACCTCTGCGGCAAGCATGAGCACGGTCTCATCGCTGTAATTGTCCCTTGCATTCGCGTCCGCTCCCATGTCCAGCAGTATTTCCGTCTTCCTTGCATTGCCTTCTGTGGCAGCAGCTATGAGGTTGTCTTTGAGTTGATTCCGCGCCCCTGCCGGCAACGCCAGCTTTTCGCTTGGCATAATGTCGTACTTGGGCTTTTTTGGCCGCATCCTTTCAATTATCCGCCTCAGGAGAGGCTCCTTTTCCTGCATGACTTTATTGTGTGCAAAAGGAGTTAAAAATGCCATTGCCCCTTTTAAACCGTTCAGCCCATAATCCATATGATAAAAATGACAATAGAACTGCTGGCACCTGCCGGAAGCCCCTCGTCGCTCAAGGCGGCGGTGGAGGCAGGCGCGGACGCCATATACATGGGCTCGGCCTGGAACGCCAGGATGAGGGCGCGAAACTTCACGCGCGAGGAGATGGCAAAGGCCATCAGGTACTGCCACGACAGCAACGTGAAGGCGTACATAACCCTCAACACGCTCATCTTCCAAAGCGAATTGAGGAACATTGAAGAATACCTGAAGTTCATTTATGAGTACGGGGCTGACGCAGTAATCATCCATGACCTTGGCGTTGCTGCAATCGCAAGGGAAATCGGAACTGACATGGAGCTGCACGCAAGCACCCAGATGTCAACGCACAACTCAAAAACAGCTTCAATGCTCAAGAGCATGGGCTTTTCAAGGGCGATACTGGCAAGGGAGCTTTCGCTGGAGCAGGCAGCGGCAATAGGCAAAAACTCCGGCATAGAGACAGAGGTTTTCTGCCATGGCGCGCTTTGCTACTCATATTCCGGAAAATGCTATTTCAGCATGGTCCAGACAGGGAGGAGCGGAAACAGGGGCGCATGCGCGCAATTGTGCAGGATTCCGTGGAAGATGAGGTGCGGAGGCAAATGCGTTGCGAGGGGATATTTGACAAGCGCAAGGGACCTTTGCACAAACGGAAAAGTTTCCGAAATTGAAAAGGCAGGAATAAAATGCATAAAGATAGAGGGCAGGCTCAAGGGCCCGTCATACGTAAGCGCGGCAGTCTCGGCATACAGGAAGGCCATTGACATCGGCGAAACGGCCGACCTTTCAAAGCTCACGCAGCGCGGATACACCACAGGATACCTTTTCGGAGAAGCAAAGACAAGCAGGCTCACAAACCCGGACGCAAGCTCGTTCTCAGGAACGCTGATAGGCAATGTAACAGCCGTATCAAAGGAAGGCGCGGACATAAGGTTGATTGGAAGGGTATCAAAGGGAGACCTGATAAGGAGCACAAGCTCTAAGAAAGTGACTGAGATATACAGGCTTTACAAGGAAGGGAAGGAAGTCGATTCCGCAACCGAAAACTGCACCATCATGCTGAAGACGCTGAAAAAAGGGGACAAGGTATTCAGGGTGGAAAGGGAGGTTGTTGACGAGGAATTCCTGGCACGCATAAGGGTTGAGGCAGTCCGCGAAACAAGCAAAAAGCCGATGAGGATGCCTTCAAAGTTCAACGGAACGGAATACCCGGCTATAATTTACATACAGGATGAAAAGGAGCTTGACAAGAAAGCCAACGGCATGGCAATCATACCATTTGAGATGGCGAGCCGCGAGGCAATGAAAAAGGCACGCGTCAATTTCAACGGCTTCGCAATTGACACGCCAAGGGTCATATTTGACGATGAGATGCCGGCTGTTGAGGCAAGGATAAAGGAGATGACAGAAGGCGGGCCTGCGGCGTTTTTGGCGTCAGAATTGTCCATGCTCTCAGACCATCCGACGATTGTTGATGGATACGCTAATGTAACGAACGCGATGGCGGCGCAGCAATGGGGTATGGCAGGGAACGTGACTGCCATAGTCGGCTCCCCGGAGCTTCAGAAGGACGTGGCGCAGAGGATGGGGCTCATCCCTTTCGGAAGGAAGAACATAGAGCTGATGATATCTGAGAACGACATCGTCAAGGAGAACGGGGCAGACATAAAGGAAGGCTGCGAACTGGTTGACCCAAGGGGAGAGAGGTTCAGCATACTGCGCAGGGGCGGGCGCACTGTCATTGTTTCAAGGCGGGATTTGAAGTAAGAAGAAGTAACCAACTAAGAGGAAAGGCACTCGCCGAAGGATGCCATGAAAGAGATTGCCGTATCCACACTAAGAAGCTCTATCAAGGAGATGGCTGGTTTTCCTCTAAGCATAGGTTCAAGCAATTCAATTGATTTGAGGAATTTTGCTGTTTGGGTGTGTCCGTTCCTTTCGGCACGCATAAACGCGGTCCTATCAAGCTTGTCCTGTTCCATAATGTTTGCGCCCATGCCAATCAGGAAAGCGCAGGTTTGGGTGTGTCCGCCTTCTGCGGCATAATGGAGCGCATTGCGCATGCTTCCATATGGACGGAGAATTGCGCCTTTTTCCAGCAATAAGGCGCAGATTTCGGTGTTCCCATTCCATGCGGCAAGCATAAGCGCAGTTTTCCCGTTTTTGTTTAATGCTAGCACGCTTGCGCCAAGCTTCAGCAGCCTTTCCACTCTTTTTGTTTTGCCGTTTTGAGCGGCATCCAACAGCATATTGTTGAGCTGTTTCTGCTTTTCTTGTGATAATGTCTTTTTCCCGCTGTCAATTATGCCGGCTTTTGGTTTTGACGGCTTCTGTACCGGCACTTTTTGGAGCTGCTTCCTTTCATGCATGGCTCTATTATGCGGTAAAGGGATTAAAAATAGCGCCGCAGCGCCCTAACGAAGAAAAGCGGGACTTCGGGGGATTCTTCCCTCAGGCTTTAAAACGTTTATGGCTGAAACCCCATCAGGTGTCTTCATATGGACAAATTAAAGACAGGAATAAGCGGACTTGACGAGATGCTGAACGGCGGAATACCGAAGAAGAGGCACATAGCGGTGTTCGGAGGCCCCGGCACCGGAAAGACATCGCTCGCATTTGAGTACCTTTACCACGGGGCAAAGGAGGAGGGCCAGAACGGCCTTTATTTGACGCTTGAGGAAAGCCCGGAAGACATCATTGAGAACATGAAAAACCAGTTTGGCCAGTTCACCGACGTTGACGACATGATAAAGAAGAAGAAGCTGTTCTTCGAGACGCCGGAGAATTTCACGGTTGAGTCCATACTTGAGGCGCTTGAGGAGAAGATAGTGCAGAACGACGTGGAAAGGGCGGTCATAGACTCCTCGACGATGCTTAAGGCCATGTTTGAGAAGGAAAGCGACTACAGGAGGACGATGGTCGAGATGTTCAACCTGCTGAAGAAGCTGGAATGCACGGTCCTGGTACTGGTGGAAGCTGACACCTCGGAAAAGGAGAAAATAACGTTCAGCATAGAGCATTACATCCTGGACGGCATTTTCAACATTTATAACCTTGACAAGGGGGACAGGAGAATAAGGGCCCTGGAAATATTCAAGATGAGGGGCACGGACCACTCAAGGGAACTGGTGCCGTTCAAGGTCACGCCCAACGGCATAAAGGTCTACACAGGGGAGAAAGTGTTCTAGGTGCAGGGGCATGTATGACTTCAAGGGCGTAGAGCACGACATAGCGTCATTTTGGGAAAAGGAAGGCATATACCGCAAGGTAAGGAAGATGAGGAAGGAGGGCCCGAAATTCTACCTTGTTGACGGCCCGCCTTACGCGACCGGC
>Ga0209777_10009984_pt1 | contig 10125 bp, 8 predicted proteins | sample FrelakmetHBP12HB_FD_187147 | JGI IMG/M metagenome (GOLD analysis project Ga0209777, IMG submission 187147) | Freshwater lake sediment microbial communities from the University of Notre Dame, USA, for methane emissions studies -HBP12 HB (SPAdes)... | ecosystem: Environmental > Aquatic >...
GGCCTACAGTCACCGTCCGGGGGAGACGGGCATCAAGCTTTTCAAAGCCATAGGCCTTGGCCGCGTCCTCGAAGATGTCCCAGGAGTGCATTATGTCCGCCCGGTAGGCAGGAACCAATACTTGCACCTCGCTGCCATTCGCGATGGCCCCCAAGCGCATCCGCTGCAGGCATTCGGCCAGTTCCTCTCCCGTCAGATCAAAGCCGATCAGCTTGTTGGCCTGTGCCGCCTTCACCGTCCAGGCAGAAGGCTGCAGATTAGGAGAGACGAAATCGCCCTCGCTCCTCATAACCCGGACGCTCTCTATACTGCCCCCCCTCTCCGCCAGTGAGGTTACTACTATGTTCAGGGCTTTGTGCACCATGCCGTCTGTTCCCGTAACGTCAATGAACAGATCCTCGGTCTCCTCGGTGACAGAGGTCAGCTGGCCATTGATGATAGGCGGGAAGGAAAGCACCTGATCTTTAGAGTCCACAATGAGCGGATAACGCTTGCAGCCTAACAGGATGTGGCCGTAACCCTGCCCCTTGGGATGCCTTATTATGATATCCTTCATGCTCATCTCTTCAGAGAAGTCTAGTGGCACGAACCTTCTATCCGGATCCTCCCCAAAGTAGCGGAAGGGCGGCGTGACGCGGGATAAGTCATGCACGCCGATGGCCACCTTGCGTCGATTTCTGCCCAGGCCCCAGTGCAGATCCTCTTGCAGGCCCATGAGCGACTCAATGGCCTCGCTGGTGAAGGAAAGGCCGCGCACCACAGCGCAGCCGATGATGGGGCGCACTGATTTTACCGATTCCTCTACCTGCAGGACGATCGGTCCTTCCTTTATGGGATACTCCACCAGCCCCGTCTTTAGCCCCAGAAAGCCCTGCATGGCCCTGGCCACGCCCTCGGCGCTATAGAGATCGGGCCGATCCGGGAAGAACTCCACATCCACGTGCTCCTCTTCCGCCCTCTTTCCAATGTCTGCACCCATCATGGCCAGTCGGCTCATGATAGTATCGCGAGAGGCTCCAATCAGCCTCTCCATGTCCTCATAATAAAGTCTGACAACCGGCATGATTAATCCCCCTTCAAAGCTTGATGGAAACGGGCGTACTGCGTAGCCACTCTATATCTGATTGATAGAGGAGGCGCAGGTCCTTGAGCCCTAATTTGAGCATGGCCACTCGCGAGACACCCAGGCCCCAGGCCAGCACGGGATGCTCGATGCCGAAAGGCGCCGTGACCTCTTTTCGGAAGACTCCCGCACCACCCAGCTCCACCCATCCCAAACCGTCTATGAAAACCTCCGGCTCGACAGAGGGCTCCGTGTAGGGGAAGTAACCTGGCCGGAAGCGAACCTCATGAAAGCCCATCTTGGCATAAAACTCCTTTAATATGCCCAGAAGATGAGAGAATGTCACATCCCTGTCCATTACAATGCCTTCCAGCTGCTCGAACTCCGGGGTGTGAGTGGCGTCTATGGCCTCGCGCCGGTAGACGCGATCTATGCCGAAGGCCTTGACCGGCGGCTCGGGGTGCTCGGCCAGATACTTGATAGTCACACCTGTGGTATGCGTGCGCAGCACCTCCTGGCGAGCCACCTCCGGCTTCCAGCATCCGCCCCAGCCAGTGGAGCCAACGGCTCCTCCGCATTCATGCATCTCTTTGACGCGGGAATAGTCGGGAATATCGGCCTGGCTGTCCAGATAAAAGGTGTCCTGCATCTCCCGAGCGGGATGGTCCTGGGGTTGGAAGAGCGCATCGAAGTTCCAGAAGCTGGACTGCACAATCTGGCCCTTGATCTCCACAAAGCCCATCTCCAGCATGATCTCCCGCATGAAATCGATGAGCCTCTGGTAGGGGTGCTTTTTGCCGGGGATGATCCGATCGGCTGCGAGGGTCACGTCGTAGGGACGGGCGCGAAATTTCGAAATCCGGTATTGCTTCGGAACCCGATAATCTAGATATAAAACTCCATCTTTTTCTGTCCACTGGCCGGTCTTGATCATATCGGATGTTAGCGCTGGCATATCCTGGACTTCGGTCATGGCTATATTGCTTGATAAGAATTTTTTCCCTTCTTCTGTGATCTCGTATCGCCATTCTTTGTTCTCGCTTAACTCAACCAACCCACGGCTCTTAAGGTCTGCAAGGCCCTTCTTGTCCAGCACATCACTTCTCTTCAGTCCGGGGGTCAGCAGCAGAAACTGCAGAATCTCTTCATCCTTACCTTTTGGAGCGGAGCCCACTGGCCGGATTTCGCCGTTTTGAATCGTGGCCCAGCCCTTCTTCCGCAGCCACCCAATAGCAATCTTGTGGCCAGGATCTTTCAGTTCGGACAAGGGCTTGCCCGAACCAATGATGGAGAGCAAATTTCTTTCAGGAAGGCCCCCTTGGGAATAGACCATGCCTTCTGGGGTTAGAGATACGGTCTCATAAACTGATTTAATCACCTTTACGAGTCCCTGCTCGCCAAGTGCATCTGCTGAAGCTATAACTGCCTCCGGTTTCATTCCTTGCTTAATTGCGATATCCCCGTGATTCAAGTCTCCTTCAGATATCGCTTTCAGAACTTTGACATAGTTTTCTGATAACATAATATCATCCCGCAGCATGGGCCGATTTCGGGCAAACTATTTCTTGCCCAGTTCGCCCCCAAATCAAAAGAAAGAAAAGACTAAATTGCCGAAGATGCCCGAAGCTAGCCTCTCCGGCTTTAAGAGCCTGATTTTGTGATTGACAAATGAACATTTAGCAGTCTTTCCAGGCACGTTTTTTCGGTTAGATTTATGATTTATAAACCTGTCGAATAACAGAAAAATAAAGAGGAAAAGAGAATATAGTCACTTCTTCCAGACATCACTCTCCAGCTCATCCAGGCCCCCCCTGACTCCATCCACGGCCATCTGGAAGAACTGCTTTCCCTTCTCTCGCGTTGCCGGCTTTGGATTGCCCATGATGCCGTTTCCCATAAGGTGACGTACATCCTTCATGATCAGGAACTCTGGCCTTTTCGGGAAATGCAGAGCCGGCTTTCCTTTGACCAGATCGGGACGAATATTCATCATGAGTGAGGTCTCCATCTCCCCGGCATGGCCATCATGCGCGGTTTCAACGGCCCCGGTGTCAATCAGATCGAATAAAGACACCAGGCTCACGCAGAAATCGCGCTCTTCCACGGCCATCTGACAGGCCTCCTCGAGGGCCGCCATGTGCTGCCCTCCCGCGTGGCCCGTCAGAATCATCACCCTGGCAAAGCCGCTATCGGCAAATGAGAGTAGCAGATCCCTGGCGAAGGCACGCAGGGCATCGTGCCCCACGGTAATGGTACCGGGAAAGCCCCGCGTGCTGCGACAGACTCCGTAATGAAGGGGCGGGGCCAGGAAGACCTGGCGCTCTTTTGCGACAGCAAGCGCCACCTCCATGGCCTGGATGGTATCCGTCATCGTGGGCAGATGCGGCCCATGCTCCTCGGTTGCTCCCACGGGCAGGATCACCGTTTGCGTCTCCTCAAGGCCCGCTTCGATCTCTGGCCAGCTCATCTCCTCCAGGAGCTTCATATGGTGATAACAGCTCCGGAGAGGACGTACTCCTCAGGTACCTTTAATTCGTAGGTCTTGTCACCCACAGACAACTGATAGGCACTCATGGGCTTGGTATCGAAATTAGTACCATTGGCAATTGGCCCCTCGGTGGAGTAAGGTAGCACCAGGGTGAACCGACCTCCTGCATCGCTGGTGTTGGACTGCTGATAGAGGAAAGCCCGGTTCTGATTGGTCATTATGGGAACTGCGGCTATTACTTTAGTTCCTGCCGGTGCATTTCCACTAATCACCGCGCCCGGTACATGCTCGAAGATCTTGACGAGCTTTTGACCTGCGGTTATCGTATTCTCGGACTCATGCACCAGTCGGTAATGCTGCAGAGCATCGAGCGGGAAGGCAGAGGTGGCGGGGCTCATGGCTGCGATCTCGGCATTGTCCCCCTTATTTCGGCTCTCGTTGATGAACGCCTCCAGCTCAGTACGATTCTTGGTGATCATGGGCGCCTCGGTAAGCACGGGAACCGTAACTCCATTTCCTGCGTCCCTGGCGCGATAGGCCAGTCCCACACCCATATCTCCGGCGGTCTCGGTTCCGTCGAAGAAGTACATGCGAGCCGCCATGGACTTGAAATAAGACTCGCGCCAGATCTGCACCGGCACCCAATTGTTGCCTTGCTGCTGGTAGACTCCAGCCATGTACTTGGAAGTGGGAATGTTGCTCCAGGCTGCCATGGCATGGAACTTGCCTACCGCCATGGGCTGATCGATCATCACATACTTGGTGTTCATATATTGCGAACGGTTTAGATCAAGGTCTGCCAGCACCTTTTCCGCCTGGCTCTCATTCTCAGCTAAGAAGAAGGGCGAGGAGCCGGGAGCATTCTTGGTGACGCTGCCAATTCCCTGCTGGAAAGGATTGGCGTTGGGAATCCTATGGCCCACATATTCAATGAGGTGTCCGTAATCCCACCAGGACATAATACCGTAAGCCGTATCCGGGTAGGCATACTTGCCGTCGGCGGGCCGCACATATTTCTCATAAAGGTCCATACCGGGGCTTGGCGTATTGTTTTGCAGCCATGCCGTTGAGGTCAGCCAATCAGAATCCGGGCCGCCGGCGCTTTGAGCGTAGACTATGCTCCAGCTAATACTAGGCAAGATGATAAACAAAAATATCAAAATTGCCGCCAGGATGATCTTGAGATTTGAGGTGATCAGCTTGACCGGATCCTTGACCATATCCAGGTCCAGATCCGTGATGCTAAACCTCTGCAGTAGCCAGGTTACCAAAAAGCCGGTGAGAATGGCTACGTTTATCGCGTAATAATAGGTGAATCTATTCTGGGCGAGAGCCATGATGAGGATTACCAAAGACCAGGTTAAGATCAATATTTCAGCAGGCTTTGGGAACTTGACGTTTCTGGTGATGAGAAAGATCAACGCTATCAGGGCTAATGTGAACGTGGTAAACAAGATAGCAAGGGTCTCGGGCAGGCGGAAGATGGCAGTAGGATCGGGACTGTAGCCAATTCCAGGAAACGATGTAATGACACTGGCAAAGGAGAACTGTCCCCCGCTGGATAGCAATGGCGATGCCTCACCAACCGTTGCAGCGCCACCTGTCTTCTGCTGGAATATGGCAAGTCCCGCCAGGAGCGGTTTGGTGAACTGAGGAATGGCAAAGTAGAGTATGGTCGTTCCTATGGCTGCTAATCCCACCAATGCACCTGGATAGTAATAGCTGCTGAATCCCTTTTCTCGGATGAACTTGGACAGGACCGAGAAGAACATAACTGCAACCACGCCCAGGAGAAGTATGGTGGGCTGGAAGAGACTGTAGAGGTAATGGTTGAATCCATAATAGGAATCGACAAAGGGTAGCACCAGCAGCGTGGCCACGAGGAAAGTTATTGCGCCGGAAAGCCCCAGGTATTCCACGTTCTTTCTCCGGATGTGGTCAAAGATGCTCTGCAGCATGATGAAGAGCAGAATTATTCCCTCAAAGAGAAATCCGGACGACCAGGCATCGATGTAAAGACCAAGGGAAACGCCGGCCAGAGCAGAATAGAGGAGTGGCATCCTAAATGCGGACCAGTTCCTCTGCAAAGCCGCAAAGCTCATGCTCTTGCCGGAGCGAAGAGCAAGTAGCAGAAACATCATAGTAAGGCTGCTAAACAGGATCTCTGCTACGTGGTGATCTGTAAAACCCAGGGTGCTACGGCTTAAGACCTGGCCGGGAAGCACGGCTATGATCAGTGCCGAAATCAGGCCGCAGCTCTTGCCGCATAGCTCCCTTCCGATGAAGTAGACGGGGAAGACCAGGAGTGCACCAAGTACGGCAGGCAAGAAGGCGCCTACGACCTCAATCAGATGATTACTGGGCTGGCCCAGGCCGAAAATGTAGGAGAATATGGCAATGGCCCAGCTCACGAAAGGACCGAAGTGCAGCGGTGTTCCATGTGGGAAATAAGTCATGGGATCAAACCATAATCTCTGCAGGTTGATCACAGTGCCTTTGGCCAGCATCATATGATACCAGGCATCGGTCTCGCTGCTGAAGATGACGCTGTTGCCCGAAAAGACTCGATCCCAGGGAACAATGGCGCGCAGATAAAATGAGAAAAGTGCCGCCACTATCAATCCTGCATATAAATATAAATCGCTATTCTGCCAAATGCCGGCCTTGGCCACAGCATTGGACTTCTTTTCCAGGGGGACGGACGAGGCCTCCCGCGGCTTGGCCTCGTTGGGCTTCACCGTGGTTTTTTTGCCACTGTCACCCTTATCTACAGATCTCTTAGACATTATGGCCAAGAAACAGTTCTATCCTCATAAACGTTTTGAATCGGGTCAGGCATGCTCGAGATAGACGTACTCCTTTTTCCGGGATATTTTGCCAGCCGCTCGTTTTTGCATTGTCAGGAGAGATCTGGCTTTGCCTGCCGGGTACCCTCTCCCGGCATTCTTTCGTGTCCTGTCGCGGCGGCTTTGCAGCGCATGGTCTTTTGTAATATGCATCCCCATCCAACCGCGACGATTCTCCTGCGTACAGAATATTATATATTATCTAAATGCAATCCTAGTTGATACTCCTTATTACGCAATGCTTAGGGAGATAAATTGGAGGTTGATCACTGTGGAGAAGATACAGGACGTAAAGGGCCTAGGTGGGATGCTGAACGGATTTAGAGATCTGGTGAAGGATGCCAGAAAACCTTTTTTTTAAAAAATTAAGAAAATGGGCCCGACGCGATTTGAACGCGTGACCTCACGGTTATCAGCCGTGCGCTCAACCTGGCTAAGCTACGGGCCCGATCCGCACCTTGCATTGATGATCCCATTAATAACTGTTTCCCTTCTAGATGTCTCTTCGACAGCCTTAAATCAAGGCAAGAATGATTCTAACCATGGTACTTATGGACTCTCCCCAAAAAGAAAGCGCAGAAGATTTGAAAGGGCTTTACGACCTGGCGATCCCCCTGAGCATGCCCGTATCAGTAATCCGTGAGCTGACGGAGAATTTCGAGCTGGACCTGATCCGCCGTCCGGGCAAGATGGAGATGACGGGAGAAGTTATGGACCGAGAGATCCTGGTGCTGAGAGGAGACCTGGAGACCGTCAAGGCCGCCGAGAAGTACATGTTCGAAGCCCTGGACAGAAAATTGGCGGATTGGGGCAAGAAAGATCGAGAAGAAAAGTACAAGAAGTACTATGATGAGCAGGCCGCTGCCCGGATGAAGGAGCTGAAGGACACTCCGGAAGGTGCCAAAACGTGGGATCTGACCGCGACCCAATAATCAGTCGATCATCACCCATTTGTTCTTCCCTTCCCAAAGTTTCAAGGAAAGCAGCCGGACGGCAGTGCCGTCCATATCGTTTTTCAGCCGATCCGAGATCCATTGGGCGATCGTCTCCGCGGTGGGATTTGGCAAAATATCATTTAAGTAACCGTGGTCTAGGTCCTGCAATGCTTCTGCAATAATCTTTTTTAGCAGATAAAAATCCATGACGAAGCCATCCATCCCCACATCGCCCTCCACCACAATCTCCACCTGGTAGGTGTGGCCGTGCAGATTAGCGCACTTGCCCTGGTAGCCGGGCAGGCTGTGAGCAGCATCAAACTCCGTGACTAATCCTAGCTTCATTCCTGGGCGCGCCCCATGGTGTCGATCAATCTCATCAAATTGATCCAGCATCGTTCATATTAATAGCTATTCATTCTAAGCCTTTTACTGCATCTTCAGGTGCGCCTGCCAGCACCGTTAGGGCCTGAGCTTCCATGAAATGCAACTTTGCGGGAACGATCAGGATATGCAAGGGTCCGCCAAAGTCATAGTTTTGCAGACGAGGGAGAAGATCCGCCTTTACCGCAGCATCATCCGAGCCTGCCCGGGCAATGCCTATGCCCAAAATTCCATCCAGGAGCCGCTCCCCGGCTGCCTCCTGCATCTCCAGAAGGAGCGCTGCGCCTTCGTTTATAGTCATATATCGCTCACCGCAGTCGCTCTGAATATCCAGGAAGAGCATGGTATGCAAATTACGGTCCAAGTTCTCCTTTAATACCTGGTAGGGCGTCTCAGGAATTATGCGCTTGCCCCGGGAAATGTAGGGAAAGGGAATGGTAGTGGACCTGCCGAAGCGGTAGTTCTGCAGGCCGCATAGTCCCGATACAGCAGTAACGATGGAGGAAGAGTGAATTACCCGTGTCTTGATTCCCATCTTAGCCGCTCGCAGCCGCAGGTCCAGATGGGTGGTGGAGACCATCGCATCACCCCCCACCAGGAAGGCCACGTCCTTATCTCGGGCTTCCTCCATCCAGGCGGGGTCCACTTCCACCTGCTGGCGGGAGAGAAGGCCGATCTTGCGGTCGTAGAATGACTCCAGCTTCTCAAAAGTTGCTCCCATCAACCGGGAGGTGTAAAACTCCGCATAAACTACATCCGCCGCATGAATCGCATCCAAGCCTTTGACGGAGATATCCCGCTCGTCGTAGAGCCCAAGACCAATGAAGATGAGCATAGCAATTTCCTCATTTTTCCAGTTTATAAACGCTAGCAATTGTCTTTCGCCCGAGTCTATTCGTCAGGTCTATATTCCATCCCATCGCAAATAATGAGCATGATTGGCAGGGCAACTCAGGTGGTGGATTGCCGGGAGAGCATGGGCCTGGCTAAGGGTGGCGGGCTGGCCCAAAGGGGCACGCTCTCTGAGGCGACAAAGCCGGATGTGATCGCCATAGCCATGTCGCCAGGGCGGCGTCACATCACCAAACCCGTTTGCGAGATGACCTATGGGCTGCGCCGGGAGGGAATTCAGACCAGCGTACTGGTTTTAGAGGCAGGAACCGGAGTTCCGGATAGTTTTCCAGCGGCTTCGCGAGGCTACGGCCCCACCTTCGGGCTGAATGAAAGAGAGCTGGAACAGGTGGCGCGCCATAAGATTGCCGTTCTGCATCTGGGCAATGTGCGTTCGCACGTCATCCACAAGGCCAAAGAGGTTTTGGCGCAGGTAGATATTCCCGTGGTCGTGGTGGCGCAGTGCCCCATGGATATGGAGGATTTTGCCAAAGAGGGCATCAAGACCCGCTTGGTCAAACCAGCTCATCAGAAGACGGAAACCAAAGGCGAGGTAGTGGATATCGTGACCGGCATAACCCGCGGTGCCACCTGCACCAGAGTCAAGCTCAACACGCTGGCCAAGGTTTTAAACAAGCATCTGGCAGAGATCAATGCCCGCGAGGCGGAAGCGGCCTTGAAGAAGAAGAAATAGCTGCTTGAGGTCGGCGATCATGGCTTCTTCGCGCCAGATCCAGACGAAGACGATTAATACTATTTTCGAGAATGGAGAGCTTTGATGAAGCTCGTAGTTCTCTTAGGCGACGGCATGGCAGACCTGCCGCTGGAAGCATTGCAGGGCAAGACGCCGTTGCAGGCGGCCAAAAAACCCAACATGGACCTTTTGGCGAAGCAGGGCAGGAGCGGTCTGGCCCAAACAGTTCCCGAAGGATTTCCACCGGGAAGCGATGTGGCCAATCTCTGTGTTATGGGCTATTCACCGGCCAAGCATTACTCCGGTCGCGCACCGCTGGAGGCGGCGGCCATGAACGTCGTCCTGGGCGAAGCCGACATCGCTTTTCGCTGCAATTTTGTGACAATTGAGGGCGGCACAATGTTGGACTACAGCGCCGGTCACATCACCTCTGAGGAAGGCCGCGAGCTGATCGAGGCCTTGCAGCCCTTGATGCCAGAGCGGCGGCTTTACGCCGGGGTAAGCTACCGAAACCTTCTGGTCTTGAAGGCTGGAGCGAAGGCGTTGTGCACCCCGCCCCACGATATCAGCGACCAGCCCGTCGCAGAGCACCTGCCCCACGGTCCGGACAGCGGACTTCTTACGCAGCTCATGGAGGCGGCAGGGCCCGTCCTGGCCCGCCATGCCGTGAACGAAAAGCGTATTTCTGAGGGCAAGCACCCCGCTAACGCCATATGGCTTTGGGGACAGGGGCCGGCGCCGGTCATGCCCTCCTTTGCCGAGAAGTACGGCCTGACGGGGGCCATGATCAGCGCCGTGGACCTGCTCAAGGGGATCGGCAGGGA
>Ga0209777_10009985_pt1 | contig 10125 bp, 8 predicted proteins | sample FrelakmetHBP12HB_FD_187147 | JGI IMG/M metagenome (GOLD analysis project Ga0209777, IMG submission 187147) | Freshwater lake sediment microbial communities from the University of Notre Dame, USA, for methane emissions studies -HBP12 HB (SPAdes)... | ecosystem: Environmental > Aquatic >...
GTATCTTTTACTTTTACCATGATTACTTTCCCGTAAATTGAAATTTGTGTCCTTCGCACTACGATATTGAATGATACATCCAGGATACATGAAGTCAAGTCAAATGATCACCATCAGCACCACTTAGTCGACAAGCATTGCTACAACGAAACAACGGTTATACCACTGATTCCGCTCAAGAGCTTATCGACAAAACGCGTCAGGCAGTCATGGCGAATTTCGATCCCGAAGAATAGTCATTAACTTCTTCCTGTAACAAAAAAATCGTCAACTTCAACAAAAATGCTTGCTTTCCCCCCGTAGTCAACACGATTTACCTTCTGCGGTGATAATTATTGATACAATTTACACATAAAATATTGGTGATTATTTTTACTTGACTATGAAGTTCAGGTTTTATAAGACATGATAACTCTTATTAATTGAAAACCCTAGAAAACAAAACGTTACTTGGAACACTGTTAGAGCAAATGCGTTTTGCCTGAAAAAGCCATCCCGTTTCATAAAGGGACGGAAAGCTACGGGTCTAAGACTCAGCAGAGATCGCCGAGCCGCCAGGCATTAATCCATATAGTGATTTATGCAAGGCGGCTTTTTTTAGTTTAATGCCTGTTCTGCTCAGAAGCCATGATAAAGTTGAAATTGTGGCATCACTCAAAAGGAGTGAGATAGGTTTGTTTCATAACAGCCTTTAATAATATAAGGAGGTGCATTATGAAGAGAATTATATTTTTAATCGCAATTATCAGTTTTTTCATTATCAATTTTTCATTTGCTCGTGCAGCGGGAAATACACCAAAACCAAAAGAGCCACAACCTGCGAAGTGTGAGGAAAAGAAAGGCATTGACAAAGGAGTGTGTGAAGCATTAGCACTAAAAAAGAATGGGATGGATGAGTCCAAGATCGTAGAACTCCTTCTCTTAAATGATTCCTATAAATTTGGCCACGCAGGGAAATGTAAGACCACAGAACCAAAAGCGGAGTGTATGACCGGAGACCAAGAAGCCCAATTGAAGCAATCTTTTAGCGATGATTTTATAGATAATTGGGCAGGGGTGCCACAATATGTAACTATAGGAGCCTCGGCAATCTTTCTAGCAAGAGATAGTCAGGTGGTTGCGGCAGGGACTCTTAGAATTTTCTTCTATCCGAGGAATTTCTATAATAGCATAAATACGTTACCACTATCTCTATGCGAATCAGGTCAAAATGATTGTAAGTCCACAGATTTATTATATAATATAAACCCGGTAAACCACGACGCTTGGATTCATAGGATTGCATTAACGTTAGGTCTAACTTCAGCGGAGGCATCTGATAATAGTGCAACTCAAAATTTTTATCTTGCCGGACTTTCTTATGAAGTGAACAGATCTGCATTATTGAATTTTGGATGGGCTGTTTCATCTTCTGGGAGTAGGGGCCAAATATATTTCGGAATTACCCTTGACTCTAATGCTTTAAAGGTGCTCGGAGTAATGAAATAATTAATTTGGCGAAAGGTAAAGGAGGAACAACCTGCCCCCGATATTTGCACCAGTTTTTGAGGGGGCAGGTCAATAGTTAAAAAATACAGCTCCTAGTAACTATCTATGTTACTATATTTCAATCCGTAATCCGCAATTCCTACGACTGCCTATTACTGAATAGTTGTAGGTGAAACAGATAATCGACTTCTTCCTGAAACAAAGCATAAAGTAATTTTGACGAGTATGCTTTGTTTCAATCGATAATCAATATTTAATTGACATACAAGACCTATAATTTTATAGTTTATTTAGGAACAAGCAAAGTCTTATCAAAAAAATAGGCCAATAATATTGCGCCAAAAGGCCGGACAAAAAAATTGGAGGAAAGATGACTTCAAAAATTTCCAATAGCTACGATGTTATTATTATTGGTTGCGGGATAGCCGGTTCAACTGTTGGAGCCCTGTTATCAAAAATGGATCATAAGAAGGTTCTCATCCTCGAGGCTTCATCGCAGATTGGAGGAAGGGCGACATCATTCCGCGGAGAAGGTATTACAGACGCCGACCAGTTTCGTAAAACTTTGGCGCTATCCGCCCATTCCTGGGTTAGCGATCGGTCGGAGCCGGATCTATCCACAATGATAAAAAAGAAAATGCTGGATGGATATGTCCTTGAAGCCGGCGGCCGTGGTGCCTGGTTTACCAACCGGGGGCGCGTTAGCCAAGCACTGGCGCTGTTTAACAAAGCTTCGATTTTCTATCCCAACGAAGGCTTTGTCTGGTATGACCGTGACTGGAAGCCCCATATCATCGGTCGGAGAGCCAAATACGATTGGATGAGCGATGAAGATTACGCCGAGATGGTGAAGGTCCATAAACGCAAACTCCAGGTACGCACGATAGCTGATGCTGAAAAATTCGACCATGTGACCTTGAAAGATTGGGTGGAAGGGATAACTCAAAATGAACTGGCTCAGGAATTCCACTATGCCATGGGGACTTTCCAGACAATCATTAATGACCCGGCACTGAACGCTGCGGGGGAAAACCTGAAAGTATTTCTGCAAGTCCTGGAGACGAGGGTGCATATAACCAATGGTTCCTGGGCTTTTGCCGGGGCGCCCGGGCATCGTTTCATTACTGAGGGTTTTGCCACAGTGGTCAAAGACAATGGAGGAGACGTTGTCACCAATGCCGCGGTTAAAGAAGTTATCATTCAGAACGGAAAGGTGATTGGTGTTGTAACTGAAATTGATGGCAAAACCATAGAAGTAAAAGCGCCGATCGTAATCTGCACTCTCCCGCCCAAGGTCTTGCTGAAACTCATCCCGGAGAATTTACTGCCCGGAGATTTCGTCAGCTTAACTAAAAAAATAATTCATACATCCATGGTTGCCGCCCAGATCGGCATGACTAAGCCGCTAAATGGATTCTGCGCGCTCGAGGTGGACCCTAGGTCTTTCTACCATACATCCATGTTGATTCCCGAGAGCGAAGGGCTATTCAGAGGTAATGTGCCGCTGGACATTGTGGCTATGTCGGCTATTGCGCCGACAAGCGCGCCTGAAGGCAAGCACCTGATGGGGATGGCAAGCAGTATCCTGGATAGCGAAGCCCATGATAAGAAGAAAGTAAACATAGTGATTGACCGGATGCTGAAGTTCGTGGATACCGCCTTTCGGGGTTGGCGAAAATCGTTGGAATGGATGCTGTTTACTGTTGGAGATACCTGTATCCTTTGGAGGCACCCGGAAGATGAGTGGGTGGATGTCAAATGCCCCACTGTCGAGGGGTTGTATTTCGCCGGTGATACTTACGGGAAGCGTATCAATGAAGGCGGCATCGAGGGGGCTGCCCACTCTGCATTTATTTGTGCCGGTGCCATAACCGGCAAGGACTATCTGCAATTTCTGCCGCCGGTTTTCCGCTAAAAAGTTATGAAATTTCTATTGAAGATAATTTGTATTGGATGGCTTGATTTATGAGCGTCAATAGCGACCATTACCCTGGGTATTAGAGAAACACTGGAAGGCAAGGCAAATTGAAGCCTCAAAGTCAGCACGTGTTCTAAGTTGGGCACACAAGGGAACAACACGATGAACGATACGATTTCACTGCGCTTTGAATCCAAATTGCATGCTCCTGTCGAGCGCGTCTGGGAGTGGATCACTTCGGTCAAAGGCATCTCCGCAGAAATGTGGCCGTTCTTTCGTATGACGGCACCAAAGAGCATTCACTCACTGAACGACGTGCAGATAGAACCCGGCGTCCGCATGTTTCGGAGCTATGTTTTTCTATTTGGAGTCTTACCAATCGACTATTCAGACATGACCTTGCTGGAACTCAAGGCCGGCCAAGGCTTCATCGAGCAATCCCCAATGGGCTCCATGAAGTTATGGCGTCACGAGAGACGCATCGTCCCGTATCCTTCCGATCCAGGCGCGGTTCTGCTGGTCGATCAACTCACTTTCTGCCCCCGCATGGCGAAGCGTCTTGTCGGATGGTTCATTCGACGCGTCTTTACCCACCGACACGAAGTGCTCAGAGCCAACCTTAGCGGTGCTCAACAAGGCGCTCAAGCCGACGGTCCCGCCTCCGGCGAGTCCGCGGCTTAGCTTGGGCGTTGATCAAACATTTCAAAGGCAAATCATTAAAATTTTTAATTACCATAAATGTTTCTTTGTAGGTGAAGACAGCGATTCCGGCGGCTATACCACAGCTAACGTTGATGAGCTTATCGACAAAACGCGTCAGGCGTTCATGGCGAATTTCGATCCCGAGTACATACTCTTTCTCCTTCATCGACACCACACCCAATATTTTGCGGTCAATATTTAATTGACATGCAAGACTTGCAATTCTATAGTTTACTTATAAACAAAAATGCCTTATCAAAATACTCTAAATTTTCATTTTTAGGTTTTTAAGTAAGTTACATGTAAAGATTGTTTGGGAAATAGGGATATGTCCCTAAATATCCTCCTAGGTTTGTATAAAAATGGAGAATAAAAAATGCCTTTAAAGAAAGTGTTTCTTTGCCATTCAAGTAGTGACAAACTTTTTGTCGATAGGCTCGCCTCTGATCTTGAAAAAGTTAATATTGGGGTATGGTATGATAAATGGGAAATTAAAGTTGGAGACTCTCTCATAGAAAAAATACAAGAGGGATTAGAAAATAATGACTATCTTGCAATAATTCTTTCGCCAGAATCTGTGGCCTCAGAATGGGTTAAGAAAGAACTCAATTCTGCTCTAATGAAAGAAATCAAAGAAAAGAAAATTGTAGTTCTTCCGTGTCTAATCTGTAATTGCTCAATACCGACATTCTTATCAGAAAAAAAATACGCGGATTTTAGAAATAGCTATGAAGATGGTTTTACGGCTTTGCTGTTGGCCATATTCCCTGAGTCAAAAGAGGTAGCTATTCGTTCCAGAGACTTTAGAGTTATTCAGTATTTAATTTCTGGGTTAACAAATACTGATTTAGCTGGATCAAATATTCTAAATGCACAACAATATATTAAAATATATCATTTCCGTAAAGAATTAAAAAACTATTTAGGCTTAGACGAAAAGAAATTGTTATTCTATTCAGCGGTAGCATTTAAAAGTGCTAATCCTGATACACCCTTCTTTATAAATAATAATGTTCCGGTTTGGGGGCTAGTAGACGAGGTTGATGATCTTATTAGATCACAATGGCTTATTGAGGGGACAAATCAAAAAATATTCGGAAATATGGTTCGATATTTCGAGTGGGCTCTTACCACTAATGAAAACATTACCATGCATGAAATTATAAACTCATTAGTTAATGCAAGGAAAGCTCTTGATTATAACCACTATAATACAGTGACCAATGATCAGACCAAATTTTATATCTTTAAATTATTAGCTAAATGCTGTTCAGATTATTTTATCGAAGATTGCATAAACAAAGATAATATTGGAGTCACCTCAGGATTAATAGAAGCTTCTGCGGAATTACCAAAACCACTAGCAATCGATTACTATCTTGATATTTATCAAAAAGAATCCAACATCTCAATAAAGGCTAGCATAATAAAAGCACTGGCTAAAAATAAACAACCGATAGCAGTTCACCTTCTCTCTGAACATTATGAAAAGCTTACAAAGAGTAAGTGGACTAATGATATTATGAACATGTTCAATGATTCGATATTTATTTTAGAACTTCGAAAATGGCTTGGCAAATGTTCAGAACTCGATGATCAGATTGATATCATAGGAGCGCTAGGCAACTGCGGCGATGATATTAGTGAAGATATTAGCGCATTAATAAATAAACACCATAGTATGCGCATCATGAATAATCATTTAATAAGAATAATAGGTTGCTATGGTGGTCAATCTCATGCCGATTTTTTATTGAGTAAGGTAAGTACAAACAAATCAAATATTTCAGATGAGGCAATTATATATGCTGTTGAGAGACTAATGAAAAAAAATGCTCTGGAGCTGTTGAAGAACTGGTATAAGGAAACGCAATCTAATTTAATTAAAGCTACGACCATAGAAACTATCGCAAAATATGATACTGCTTTTATAAATTGTGAAATTGCAAATTATCAGAAACATTATGAAAATACTTATTTATTATCCGCATTCGTTCGCGCCGTAGAAATATCTAGATCACCTATGTGGAAAGAATTTTTACTGTCTCTTTATAAACATCCGTCGATGCTGGTTAAACTGTGCGCAGCTAGATCGGGTACAGTTTTAGCAGACCAAGATTATTGTTTAGAAATTCTTGATGGTGATTACGACAATATTGTAAAAACAGTATTTGATGAATTTTTATATTGCCGAACGCCATTTCTGCCTGATTGGTTAAGCAGCCCACATAAATTTGATCAAGACCTTGCACGCATGCCCGTTAGACTTACATGGCCAGATCAACCGATTGTATATTTTCAGGATCAATTAGATGTGGCCAAAGTACTTGATGAATTTATGCAAGAGCAAAAATATTAGTCTTTTGAAGAATCTGCTTTATCTGATATTTACGAACGAAGATGGGTCAAGTCACTTTTTGGCTCATTTTAATCTTAAATCGAAAAACATTGGCTCGTAGGTGAAACGGTTCCATGTTTATTAAGAAAGGAGAAAATCATGATATTGCCGGAATATGTATCAGTAAAAGAAGTCGGAAGGGTCTGTAAGTTTCTCATGGACGGAAAATGAACCATAAGTTATTTAAGCTTTTAGCGAATATATACATACCCTATTTAGGGACAGGAATTATAGTTAAGAGTGTTTCTCCTGATTACAAAGAAGTATGCGTGCAGATGAAATTGAGGTGGTACAACCGCAATTATGTTGGAACTCATTTCGGCGGATCTTTATACGCAATGACAGATCCTTTCTTTATGCTGATGTTGATATCTATTTTAGGGGAGGAGTTTGTTGTTTGGGATAAATCAGCTCATATTGATTTTATTAAACCGGGGAAGGGGACTGTAACCGCAAAATTCTTGATCACGAAGGAACAAATCGCAGACATTATTCACAACACTTCGGGTGGTCAAAAATATTTGCCCAAGTTTTCGGTTGATATTGAGAATGAGGCAGGCGAGAAAGTTGCACGGGTGGTAAAAACTATATATATAAAGAAGAAGAGCTTAAAATAAAAATTTAAAAAAATAACCTTCTGCCACGCGTTTATTCAGAAAGGAGATAATTATGATATTGCCGGAATATATAACAGCCAAAGAGGTTGGAAGGGTGTGTGCCGAGATCGGGTTGGATGACTGGTCAAAGTGGGCATAGCTTTCCAGCCATCAAATATTTCCGGATTTATCCTGTGATGATATTAGCTGATTAAAATATTAGAGGAGAATCAAAATCAAATGCAATCTATTGGGAAATCAAAAGGGGAAAAGCTGCACACGCGAAACATAGAAGTAACGACATACGATTATGACGGACAAAGAATAATTGTAGAAGGTTCCCTCAAAGATGATCGTTTCCAGGAATCTCGCGTGATAACCGGTGAAACATTTCCGAGCGGCGTTATTCATCACATGGCCATACGACTGCTGGTTAATTGTTCTAATCTTTTGATTGAAGATATTGATGTGGACATGATATCTGTACCAAGGGAAGCGTGCCGGGAAATTAGCGGGTGCCTAGCCCCCATCAAAGGATTGACTATTACCAAAGGCTTTACGGCGAAAGTAAAAAATTTGGCCGGAGGCAAAAAAGGATGCACCCACCTGGTGGAGCTGCTTCTGGCAATGGCCTCGGCGGCCATCCAGGGATATGCGGCATATCAATCAAAGAAGCCGGCAGTTTTCGATCCTGATCGGGCCAAGATGATCTTAGAATTTCTCATCAATACTTGCCACGCCTGGCGCAAGGACGGCCCGCTTGTGGAAAGGTTCAAAAAGATGCTCGATAATTAGGGATAACTGTTAATGCTCAGGAAAATAAAGGGGACAGGTACAATTACTCTCAGAAAAAGCGAAGTTCGTATATTAATTGTTATTTGCAAAAAATCACTGCAAATATGATGATACATATAGTGGCACCATGCCCACAATCTCTACACGTCAAGGAGGGAATAATATGCGCTTTAGCCATTTCACTGCGATGACCCTGATCGTAATGCTTCATCTGGTCGTTCCGCTTGCTTTGATCCTGTGGACAGGGGCAAGAAGCTACACGAGTCTAACGACATGGGGTTTCCAGATGCTGGTCCTCATTTCTTACACAGCATTTTGCTTTCTTCTGGGATCGTGGGTGTACGCAAGCTTCTATCTGCGCTACGCGATTCTCACCCTTACCATAGTGGTCACCGTACAGTCCTTTATGCGCATAAAAAGTCTGCCACTGTTCGTCACACCTCATTTCTTGGGATGGTTTGGATACGGCGCCGGACTTATCGTCTCAGTAGTGCTGGTTTATTTCGTGATAGGCGCGGTCCGGTCTCACTTCTACGATGAGATGCCCGTCAACCTTGCATTTCCATTCAAGCATGGCACGTACGCGGTTTTTGAAGGCGGTAACGGCAGAGTGAGCTCTCTCATGAACTATCACTACGGTGCATCGATTCACCAGGGCGCCCGCATAAATCTTTCTATGAGATACGCGGTGGACATCGCAAAGGTCACACGGTGGGGTAATGACGCCGACGGGTTTCTGTCTCAGCAAAATGACAAGTACGCCGTATTCAATCAAAGCGTATATAGCCCCTGTGATGGTGAGGTGTCTTACGTCGAAGACAAATGGCCTAATGAGACTCCGTGGAGCGGCAATCCTCCTTACAATGTAGGCAACCATGTTTTGATCAAGTCAAACGGCTTCGGTGTTCTCATGGGTCATCTGCAAAAGGGAAGCATATTGGTGAAGGTAGGGGATAGGGTCAAGAAGGGACAGCCAATTGCAGAAGCGGGTAATTCCGGGTGGACGAGTCAACCACATCTTCATATACAAGCGATGAAAATATCGACTGGCTCATTTTGGGGGTGGGACGGAATACCTATTTTCTTTGACGGCAAGAATCCAGTCAAGAACAGTCTCTTCTTTGAAGATTGATACTCGATAATTGGGGACAGCGCCTTGTTTTCTTTAAATTGGGTGTTGTCCCCTACGTTGTAACGGGAAAGGACATTTACGCGATGTCGGATCGCAATGCCAGCAACACAGCCTTGGGAACATTATTCATGCGGGGAGTGCATCAATTGCTGGACGCAAAGCCTCTGATTCTGGATGATCCCGCCGCACTGACAATGCTGGGAGAGGATGCCTGCCGTCAGATTAAAAACAATAAGGATCACCACCAAACGTTAGCCGCACGTGCATTGCGCGCTCATGTTGTCTTGCGTTCGCGTTTTGCCGAAGACCGCCTGGCGGAAGCGGTTGGCCGGGGAATCACACAATATGTGATCTTAGGAGCAGGTTTCGACACCTTTGCCTACAGACAACCCGCCTGGGCAAAAACGCTGAAGATATTTGAAGTGGATCAGCCGGCAACCCAGGCTCAAAAACGGCTGCGATTGGAGCAAGCCAGCATGGCGCTTCCGTCAAATCTCCGTTTTGCCGGTATCGACTTTGAGCATGAATCGTTACGTGATGGACTCCTGCGCAATGGCGTATCGCTTACGGAGACGTCTTTTTTTTCCTGGCTGGGCGTCACCATGTATCTTAAAGAAGAGGCCATTGACGCGGTGCTGAGGACCATTGCTCAATTTCCATTGGAGAGCGAAATCGCCTTCACTTTCGCCCAGCCCCCGGATTCGTTATCCGGCCCGGCGAGCAGCTTTCATTCTTCGTTGTCTAAAATTGTCTCCGCTGTTGGAGAACCATTTGTCAGCTTCTTTACCCCCGCGGCCATCGAAACGAAACTGCGCCAGACAGGTTTCAAGACCATCGCTTTTCTCTCCGACGAAGAAGCCGAAGAACGATACTTCCGTCAGCGTCCCACGGACCTGCACATCCCCAAGCGCTCCGCCATTGCCTACGCAACGCTTTAATAACATAAATCCTCAAAATATTTTATTCACCATGCTTGTTGACTTGTAGGTGTTTTCAGCAAGCAGTTCTTCCTGTAGTCAGTAAAACGACGCCCTTGAAAATAATGCATGATTTCCCTCCGCAATCAACACAATTCACCTCCTGCGGTGATGTTTAT
>Ga0209777_10009986_pt1 | contig 10123 bp, 8 predicted proteins | sample FrelakmetHBP12HB_FD_187147 | JGI IMG/M metagenome (GOLD analysis project Ga0209777, IMG submission 187147) | Freshwater lake sediment microbial communities from the University of Notre Dame, USA, for methane emissions studies -HBP12 HB (SPAdes)... | ecosystem: Environmental > Aquatic >...
GTTCTTCAATTTCATTATTAATAACAAGAGGGCGCATTTGAAGTAATCCAAATTCTTTTGGTTTTCCTGCCGGTACGTTTAGGTTAACAGCAAATTCAATTTCTATTGGAGAACCTGTCCCCCAGTTGTTCATCTCGAGAAGCAAATCTAAAATTTCCGGTAATGGAAAAACTTTGTATTTCAAAATTGGCGCTAAAGTAAAAACCTTAGTACCGGGACGATTGACACCATCATATATAGTATGATTGTCTTTAGAATAAGTTGAACCAACCATTTCAAGCGTGCCGTCTTTTTCTGCTTCAGTAAGCGGATATTTTTTTACCAGTATTTCTTCATCAAAATCTTTTGAGGAATAACGCTGAAGCAAATCAAGCGCGTAAAAATCATGCGGAGTATATTTCAGTAAATCGTTAATGCTTGCGGATTGAAGCGGGTGCGTTGGATACTTTGAGCAAAACCGAAAGATTAAACCGCCATCAACAATTGCTTTACCAAGTCCCGGTGCAACAGCAACAGTTCCATCAGTTGATTTTAACGGCGAGTTCGGATAAAAATTATAGGATTTTGCAACACCAGAAAACTGAGGATAATATTTTCCATTATGCTCTGCCCCAACTAATTTTTGAATAATTATCGCCATCCTTTCTTCTTCGAGACGGTATGTTGTTACTTTAATATAATCTTTAGACTTTTGGAAAAAGATAGATGCATAAATCCGTTTGATGGCATGAATAAGTTGATCTAGCCGAACTTTGATATCTGTATGATTATTGGGAATCATAAACGTATCATAAACACCGGCAAAAGGTTGCCCTTGAGAATCCTCGAGCAAACTTGATGAACGCACTGCGAGCGGTTCGTGAACCAATTCGAGAAATGATTTCAAATCTTCCACAGCATATTTCGGAAATTTTTTTGCTTTGGAAAATCTTTTCATCAATTCACTATCGTCGCGGGATTTCAATGCAAACTCCCGCAAATCATTATCATCTAAAAACTCTTCAAACACATCGGTAGCCAGCACAACTGCTGACGGAACAAATATTTTTACTCCATCAAATCTATAACGAATTTCAAAATTGCTTAGAAGACTATTTACAAAACCAAGACCACGCGCTTTACCGCCTAACGATCCGCCGCCGATGCGGGCAAAAGTTGTTGTTGTATCAAATGTTTCTTTGTTGAAATCGGAAATAACTCCAATCTGTCTGGACTTTCGGAATTCGCGCACATAATCAATTAATAATTTTCTTAATGCCGCTGTTGAAGGAAAGTCACCTACTTTTTTAGGACGTAATTGATGCGCAAGCCAAAATTCTGTGCGTGCTTTCAGCCAGTTGGAAAAATGATTGCGCGATGCATGATAAACAATGCTTTCATCCGGAACAATTTCGAGTTGTTCTTCCAATTCAGTTAAGTTACGCGCTAAACCAACTTCTTTTCCTTCGTTAGTTCGAAAAACGAAATCGCCGAAGCCAAAATGATTCAGCATAAATTTTTTCAAATCTTCAAGCAGTGTTGGAGAATCTTTCATTAAAAAAGTGGTACCGATTGATGAAGCTATTTTTTTATTATCACGATTGTTTGATTGAAGAAGAATCGGAATATCCGGCTGGCGTTCTTTGACTTTTTGAGCAAATAAGATTCCTGCAGTTGCATCCGGCTTACCATTATGCCGGAATTCAATATCAGAAATTATTCCAAGCACAAACTCTTCATACTTACTGAAATACTCCCATGCTTCTTCGTAAGTAGAACAGAGTAAGATTTTAGGTCGGGCGCGCATTCGCAAAAATTTATGAGAAAGATTTATTCCTTCAGAAATCAAACTCTGCGATTGTTTTAGCACCTCAGTGTAAATCAATGGTAAGTAAGAAGAATAAAATCTGATGTTGTCTTCAATGAGAATGATTGATTGAACACCAACGCGTTCTGTGTCGTGCTCAACATTGTACCGGTCTTCTAAAAATTTTATGATTCCGAGAACGATTCTGTAATCTCCCTGCCAGATAAAAACTTTTTCAAAAACAGAAATATCTTTAGTAGAAATCAGATCCGTCATTTCACGATTATCATAACTCAATAACACAACAGGAATATCGAGACCGCTCTCTTTAACTTTTTTTGCAAAAGTAAGCGCAGACATATCTTCGATATGAAGCGTTGTAATTATTAAGTCGAAACGTCTTTCCTCTTTTGCAAGACGAATAGCATCCTGTCCGTTAGAAACTTGAATTAATTCCGGCGAGTGACTGAGATTTAAACCTTGGTATTCTTGTCGAATCAGTTCGTAAAGACGTTCGTCTTCTTCAAAAATATATGAATCGTATAAACTTGATACGAGAAGAATATCATGAATGCGGTAGCGCATTAAATTGTGGAAGTCTTGGAACTTAGAGTATTGGCTTTTCTGAATTAATTCTTTATCAAACTTGATTGTTTGCGGACTCATAAAAATCAAAATTGTGCGGCACTAAAGTAAGGAACTGAAGATATTCTTACTACAAAAAAAATTGTCTTTAAAAAAGTAAACCTCGAAGGCCTTTCATATTGACCTTCGAGGTTACATGCAAAAACAAAATGAATTATACTAACCCTTGATCTAACATTGAATCGGCTACTTTTATAAAGCCGCCAATGTTTGCGCCATTAACATAATTGCCCGGTGTTCCATATTTTGCTGCAGTATCAACGCATGTCTGGTGAATACTCTTCATAATCATATGCAATCTATTATCAACTTCTTCCCTCGTCCAGTTATAACGCATGCTGTTCTGCGCCATTTCCAATCCGGATGTTGCAACACCGCCGGCGTTAGCTGCTTTACCAGGACCATAAAGAATTTTTGCCCCTACAAATTGGTCTATCGCTTCAATTGACGACGGCATGTTTGCGCCTTCGCTAACAACATAGACACCGTTCTTCAAAAGATTTGCAGCATCTTTTCCGCTAATTTCATTTTGAGTTGCGGATGGAAATGCGCAATCTGCTTTGTGATTCCACAATGGATTAAATGTTGCGTTTGGATCAATCGCTGTATAAACCGCACCTTTGAATTTATTGGCGTATTCTTTAATTCTTCCGCGGCGAACATTTTTTAGATCCATAATAAATTGCAATTTTTCAGTAGTGATTCCCGCTTCATCATAGATATAACCATTAGAATCAGAAAGAGTAAGTACTTTTCCGCCTAACTGTAAAATCTTTTCGACAGTATATTGAGCAACATTACCGCTGCCGGATACTAAACATTTCTTTCCTTCTAAAGTTTGTTTGCGTGTTCCTAACATTTCAGCAGCAAAATAAACTGAGCCGTAACCGGTTGCTTCAGGACGAATTAATGAACCGCCCCAGTTTAATCCTTTACCGGTTAGAACGCCGGAAAATTCGTTGCGGAGTTTTTTGTATTGACCAAACAAGAAACCAATTTCGCGTCCACCTACTCCGATATCGCCTGCAGGTACGTCAGTATTTGGTCCGATGTGACGGAATAATTCACTCATAAAACTCTGGCAGAAACGCATAACTTCGCCGTCACTTTTTCCTTTCGGGTCAAAATCGGCTCCGCCTTTACCGCCGCCCATTGGAAGTGTAGTCAAACTATTTTTGAATACTTGTTCAAAGGCTAAAAATTTTAGAATACCAAGATTTACTGACGGGTGAAAACGCAATCCGCCTTTATAAGGACCGATAGCGCTGTTCATTTCAATTCTGAATCCACGATTGATCTGAATTTCGCCCTGGTCGTCAACCCATGGAACTCTAAACATTAAGAGGCGTTCCGGTTCAATCATTCTTTCAAATATTTTTTCTTTACGATACTCTGGATGTTTTTCGAGAACTAAAGTTAAAGACGTAGCTACTTCGTAAACAGCTTGATGAAATTCTGGTTCGCTTGGATTTTTGGCTTTTACTTGTGCCATAAGATTCTTAACAAACTCTGACATAAATACTCCGATATTGTTTTGTGAATAATTGATTTGATACAAGGAATGTGTTAAAAGAAAAATTTGTAAATAAATAATAAGAGTGCTTTGCTGCAGATAATGCAAACAAAGTGAACATACTATAAAGGAAAAATTTATTTATTGCGATGTAAATTACTATCAATTAGATAATTGGTTTCTTTAGTCAGCAGAAAATTAAGAGCAATAGATTCTTTGTGCAAGAGAAAAAAATAAATTATTGGTTGGAAATTTTCTCTTTAGGTGGGTGAATTTTATTTGGACAACTTCTGTTTTACTTCCTTTCCGTCAATAATATCAATGATTTTGGTCGCAGGTCTCTTTGAATTGCTATAAGAATCGCTCATATACCACCAGTTCAACGGGATTTTCAAAGTGTATGTGTTGGATTTTTCTTTTCTAACTTTGATTAAGTGAAATTGTTTCTGCTGGTCCAGTGTAACTTCACCGAGCGATAATGAAAAAAGTTTGCTTATGAAATCAATTCTCGGAACGATTGCATCGGAGTTCTTGGCAAAAAGAATTAATGGAATTGTCGCAAAGAAAATATTTAAATCCAGCCAAAACGATTTATTCATTTCATAAAAAAGGTCTAGCCCAATAAGGTTTTCCGCTCCAAGTGATCTATCGCCGATGATTTGCCAAACGCCTGTTATTCCCGGTTTCGATGTAATATTCTCTCTTAATTCATACTGTGTAGGAAATTCATTTCTTAATATTTCCAAATCATGAATCATTAAAGGACGCGGACCAATGAAGCTCATATGACCGAAGAGCACATTATAAATTTGCGGTAGTTCATCTAATCCGGTTCTCCTAAGCCATTTAGTAAAAGGATTTAAGTCAATCGCAAGGTTGGGCATTAAAAAAATATCTTTTGAGTTTAGGTGCTGTTTTAATTTTATTTTTGATGATGAGATTGTTCTGAATTTAATAATCGTAAATCGAAACTTTTCAATTGTTAAACCTCGCTTTTGCAAATAAATAGGATTTTCTTTTTGATTGAATAACAGGATTATAAAAATTGTTAACTGAATTGGCATAGTAAGAAAAATTACGGCAAGCGCAAGAAAAATATCAACAGTTCTTTTAATTAATCGGTGGCGTCTCATGATTTCTATAATTCTTTTCAATTGGAATCTAAACGAAATAAAATTTCTTTACAACTAAAAAATTTTCTCGATTTAGAATATTAGTGTCCACAAAATGTAATCAAGTATTAGAATCATTGCAGAACTGAGCACAAATGATCTAATAGTTGATAAACCAACTCCTTCAGCACCGCCTTCAGTTCGGAAGCCAATATGACAGCCTAGCAAAGAAGTAAATCCACCAAAGATCATCCCTTTTACCAGACCAAAAACAAAATCGCTAAATAAAAAATAGCGGCGAACGGATAGGAAAAAAACATTGAAAGAAACGCCTAGAAAAAAATTTGAAATAAAATATGCGCCGATAACTGCAATAGCATTCGCAAATATTACCAATACGGGCATCATTATTATAGATGCAAAGAATCGCGGGGTTGCAAGAAATGCCACCGGACTAATTCCCATAGTTTCAAGTGCGTCAATTTGTTCTGTTACTTTCATCGAACCAAGTTCCGCCGCAATTGAGGCACCAACCCGCCCTGCAATGACTATTGCTGTTAAAACGGGACCAAGTTCTGTTATAATTGATCGGCTTGTGGCGCTTCCAAGAAACGATAGAGGTGCGATGCCTTTTAACTGATACGCTGCTTGCCATGCAGCGACTGCACCTGTGAAAGTTGCTATAATCAAAACCAGCGGGATAGAATTAACCCCGATGTGTTCTAACTGATATAAAAAATTCCTACGGCTCTTAATTAGTTGCGGTGCCGATTTGATTATTTCGACGAAGAGCCGGACAACTTGACCGAACTCCTGAAAAAAATCTAAAGTCTTTCTCCCGATATTTTGCACAATAAGAGTAATCATAACAAATAAGTTTTATTCTGAGTTAAAATTAAGAAAGTTGTTTGATTTATAAAATCATTTCTTTGGCAAACCCAAATAATTCTATCTTAACTTTTAATGTAAACTATTGGAAACATGTATAAAAAAGTATATTAATTTTAACAGAAATTGTTGTTGGCAATTACTTTTATTTTTCTCTATTTTTTATTAGAGAAAGTTGAAAGATCATTTATTTTTTTATATTAATGAAAAAATTATTTTTAATAGATATTATTTTTCTCGGCATTATTGCTATTACATATTTGAGCGTACAAAGTATGCCCGGACATTAATCTTCCGGGCTTTTATTTTTTAAACAAGCTTTACTGTTTTTGTCAATTTAATAACAGAAACAATGGTGGTAAATATGAACGACTTCAATATTGAAATTCTTGAAAGAGAAACAAAAGTTATATTACCCGACAAATTAGTCTGGGGGCAATTATTCACAGATCATATTTTTGAAATTGACTACGATGAAGATTTGGGCGGATGGCATAACCCAACTATTAAAAAATTCGGATCTATAAGTTTAAGTCCTGCTGCTATGGTATTTCACTATGGTCAAGCAGTTTTTGAAGGCTTAAAAGCATACAAACAAGATGATGGACGAATTGCGCTTTTTCGCCCGGAGAAAAATGTTGAGCGAATGAATCGCTCTGCAAAAAGAATGTGCATTCCGGAAATTGATCCCGATTTACTTTTGCAAGCTATGCTCGAACTAGTTCGTGTAGACAAAGATTGGATTCCGACAAGACCTGGCCATGCGCTTTACATTCGCCCATTAATGTTTGCATCGGAACCGTTGATAGGAGTTAGACCTGCAGAAAATTATAAGTTGATCATAATGCTAAGTCCGGTTGGACCGTATTATCCCGAAGGATTTAGACCGATTCCTATTTTAGCAACTGATAAATATGTCCGTACTGTTCGGAAAGGAATTGGCGAAGCAAAAACCGCTGGAAATTATGCTGCAAGCTTGATGGCGCAAGCTGAAGCGCGCAAAGAAGGTTATACTCAAGTTCTCTGGCTTGATGCAATTGAGCAGAAGTATCTTGAAGAGGTTGGTGCAATGAACATTTTTGTTCAATTTAAAAATGAAGTTGCTACACCAATGTTAACAGGATCAATTCTTCCAGGCATTACAAGAATGTCCGTAATTCAAATTTTAAAGGATTGGGGTTACAATACCAACGAAAGATTAATTAGCATGCAAGAAGTTCTCGATGCATATAAAACTGGAAAGCTAATCGAGATTTTTGGAACGGGAACCGCTGCTATAATTTCTTCCGTTAGCAGATTAAAATACAACGAACATTTGTTACAGTTCAGCGAAACAAAAGCTGGGGAACTTGGAACAAAGCTTTATGAAGAATTAACCCAAATTCAATATGGAAGAATTAAAGACAGATATAATTGGATGACATACATTGACTAATTGCGGAGAATTTTTTGAGTAGAAAAATATTCTGTTTCGTAACGGTCGCACTTCTTTTAACTGCGACCGTTTTTTATTCTAAGAACAATCCTAAACCTAAAAACATTATCCTATTGATTGGCGACGGGATGGGATTAAGCCAAGTTTCCACATCTGTTCTTAATTCCAAAAATGATCAATTCAAAAAATTTTATTCTATTGGATTGGTAATAACTTGCTCTGCGGATAATTTAATTACAGATTCAGCTGCAGGCGCTACCGCCTACGCTACCGGATACAGAACTAAGAACGGAAAAATAAGCGTTGACAGTGACGGAAATGTACTTGAAACAATCGTTGAGTTTGCACAAAAGAAAAAAATGTCCACTGGTATTGTGGTAACATGTTCGGTAACGAATGCTACACCGGCTGCATTTATTTCCCACAATGGAAAAAGACAAGAAGAATTTGGTATTGCAGATCAAATCATTAAAAGCGGTGTAGATGTTTTATTGGGTGCAGGCACAGATTTTTTTCTTTCTAAAGAATTTAACGGAAAGCGAGAAGACAAAAAGAATTTAATAGATTCCATGAAGGCGGTTGGTTACGAACAAATTAATAATCCTAATCAACTAATGAAAAAACCTCCGGACAAAAAATTTTTCGGACTATTTGACGGTTATGCTCTTCCCCATGCAACCGAAAGAGATTACACTCTTGGACAACTTACACAGAAAGCAATCGAATCCTTAAAGAAAAATAAAAACGGTTTCTTTTTGATGGTGGAAGGTTCACAAATTGATTGGGCTGCCGATGAGAACGACAAAAATTATTTGTTCGGGGAAATACAAGATTTCAATTCTGCAATTGAAGAAGCTCTCAAGTTTGCCGAGAAAGATAAAAACACGTTAGTGCTAGTTCTTGCCGATCATGATACAGGAAGTCTTGGAATTTCAGGCCGGAACAAAGATACAGACGAACTTGATGTTGTTTGGGCGACAAAAAAACATACGGCAAATCTAATCGGAATGTTTAGTTTCGGTCCCGGCTCGGAAAACTTCTCTGGAATACAGGATAATTTTACAATTGGAAGAAAGCTTATCAATAATATAGTACCTTCCGAAATCTGGAAATAGGTTCCTTAAATCTGTCGTTTCAAAAAATATACCCATCTAAAAAAATCACTTGACAAGTGCTCATTAGTTCACTATATTTTAGGTGAACAAAGGAACACTATTATGAAAAGTGAATTAACAGACCGTCAGCAAGTAATTCTTGATTTCATTCAAGAATCCGTAAATGCAAATGGTTATCCTCCAACCTACAGAGAAATTGGCAAGAGATTTAATATTGCCAGTACATTCGGCGTAAAGCGTCACATTGATGCACTCGTGAAAAAAGGTTACATCTCTAATGAAAGTAAAACCAACAGAACACTTTCTTTATTAGGGAACGTCTTAATAAACAAATCAAAACATGAGACAGAAAAAATGATTGGTATTCCAATAGTTGGCCGGGTTGCAGCCGGGCAACCGATACTTGCGGAAGAAAATATTGAAGGGAATGTTTTGGTGGATGCGTCTTTAGTTAATACTAAGAATGAATGTTTTGGATTAAAAGTTCGCGGGGATAGTATGATTAACGCTGGAATTCTAGAGGGTGATCTTGTAATTGTATCACCGCAACAAAATGCTGCCAACGGCGATATTATAGTAGCTCTTTTCCAAGATGAAGCTACGATGAAAAGATTCATGATTCGCGAAAATAAAATTTATTTAATGCCGGAAAATGAAAAATATCAGCCGATTGAAGTTAACCAACGCGAAGACTTTTCAATTGTCGGAAAAGTTATCGGTGTTTTCAGAACTTATAATTGATTTACACAGGAGGAAAAAATGAAATCAATATTATTTGCAAAAGCGATTATCAATAGAAACAAAATAAGGTTCTTATATGATTTTAACGAAGTAATCCTGGAACCTTATTATATAAGCAGAAATAAAAGAGGTAAGAAAGTTCTTTTCGGTAAACTGGGCACTTCTAATGAAATTAGAATGTTTGAATATGATAGAATGTGCAATATTAAAATTCTTCATTTTGAAAAATTTTCACCCGTTATACCGATTTTAAATTGAGTTGGAAATGATTACTAAATCAAAAATAGAAAAAGTGGATTTACTAATTGACCATTTATGGCAGCATGGCTATTTAACACTGAGTCGTAAGTACGGAAAGTATTTACCAGCTCCACCGTTAATAGATAAATATGAAGTTGACGCTGTAGCAAAGTATAAAAAGAAAATTGCTCTTGGATTGACTGTTTCCGATGAAGAATTGAATGACCCGTCCTTCTTGAGTAAATTAAGTTATCTTGCGAACTACAGTGAACGTTTTCCTCAGAACAGAATTACACTTTTTCTTGGAGTACCTTACAATTCAATTGTAAAAGCTTCGCTTTTAATTTCATCGCTTGATGAAGAAACACAAAAACATATAAAAATTGTAACTCTTCCTGAATAAACACACTGATTATCATTTTTTCTAATCTGTATTAACCTTGACATTTACCCACTTGCGAACTATTTTTTCAAGCCAAATTTTGAGGGTGCAAAGTTAAGTTGTCAATAAAACTTAGCGCAACAGATAAAAAACTGATCGAAGAAGTTAAAGCAAAAGGAAATATCCCTAAGCACATCGCAATAATTATGGATGGTAACGGACGATGGGCAAAAAAAAGAAATCTCCCACGTGTTGCCGGCCATCAG
>Ga0209777_10009987_pt1 | contig 10123 bp, 5 predicted proteins | sample FrelakmetHBP12HB_FD_187147 | JGI IMG/M metagenome (GOLD analysis project Ga0209777, IMG submission 187147) | Freshwater lake sediment microbial communities from the University of Notre Dame, USA, for methane emissions studies -HBP12 HB (SPAdes)... | ecosystem: Environmental > Aquatic >...
CTTCCGATCTGCTGTCCGCGCGCGCGCTCCGCCGTGGCGGCGGCCCCGGCGACTCTCTCGATGGTAGGCGGACGCTTTCGCGGCCGCAGCAACGCCGGCCAGAGGCTGGCAATGTTCAGATCGCGGTAAAGCAGTTCTTTGTTGCCGAAGGCGTCAACCAGGTACAGGCCGAACATGTTGGGCGAGTTCGACTTCGGTTCGCCGAGCAGCGTATCGAAGCTGTACGCCGCCAGAAAGTACGTCTCGCTGAGCGGGAACGGGCTGCGATAGCAATGGCCCGGCCAGCGGCGGGCCTCGACCGGATGCACGGGCGGCTCGACCGGCACAGCGCCGCGCCATTGGGGCGCCAACAGCGTTTCGCTCTCCGGGAAAAGCGCGTCGGGGGTGAGCCGCGTGAGCGGCTCAAGGCCCTCCAGGCCGCGTCTGGGATCAACCAGGACAATCGAGCCGGCCGTCATGGCGTGGTGCGCGGCCGCGGTGGCGATGACGCGATGTGAGCCGGGCACGGCGCGCGGTTCAAAAGTGCCCACGGGGTTGAACGTGTTGTTGCCGTAGAACGCAGTGGGATTGCTGCCGTCAGTGCGCACGGTCCAAAGCTGCTCGTAGTACACCGCGTGGCGGTCCACGTAATCCCAGCGGCAATATATGATGCGCCCGTCGGAGAGCACTGCCGGGTCCCACTCCTGGGTCTCATGGCAAGAGACCGTGCGCGGGTTGGCGCCGCCCGCGTCGGCGAGGGCCAGGGTGTAATTCTCGCAGCCGGGGCTGCCGCAGCGATGCCAGCCGCCCCGCCGCGTGGAGATGAAGACCATCCGCCCATCGGGGAGGTAGCGCGGGGCAAAGTCGTTGTATGGGCCGGCTGTGAGTTGCCGCAAGCCTGTCCGGTCGGCCGCGATCTCGTAGAGATTGTAATACCGGCCTTGTTGTCCGGCGAAGCTGTCGCCGGGCGCAGTGTCGCACTGGCAGTAGGAGAAGAGCAGCTTGTCGGCGTCGTAGGAGACATCGAGGTGCTGATAACTGCCCTCCTTCAGCGCCCCGGCAGTCAGTGAGCGGCAGTGCATCGTCTCGCCGGGACGTTCGAGCACGAAGACGCCGCCCCCCGGCTTGGCATAGCGGCCGTAGTATTGGGTGAGCTGATGGCTGAAGGCCCCGGGGACCTGTTTGACGAAGGCCAGCGGCGTTCCTTTAATAAGCGGATTGGCGACGGCTATCCGCCGTCGCAGCAGATGAGCCAGCCGCCAGAGCTCTTCCCACGCCGCGGCGCCCCCTCCCCCCACCCCCTCCCGCGGCGGGGAGGGGGCCAGCGGCAAGGCCGCCTTGAGCTGCTCGTAGCGCCGGCGCAGCTCATCCCACTGTCTCGCCTCGTCCCCCAGCACCGTGCTCGAAGCCCGGAGATCGGCAATAAGGGCACTCCCTCGCTGCAGCGTCTGCCCAATCGCGTCGGCATAGGTGCGGGCCTCGCGTTCGGTGCCGATCCCGTCCTGCATCCGCCAGTCCCATTCAATGAGGGCCGCTTCGATGGCCGGACGGTACGGCGGCAGCAGAGGCGGAGCGCCCGGCCCCCTCCCCCCCCCCCCTCCCGCGGCGGGGAGGGGGACGGGGGAGGGCGGCAGCGAGAACGGCACGTCAAACCAGTCGTTGCCGCTCTTCAAGCGCAGGCCGCGGCAGCGTACACCTGTGTCGCCCTCGCAGTCGCTGACTGCAAGACGGATCAGATTCCCAGTCCCGGAAAGAGACAGGCTTATCGGCGCGCCGGCTGTGAGCGTTTGGCGCGACTGCTTGTCGCCCACGGCGAGGACCACTGTGGCTCGCAGGCCTTCGAGCAGCCGCGCTTCCGCCGCAACCTCGAATTGGCCGGCAACGCCCTGCACGCCAATGGCGATGCAGACTTCTTCGCCTTTGCGCAAGCCAAAGACGCATTGTGCGGCGGGTGCAATTACGGCAACCTGCGGTCCGTCGGGGCTGGCCAGCAGCGAGAAGCCGCAAACGGATGAACTTGGCGGCGGCGTTGCATGGCCTGAAAAGGTGACTTCGAGCGGAGCGAACTGCGGGGCGAGGGCCGCGGTCAGAGCCGCGGCATGGAGCAGTGCCAGCGCCAGGACGGCGCGGGCGAGCCGGCCCCGTGTAGGTGCATGGTTGGGTGCGGGATAGGTGATCATCCACGAGGCTCCTGAGCGCGGTCCAGCAACGCCGTTACTATAGCGGCACGGCAAGATTTTTCCACGGCACTTGTGCAGCAGAAGGGCTTTGTCAGGTGAGCTTTTTTTCTCCAGCGTTCATGCAAACCCTTAAAGGTCTGGCGAAATCGTCGAAAACGAGCGGGTTTCGCTTGCGATTTGGTGCCATTCGCTTGCGGAATAGGGGCGAATGCTTGCGGAATAGGGGCGATTGCTTGCGGAATAGGGGCGATTGCTTGCGGATTATTGGGAGCAAGGTGAAGTCTTGGTGGTGTCTTGGCCACCAGGATGAGCTGACTGGCGTGGTACATCGGCTGCAATCTCCTTTCCGGGCACGGGCGGCAAACAGGGCCGTGCGCACGGGCGATACGCCCCTGCTACGCTCCGCGGGCTGCACCCCCGCACGGGTCTGCTTGGGGGAGCCCTCGCAGCATCCTCCTTTGCGTTACATGGTAGTGTAGTACCACTGCAAAAGAGAATCTCCCTACTATATACTACGGATTCTGCCCATATCACTTGTGGGCGCACACATCGTGCGCTCTTATAAGTCGTTGTCATTTAAGGAGAAGAAATATTTTATTTTCCTCACGATTTTTCTGCAAGGGACTCCACCACATAGTGCATATCGTTGTTGTAAGTATTGGATATTAAATGAGTTGTACTATCAAGGGAGATCCGAGCCTTTTACGGTAACGCGTGTTGGCTTTGGGCTTTGGGCATTGGGCTTTAGGAACAGCCACGTGGCCCAAAGTCCAAGGCCTAAGGCCAAAGGAAACAGCCCGCCCGGTTAGACTACGCACCCAAGGGTGTGGGAAAGGGAAGACCGGCTGTTGCCGCAGCGACAAGCGCCGTATAAATCCCGGTGAAGTCAAAAGATAAGCATTGTGTCCCCTGAACTACCAAGCATTGTGTCCCCTGAACTGCCCAGGATGGGATTCGTGGACCAGCGCATATCCGGGCCACCAACCCTTGTTAGACCGAAGGCGACGCAGGCTCTAGGTCTTGAACTCGTCGAAGAACGACTCGTTTACCTTGAATGCCTTTATTGGTAGCAAGCCCAATTCAAGTTCCTCGATCATCGTGACGAGTTTCTCACCGTCGACCAATTCGATTGGCGGAACGCCGTCTCGCACCGCCTCCTTCTTCGCGTCCGAAGTGAATGCGCCGGTGGTGACGATGATTCCCTTATCGGCGCGCCCTTGCATCGCCCCACGAAAGTCGCGAACCTGGCTTGGCGTAACGGCCCCCGCGTAGCGCTTGCACTGGAAAAGGACCTTGAAGCTCACCAGAGGGCTCACCTGGAGGATGCCGAGCCCATCGATGCCCCCGTCACCAGAGCGGCCTGTGACGGTCACCTCCTGGAAGCCCGATTCGCGGAGCAGCCGCTGGCAGAATCGCTCAAACCCGGACGGCGGAAGGCTACGGAGTATCTCCAAGAGTTGCTGTCGATAGTTGATGGCAGCCGGCGAAGCTGCATCTTGAGGGGGGGCTGTTTCTGCCTCTTCTGCCTCAGGCGTCTCTTCGACACCACGATCAACGTGGAATTCTGCATGGACGTTCTTGAACATCTCCAGCGCTTCCTGGTGCGCGAGATGTGTGAGCGCGCGCCCCTTTTCGGTAAGCCTCCACACGCCGCGAGAAGATGAATCTATGATCCCGGCCTTCACCAGGTAAAACCTGGCCCAGGCGACCTGGTTGTCGAACCGAGGAAATCCACTTTGCAGGGTCTCCTCCTGGGCTGTGTCCGAAATCCCGAGCTTCGCGGCTATCTCTTCCCGTACCTCCGCTGGCCTCGCAGAGCCGCCGAGTTTCTTCAGTGCCTCGACGAGTGGCCAGAAGTAGCTTACGAACTTCGGGCCCTGTCCGGTAGCCTTCCGTCCCATAAACGTCTCCGTGTGTTTCCTTCTGTCTAACAATGTTTAGGCCGATCCGCCTTGCACCCCAACCCGCTTTGGAATGCCGCGTTACACGCCCGCGAATGCGGGGGCCATTCGCGCCTAAGTCGCCAGACACCTGCCTGATCTTTCAAACGCGCCATTATACGGGCAAGCCCTCGCCTCGCGAGGGCCTATCCGCGGCGCAAGGCTGCGTATCACCATCCACTACCAACCACCCACCACCCACTATCAGTTACGAGATCACGGTATCCTGAATGGGGCTGAAGACGCCCGGCTCGCCGCGGGTATTCGCCCAGCGGGCGGAAATCCACAGCGGCTTGCCGATTTCACCTGGCTTGAGGGCAATCGCAGGCCCTTCGCGTATGGGGGTGCACGACCGGGTCTGCAAGGCTTTCAGCCCTGTTAAGGGCGGCGCGTAAATAGCCAGGGCCGGAAGGCCCTGGCAAAAGGCGCGCACCGAAACTTAAGCCCTGTGAAGGGCGTCCGTGCCTTCCCCACAAACCTGGCGATATTCCAGGCAACGAGCGCCCTTCACAGGGCTTTCCGCCCGCTGAAACACTCCGTTCCGGGGCCTTCCGGCCCCGGCTACTGACGCGACGGCCCATCCGGGCCTCCTAGCCCGCAGACCCAGTCGTGCACCCAGCATCTGGCTGGAGGAAAAGACTCGGCTGGACACCTCACGGCCAATCGAGTATCGAAAGACCCGGCGCTTGGGGGACATGAGATGAATTTTGGATTTTGGATTCTTTTTACATTTTGGATTGTGCGGGCAGCGTTCCTTCTTCGATCTCCGCCCGCAGCGCCTTCCAGGCAACATCCGGAGCCAGCGGTTGCGTTCGGTTCTCTCTGCGCGTCCCCAACCCAATCGTATAAGTTATCCAAAATCAAAAATCTAAAATTTCTTCCCCGGCATCTGCTCATGCTCGGCGTGTTGGCGCTCGCTGCTGCTCACACCAGGCCAGCGGAATCCGGCCCGCCCCCAGCCGCGCCCGTGCCGGAGAAGATTGAGTTCAGCGACGGACCTTTCAAGCCGGCCTGGGAGTCGCTGAAGCAGTATGAGTGTCCCGAGTGGTTCCGCGACGCCAAGTTCGGCATCTGGGCCTGCTGGAGTCCGCAGTGCGTGCCCGAACAGGGCGATTGGTACGCCCGCAATATGTACATGCAGGGCAGCGCACACTACAACTACCACCTCAAGACCTACGGCCACCCCTCCAAGTTCGGTTACAAGGACATCTGCAACCTCTGGAAAGGCGAGAAGTGGGATCCGGACCGGATGATGCAGCTCTACAAGCGCGCCGGCGCGAAGTACTTCACATTCATGGCCAATCACCACTGCAATTTCGACGCCTGGGATTCCAAGTACCAGCAGTGGAACTCAGTGAACATCGGCCCTAAGAAGGACATCACCGGCATCTTCGCCGAGACGGCGCGCAAGTACGGGCTGCGCTTCGGTGTCACCGTCCACAACGCCCGCTCGTGGGAGTGGTTTGACGTGGCTCACGGCAGCGACAAGGACGGCGCGCTGAAGGGCGTGCCCTACGACGGCGTGCTGACCAGGGCCGCTGGCAAGGGCCAGTGGTGGGAAGGCTATGATCCGGCGGAACTCTACGGTCCCTGCGGCGCGGCCCGCACGCCCGAGGCGCGCCAGACTTACATTCGCAAATGGTTCTACCGCACCAAGGACCTGCTGGACAAGTACCATCCGGACCTGCTCTACTTCGACGATGGCGACCTGCCCCTCGGCGACGCGGGCAAGAGCATCGCGGCCCACTTCTATAACGCCAACAGACAATGGCACAACGGCAAGCTCGAAGCGGTCCTCAACATAAAGGGGCCGCCGCCCGGTTGCCGCAAAGCCATCGTGCTGGACCTGGAGCGCGGCTTGGCCGACAAGCTGGAACAGTTCCCCTGGCAGACTGACACCTGCATCGGCGACTGGCACTACCGGCGCGGCATCCACTACAAGAGCGCCACGACCGTCGTCGCCATGCTTGCGGACATCGTCAGCAAGAACGGCAACCTGCTGCTCAACATCCCTGTCCGCGGCGACGGCAGCATAGACGATGAGGAGGTCAAGTTCCTCCAGGAGATGGCCGCGTGGATGGACGTCAACAGCGAAGCCATCTTCGGCACGCGGCCCTGGCAGGTTTTCGGTGAAGGCCGGGCGCAAGGGAAAGGCGGCCACTTCAACGAAGGAGCCCTGCGCTACACCGCCCAGGACATTCGTTTTACCACCAAAGGCGGCATGCTTTACGCCGTTGCGCTGGGCTGGCCGGAGGACCGCAAGCTCACCGTCCGTTCGCTTGCCGCGCCCGCCGGCAAAGTCACCGCTGTCAGTCTCGCCGGCCATCCCGGCGCTCTCGAATGGTCGCAAACAGGCGCAGGCCTGGAAGTCAGGCTGCCCGAACAGAAGCCCTGCGAGCATGCCTGGGTGCTGAGGATTGCCGGTCAGGACCTCAAGCCTGCGCCGGTGGCCGTGGAGGGCGCTGTGATCGCGCCTCAAGCCGATGGCCGAATCGTCCTGCGCGCCCGCGACGCCAACATCCATGGGGACTCGCCCCAATACGAAACCGGCGGCGGAAAAGACAACATCGGTTACTGGGGCGATGCCGGCGATCACGTGTCCTGGGACATGAAGCTGGCCAAGGCCGGCACATACGAGGTGGAGATAGCCTACTCCTGCCAAAACGGCTCTGAGGGAAGCGAGTATACGGTTGCCGCCGGTGACCAGACAATAACGGGCAAGTCGAAGGCGACCGGCTCCTGGGCCGTGTTCACGACGGAGACGCTGGGCGCACTGAAGCTCGATAAAACCGGCACGCTCACGCTGACGGTGAAGCCCAAGACGCCGCCGGCCTGGAAAGTCATCGGCCTGCAATCGGTTACACTCAAGCCCGCCCCAGGTGAGTGATGGGGCTTTCCCCGCGGGTCCGAAAAGAGCGCTGCTGCCGCGGCAGCGGCCCCTTCCCCCACCCCCTCCCGCGGCGGGGAGGGGGCCGGGGGGAGGGCTGGCAACGGAAGCTGAGCACATGACAGCCGCGAGTCCTGCGTTGCAAATGGAAAAGGTGAGCAAGCGCTTCCCCGGCACGCTTGCCGTGGACAACGTGGACTTCGCTGCCCGCGCAGGTGAAGTCCACGCGCTCATCGGCGAGAATGGCGCGGGCAAGTCCACCCTGATGAGGATGATCGCCGGGACGTTCGACGACTACGCCGGCCGGATTCTCATCGGCGGCAAGCCCGTCCGGCTCCATTCGCCGGCCCTCGCGCGCGCCAACGGCATCCAGATGATCCATCAGGAACTGAGCCTCGCCCCGCCGCTCAGCGTCGCGGAGAACGTGCTGGCCGGACGGTTGCCCTCGCGCTGGGGCCTCTTGGGCCGCAAAGCGATGGCCGAAGAGACACGGCGTTGTTTGGGGCGCGTCGGGCTGGACCTCGACCCCTGGACGCCGGTCGAAGAGCTCAGCCAGCATGAGGCGCAGCTTGTGGAGATCGCGCGCGCCGTCGGGAACAACCCCTGTATACTCGTGATGGACGAGCCCACGTCGGCGTTGAGCCGCGAGGAAGTTAACCGGCTTTTCGCCATCATCCGCAAGTTGCGCGAGGAACGCCTGGCCATCATCTATATCTCGCATCACATGCCCGAAGTTCTGGAGATTGCCGACCGCGTCACGGTCCTGCGCGACGGCCGAAACGTGGCCACCAGGGCTATCAGCGAAGTGAGCGCCGCGCAGATGATCGAGCTGATGGTGGGACGTTCGCTCTCGGAACTGTATGCGCAACGCAGGAACCCGCGCGGCGCCGAAAAGCTCCGCGTTGAGCACTTCAGCCGTTACGGTTTCTTCCACGATGTGTCGTTCAGCGTAAGCGCGGGCGAGATCCTGGGCCTGTGCGGCCTGGCCGGCGCGGGGCGCAGCGAACTGGCGCGCTCGCTATGCGGCATTGACCCGGCCGATGACGGCGGCATCTACCTGGACGGAGCGCTGGTGGAGCCGGCAAACTTCCTTGCGGCCATTCGCCTGGGCTTTGCTTACCTCACAGAGGACCGCAAAGCTCAGGGGCTGGCGCTTCGCATGACCGTCGCGGAGAACGCCCTGGCGGCCGTCCTGCCGCGCTTCTGTCGAGCGGGCTTCTACTCGCAGGCCGGCGCCGCGGGACTCCTGAGCCGGCTGATCGAGGCCCTGCGGATTCAGCCTCCCGAACCAGCGCGTCCGGCCGGCAGTCTTTCGGGCGGGAACCAACAGAAACTCCTGATGGCCAAGTGGCTGGCCTCTGATCCACAAGTGCTGATTCTCGACGAGCCGACACGTGGCGTGGACGTTGGCGCGAAAGTCCTGATCCACAAGGCCATCGCGGAAGTGGCCGACCGCGGCAAGAGCGTGATTCTGATCTCGTCCGACCTGCCGGAACTGGTGGGCCTCTCCGACCGCATCCTGATCATGCGCAAGGGGCACATCCTGGGCCAGATGGACAAGGCGCGCGCCACGGAAGCAGCCGTCCTGCTCGCGGCCTCAGGTTTTGGGGAGCTGCTGCCGGTATGAGCGAACCCGCACAGACCCGCGCGGAGCCGCCGGCCAACGGCGCCCCCTCTCCCCACCCCCTCCCGCGGCGGGGAGGGGGCCAGGGGGAGGGCCGCCTGCACAGCGTCCTGAATGTGTTGGGCGTTTACGTGCTGGTCATAGTGCTCTTCGCTCTGGGTTGTCTGATGCCCGATAAGTTCCTGACGCAGGACTACCTGCTGAACATCCTGCGCGACATCATGCTGCTGGGCATCGTGTGCGTGGGCGTGGCCTTCGTCACTTACAGCCGGCATTATGTGGACCTGTCTATCCCAGGCATCATGGCGCTTTCGGGCATCCTCGCCGTCTCGGCGTTGAAGTACGGGATCCTCGCCAGTCTCATGAGCGGCCTGGCGGCAGGCCTGGCGGTCGGCGCGATCAACGGCCTGGTAATCGGCTATCTGCGGCTCAACCCCATCATCTGGACGCTGGCGATGATGTCCATCCTCTCGGGCGTGATACGCCAGGCTTACGGCGGCAGGCAGGTCTATCCGGACGAAGCCACCGCAGCCGGCCGCGCCTTCCTGGACCTCTATCACGCTGAGCTGCTCGGAGTGGTCCCGCTCCCCTTCGCCATCCTGGTCCTGCTGGCGCTGAGCGGCGATGTACTCATGCGCAAGACGGCCTATGGCGCGCGGCTCAAGTTGACCGGTTCCTCCTACGAAGTGGCGCGCCTGACGGGCGTCAACGTGCGGCGGGTGGTCGCCCTGGCGTTTGTACTTTCGGCGGGCGCCTCCGCGATCGCCGGCATTCTGCTGACGAGCTTCAACAAGGTTGGAGCGCATTACATCGGCAAAGACTACGACTTCCAAGCCCTCACGGCGGTGGTCATCGGCGGCATGACGCTCGCAGGCGGCCGCGGCAGTATCTTCGGCGCCATGGGCGGCGTCATGGTGATTGCGCTGATGAACAGAGTCATGTCGCTGGTGCGCATCGGCGACTTCGTCATCGGCGACTTCCAAAAGAATATCATCCTGGGCGCGGTTTTCATCCTGGTGGTGGGGCTCAACTCCTTCTCGCGCAGAAAGTCAGGCCTCGACGATGACTGAAGCCGCGGCCGACAGACGCAACCAGTGCGCCCCTCGCCAAACCCCCTCCCGCGGCGGGGAGGGGGCAGGGGGAGGGTTCGCCGCCCTGGCTTACCGCTACCGCGTGTATCTTCTGTTGGCCCTGATCGTCGCGCTCATGTCCGCCATAGCGCCGAATTTCCTGACGGCCAGCAACCTGAAGAACGTCCTGAAGGCGGCCGGCACCAACCTGCCCGCGGCCGCAGGTTTCACCATCGTCATGATCACGGGCCAGCTCGATCTCTCCATCGGCGCGGCCATGACGCTGGGCGGCATGCTGGTCATCGGCCTGGAGCCGCGGCTGGGTTGGAGCGGCGCTTTCTGCGTGGCCCTACTGTGCGGCCTGGCACTGGGGCTGGCGAACGGCCTGCTGGTCGCCAAGACGAGAATCAACTCCTTCATCGTCACGCTGGGCACGCTGATCA
>Ga0209777_10009988_pt1 | contig 10123 bp, 8 predicted proteins | sample FrelakmetHBP12HB_FD_187147 | JGI IMG/M metagenome (GOLD analysis project Ga0209777, IMG submission 187147) | Freshwater lake sediment microbial communities from the University of Notre Dame, USA, for methane emissions studies -HBP12 HB (SPAdes)... | ecosystem: Environmental > Aquatic >...
TGTTAAAGAAATATTAGAAACCCAACAAGTAGTTTGTGCCATAATATCGTTTGGCAATTCTGTTTGAAGCTTAATCAATAATGTTATTGAATCGGAAGGATTTGCTCTTTCATCCATCATCCCACTACTAATAATTGGAAGTAAACGATTATTTCCTAAATTTAATGCATTTTTAAGTGGACCAAAATATTTTTCTTTATACGTTGACGAAAGAACTTCTGAAACTGGAGTGAAATAATACTTTGTAAAAAAATCATAAACAAATATTTTAGAATCTACATATTGTTGAGATGGGTGAGTTCCTATTGGAGCGAACTTTCTTTCGATAGATGCCGAAACATATATTTGAAATTGATTGTTAATATCAGAAAAATCAACAATTTTATTTGAATTTGAAAGTAAATAATTATTAAAATATGTTCGAATTCCCTGAATTCTTATTGCACTTCCAGTTATATTTTGAACATCAAAAGTTGGTCCTCTTATAGGAGTTGTAGTATAAACAAATATATCTTCATATAAATTTCTTAAAAAAGTAACCATTTCCCCATCGGTATTTAAGAAAAATATGGATTTAACTGTGTTAATTTGATCCTGATATAACGGACTTATTTGATTATAAATCTGTTCATAAAAACAATTTCCAAATGATTTTATGTATAATGGAGAAATATCACTTATTAATACCTTTTTATTACAAAAGGCATTATAAGTATCATTTGAACCGCTTAATGGCACCAATTTTAATTCTTTTCGGGACGGAGAAATTTCTTTAATAACAAGAGGATTTAAGTTCGTTCCAGCCATCTCACGAGTAAAATTGTAAGTAAGAAAATAACTTCCATCTTGAACATTAAATGAAGATGTTAATTGTTCGGGAGGACTTACCAAAATCTTTTCATTTTTATATTGAATAAAAATGGGATTTAACTCGGAATAAGAATATGGAACTGAAAGATTTAAAGTATTAGTATATGAAAGAGTAATGTTATTATAATTTTTAGATTGATTTAAGGTTTTCCAATTCAAAAGATTTCCATCTCTATCCCACAATCCCAATTCCATTACATCGTTCGAAGAATATGCATACCACAAATCGGAAGAATACCCTTTAACAAATAAAGAACATTCTGTACGATTCAAATACGAACCTGTATTTAAACTGGAACTATTATTTTCTACTAATTGATATGATGTAAATTCCATGTTATATTGTTGGCTTTCTTATAGGAGTATATGGAAAAGTATTAGAGAAATCAGATTCTACTCTTCCTTGTCCCAATGACTTTCTAAGTTCCAAAATTACTTGTTTTGTTGCCATTTGATCGGCAACCGAACTACTATTTTCATTTTGAATAATAAGATCATCAAGCTGATTTTTTAATGTTGTATTTTCTTGTTGAACAGTATCTAATTGTTCCTGTAAATTATCTATATTTTCAGAAGTTATTATCGACCCAGTTGGTGTTGGTATAAATTCAGTAAAATTAGTATCGTAAAAAGCATTTATTTTAGAATTATCATATGTTGTATTAAACAATGGAAATGCCAAATAAACCTGTGAAAAATCTATGGATGAACTATTAAAAATAAGATTACCGGTATCATCGAATTTATAAACATAATCTCCATACCGTTGGAAATTCTGAATGTCTTTTGAAAAATCAGTCATATTATCTTCTTTTCATTTTATATCTCCACGCATCATTCCCAAGATGTACATCATATAAATTTTCAAAATCTATATAATCTCTTAAAGTTCCTTTGGAAAAATCTAATGGTATATTATTTATAGTAATCCAATGATGAGTTTGTAAAATTTGTTCTTTCCCATCTTCATCGACATATGATTTATCTCCTTCTATTGATGAAAAAACTTTTCTTGCTAATGGAAATTTCCAAATTATACCAGACACGATACTTTGACATTCTCCTAACTCTTGATGATCTACAAACTCATTCCAAGATGAATAATCCCCATATGAATATAAATACAACTTTATATCATTTATTAAGTCTTCAACATTTTCTACTAAAAGAGACCTCAACTTAATCATATTATCTTGTTATCTTGAATATTTTACCAGTATCTATTGTATAAATATCATTCTCGTTCTGAACTTGGATTAAAACCTTATAATATCTCTCTTGTGGCAACCCTGTGGTATCAATTACAAAGTAATTTCCATAAATATCACACGATATTTGGGTATAATTATCAAAGTTCACCACGATTTCATTGGTTTGATTATCCCTTAGTGCATAATACGATGATGTTGGTAAATATTCAGGAACAAGATATTGCTCTTGTTGAGTAGATTTCCCGAAGTATTTCAATGGGAATTTTTTACGGCCAAAAACATTGATTCTTACTATATCCCCAGCTCTATATTGTGGTTGAAGATTTTGTATATTAACTGTAAATGGTCTATTTACATCGAGTGAGGAAAGAAAACTTGATGTCATTGATACACTACTGGTGTATGAATAGCTAGATGTATAAACACTACCGCTTAATTGTAGCCATAAATATCCACCAAGTAATGGTCCATTTATAAATTGCCCAGCGAAACTTGCACTATTCGATCCCGCACTACCAGTATCAAAAGACCCGTTTGATCCAGAAATAGTATATGTTCCCAAAGCAGTACCATTAATATATGGTCCCCTCACGTATGCGTATGCATGAGGGTCTATTCCAGAAGGAATTGGGATATAAACGGTAGAACCAAGAAAAGTAGATGGTATCCATGAACCAGTTAGAATTGCGTTCTCAAATTTATAGTCAACATAGTATGCAGTAAATGTACTTCCACTAAATGGTCCATCGGTAAAAATTGCTTTGGCTAACGATGAACTAAATGATTTTCCACACGGCCCTGTTACAAGAGATTGTGAAATAGTGGTAAATCCTATAACATCTCCAAATACTGGCAATCCTATAATATTTCCAGTTAATCCTTTACCATTTGTAAACCCGCTAAAAGCAAGAAATGTCGAATCCAAATAATATCCAGATCCAGTTCCATTCAAATAAATCAAAGAACTGGTTAATTGACCAACGAATAATCCAAGTTGATTTGCGCTTGCTACACTTCCTGTAATATATCCATCAATCTGACTTCCAGATATACTACCACTTGCTATAGACGAAGTACCGTCTACAGAACCACTAAAATACCCCGTATAAAATCCATTACTACTTCCTGAAATGGTTCCGTTTACATAAGACGCGGTTCCACTAAATGAGCCGGTAAAACTTCCAGTAAATTGAAATACAGGAGAACTACCAAAATCCGGAACAATCGTTTGTTGAATATCTGTATTTGGTAAAAATCCTCCGTGATATGGATCTAATTGCCAAGCTGTTTGCCACATATCATAATGATATCCATTATTGGCATACCAAACATCATTTATGGTAACGTTTGGCGGTGTATAATTGAAAATCTGGTTGCTTGCGGTTATGTAATTTGCAGTAAGTATAAGATAAGCACTTCCCGAAAAACTTCCACTAACTCCACCGGCAATAGAAAATGTAGAACCACTTTGAATTGAAGAAGTTATTCCTGAGTTAATAGTAGTGATTTGTACACTACCCGTCGAAATACTTCCGGTAACATATGTTGAATCATTCCAAGCGACATCCAAATATGGTGAATAAATAGTATTTGTATCTCTACTAAAATATTTAAGAACAAACCCAGAACCTGTCGCTTGAAGTTCGTCAGATTGAATGAGAATTAAACCTTCATTGGGAATACTTCCACTTAACCATGCCATCACCATTGGAGTAATATCCATCTCAATGTCGGCAGATTTATAATTGAAACTTTGAGAACAATAACTTGTAGTATACCACGTTCCTCCACCATAACCAAAAGACGCGGTCACTAAAGATGGATTTCTAATAAAATCAATCGATGATCGCGGGGAAGTTATAGATGTCGTATACCATTGAGTCCCCCCATTATTGTCACGATATCTCCAATCTACTCCTTCATCAGAACCTCCATCTGATAAATATCCATCGCCCATATTCCAACTTTGACTCACTGGTAAGGCATAAATAGTATAAGTTATTGGAAGGTTATATTCATTGCAAACTTTAACATTCAAGAAGAAATGTGGATTGACTATATCACCATTTACTATGGATATTGAAATTGCAGTTAAATCAAATGCTAACAATGAACGGTCAATATATTGTGTGTTGGTAGAAATCCAGTTTTCTTCCGAGCGCACATCAGTGCCCGATCCAGTCCCAGTGAGGCAAGCGATTGCTCCAGTAAGTTGTCCTACAAAATTTCCTATAACATAGGGAGCAGTTATAGAACCAGTAATAAGACCATTTACTAAACTTCCTGATACACTACCACTCTCTTCTAGCATTATTCCATTTACTGATCCGGAGAAATATGATGCACTAAACATTAAATTACTGCCAGATATATTACCATTGGCAAAAGAAATGGTTCCACCAAAAGAACCGGTAAATATACCCGTAAATGATGATACGGATTGCCCGTTGAATATTACATTGGTATAAATGTAATCCTTGGTAGGACTCAACATTCTTACAACTGTGTTTGTCGTTCCAATTTGTAGAATCTCGTCGATACCAAAATTTTTGACATCCCAAGTGGGGCGGTTCGTAATAAATGTATCTTTTGATGGAAATAAGTGGTGGTGCATAATGTTAATTTTTATGGAATACCCAATCTCTTCCATATTTCAATATTTTTCTTTTTGTTAATAAAATAAAACTAGATGCTTTATCTCCTGTATCTGGATCGGTTGAATATTGAGGATCTTCTACTAACATATCTCCGTCGTTTGCCACAATCTCGATAATTTGAGCTTCATCTTTATTTCTACCATAATCTTGTTCTAATCGATCAATCCAATAATCAGTATCACCAGAAATATGTATTCCATGTACTCCTCTCCCATCCCCCTTCAATCCTACATTACTTAGCTTATAAGTCGAAATATCTTGTCCTTTTTTTATTCCCCAAACAACTCTTTCTAAACGTTCTCCACTTGATGGTTGATAATCGTCTTCAGCCGGAATATTTAATTCTGCTACAGATAAAATATCTTTATCAGTAGGCTCCCAATATTCAAGTAGTGATTTTAACTTAATCATATTATAAAACACTTCCTTTTATATCACTGTCGGGGTACTTACACTCGAAGATACTAGGATCTACACTCGGATATATCACTCCATTTTTCGTAGCAGATGCTATATCATACTGGATCGATGAATAATCTCCATCCAATGTAGTTTTATTATATATATCTATACTTGGAATTGATTGAACCCCATCGACCTTGGCAATCTCAAGATTTAATTGACTCAAATTAATTGGTTGAGAGAAATTCCAATTATCAATATTGAAGAAGTCCTGTACAGATTGAATACAATTAAGAAGTACATCTTTCTTATTAAATCCTTTGTAGACAGTAATGACAAAATCTACTCCAATATTGATAATATATCCATCTATAATATTTATACCGTCCGTCATCATACGAAACTTTTTAATATAAGTAATAATATTAGTCACCAATGCCTGATTTGGTTTTGTTAACTTTTTATTTGAGTCATATGACAACACATATATATTAATAGCGAATGGATTGGTTACATCGTATGCAATATTTCTGAAATAATTATTGACATTATTATTAAACACCGTTCCAATATTATTTTGGTCGACCACTCCTACCAAAATTTTATTAACACCAACATTAAGATTTGTATCGGTAATAACTTGAGCCTTGGCAACCGATCCATATTGTGAAGGAAGGGAATATACTCTAACCAAATAATCATTTTGGGTAACAGTTCTGCTTTGAGCTGCAAAATTAGCCATCGAATTCATTTTAATTTCGTCATCAGATTCCGCGTCTTTTCCCCCAACACACGGAGATGGATTGCTAACTGCTAAAGAGTTCTTAACAGTAGTCAACAAATTAAGCTGCTCGGGTAATAATCCCTCTGATGGATTATCAAAATCGGCAGAAACAACCGTTCTAATTTCGTCACTTTGACAATTAGAATTTAATCCTCCTCCAATTAAATAACGAATAGTAAGTATAGTATTTTGAGGAGCAATACCATAATTTTCATTTTTCAAAAAACTGCTTGGGTCTAAAGGTACATTTATTTTAGAAATATTAGTTAATCCTACACCTATTAAATTAGAATCAAATGTTACAATTTCATCATCTACACCATTAATTCCTGCCCCAAATTGTATAGTAGTAATGTTATTTTCATCTACCGTAATAATAAATTTTCGGGAAGTCTTTAAAAATTTCATTATGTATGGCACCGAATCTTTATATTGAGAAAGAGAACCTTCATATTCCACATCATTAGGAATAGCAATAGGAACAAGTTCCTGAGATAGATAATCTACTTCATACCATTTATTATTATCCGAGTCAACAATATCAAGTATTCCCAGTACGTTGGTTTCGTCAAGTAAAATTTGGAAAAATGAAGAAGGACTCCCAACAACTTGTTGTTTTACTAGAACTTGACCAGAACTAATATTCCCCTCTTTAGTTAATAGAAAAAATTCCGGTGTTCCATCTTGATTTCTTGAATAAACCGAATCAATTCTAGGAGACGACGAAGAACTTATGGAAAAATCAACCGCCGCATTTAAAATATAATAATATCCTGCATTACTGGAAAATTGACTATTTTCTTTGATAGTTAACATGTAATCTGGATCTGGGAAGTAGTTTCCAATTCCATCATCCGCAGAAGGACAAAGTTGCATAAGATTAACAACTCCAGCCGAAGCTCTACTTGGTTTTACTTTATATCCCAAATAACTTGCCAGATTTATTATATTTTTTCTTTCCGTTGCATTATTCATTACTCCTTCTTTAAAAGCGTAATCTATGTAATAACTTAAAACATCTCCAACATACGCGGCCTGTTCCATAAACATTGTGCCGGGCGCTGCTGGTGAAAAGTCTTTGTAAGTATTCGGATAATAAGTTTTGGTGAAATTAATGAGAGATTCGCGTAATTGCGAAAAATCTTTGTTCAAATAACGAACGTCTTTACTGTTTGGGGCGAAGGATTTTTGCAAATTCGAACTCATATTATTATATTCTATTGGTGTCTAGTATTATTTCGACAACATCTTCTTGATTTATCGCGTTAACAACAAATGTTACCGCAACATATAACTTATAAATATCTCTTAAGTCGATAGATTTGTCATCTTCAAAATATTTAACATCTATCGATGAAACAGAAACACCAGGTATCCATCGGGAAACATCTTCTTTTATTATTTTTCCAACTTTATCGGGAATAAACGAATCATTGGGTTCAAAAACAAGAGTCCACAATCTACACCCAAATGTAGGATTCATTCTACGTTCCCCTGGTTTAGTACGTACCAAATTAATTATATTCATTCGATACGCCGTAAAGCTATCAAACGATTGATCAAAATAACCCACATTCCCACGTTGTAATGGAAGCATTAATCCGATTGGAGTATTTTTTACAATGGACATTTATACTTTACCTTGTTTTTTATCAATAAGCTTCATCATCTGAGAATAGTTTTTTGTTAAGGCACTAGCTACCACTGGTGGTATATATTCCTTTACATCGAGTACAGATATTCCTTCTGGTATTGATGCCATAGGAGCATGATTACTTTCTTGTCCTTCAACTAATACTGGTGGTCTTGCCACGGGAATTGAAACTCCTGGTGGAACTCCAGGCATTGTTGGCATATTTTTAGAAAAAGATGGCTCCTCTACAGACTCTATTGGTTGTGCCGAAGTTGCTGATGGATTAAACCCAGGTATTAACGCTAAACTTGGTGAATATCCACCCTGAAACGCTGCTGCTCCAACTAATCTTTCTCTATCTCTGAGGTCAGAAACAGTTTCATTCAATATTTGATTTATTTTTGGATCTTTGGCATATTGCTTCAATGGTTTAGGCCCAGATTCATTTTTTGATTTAATCACAGGAGTGCCCGCGAATAAATCTCTTAAAGATGCTTTAAAATCAACCGGATTTTCAGAAATAGTAGGTTCTATTTGTTCTCTAATAGACTGAACAGGTTGTCTCTGTTCATTAACAACCGGTTTCCCCATCATATTTTGAAATGTCTCAGCAATAATCGTAGGAAGTTGTTTTCTAATTTCCTTCGCTACAAGATGCTCAATTATCTGTGTGAGTTGTGTAAGTTCTGATTTTTTCATATGTGTATATAAATAGTATTAAAAACCTCCTATAGATGGTACTTTTGGAACTGATGGTACGGATGGTAATGATACATTGGGTAAGGATAGCATAGACGGAATACCCATACTTTTGAAATCGGGCATAGATGGCAATGAAGGAGGAGATGGTAATTTATATCTTTTTGTAAAATCAGGAGCTTTAGCAGCAGCTTTCAATTTATCCATTGCCTTAGATTTTAATCCATCCAATTTTGCTGTAGCAGTAGAAAGTCCAGGTGGAGAAATCCCTGGTACAGATGGTATTGTTCCAGATTTCACCGCAGCTAATATACCACCTAATGATCCTGCCATAGATGTAATAGACGAAATAGTAAAACCTATATTTGCTGTAGCCATTGATGGGGTTTTTATACTAGCAGCATCAAAACCTCCTGGTACTCCCGCTCCAGTTACTACATCAATTTTTGTTGGAGGAACTCCTTTGGAAGTATTACCCCTATATTTTTCCAATTTGTTTTGTGTATCAACCCAATCTTTCGCGTCTGCATCATCAAGTACTTTTGTAGTTCCATCGCTAAATGTATATCGATAAGTAGGAGTACCATTCGAATAATAAGTAACAGGAGTCGGGTCTTTAGATACTATACTAATCATAATTATCCTCCTAAATTTGCTCCATCTTGACCAGGAGCAAATCCTCCTCCAGTTATAAATACCCTTCTACTCATAATAGCATGAAGATTATCTCTCAATACAATTAACCTCTGTAAATCAACGGGCATTTGAGTTTGTTCTGGCGATTCTTTCCCCGCATCCTCATGTGCATGGTGATACCAATGAGTATGGTCTATTAACCAATTACAAAGTTCATAAAGCCAATTAACAGTGGTTTGACCTAATAACGCTGGTTCTCCGGTTTGGTCGTATTCTCCCAAATATATAGCTGGTGAATTAATAACCGTTTTTACATGAGTAGTTAATACAATCTGATCATGAGCATCTACTGTATATTCACTGTCCGTTACAACCGCATAACGTTTTTTAGAAAAATGAAAAGTTTCCCCATAACGAGATGATAAAATCAATCTATCAGTATTGATAACAATTTGATCTCCACTTTGTTCGGGGTATGTAAAGTTAGTTGTCCCATTAAATCCAGCAACTTCTTCACCCGTACCAAACATTTTTTTATAACAACTCGTAACATAATTACTTATAGTGTAACCACTGGTAATATGAATAGATGACCCATCATGATTAATATTTTCTTCTATATATCCACCTACATTTTTTTCTTGTTTGGTCCCTTGAATTGGTGGTAGTTTTTTATATAAACTTAATATTTGATTTTCCTTAACAAGAGGCCGCTGGCGATTTCTTATGAGTATCATTGGATTCCCACCATTTTCATAATCCTTATATCCCTCAAATCCCCCATCATTATCCCGATTATTATCGTAAGCAGTAAAATGGATAGTCTGTCCGTGACGACTCTCTATCAATAGATCTCCTTCGAATCTTTTAACCGTACGTATTTTATCATTGGCAAAAAAGTATTGTCCTGCATAACCGTGGTATCCAGTATCTCCTTTATAATTTGTTTTAGATTCTATTGAACCAGTTAAGGATTTGTCAGAAAATAAAACAGTGTTAGTGTTTCCAGAAGTATATCCTTCAATAGTAAAATCAAGATTGTTGTTTGTCCAATTGCGACTATTTAACTTACGAGTATAATATAACTTATCATTGTGTACTACCAATACAACGGTTTCATAAATAAGAGGATACTCTGATATATTAGACTCTAGTGGATACGCCCATACTAACTGGTCCTTATCGGTTAACTTTTCAGAAACAAGTGGTCTTATTAAAGCTCTTCCTATCC
>Ga0209777_10009989_pt1 | contig 10123 bp, 10 predicted proteins | sample FrelakmetHBP12HB_FD_187147 | JGI IMG/M metagenome (GOLD analysis project Ga0209777, IMG submission 187147) | Freshwater lake sediment microbial communities from the University of Notre Dame, USA, for methane emissions studies -HBP12 HB (SPAdes)... | ecosystem: Environmental > Aquatic >...
AGCTACCTCATTGTGCCGGGTCATCACCGGAATGCCCAGTTTATAGGCTTCCTGTGCCACTTCAAACATAAAATTAACTACGCGTTCCTTAATCGTACCGAAATACTGATCTTCCAACTGCTGCCCCTTGGGAGACGGCGCGCCAATCAAAGTCCTTCCAGCCATTACCAGATCCTGGCGTAAATTATAATAATTCTTATCGATTAAAAAATACTCCTGCTCCGCTCCGCAAGTAGAGAATACCTTTTTGATATCTTTATGGCCAAAAAGTTTTAACAGGTTAATTGCGGCTTTACTCAATGCCTCATCAGAGCGTAAAAGCGGCAATTTCTTATCTAGGGCTGCACCATGATATGAAATAAATATGGTGGGAATACATAGGGTTTTGCCTAGCGCGCTCTCAATGATAAAAGCCGGACTGGTGGGATCCCAAGCGGTGTAGCCGCGCGCTTCAAAGGTAGCGCGTATCCCGCCCGAAGGAAAACTGGAAGCATCCGGCTCACCCTGAATCAGCTTACTTCCGGAAAACTTCTCAATCACTTTACCCGGCCCAATAACTGAAATAAAACTATCGTGTTTCTCTGCGGTGAGGCCGGTCATCGGCTGAAACCAATGAGTATAGTATGTTGCACCCTTGGCCATCGCCCAATCCTTCATGGCATTTGCAATCTCATTTGCCTCTTCTAAGGTGATAGTTTTTCCTTCGGACATCCAGTCTTTAAATGCTGCGAAAACAGATTTAGAGATGAGTTTCCGCATCGTTTCCATACTAAAGGTATTCTCACCAAAATAACTGGAAACTTTTTTAAAAGAGTCTTTTTTGCCTAATTCGACACCTTTGATCTTAAATAAAACTTTCTGCCTTATGCTCATTTCTACCTCCCTCGATTAAATAACTAAAATTTACCCAATAGCAAGCCCACCGCGCTTCCCGCAGAAAGCGGGACACCCGCGCAATTTCCCCACGGGGGGACACTGGCGCAATTCAAATAAGCGCCAGGTGCCTGTTAAGCGCCGGATGTCACTATCCAATAGCAAGCCCCCCTCTTTCTTCAGTACGGATGCGAATACATTCCTTTAAATCCAAAACAAAAATTTTGCCGTCTCCTGTTTCGCCGGTCTTAGCCCCTTTTATAATCGCTTTGATTGTCGGCTCGACAAAATCTTCATTCACCGCAATCTCAAGGCGAATTTTTCGTAAGAGGTTACCAGTCTCTTTTGCGCCGCGATAAATCTCGGTAATACCTTTTTGCCGGCCATGCCCCATAACCTCGCTTACAGTAATAAGATTAACCTCTTGCTTATAAAGCTCTTCTTTTACTTCTTCTAATTTAGAAGGTTGAATGATCGCAATGATTAATTTCATGATTTGGCCTCGCTTTCTTTTCTATTCCAATACAGTATAGGCTCTCTCGTGATGCTGGGTAAGATCTAAGCCTATCAGTTCCTCTTCTTCTTTTACCCGTACACCGATTAATAAATCCACTAACTTGTAAATTGCAAAGGTAACTACAAAGGTATAGCCTATAGTAACTAAAACAGTTAATGCCTGGATCATAAACTGCTTTGGATTTCCGAAAAATAATCCATCTGCTCCTTGGGGATTAACCAGCTTAGAAGTAAACAATCCGGTGGCTAAAGCTCCCCAAATCCCGCCTACGCAATGTACGCCAAAAGCATCAAGCGAATCATCATATCCTAATTTGGGCTTAATCACGGTTACAGCAATAAAAGAGAATACGCTGACTAATAAACCGATTATTATGGCAGGGACAACACTGACAAAACCAGCAGCCGGAGTAATGGCGACTAATCCTGCGACAGCTCCGGAACAGACGCCGAATATTGTCGGTTTACCATTGTATATCCACTCAATAAGCGCCCAGCTTAAACCTGCGGCTGCTGCAGCGGTGTTAGTAACCACAAAAGCATTTACGGCTAAACCATTGGCTGCTAAGGCGCTGCCGGCATTAAAACCAAACCAGCCAAACCACAACAGGCCTGTACCTAAAACTACTAAAGGCATATTGTGCGGCGTAGGGACATTTTTATCCAGATTGACCCTCTTACCTAATATTAAGGCAGTCACCAGCGCAGCAATCCCAGCGTTGATATGTACGACTGTTCCGCCTGCAAAATCTAACGCGCCTAAATTTTTTAACCAACCTCCCATTCCCCAAACCCAATGGCAGAGCGGATCATAGACAAAGGTAGCCCAAAGAAGCGTAAATAAAAGAAAGGCGGAAAATTTCATCCTCTCCGCAAACGCGCCGATAATCAAAGCCGGAGTGATAATGGCGAACATACACTGGAAAATCATAAATGCCTGATGAGGAATAGTTCCTGCGTAATCTGCATACGGCTCTAGACCAACCCCGCGTAAACCTGCCCAGGCAAATCCTCCCCAGAATCCTTTGGCCGGAGCAAAAGATAAGCTATAGCCAATTAACACCCAATGAATACTTAAAACGCACATTACGATAAAACACTGCATTAAAACGCTAAGAACATTTTTACGCCTGACCATTCCTCCATAGAAAAAAGCCAGGCCCGGAGTCATCAATAAGACCAAGGCTGATGAAACCAAAACCCACGCTGTATCTCCTGAATTTGTCATTTTTCTTTTCCTTTCGCGCCTAAAATAAACAAGGCGTCTTCTAATCCATCGTTGGTTAACAAGACGCCCTCGTCTTATAACACCCAAACATAAAGGATTGTTTGGTGTGCCCTTACTGGGCAAAAAATTAAGCCCTTTTCAAAGCATTCGTTGCTTTAAAAAGGGCGTCTTTGTCCTTAAAAATAAAAAACCCCAAATCATTTTGGGGCTTCTTCGCCTATTTAAACTTCATCGTCAAAGTAAGTATAACTGTTTTACCCGTTTTTGTCAAGTTTTATTTCCCTTGCTTTTATAAAAATGCAGCTTGGCGTTCCTTAACAGCAAAACTGCTACAATGATGCCGGTTAAACCTAATATGAGATTGATTTCTTTTTGATTTACTTGATGTAATATCGTGCTTCCGGAGCCTATCTTAGTTATAGACTCGGCATGGATCTCCAGATCTCCCCCGTGCTCTACGCAGGCCCGGTTAAACTTTCCCTTAATTTCTACCAAATCTCCTTTTTGTTGATAATTTCCCGTGTAAAGGATATCTCCGATGAGCTCCCTTTTGATCCATATACCAATTGCATTATTTCCGTCATTGACATTTATCCAGGCATATTCGCCGCGCGCCATCATATCTCCTATCACTTCACCCGTATATACAACTATTTTTCCATCGTAAAACTTAGCATTATTAATCAACTCAATGCTTGAGATTGGTTGAGCAAAAGAATAGCCAAAAGCTAGAAGCCATAAGCTGCAAGCCATAAACAAATACTTCAGTCTCCAACACCCTAGTTTATGCATTTACTTCCCCTTTATTGCCGCGATCAAAAATCCAAATAAAGCAAATACCGACATAAATTCAAGGCGCCCCGCCCACATCTGGATGATGTAGGTAACTTTTAATATTGCAGGCATACTGGCATCCGTAATCCCGCAGGAAAGCCCCACATTGGCAGCAGCCGAGGTAGATTCGAAAAGAGAATTTAAAAAAGGATAACCATACCAAACACCTATAAGCGCACCCAAGACATATATTGTAATATAGGACATGGTGATTAATAAAACTGCCCGCGCCTGTGCGTCTTCTAAAAATACTGTCTTGATATGATGGAATTTCTGGGTTACTATCGCGTTTTCGGGAAGAGCTATTTTTTTGATATCCTGCTGTAAAGCCTCAAAAATAATTCCTACTCGTAACATTTTGATACCACCTGCCGTAGAACAGGCGCATCCACCTAAAGCCATAGCAATAATCATACCCACTAAAGCTAAGTCCCCCCATTCTTTGATAAATTGCTGCGCATAAATAGTCATATAGCCTGTAGTAGTGTGGCCTGATACGAGCTGAAAAAAACCTTTGCGGAATAATGTAAAAATATTGGAGTATACACCAAGTTTATTGAGGCCAACCGCCACAATAAAGAAGGTAAGCATGGCGCTTAATAAAAGGGTTCTGGTTTCAATATTCTTTACAAGCTCTTTACGATTGCCTTTCCAGAGCTGATAGTGTAAATTAAAATTAAGGCTTCCCACAATCATTATTATGATCGTAACAATTTCAAAAATTGCGCTATGGTAATAAAGTATATTTTGCGACTGAGGGGCAAAACCCGCAGTATCATAGCCTGCCATAAAGATACAGGCGCCGTGAAAAAAGGCATTTTGGGGTTTTAAACCAATGCGCATTCCGACAATCCCCAAAGCAATGGTGCCAATAACTAGATAAACAATGCTAATCAACCAGATAAAACGCGCGGTATGAATAACATTGGGGAGGATTTTCTCATCGCGCCCTTCTCCCACATACACCTTAAAACTCCCGGCACTTCCTTTCATAAAAAGAGCAAGGGCAATGATTGCTATACCCTGTCCACCGATAAATGGCCCCAAATGACGCCAGAGATTATGTGAATAGGATAAATGGTCAAGGTCTTGGACTAACGTAAGGCCGGTAGTAGTAAAACCTGACATCGTCTCAAAACAGGCATCCAAAAATGACTTGTAGTGTCCACTTAAAGTTAATGGTATTGCGCTCAATACCATTGCTACTAACCAAGACAAAGAGACTATAACCATTCCCTGCATCCAGTTTAGTTCTTTATCGGTGGCGCAAACCCAAGTCAATAGTAAACCGCAGAATACCGCGATTTCCGCGCTCAACAAGAAATCCAAAGCCGGGTTAACCTCTTTAAAAAATACCAATCCCATAATAAAAGGCACAAACATCGTAAAGCCAAGGCCAATAGTTACCTTGCCTACATAATAGGCAATATTCTTTATATCGTTTAATTGAGGTTTTAGTATCATCTTAAAGATACGCTAACCATGAAATCACCAGGCCTGCCAAGATAATAAACAAGGCATATATGATTTCAGATGCTATTCCCAGCGTTTCTGTAAAAAAGAAATTTAATCTCATAGCGATAAATTTATACCTGAATAGAGGAAAGGGCAAGTCAATAAAAGGTCAAGGAAAAGCTTCATTAATGAAGCTTTTCCTTGATTCTAAGGCAATGTGCCGAAGAATCTCGTACAAGATGCGGTTTTTAAAGCGGATATATACGGAGAGGTTAATTTTCCAAATGGAAGCGATACCCGATGCCGGGTTCAGTGAGGATGTGGGTTGGCCGGTCAGGGTTAGGTTCTATTTTGCTGCGTAAATTACTAATAGTCACCCTTATAAGATGCAAAACGCCTTCTAAATCTTCGGATTTGTTCCAAACTTCCTGCAAGATTTGCCGATGCGTTAAAACTTTTCCTGCATTTAGAATAAGGAGTTTTAGAATATCATATTCTGTGGGTGTCAAATCAGCTTCCTTTTCATTCACCTTCACCTGATGATTTGCGATATCGATTGAAAGTCTTCCCACTTTGATCACTTCTTCTTTATTCGAAGGCAATAGGCGGCGCATCACTGCCCTAAGGCGCGCAAGAAGCTCTTTAGTGCTAAACGGTTTTGTAAGATAATCATCAGCTCCTGCATCAAGGGCAGTAACTTTATCCATTGCTTCTTCCCTTACAGACAAAATAATGATAGGTATCTTTGATCTTTTACGGATTCCTTTAGCCACTTCGATCCCATCCATATCAGGAAGGCCAAGATCAAGTATAATGGCATCCGGATGAGAAGAAACCGATTTTTCCAGAGCTTCTGCTCCCGTTGCTGACTCAAAAACGTTATAGCCATGCGCAGAAAGCGAAGCCCTCAAAAAACTTCTAATCGTTTTTTCATCATCCACCACAAGAATTCTTAAAGCCTGTTTCTCTGTCATAGCCTAAAGCGTTAATTTAAAGGGATCGTGATAATAAATGTCGCACCTCTATCACGATTGTTTTGGGCTGTAATCTGACCGCCGTGAGCTTCAATAATCCCCTTACAAATAGAAAGTCCGAGTCCGGTTCCCGTTATCTGTTGGGGCCTTTCGACTCGATAAAATTTTTCAAAAATTCGCTTAAGATCTCCTTTAGGTATTCCGATCCCTTGATCTGTAATTTCGATTTTCACATCGTGTTTAATCGAAGTTGCTTTTATATCAATTGAGGTATCCGCAGATGAATATTTAAGGGCATTATCAATCAAATTAAAAAACACCTTCATCATAAATGCAAAATCCATGGGTACTTCTGGAAAATCCCTTGGGATATCTATCCTTATATTTCTCGGCCCAATCTTTTCCTTCAATTGCTCAAGAGACGCTCCCAGTACATCTCTTAACTCGCAAGGCTTTCGAGATATCCTTAATGCACCTGCCTCCATTATGGTCATATCCAAAAGATTACCTACAAGCCGATTGAGACGGGCGGATTCTTCAAAGGCGTTCTCCAAAAGCTCCTTACGTGTCGCATCGTCTAAACCAGAATCGCTATCAAGAAGCGCTGTGAGAGACCCTGTAATTGAGGCAAGAGGAGTCCTTAAATCGTGGGATATTGAGTTCAAAAGCGCACTCTGAAGCTTTTCTGTTTGACGTTGAATAAGTTGCTCTCTTGTTTTAGATGCAAGGGTGCTCACCACAACTCCGACAATCAAAAATGCAATAAAAGTAAAAATATATTGAAGTGATGCAACGCTTAGCGTTAAATAGGGAGGTACCAGAAAAAAATCAAATGCAAGAACGCTTAATATTGAAGTTACGATAGCCGGACCCTGTCCCCACCGAATAGCGGAAATCACGACAGCCAAAAGATAAAACATTACAATATTAGTCGGCTCAAGCTTTCTTTTGACAAGTTCACCGAACAAGGTCATAATAAGAACAAGTCCTATGCTTATCAGATAGGGATAAATTTGTTCTCGAATATTCTTTGTCTTTTGCATAATTATCAACCACAAGTCCTTATTTTACAATCTCCAAATTCTAACCTCAGTGAGATTAAGGCTTCTATTATTGCTTCTAACACAATTCTTGCCGACTTCTGAATCTTAGGAGACAAGCTAAGAGAAAAATCCACAGATTCCGGCTGTATTCCAATAATTATAGTTTCACAGGCAATAGATTTATAAAGGTAATCCTTGATGATCTGAAACGGAATTCTATGTGTGGAAAAAGATACCCCTGCCTCTGCCTGAAGATCAACAACTCCTATCGCCCCGGCTTTCTGATGAAAATCTACCGCATCAATGATAATAAGATGCGTGGGCTTGAACTTCTTTATTTCACCTGTTAAATTCTCCGGTGCTGTTTGGCCTAAAAAAACTTTCAGGGAGTTTCTTTCTTCTTGTTTCTTACCCTTAATATATGCCTTAAGCCTTTTAACGATAACCATACCTGCTGCGTCATCAGCTCTTAATTCAGAACCGACACCTAAGACGGCAATCTTTCGCGCGTTTCTTAGCCTATTTGCTAGAATTGTCTTTAGTCTGGGCATTAAAGATAACCTTTAATTCATCGGGTGTTAACCTGGCGAGTTCGAATTCAGCAGTAATCTCAAGTGCCTTCTTCAGGCAAGAATCTACGCATTGACCGCAGTAAATACATTTGCCTAAATCTATTCGGGCCTCAAATTGCTTCTCACCAATCTGCCTAATCTCTATCGCTCCTGATGGGCAATCGCGCATACATAATTTACATCCGATACATTTTTCAGGATGAAATTTTAATTTGCCGCGGAATCCCTCGGGCATTCCCGACCTTATGGCAGGGTAATTTATCGTGGCGGGTTTCTTAAAGAGTGATTGTATTATCTGCTTGGAAATCTTGCCGGGCCTTCTCATCTTGGGAGCATTATTTTTAAAATAAGGTTAATTAAAACTTGCAGGAATGCCAAGGGTGCCAGGTATTTCCAGCAGAAATTAATCATCTGGTCCAAGCGTAGGCGGGCAAAAATAGTACGCAGGAATGAAATTAAGGCAATGATAAAAAAGACCTGAATTAAATAAAAAACGAACAGCGCGGCAGGTTTAAGGTTAAGCCCAAAGGGCAAAAATACAGCCGCCAAAAGCGATGCGCCCACCACCATTTCAATATTAAGAGTCATCTTAAGAAACGCCAGAAACCTGCCCCCGTATTCGGTGAAGGGCCCGGCAACTATTTCTGTTTCTGCCTCCGGAATGTCAAAAGGGACTTTTTCTAATTTACCCAAAAGAGAAATGATGGCTACGGCAAAACCCAAAAGGTTACAAAACCAGTATCCTAAATGCTTATTGTAAAAGACGACCATCTCGCTTATAGACCAGGTATCTGCCAAAAGCGCAGGAGCAAGGATGCACAAAAAAAACGGCACTTCATAGGCAAACAATTGCGTCAGCGAACGGATTGCTCCTATCATAGAATAAACAGAGCGGGAATACCATCCTCCTAAAAAGTAACACAGCGTAGGAATGGTCAAAAGATATAATACCACTATGATATCTCCGTTAAAATGAAATACGGCTGTTGCGCTCCAGACCGGTATATAAAGCATGGCAGTAATTGTAGCAGTCAGGGCGCAGAGGGGAATCAGTTTAAAAACTGCCGCGTCTGCCTCTTCTGGGATTATTTCTTCCTTAGTCGCCAGTTTAATGAAATCCGCCAGCGGCTGAAACCAGGGTGGCCCGACTCTATTCTGAAACCGGGCATAGAGTTTGCGGTCCACATATTCGGCAACCAGGCCGAAAATGAAAAGGAATAAGAATCCCGGAAAAATTAAAATATGAAATAACGCTTTCAGCATATTCGGTTAAAGAAGCTGGGTTAACTTTTTATTTAAAGGCGCGAAATCCACTCCCTGCTTTTTATACCATTTTATCCCTTTAATCCGCAGTGATTCCCAAACCAGGGTATTCTTTGCTTTCTTGCCTGAATCATAAACCGCGATTAACCTATCGGTGCAGGAAAAACAAGGATCAATTGCCGCTACCACAATGGGCATATCCGCCAGATACCTATTCTCGAGCATCTTGGAAACTACCTGAATATTGGCTAATGTCGGAGCCCGCACTTTTACCCGGTCAGGTTTTTCTGTGCCGTTTGAGCGCACATAATGAAAGTCTTCTCCCCGGGGAGCTTCATAACGGCTTACTGCTTCACCGGCAGGAATCTTGCGCGGGACTTTCACCGCTATGGGCCCATCGGGAATTTTTTCTATTACCTGGCGCACCATGCTGTATGATTGCATTAATTCTCCCAAGCGCACCAAGGTGCGGCCATAGACATCGCATTCATTACTGGTGACAACTTTAAAATCAAGTTCTGCGTATGCGGCATAAGGGTCGTCTTTACGCACATCGCGCTTGAGGCCTGAAGCTCGTCCGGTCGGGCCTACTGCCCCTAATCTTTTGGCATCTTCATTGGATAATACTCCTACGCCCGATAAACGCTTGATTAAAGTAGTCTCATCCTTAGCCAGGCTGATATAATATTTTGTCCGCTCTTGCAATAAATCCATAGCTCTTAGCGTTTCCTCTTTTTGAGCCGGACTGATATCGCGCCTGACTCCTCCGATTGAGTTAATGCCATAGTTTACTCTATTACCGGTAAGTTTAGCTAAAAGATCCATTACCACTTCACGATCGCGCCAAGTATACATCAGCAGTGTATCAAAACCGATTTCATGCCCGGCAACTCCCAGCCACAATAGATGGCTATGTATGCGCTCTAATTCGCCGATGAGGGTGCGGATATATTTAGCCCGCGCCGGAAGTTCAATGCCGACAATCTCCTCTACTGCCTGGACAAAACAAGTAGAATGCGAATGCGAGCAGATCCCGCAGATACGCTCAACGAGGTATAAATCCTGGGTATAAGTGCGTTCTTCGCAGGCCTTTTCAATGCCGCGGTGGTTGTAACCTAATCTTACGCTCATGGCAGTTATTTTTTCTCCGCGCAGGCTGATCAAAAAACTCTCCGGCTCTTTTAACGCCGGATGCTGCGGCCCAAAAGGAATATTTACTTCGCCAGCCTCATGCATTTTGCACCTCCTTCTTATAGGTGCCGCCTTTCCAATCTTTACGCAGAGGATGCTCACTTTTAGGCCAGTTATCCGGTAGGGGATATCTGTTGCCCGCGCTTAAGCCATTCACTTTTATGCCTAATAAGT
>Ga0209777_10009990_pt1 | contig 10121 bp, 10 predicted proteins | sample FrelakmetHBP12HB_FD_187147 | JGI IMG/M metagenome (GOLD analysis project Ga0209777, IMG submission 187147) | Freshwater lake sediment microbial communities from the University of Notre Dame, USA, for methane emissions studies -HBP12 HB (SPAdes)... | ecosystem: Environmental > Aquatic >...
TTACCTTAGTTAGAGGGTGGCCGGTTTGTGTCGGAATGCCCTGCCGGATTGGAACGGAATAGGTGGCCGATTTGGATCGGAATGGGTGGCCGATTTGCGTCGGAATACGCAGTTCCCTGAGTTAACTTAACAACCTAACCTTTAACCCATTGGGTGGGATATGGTTATCAGATTAATTTAGACCCCATTTCTGAAAAAAGGGATGGGGTTTTCTATTTTAATCCCAGTCCGTTTAGATGATGTCATGGAAGGTGTCATAAATCATTTTAAACTGGCCCAATTTCAATTCTTTTTGATAGCCCAGGATCGGATCAGACTTCCTGCCTATAAAGGTTCCACGCTTAGGGGAGGCTTCGGTCATGCTTTCAAAAAAATCGTCTGTGTAAACAGAGAAAAAATCTGTGAGTCCTGCATGCTCAAACAGAAGTGTGCTTACTCGTATATTTTTGAAACTCCACCTCCGTCGGACACTAAAAAAATGAGGAAATACCCCTACGCGCCCCATCCTTTCGTCATCACCCCACCTTTAGAGGAAGAGAGGGAATATAACCAAGGTGACACTCTTAGTTTTGGACTCACCTTGATTGGCAAATCGGTTGAGTTCCTCCCCTATTTCATCTATACCTTCGATGAATTGGGGCAGATCGGGATCGGAAAGGGGAGAGGGAAATATAAATTGGTAGAGGTAAAGACCAAAAAAAACTACACCGAGGAAGAAGTTATTTACTCCTCAGCGGATAAAATGCTCAGGCAAAATATTAAAACCGCGGGGTTGGAAGAAATTCTCGATTCCTTTTCCCACTTCTCCCCGTCTGGTTTGCTAACCATCAACTTCATTACACCAACTCGATTGAAATTTGAGGGGAGACTTTCTGGAACGCTGGAGTTTCATATTCTGATTCGCAATATGCTCAGACGTATCTCCCTCCTTTCTTATTTCCACTGCGGGGAGGAACTGAATCTTGATTTTAAGAGTTTGATAGAAAAATCTTATGAAGTCAAAGTTAAAAAGTCTAACCTTCAATGGTTTGATTGGGAGCGGTATTCAAACCGGCAAGAAACAAAAATGATGATGGGTGGGTTCACGGGTCTCATTACCTTTGAGGGAGAGTTTGAAACCTTTCTCCCGTTTTTGCTTCTTGGCGAATATATCCATGTCGGAAAAGGGACCAGTTTTGGACTCGGAAAATACCAAATCATGGGGAATTGAAGATGGAAATCAATCAAAGTGAATACTATGCAGTCGTCTTGGGAGCGCTTCTGCATGACATAGGAAAGTTCGTGCAACGAGGTCAAACTAATCCTACGAGCCAGGACCATTCTCACTGGGGCGAAGAGTGGTTCCAAAACCATCTTGCCGAAAAAATAACTTCCGTTTTTGGCGAAAAAGAGAAGCAAATCATCAGGTCTGCCATAGGCAACCACCATGAGCACGAGAAATATATCTCCCTGGCCGATGCCATTTCAGCCGGGATGGACCGGATCGCAATTAAAATTGATGATGAGGAAAAGGGCGACCCGTTCACAGACCGTCTGATTTCTATCTTTTCTAAAGTTTCAATCTCCCGGGAACCGAAGCCCGAGAAATACAATAAATTTGCCCCCCTTGGCAAAGAACAATTACAAGAGATCTTCCCTGTTGATGATAAGAAATGTTCCTCAAAGGAGTATGCTCAGCTTTTGGAGGGCTTCGAGAAGGAGATAGCTTCGGTAACTTTCGATAATCTTTCACATCAACACTTGATCGAATATTTATATTTTCTTCTTTGGAAGTATTGTTGGTGCATCCCGAGCGCTACCTACAAAATCGAACCCGATGTTCCCTTGTTTGACCACCTCAAGACTACCGCTGCCATAGCGGGTTGCCTTTACGCTTACCAGCAAGAAAATCTCAGCGAAACTTTAAGTATTGATAGCAGGGCATTATTCCTGGTTGGGGGGGACATCTCGGGCATTCAGAGCTACATCTTCGATGTTCTTACCCAGCAAGGGAAGGTTGCCAAGAGGCTCCGTGCGAGATCCTTGTTCGTCCAACTTGTCTCGGAGGTTGCCTCTCATAAAATTCTTCAGGCTTTCCGATTGCCCCTTTGCAACCTGATCCTTTCGGCAGGAGGCAACTTCTACATTCTCTCTCCCAATCTAAAGGATGCCCCCAAGGTGATTGAAGTCCTTCAGAAAGAGTTTGACGATTGGACGCTGAAGAGGCTGAGCGCGGAATTATCGGTTTCCCTCGCAATCGAACAGTTATCTGGGAGGGATCTGGCGGAATTCTCGGGAGCAATGGACAGGCTGAAAGGCAAGCTGAGCCACAGGAAGTATCAGCCCCACAAGGCAGCGCTCTCCAATAATGGGAAGTGGTCCGTCCAGGAATTCGTTAGGCCCGAGGTTATTGAAGGGGATGAGAAAGTTTGCCAGGGATGCCAGAAATTCCCAATAAAAGAACCTGCCCAGGCCGGGGATAGCCTTTGCGAGAGGTGTTCAAACGACACCAGAATCGGGCAACTACTCCCCAAAACCAAATACCTTGCCTTTTTCAACGACAATCTTCACGGGTTCGAGGTATTAAACTACTCCTTCGAGCTTTGGGACGATGTAATTTTAAGCAAAATAACAAAGGAAAGACCTTATCTCATACTGGCTCTCAACAATCCCGAAATAAGACTCCCTGTTCTTGGATTCAAATATCTCGCAAACCACATTCCCACCACATCAGATGTTGCTTCCTCCGAGGCAGAGAAAGGCCAACCCGTCACTTTTAATGATATTGCCAATGCGTCTGATGGCGACAAACTGATTGGCTATGTCAAGGCCGACGTTGACAACATGGGCTTAATATTAAGAGATGGGTTCAAGGATACGAGGCTCTCCATCTCCAGGTTTGCCACCTTCTCCCGTTTATTGGAGACTTTCTTCTCCGGCTTTCTCCAGGTCAGAATGGAGAAGATCTTCAAGGAGCACTACACAGTCTTTTCAGGGGGAGACGATTTTTTTGTCCTGGGGCCGTGGAATAAGTCGATTGAGTTTGCCAATACGATCAGAAAAGAATTCTCTCGTTTCTGTGCCAATAACCCGGACCTCACCTTTTCAGCCGGGATATATCTAACCAAGCCATATGACCCAATCTCATACTGTGCGGAGATTGTCGAAGAAAAGCTAAAAAGTTCCAAAAGAAAGGAGGGTAAGGACAGAATAACATTATTCAATCAAACGGTTAGCTGGAAGGATCTTGAAGAGAAAATATTGAAAGAAGCCGAGCAAATAATCAAGTGGCTTGAGAGGGAGCCGCCCATCGTGTCCAGGGGTTTCATCAAAAATCTCAGGAGATATGGTGAAATGGCGGAGAGTTCCAACATCCACAACCCCTCACTCGGGGTGAATACAGAATTTTTAAGGTTCGTTCCCCTGCTCGTCTACGACATAAAACGCAATCTCACAAAGGAAGGGCAGAGAGTTGCCCTTAGCTGGGCAGAGGATTTGATTCCGACGGTCGATAAGCCCCAGGGAGGGGAGAACCTTGAGTTTTTGAGGACTATCATGGATTACGTTTTAACTTATACAAGGAGTTGAGCAATGAAAAAGAAATGCGAAAGATGTGGAAGGGAATTTGAGGCCAGAGAACCGCACTTTAGATTTTGCCCGAACTGTTTCTCATCGCCGCAAAGTGAAGCTTCCAATATAACTGGATTGCTACTCAAAACCTATTATGACCAGAAGGGGCATCCGCTTAAAGAAGTCTATATCGATGTTCCGCAAAAGCTCGCCAATCTTTTTTCCAATAGCAGACCTCAACTGGCAATCAAACAACTGCGGGACGTTCACCGTAAAATTTTAAATGCGAAAACTAAAGCCATGTTGAAGGGGATCGATCACGCGAGGACCATCTTATTCAAATGCCAGACAGATCTTGAATACCAACTTAAGAGAAATGTAATCCCCGAGAGCTTTGCTCAGTTCATGAAGCATCATTTGGCCTTGGCAGAGAAAGATGAAAAGTCCCTCGAAGGATTCTTTCAACACCTTGATAGCATCGTGTGTTATTTTCCCATCAAGAGATAGAAAGGAGGAATTAAGATGAAGTTAAAAGATTATGCCAGCCTAACAGCCACTCTTAGATTAAAAAGCGGGTTACACATCGGGACGGGTGAGAGACCTGAGCGTGGGGAGCCGTTGCCAGTCATGGAATCTCCTCGGACGAAATTGCCTTATATCCCTGGCTCATCCCTTAAAGGTAAAATGCGGTGTCTTCTGGAACTCACCTATGGGCGGAAAGAAACGGATCCAAGAGATGAAGGCTCCCCGTGTTGGTGCGGGAGATGTCAGATTTGCCTCCTTTTTGGCAGCGGCAGCTCGGTCAAGACATATGAGCCTACACGATTAATATTCCGTGATTGCTACCTTACAAAACAATCCGAAGAGGTTTTCGAGAAGGTTGAATTAGAAGAGAAGCCTGGAGTCCGGATCGACCGTGTCACTGGCAAAGCAGCCGCAGGCGCACTTTTCCCCATGGAGAGAATCCCTGAGGGGGTTGAATTTGACTTCGAGATCTCTACCCGTGTGTTTGACAGTGATAACAAAGAAGCATTAAGACGCTGGTTAGCTCTGGGATTATACCTCATGGAGCAAGATGCTATTGGAGGAAGCGGAACGCGGGGTTCCGGACACATTGAATTCAATAACATCTTCTTTGACGGAAAGGAGTTTCCTAAGGATTGGAGAGAGAATTGTAAAAAAGAAAAGGAAAACCTCGCGAGTGTCCAACTAAAAGGGTGATCCATGAAAACATATAAAATCAACCTGAAAATTCATGGAAGCATAATGACTCCTTTCCATGCCGATACCCTTTTTGGACATCTATGCTGGGTGGTGGCATATCGGGAGGGAGAAAAAGGACTTCAGGCATTTCTTGAGCCGTTCCAGAAGAGAGAACCCCCTTTCTTAATTTCGGATGGTTTTCCTCTCGGATTATTACCGAAACCCTTATCGGCAGAATTTTATTTAAAGGATCCCGAGGAGAAGAAGAATCTTAAAAGGATTGATCTTGTTGCTCCGGGGGATTTCCAATCAATCAGGGATGGAAAGGAATGCAGGCCCGATCCTGTTCCAAATCCTTACTTCACCTGTTTGCTGCCACACAACAGGATAGATCGCCTGACACAATCTACATCCAAGGAGGGTGGTATTTTTAGCCTGAGACAAACATTTGTTTCGGAGATCAACATCTATCTCAAAACAGTGGATGAACAATGGAAAAACAGGGTCCTTGAACTTTTTGATGATCTATCCAAGGCTGGCTATGGAAAGAAAAAATCTATTGGAAGCGGTCAGTTTTCTATGAAGGAGATAGTTGAATTTGACTTTAAAAAAACAGGAAAAACAGACGGGTTCGTTTCGCTCTCCAACTTTTGCCCAGCTGAGGATGATCCAACTGAGGGATTGTATAAAACCTTTGTCAAGTACGGAAAGCTCGGGGAGGAATTCACCTCCTGTGGGAATCCTTTTAAGAAACCTTTGGTAATGGTGAAGGCTGGTTCAGTCTTCAGAACAGGAGGAACCCCGAAGGAATATTATGGCCGAATGATACAGGAGGGAATCGCCCCGGCAAAGCCAGAGGTGGTTCAATACGCCTATGCTTTTGCTGTTCCGATTGTTTACCCAGGGAGGACCTAATGAATAAGGGATTGAAACACATCCTCTCCACAGAAGTCGCACCTCGTTCCTCCTAACCATGTGAGAAAGAAGGACCTGATGAATAAGGGATTGAAACTTGATCATGCCAGCACACCAAGGAGGAATCATCATCCAGTGAGAAAGAAGGACCTGATGAATAAGGGATTGAAACATTCCCGGTGTCGTATTGGGTTGACAGTGGTTTATTAATTCGTGAGAAAGAAGGACCTGATGAATAAGGGATTGAGACCATCTTCCCCTCCTTGACGGCCAATGGGCAGGATTCGAACGCGAGAAAGAAGGACCTAATGAATAAGGGATTGAAACTCTCATTCCTTCTCCACCAGTTTGTAGAGTTCTTCATCTTTCGTGAGAAAGGTAGACCTAATGAATAAGGGACTTTTTGTAGAGCACTTTGAGAGGTTAGGCCATGGCTAAAAAAATTAGGGGAATGATTGTGTCGGTGGGCGGAACGCCAGCTCCCATCATATTCTCATTAAATAAGGCGAAGCCCGAATACATCTGCTTTTTCGTTTCAAAGGAAACAAAAAGGATGATCGAGGGAGAAATCCTTCCTGGCCTTGATTTTAAGCCACGCCATCATGACTGGATTGTTACACCAAACGCTGAGCAACTTTCAGATTGTTATTCATCGATCAATAAAAAGTTACCCGATCTCATAGAAAAGTGGGAAATCGATCCCAATGATATTTGTGTGGATTATACAGGAGGGACTAAAACCATGTCTGTTGCCCTGGCTTTGGCAACGATCGATAAATCTTGTTGTTATAGCTATGTCGGGGGCAATGAACGCTCTAAGGGGGGTGTCGGTATAGTCGTAAATGGAAAAGAGTCTATGTATTTTCTCGATAACCCGTGGAACGAGATTGCTTTGGCAGAGAGGAAAGAAATTTCCATCCTTTTCAATAAAGCTCGATATGCATCAGCAGTAGAGGTTATTGGAAAATGCCTATTGATGGTAAGCAAAGAGCACCAACCTTTTTTCAAAGCTCTTCGAGAGATGATCACGGGTTATGATTTGTGGGACAATTTCAGACACCAGGAGGTTCTAAAACATCTTTACAGGAGCAGAGATGTATTGACAGCCCTTGGTTCTGAAAAAACGGAGATTGGGAAGATTTCAGGCTCCATTGATAAAAACCTCCAATTCCTTGAAAATTTAACCAATGGGAATAAACCTTCCATCCATTATTTTTATGATCTTTTAGCAAACGCAAAGAGGAGAGCAGACCTTGAGAAAAAATATGATGATGCTGTGGCAAGGCTCTACAGGGCCATAGAAGTTCTGGGACAGACAGAATTAAAGGAAAATTTTGGGATTGATACATCTGATATAAAAGTCGAAAGCCTGCCCCCAACTATTCGTGATGAATATTTAAAGAAATACCTCGAAAAACAGGGAGAAAAGCAAAAAATTAAGATTCCCCTGATGGCCTCTTACCGACTACTGAAAGAATTCGGAAGCAAAACTGCTGAGAGGTTTTTCGAATCCTATGAAAAAGAAATTAGACCCATCATAGATTTTCGGAATCACTCGATACTTGCACACGGATTTATATCGGTTGATGAAAAAATTTTTCAAAGATTATTTGAAGTCATAACGAAGTTTTCTCAGGTAAAAGAAGAAAAACTACCTTTATTTCCGGTATTAAAAATATAGACAATAAATGTGACAGTTCTATTTTTTCCCCTCATCTTTCTTGAGCCTTCCTTTTTATGTGATCGTGACCGTTATCTGTGTCTGGAAGTGAATAAAAAAGCCCTTACAGTCTAATCCTCTCCTGCCTTCGGCAGGCAGATTAGAACTATAAGGGCTCCCTCTTCCGGCAGGCCATAACTCCCACCATACCCCACCTGAATCTATTGCCCTGCTTAACTCATGCCTAAACTAAACACCGCCTATGTCATAGCCGTATTTAATATTCAATCGGAAATGAATGTCAACATTATTGTTGCTTTGTGAAAAGAATTTCATCTTATGTTAAATGCTGTAAATTTCCAGCTGAACCTACCCACCTACCGGTGCTCATACAAACCACCCAGCCCGGCAAGGGGTGATCCCAATTTCCTTGGTCCATACCACCATCTATTAACTCGGTTTAATCTATCCATGCTGCGCTTGGCTTCTTCGGCCTTTTGGACCCTTCTTCAAGAGCGAGGAGCCCGAAGATGGTTATCCTAACACGACTGCCAAGACCTACAGGTTCACACCACAAAGGGAAATTGAGAGATTCTACGCGCCTATTCAAAGGAACTGAGGGAAAATGTATGATTGGTGCGTATGGAATCAAGAAAGGCACCCCTCTCACAAATCCATACATGATCCAGACTGAAACAAATCCCACCAAGCCCAAAAGACCTAATTCTTTCCATCCAACATAAAAACGAAACCCTAAACTATATCCAAACCCGTCCCTCAATACTTCATCTTGTTTACCCACAACCATTTTTTTAAATTGCCTTCTGATACTTAGTTGTTTGATTTTAGATATGAGAGGGAAAGTAGCGTTTTTTGACAAGAGTCCGTCAAGGCTATTCAATTTCCCCTGATCAGACATTTCTTTCCAATTCTCGGGAAGGTTTATATCGACTTGGCTTTCCTCAAAGTACCACTTATGACAAAGGGGGGGTATTGTCCCGAATATAATTGATAAAATTAATGTGAGTCCAAAGAAGCCTTTCCGTATATTCACTTCTCGCTCTGCATTATTCTCCCCTATAAGGCTAAATCATCATCTTCTCCAAGGGCTGTCTGGCCCCTCCTCATTGATGGAAAACATATAAAATTTATCAATATTTGTCCAGGATTTTAAGATGGTTGATCCGGTTAGTTTATGTGAATGGGCTCGTAAAAGACCTCTTTTCTTCTCTCAATAGGAAATTCTAAGGAGATCATCTTTTTCCCCCTCTTTTCGTCTGCTTCAAATTTCATCATCCCCCGATTCTTCAAGACCATTTCCTTGGCCAGTCGTAGCATGAACTCCCACATTTCATCCTTCTGGAGGGATGGAATTCGTCCTGATTTTACCTCAGACTTTTCTTCAGGCTTTTTATCGTCCACAAAAGCTACCAAGATTTCAATATACCCTGCATACTCCTCGAACCAGGTGTAAGCTTCCCCTTCACCCCTCTGAAAAATGAAGGATTTTGTCAAAAGCTCGATGGTCCCATTCGGCAATGTCGAGGTGATTAGATATCGGAGAACGGAATTTAAAATATATTTCAACTGTTCGTCAGGAACGATAATTTCTGGGAGATCCTTTTCAAGTTTTTTAAATAACTTCACTCCCTTCTCTCCCAGTTGAGCCTGGTTTTTCCTTAAGGCCTCTTCGATGAGGGTGTTAACGGTATCTGTCTTTTCGAACGGAGTGGTAACCCGAAAGTAATCGAGAAGATTGTTCAGCAACAAATCGGCCTTCTCGACATCCTCGGCAATCCTTTGGTAAAGAACCTTACCAAATTCCTTATCGATAAATCTATCTTGGGAAAGCAGCGTCAGTTTTTTGATGGAGTCCAGAGCCCTTTTCGTGTAAGGAACCCATCCGGTCAATAAGGCCCGTTCCTCTAGAGACTCTCTATCCCACCTCTCGGTGGGGGCGGTGGCGCAAGGAATTTGAACGGGCCAGAGGATAAAAAAGGGTCGCTTTGGTTCCCCACGTCGTCCCTGGAAGTGATACCAATATAGTAAGTTCCTGGCTCCGAAGGAAATTCCGGCCACTCATCGGGAATGATTAACTCGGTCTTCCCATCCACGGGTTTGCAAATAACCCCCTGAGTCGACTCCCATGAGAAGTGATTGGGTTCAAATTTTGTACTGTCTTTGCTGACATACACCACATAGCCTGTTGCCTCGGGAACCGATTCCCACCAGATCCGTCGTTTGCGAATGAAAGCCATAACTATTTCTCCTTCCTAATATTTAATAGACAGCTTGGTCTTGGCTCATTCTATATATTATTACCTAAAATGATTTGGAAAGAAAATCAAGTGGGATCTCTATCTTTTGATAGGAAAGGTATCGGTAAATAGCAAGGTTCTATTTTTCTTCTTCATCTCTATTGGGCCTCTCTCTTTATCGTGTCCCTGCCTGCGGCACACAGGCATGTCCGTAAACATAAAAACAAAAAGCCCTTATAGTCCAAATTTCCTTAGAACTACAAGGGCTTCCTTTTCTGCGAGGTTTGGACCCCCACCATACCCCACCCAAATTTATTGCCCTGCTTAACTCATGCCTAAACTAAACACCGCCTATGTCATAGCCGTATTTAATATTCAATCGGAAATGAATGTCAATCAAATTGTTGCCTTGTGAAAAGAAACTCACCTCCGCTTAGACGCCGTAAACTCGCTTCTCAAAAATGGGATATGTTGTCCCCATTTTACATTCCTCATTATCTTTATCTAATTTCAAAAAATTACTCTGTATCTGTTCG
>Ga0209777_10009991_pt1 | contig 10121 bp, 10 predicted proteins | sample FrelakmetHBP12HB_FD_187147 | JGI IMG/M metagenome (GOLD analysis project Ga0209777, IMG submission 187147) | Freshwater lake sediment microbial communities from the University of Notre Dame, USA, for methane emissions studies -HBP12 HB (SPAdes)... | ecosystem: Environmental > Aquatic >...
CAAGGAGGCAGATGGCAAGAGAGGATATTGCAACTTATAGGACTTTAAGGCAATGCTTTGCAGGGTCATAAAATATCATGGAGGAATTTTGTGAAAACCAAACAACATCTCGACATTGAGCAGGTATGGGAGCAGTTCCACAAGACTCACGATAAAAGTTTTCGCAATCTGCTCATGGAACATTACAGAAGCCTTGTAAAATACACCGCTGAGCGTCTGCACAGCAAATTACCCGATAAGGTTGAGCTGGATGACCTTATAAGTGCCGGCATGTTTGGTTTAATGGATGCTATAGATGCCTTTGACCCTACCAGAGGTGTAAAATTCGAGACATATTGCTCGCCTCGCATCCGAGGCTCTATCCTCGACGAGCTGCGGAGTATGGATTGGGTGCCGCGGTTAGTCCGAGCCCGCGCCCATCGATTATCAAAAGCTACGCGGTCTCTTGAAACACATCTGGGCCGCAAACCAACAGAAAAAGAAACTGCCGAAGAGCTGGACATGGACATAGAGGAGTTTAACAGACTTCAGCGAGATGCCAGTGCGGTCGGTCTTGTATCATTGAACACAAAATACAGCGATGAAGACGGTGAAAAAGATATTCGTGAAATAGATGTAATCAAGGATAAAAGAAGTGAGAATCCGCTGGTCGAAGCACAAAAGCGAGACCTGAAAAATCTTCTGACCAAAGGACTTACACGTGCTGAACGGCTGATTATTGTTTTGTACTATTACGAAGAGATGACGATGAAGGAAATCGGAGCAACTCTGGATTTGTCCGAGTCCCGCGTCTCCCAGATGCATTCATCAATAGTCGCACGTTTAAAAGCTCAGATGAACACCCGTAAGAAAGAATTTGCGGTTTAAATATCGGACTTAGCCCCGGCTGATTTACAAAGAACATTTCCAGATTAGCATCGTTAATCTAAGCTGTTGTACCATGCGCTTGATTTCATTTGTCGGTATACATATACTAAGACCGTTTTTATAAGGAGCAGGACAATGAGATTTACCAAGATGCATGGCCTGGGCAACGATTATGTCTACGTCAATTGCATCGAGGAAAAAATTGAGAACCCGGCAAAGCTGGCCAAAATCGTTAGTGACCGTCATTTTGGTATTGGTGCTGACGGACTAATTCTCATCTGTCCTTCGCAAATCGCAGATGTAAAAATGCGGATTTTCAATTCTGACGGCTCCGAGGCCGAAATGTGCGGTAACGGTATTCGATGTGTCGCAAAATATACTTACGAGCACAGACTTGCCAAGGCTGGCGGTCCGTTTTCAGTGCCAGGTGAGCCTTTTTGCCCTGCCTCACTAAAAATAGAAACCGGCAGAGGCATCTTAACCGTCGGTCTTATTATTGATGAAAGCGACAAGGTTCAAAAAGTCTGTGTCAATATGGGCAAGCCAATTCTGACGCCAAAAGATATACCTGTGAAGCTATCCGGAGAAGAAGTCGTAGAGGAAGCGATTGAAATCCTCGGACGGAAACTATCAATGACCTGTGTATCGATGGGCAATCCGCACGCTGTATTTTTCTGCGATGATGTCGATAACGTAGAGCTGTGCAAGCTTGGTCCTGCAATCGAAAATCATCGGCTTTTTCCAAATCGCACCAATGTACACTTTGTCGAAATCCTTAAGCCAGACAGGCTTAAGATACGGACGTGGGAACGAGGCAGTGGAATTACAATGGCTTGCGGCACCGGAGCTTGCGCATGTTGTGTAGCAACAGTGCTAACCAACAAGGGCAGCCGAACATGCACGGCTCATTTACCTGGCGGAAAACTGGATTTGAACTGGTGCAAAGAAGATAGTTGTGTTTACATGACCGGACCTGCTGTGGAGGTTTTTGAGGGAACATGGGCGTACTGATTGGCCTGCTCAGGAAACCGCAATGTTGACAAAGGGCAACACCAAAACTGATTTTGTGCACTTGTCCTCCTCATAGCCGCTTATTCTGCAAAATGTTACGTTTTTCGCTAAACGACCAGCCTTTTTAATCCGAAAGATAGAAGTATGTTGTTTTTTTGCAACATCTATACTTGACAATGTGAATATAAGGCTTATCATTTTGAGTTATGCCAAACAATCAGAAAATGACATCCGAAAATCCGAAAACAAACGAAAAATTTGATACTCAAAAGCAGTCAGCTAATACCGAAAATCTGATTACTATCGGCAAACTCGCTGCAAAGGTTGCTCATGAGCTAAACAATCCTATGGACGGAATACTAAGATATATCAATCTTACGATGAGAATCGTTGAGCAGGAAAATCTTGAAAAACCTAAAGAGTATTTGACCCACTGCCGTCAGGGTATCATGAGAATGATTCAAATCGTGAGCGAACTGCTGGAATTCTCCCGCAGCAGCCACACTTTCGAAGAATATGTAAAAATCGAGCAGATAATTGAAGAGGCCATAAAAACCATAGATGTTGTGAAGACCGAAACTTCAAAAACTTCAAACGTCCGAATATTACGGAATTTTCAGGCCGGCATACCGCCAATTAGAAGCAACAATCTTTTTCAGGTGTTCTGTAACCTCACAAAGAACGCACTTGCTGCAATGCCGAATGGCGGTGATCTGAGCATCACAACCCGCCTGACAGCAGATAATACCATTGTGGTGGAGTTTTGCGACACAGGAGAAGGCTTTGCTCCAGAAAATGCCGAAGCGATATTCGAACCGTTTTTTACTACCAAAGCTAAAGGTAAAGGAACAGGATTGGGACTGGCGATATGCAAGGACATCGTTGGGAGGTATCACGGTCGAATAACTGCTGAAAATGTCCCTGAAGGCGGCAGTATTTTTACGGTGTATCTGCCCCTGACAAGTAATTGCTGAAGAGATTTTGTAAGACGATAAGGATAGCTATGAGAGAAAAAAGTATTCTTGTCATAGATGATGACAAAATCATATTGGACTCATTAGTCGAGTTTTTATCCCTTGAAGGTTTTCAGGTCAGCGGCACCGAAACACTGAAGGAAGCTCTATCTAAGCTGCAAAGACAGAACTACAGTCTGGTTATAACAGATGTCAATCTGCCTGACGGAGATGGCTTCGAATTATTGGATATCGTAAGGAAAAACTATCCGCAAACAGTGGTAATCACAATAACCGGTTATGGCAGCATCGAAAGTGCTGTCAATGCCATTAAAAGAGGAGCATACGATTATCTGACAAAACCAATAGTCGATGATGAGCTTCGTCTGGCAGTAGAAAGAGCGATTAACCAACAATCGCTTATGAGTGAAAACGAGAGCCTGCGATTGCAGCTCAAACAAAAATACAGCCTTGAAAACATAATCAGCCATAATTACAAAATGGCAAAAATCTTCGACCTTATTGAAGCTGTCGCCGACAGTAAAACAACGATACTGATGACAGGTCCATCCGGCACAGGCAAAAGCATGCTGGCAAGAGCAATACACCATCGTTCCGGTCGGCGTAATAAGCCGTTTGTCGAGGTAAGCTGCGGAGCGCTTCCGGAAACACTTCTTGAAAGTGAATTATTCGGTCATGTCAAAGGATCATTCACCGGTGCTGTAAGCAATAAAAAAGGCAAATTTCTGGCTGCGGATGGCGGTACGATTTTCCTGGACGAGGTTGCCAATGCCTCGCCGGCTCTCCAGGTCAAACTTTTGAGGGTTTTGCAGGACAGGCAATTTGATCCGGTCGGAAGCAACCAGACCGAGACGGTTGATACGCGAATTGTACTTGCTTCAAATCGGGACCTGAATGAAGAGGTTAAACAAGGCAGATTCCGCGAAGATTTATTTTACAGGATAAATGTGGTAATAATAAACTTGCCGCCTCTGTGCGATAGAGTTGGAGATGTTCCATTGCTGGCAAAACATTTTTTGCAGGCATACTGCATACAACATAATAAAGAAAAACTTGGTATTACCGATGAGGCGCTTGAATATTTAGAGCGTTACTCCTGGCCCGGTAACATTCGCGAACTGGAAAATGTAATGGAGCGGGCAGTTTTGCTGAGCAAGGATAAATATATCGGAGCCGACGACCTGCCAGGTCCTATCAAGCAAGACAAAAACCAGCTGCACAAAACATACGAACCGATAAGCTTAAAGGAAGCTCTGGTCGAGCCAGAGAAAAATATTATACGTCAGGCACTCGAAGCTAATCACTGGAGCAGGCAGGAAACGGCTAAGGCACTTCAGATAAACCGCACAACTTTATTCAAAAAAATGAAACATTACGGCCTATACGCCGAGGCCGAACAGTTAGGGCTGGCGTGAGTATATTGATATCAGCACCCCGATTTTTTAAACCGTCTGCGTTATATAGTTCCCTGCAATTCATAAGTACTGCCCGGGACAGGATTTGAACCTGCATATCCGTAAGGACACCAGCCCCTCAAGCTGGCGCGTCTGCCAATTCCGCCACCCGGGCGTTGATATTTTTAAACTATTATTGTTTATTACTAATACGGCGCAATAATAAAGGACTGGGTAAAAAAAGTCAATAACAAAGGCTCAACCTTAGTTTTTCGCTTAAAATGGGCAATATGTAGGGGGTGAAATTTCGCAAAAGCGTCAATCAAAAACGATGTACTCGGGAAAAAACGGTAAAAAACCGCAAAAAATGTGGTCAAAAAAGTCAAAAAAAGAGCAAAAAGAGTAAGAAAAGTAGTAAAAAAAACGCTTTTTGGGTACTTTTTGCGCACCCCCCTGCTATTTTGATTGAAAACTGAAATTGAGAGGTTTATTATAAGAAAAGCTTATGAGATGTGAAGAAAAACTTATAATTGCGAGGTAGTTTTTTTGGTTTGATGGATTGGGTGATTTGGGGGTAAAATTGGTTGAGCAAGAGCGATAGTTTTTAATTTTGAGTTTTTAGTTTTGAGTTAAATCCGGACCCCCGACAGTATAAACCAAGAAGCAACAATCGAGGGCGGGGAGGCGAAGAATCAGCATCGCGAGGTTAGTGTTTGGTTTTTTAATTAGCGGAAATGGCGGTTTATTTGAAAAATGTTGTGCAAATATCTTGAATTGGTTTGTCAGGTTAATAGTAAATATTACAGCTAAAGGAAACACCATTCGTGACTGACCCTTTTGATTCTAACTGACTCTTTTAATTTTTGCACCAAAGACTTGGAGAGTTGTGTGTGGGTGCTGCGATTGATGAAAATCAGGTTTAGAATCATGTATAAATTATACAAGAAACAGGAGAATGCGAAATGTATATTTTAGAACGAAAAATAGTTTGGCAGTTATTATTGCTAATATTTGCTGTGCCCGTAGTAGGGGCAGAGTTACCGAAAATTACATTGTCTGAACTTCGTCAGATTGTAACAGATAGCCGGAAATCCGCAACTACAGCTCATTTAGTTTATATCGAAGAGCTCAATAACAACAGGTCGATTGACAGCAATGAGAATAATATCGAGTCTAAAATTGAGAAAATACGTAAGCACAAGCGTATAAAAGTAGATACAATCTTCAACTGCAAGACAAAAGGTGCAAAAATCTCAATAACCGATTTGCGAGATATAGATGCATTATTAAAAGAATATAATATACCTCCAGTGCAAAAATCAGTCGTGTCGTGGTCAAGGACCACAGTAATCCAACAGCCTTATGAAATGGAGCTTCTGGGCATAGATGTTTCAGATTCGCCACCAGATTTAATCCTATCCAGATGTTCCGGGGTTAATTATACGTTCGGTTTGATATCTTTAGGGATAATCAGGGAGAACCTATTATCGGAGGATTTAACTCCAACATTGAGCGAAATTAATCTGGATGGGCAATCTTTGTTGCGAATCGAACTTACAAAAAAGGAGCAAAACGCGACTAAAGTAATAATAAAAATAGATTGTGACCCGTCTCTGGGATATCGCTTCCGGCGTATCCAATGGAATTCCGATGGACAACTTATTAAGGAGACCATCGCAGACGATTACAGAGATGTTAATGATGGCAATGGTGTGGTACCGTATCCTTTTATGTACATAGACCGAAGTTTTGATAAAGACGGCAGAATTAGCAAAGAGACAAAATATGTGATGGAGAAAGTACAGATGGGAGTGGATTTATCCGCAGACGATTTTAAAATATTCGTACCGGTTGGTACAAGCCTTCTTGATTCTGTCGTAAGCATGACAACTCACAAGATTGAGCAAAGCGGTTATATAGGCATCAATGATGCCTTAAGTATTGGAACAAAGGGGCAATTAAAGTAAAGCGATAACAAAATAAGATCTGACCTGCCGTTCGCTTTTTCATAAGAGTATTAATTTTTTATTGTCTAAATATTTAAGGAGGTAGCTATGGTGCGGTTACGGAAATGGGAAAATGTGCGATAACGACAAAACCTGCTGCGGAGAGAACTGCTGCGAAAGCGCACTCTGCAAGCAATGCGTAAATGGCGAATGCGTCTACAGTTGTAATACTGATAACTGCGAGACCTGCGTGGGTGGTGTATGTAAGGTCTGTGGCGGAGACTGGAAAAAATGCTGCGGGGAAGGGGATTTGTGCTGTGATACAGGACCCGGCAAATGTTGTTATAATGGGCAATGTTTAGATGACCCTGAATGCGACAACTGTCACACTATTAACGAAACTTCATACGAGTGCGGACACTATGAATATAGCACTTATTGTGCATCCGACTGGTGTATTAAAAATGTGTTGGTTACGGCAACCTGCGATTACCACCCTGGTGCGAAATGTACCTCCAAATGCACGGCAGAATTAGCAATTCCACTTGAACCAGCAGAGTGGCAATACAAATACAACATGAGTTTACCTAATTGTCTGACAGGCGGCGAATATGTGCTTTATCACAAATGGCTTGAAATTATCTATGGATGTCCGACTTGTGACGCATATGAAGTGGAGAACGCATGTGACGCATTTGATTGTGAAGGCGAACTTGACGATTATGTGCCAGCAGATTGTTACAAACATGTATGTACTGGAACTTGCCCATAAAATAATATTTAACACTCAATACAACAGGAGAACTGAAGATGAAGACTAATAAATATATTAGGATACAAGTATGTAATATTGTGCTCATTTGTGCAATGATTTCGGGAATATCGAATTGTTTTGCGTCAGATGTGACCTCAGCGGAAATATTCGGTTCAATCAAAAACAGAGAAAACGTTATAAAATCCGACACTTATAAGACCGCTACTTTCAGTTTATTGACTCAGGATTTAAAATCCGACCCAAACCATGGTCATTTATTGAGAGACTGTTCATTGGTATGGAAAAAGGACGATACAAGGATGAAAATAGTTTATAATTATCGTCACGATCCTATTTACATTTCACCTGATTCCAAGGGTTCTCAGCCGATTAATTATGACAAAGACAAACGCCGCATTGTCTGGAGAAAAGTGGAAACATATATTATTTCAACATCAGAAAAGATCGAGATGTTAGATAAACTTCAGTCAATGTGTGTGTCTCCAAATGGTGATATTGAGAAATTTCCCGGGGTTTTTACTGCAAAACATATTTTCCGTGAGGGCAGTAATCTCAGCGGGGACGGTCATTTCAAATATTTCTTGTTGGCGGCTGGTTTGAGTTTTTCGAATTACATCGATGTAAACAGTATTGATATAATTAAAATGCCAAACGGAAACAGCATGGAAATTAATTCTTCCGGAATTTTCAGAGTAAATACAAAAGGTAGGTGGAAGCTGACCGTAGACTCCAACGAGGGATATTTTGTAAGGGAAGCGTCTTTCACAATGGAAGGACTTGATAAACCATCGCTGGAGTTATCAACATCTAATGTTATCAAAAAGGACGGTCTTGAATATGCTCGAAGAGGGCGCATAGTTTTTAATAACGAACCAAGAGACTACAGAGACTATGAAGACATTGATATTTGTGTAAAAGATAACCAGGAACTGCGACAGGAAATAGAACAGCAATTAGAAGAACCTCTGCCTGTAGGTTCACAAATAATTGATTTTGCCGGCGGAAAACCTACTGTTACAACAATAAAGTGAAATGCACAATGAGATAAACTGTCAGTTAAATCGGCAGAATTGTAACTACGCTGGGATAAACAAAGACGATAAATACGGCATATCTCCAGAAGAATAGGCAAGGGCCTGGGACTGTTGCTCTGCGTATAAATTAGATGTCTCGAGATATTTTAGCGGAGGAAGATATGATGGAGCTTAAGGATGAGCTTGCGAGTATCCGGCGGGAGATTAAAGTGCTTCAAAATGATGTTAAAAGCGTTTTAGACGAATTACAAAAGAAACAGACAGCTCAGGAACGAATAAAAGGGTCAGATACGCCCTGTAGAAAGGCTTTTTGACGGTTCGACAAGCTCACCGCAGGCAAGTTCAGGCCTTACGGCTACGAGAACGGCCAGGCTGGCGATGTGAACGGGGTTGAGGCGGATGGCGTTATCGAATGGGCCTATCAGACATTGTTCGATAAATATCCTAACTGCCGGCAAGTCAATCTTGCCGCATCGCGGCTCGTGAAGATCAATTTAGACAAGGGGAAACCGGCGACCGCTTGCGCTTATTATTACTGGCTTTTGGATAATGCATATGAGGACGAGGGGCGTGCCCCGGAGATAAGCAGGTTAATTGAAGGTTTGCAGGAGTGCCAAAAATGAGTAAGAAAACGAAGATATTTAATTGGTTTGTAATCGCAGTTGCTGCTTTTTGTGCACAGGTTTGGGCTTGTGTGCCGCCGCCGTGTGGGGTGTGCTATGACGGTTGGCCGAATTGCACGTGGAAATGCGGCAGCCAGGGCTGCTGTGAGGGAAAATGTTACAACCAGTACCAGGAGCACTGCTGCAATTATGGAAATCAAAAGACATGTTATAACGATGAAACCTGCTGCGGTACGAAATGCTGCCATTGCACTGACACTACTGAGGCAGAAAATTGGACGGATATTACCTTTACCGGTATTGGTGGGTGTTCTGCAAATTGTACGGAGGACAAATGGAGCGACCTTATATACGATTGCTGTGGAAACTGGCTTCTGCTTTCGTGCTATTCTCCACCCTGCGAATATCAATACTGGTGTAATGGTAGTTGCATGGGGCAATGTGCTTATTTGTGTGGGGTGAACTATTTTCAGGTCAAAAAAAATCAAGCCGGCTGTCGCTTTCTGAGAACCAGGCACATGACTCGTGATAGACTGCCGGAGTATGAACCGGTATCAGAGGAGTGTGATGAAGGAACCAAGGACAAGTATGATTGGATAGTCAGTATTTCTGGCGAGTCACCTTATTGCAGAGAAGGTGGTAGTTTGGAAGATTTGGAGGAAAATTGGGAGACAGGCGGAACAGTGAGCAATTGTGAGTGAGCATGGTGATAGCTTATTAGTGGTATTTTATTAATTTAAAGAAAATAGAGAGGCCTATTATGTATACAAGAAAGCAAAATTCGAAAATGATTACAGCCATCACAAGCATCTTAATAATTCTGATGGATATGACAGTGATGGCACAACCATTGGACCGTCTGGGACATTGTGATATTACATTTAGCGGTACAGCTTCCGGAGGCAAACTGATATTGTCAGAAAATTTAGGTCGTAATGCGGGATTTGTCTGTATTGAGACTGAATCGGGTGAGTCAGCCAACACTGTTGTTCAGCGTCTGGCAGAAGCTATTAACGACTCCAATCCATTCGGTTGGATAGGAGGTTTTAAAACCATAGCCAGCGGGAATGCCATCATTTTACTGGGTGGTTGCTCACAGTATATGACTGCAGGAACGGAAGCTGGATTAGGCATTCCCAAGCCTCCCACTTCATTAACCTGCAACTTTAATAAAGAATCCAACAATGTTACACTGAAATGGGTTAATCCGCCGGAGAATTACGATTTCGTTAAGATTGTGCTGAACTTTGATAATTATAATCATCGTGGCGGAGCGAGAGCTGCCGGGACGTCAGAAAGTTATGTGATTGATTTGAGCAAGAGCCAGTTCCCAAGTATGGTAGATGACCTTGATGTGTGGGTGTTCGGTGTTTCCAAAGGTATTCCCTCAAATGCTGCAGCTATGCATGTCAGCAGAAATACTCAGGAGGAGTTATTCGGTATTCCCTTTACCAATAATGTTTCCCCTAACTGGACAGCCTGGTCCACAGGCAGCGG
>Ga0209777_10009992_pt1 | contig 10120 bp, 5 predicted proteins | sample FrelakmetHBP12HB_FD_187147 | JGI IMG/M metagenome (GOLD analysis project Ga0209777, IMG submission 187147) | Freshwater lake sediment microbial communities from the University of Notre Dame, USA, for methane emissions studies -HBP12 HB (SPAdes)... | ecosystem: Environmental > Aquatic >...
AATCGTTTTTATAGAACCATTAAACATTGTAATGTTTGTACCTGCAATAAAACACCCAGTACTTCGCAAAAGAGCTTCATAAGCATCGTCCAAATTCATGTTATTTTCTAGGAAATCAATCCTATTCGCTGCACAAGTTGCTAACTGAGTGGCATCCTCTGTGGTATCGGCAATACCTGCAGCAACTTCACCTGCACGTAATCCCATAAATACATTTTCTAAAACTAATTCTGAAACATACAAATTAATAGGATTAATAATATCTGATATTACACTTACTGTTGCAGCAGGATTAGCAACAAGTTTCAAAGGTAAACTCTTGAAAAAATTAATAACTCCTTTTCCTTGAACATAATTCATGAAATCTAATGCCTTTTGTCGTTCTTTAGGATCTGTAGAGGTAGAATATACTGTCTGAGCCAGGTTAACTGCATTCTCAATATTACCTCGTTCACTTTCTTGTTCTGCAGCAGCCAGCGTATATGAATCTTCGGCAGATGTACCTGCACTTCCAGAAGAAATAATGTCTAGGGATGTTGTAAAATAGGGATCATGATGTAGCAGATAATTCAGGTCATTTCCATTGACTGATAAATATGGATCAACCTGTTCATTCAGTGAAAATTTAAACACATTGGGCTGAAGTGCATTCGCTGTACTTATGAATCTCGAATCTAGCATATATCCGGGATACCAACCATTTTGTTCCTGCAATCCTTTTTTTTGAGCAGATTGTTTTAAGATATCCAGGGCATCCTGTAAATTAGATGCATCTCCATTCTTAACTAGTGTTTCAACCATATTCCAAGATTCCATAGCGGTTTGTAAATCTTGTTGATCTTGATAGATTAGAGCCGCTTTTTCATTGCTAAATGCTATTTTTACAGGACCAACCGCACTGTACACTTGAGATGCGGCATCAAGTATTGCCTTAACAGGATCCTGCCCATTAATGATATTTGCCATTTTCGACTTTAATTGGGCGCCTAATTGATCCCAAAATGCTTTATCTGCTGCAGATTTAAATTCTTCAAGCTGACTAATTTGTTTAAGAAAAAATTCTGCAGCTGAAAGTTTTCCTTGCTCAATAGCTTGGTAGGTTACAATGGTATTCAGATGTTGTTGAGCATCTTGTCCTTGTTGGTCTGAGCTGTCAATGTCAATAACATATTTATAGAATGTTTTTGCATTCTGAATATTTCCTGCAACAACAAAAGAATCAGCAATTTCCTGAGCACCATTTTGTAGCACATCATTATATTCACTACCTGAATAACTATTTCTAAGATTACCAAACCAATTTTCGTTTATAAGCATCTGTTTTGAAAGTATTTGACCATTATTAAGAACATATTCATTTTCGCCAGTAACTTCATTAGGCCTAATACCTGTAATAATCTGCTTTTTACCATTAACATACACTGTGTCCTGTTGTTGAAAAGTACTCTTTATGTATGGCAGATTATACGTAGTTCCTAACATTCCCTTCTGGATCTGAGCTTCAAGACCAGGTTTACCACCATATGTTGCAGTATACTCATCTAATAATTGTGCGGTTTCTAAAGGCTTATTCTGAAGCAGGCCTAATCGTTGTTTACGCACATTTTGATCAGCGTCTGTTGAAAGTCCAGCAATTCCGAGTAGATTATTACTTGTAATTTGTGTATCAGGTTGGCCATCACCGTTTGTATCAAGTAAGACCACTTGATCTCCATTTGCTTTCGTTTCAATTGCTAGGATTGTTGCGGTTACATATTTTGGAAGGGATATTCCTAATGAATTTTTTTCTTCCTGGCTTATTATTACTTTATCACCAACTCGAAAACCATTAGAGGTATAGATATTTTTAGAATTTAGCAAAGCCTGAACCATCATTAGAGGAGTATCTTTTTTTCCAAGATATTGCAATACCAATTGTGCAGGTAAAATACTTACAGGATTTCCTGTTGATGGATGGTAAATCATACCAAGGTCTTTATTAATGGCAAAAAACGATCCCTGTGATTCACTGCCAAGGACAAGTAACAGGTTGTTATCTATTAAGGCAAAATTGAATTTATTAGGATCATTTATCTCTCCTAAAACTTTAGCTAGTGTTGCTGCCTTAATATCTATGGATACTGAGTCTCCATTTTTATAGATATTTAGAGGTAAATTTTTAATTGTAATTTTATTAAAATTATCTGCTAAATTACCTATCTTTATTTTATCCGTAAAAACACCAATTTGACCGTTTTCATTACTATCAATTGCAATAACTTCTCGTTGATTTACAGTATCGTAAGATCTCATCATTTGGGATGAAGTTTGAAAACCATCGAATTTCATCGTATTATCGTCAAATGTAATTTTGCCAAAGGTATAATCTCGATCGGAGGTGTGAAATGCAAAAGGTGTGTTTAGATACAGTTTACTATCAGGATTCATCAACATTTGTAACGCATCTTTATTTCCTTGCATTGCGTCTGTAATAATCTGTTTAATGTCATTATACTGATTATTATTTGTAATTGCGCCTTTGGAAGTTACCGAGATTCCATCATAATTAACATTGGCGGCGCCAATCGTAAAGAAAGATTTCTTACCATCTGTATCAGAATAAGAAACAAACCCTTTAAAATTCCAGTCAGAAGGTATTTGTGCTTTATCCTTAACAATAGCTAAAGGATAACCTGTAGTTGTGGCCTTGAAATCAGATAATACATCTGTATAGCTACTTTGTGTTCCATCATAACTGTTCAAAAGCACAGCACCGTTTTCAACATCAAAAGATCCATCCCATATTTTAACAGGGTAGGTTGATATTGCTCCGCTAGTTCTAGTTATTTCATTCAATGCAGTAGGATTTTGATCACCTAAACCAGTATATGTCACACCAGGATTATTGAATTCAAACCATGCTTTTCGTGCGTCAAAATTATTAGTACCAAATCCCTGTGCATTAAATATATCAGAAATTGATACACCTTTCTTCAATGCATCAGTTAGTTGTAGTTGTTTTACCACAGCTACTGCTGTGTTTTGACCTTGCATATTGCCATTACCATTAATGGTTATACTTCCACCCTCTTTATTTTTTACTTCCAGAAGGGTACCGTCAGCTAACGTAATTTTTGTGTTGGCTTTTCCAGTTAAAGTAATGTCCTGTCCCTTTTGTAAGATTATATCAATTCCCCCTTGAGCATTTTTCTGGAAACTGATTCCTTCTGCACCAGAAATGCTAAATTGTGCTTTAGTATCCTCTGTTCCATCCTGCTTAAGAGGAGTTATTATTACTTTATTTCCATCAATTTCCTGCGTAAACGATTTACTTGGCCATTCACCTGTTTTATACGAAGGAAAATTACCGCTTAATATTCCCGTATTTGGATCAAATTTCACCATATTCGCCTTGACGATATTCAAATTCACCTTGTATTTATCTAGAAATACCTTGCTTACCTCACTTGGATTCAATTTAACGAGATTCTCAAATTTTCCTAAATTTGCTGAGATTTGTGGATTATCAGATGTTTCCTTAAGACTCTTTAAATCAACTTTCGTAAGATCCAATTTTGTTGCGGGAATGTATGGCACTTTATCAGGTGGAATTTTTGACTGATCAACTTTACTCCAATCCACTTTATTCCAGTAAACATCTAATGGAAAGGTATTCCAATCTATTTCATTCCAATCCACACTATCCCATGAAACACCATTATAGGATTCTGAAGTGATAACTGGAGGTTGAACAGAAGAAGGACTAGTCACGCTATTTTCACTCGTGGTATCATCCTGCGGAGCAAAGACTATATAAACACACAACAATATCATAATTACGAGTACTAATATTTTTTTATTCATCCTGAATCATAAATTTCATTGTTTTACAATCATTTTCCAGATATTTATCTTGTACACATACATCAATTTCATAATCACCGCTTACCATGGGTGTGAATGAAAATTGTCCACTTGTTTCATTCAAATTAATAAGAGCATTATCAGAATAAAATCTGATTGTATCATTTTCATCATCATCCTCTGCTTCAAGTTGATATTCAAACAATTTACCTTTGGTAAGAACAAAATCTGGGACAAATTCTAGTCTTGGTGGAGTGTCACCATATACTTTAACTGCAAAATTAAAATAGAATTGCCCATCACGCATACTTGAATTACCATCATAAATAGAATAAATTAATGTTTCCGTATCATAAGGAATAACATTCAACTCAACATCAAACGATGACAAAACATTAAAACCAACCATACCAGTCTTCTTAATATTAGATAAAATTTTATCTTTTATATCTAAAATATGACCCAATCGAATTGGGTATTCTGCAGTAAAATCACTTAAAACTGTTTTTGAATTATTTGATATAATCGTAATGGGATAATGTACCTGAACAGATACTTTATCAGTAGATATCTCAGATGTTGCTTCTATATTTCCATATTCAAATGTATAATAATTAAATATTGTAAAATTTTTTAAACATAAAGGCAAGGATTCTCTAATATACCTTGACAGTTCATATTCCATATATGTTTTACTTGGGGAGGTATTAGAGTTATACACAAGATGATACGCAATTTGTCTTTTTTCTGCATTCAATACTTGATCAAATGAATAGATATAGCCACCTTTACTTGCCAAAAGATAGATTCCAGGTGGAACAACCTCTTCTAAACAGGATTCAACAAAATTTTTAATTGGAAGTATCTCTCCGGGTATTTCAGTCACTTTTGTGATTTCTTTTTCATTGTTTTTATACGAATTTATATAAAAGAAGAATCCGCCAACTATCATAATCAGAACTCCAATCAAGATAAACCACGTAATCTGTCCTTTTTTATGCATCTTTCAAATAGACGTCCAACTCCCTAGTTTTATCATTTTGAGCAATCCTATATATCTTAAGTTTCCCAATAGTTGTAAAATCAATTAAGTCAAGGTTAGTTAATTTCCTTATAATCCTAAAAACAGTTGAAATTGGTATATTCGTTTCTTGAGAAATTTTCTGTAAATGAAACTGCTGCTCCTTATTATGCATGAATAACGTAAGAATCTTTAATAGTTTTTCGTCAATGAGTTCTTCAAAAACACTCATACCAAATCTTATTCTAGTGTACTATATAAATCTTTTTATAAATAAAATATTTATTTCAAAAATAATATAATAATTTCAAAAATAGAAATTAACTGTAACCCTCTTAAAGTAGTTATCTATCAAAAGCTTTAAATAGGTGGAATTATTCATTTTTTCATATATACCAGGGGATTAACATCTCAACACAAGAAAAGGATTTTGATCTATTTTTATCTGAGCGTGAGATTTCTAAGTTAGACACCAAGCTACAAAGCATAAAAGAAGAAATCTCAAAGAAAGACTCAAAAGAATCTAAGACCCTTGATGATGTTATTATCTTCATTCATGATAGGATTGATCCTGATGGCATGGCCAGTGCTTTGCTTTTTTCTCACATATTGACACATAGCGGCTTAAGCTCTAAAATCGTTTATTCAGGAGATGTGCATGATTACCAAAACAAACAAATCGTTACTGATTTGGATTTCAGAAATTTAATGATTAAAACAAAGGATATTGATACTTCTCCTATTTACCCTAAGCTAGAAGAGTATCTAAAGACGATAAAATATTCTGTCGTTGTAGATACAGAAAATCCGGAAAATCAGGTAAGCTATTCAAATTATCTTAATCCTTTCGCGATTATTGATCATCATGAGCACACAAATCATAAAACTTCAGGCGTCAATACTTTGAAGCTTTTTAAGAAATCTGGAGCTTGTGTCTCGATTCTCATAGATTATTTGAAGAATAAGGGATATAGCCTGGAGAGTGAAGAACTCTCATCATTAAGAATAATATCCTATCTTGGCTTAAAAACAGATACCTTAAACTTTGACAGAAAAAAGATGACTCCAGTAGATGAGCAGGCAAAGAATTATCTGGTGGAATTCCTGACCGATCAAGATTATACCACAATAGATAATATTGAAAACCCTCTGTTGCCAAGAGAGACATTGAAGGCATATTCAAGAGCAATGGTCGAAATTCTTGAAGGTAATCATTTACTTGCTGATAGGCTTGTGCTCTACGAAGTACCGGAGATTATAAAGAAGGATGTATCTTTAGTATCATATTTAGCTAATAGGTTATATGAGGAACGAAAGCAATTAAAAGCAAACTCAGTGATTGTTTATGGATTGGTTGATACTAGTGAGATTGGTGAGCGGAAAATCGAAGTAATCGCGTCCGGAAGGTCTGATGATTCAAGCTTAGATGTACGGGAAGTCTTTGATGCAACCTTTTATCATACCTTGCCAGATGGAAAAAGATTGCAGTTTGGCGGTGGAAGAAAAACCCAAGGTACTACAACTGCAGGAGCGACTGGTATATTACGGGAATATCTTGAATATAACGATGAAGAGATGAAAGCAGCATGGCAGCTTCAATCAAAGCTCTATGAGCGAAGAATCTGCAAGGCTCTGGGTATCTCTGCAACAAATAAAGAATAAATTATTTTTGCCTTATAACAAACAGAAAAATATATTAACTCTTTCTTTTATAATTGACTGTATGAAAAAGAGTTGTGTAGCTTTAGCTTTTTTATTTATACTTTGTTCTGCTTGTATTCATGCCATTGGTGTTGCCCAAGATTACTTGCCAGAGAATACCTTATTCCTAACACCGGGTTCATCATATATATTTACAATAACTTTACAGAATGAAAATAGCGAAGAGCTGCACGTGAAGCTTGTTCTTAACAGTGATATTGCTGTTATAGTTAACCCAAAGCCATACTACCTAATTCCAGGAAAATTCTATAATACAAAAGTCTATGTCAACATCAGCATTTCGAAGGAGACTAAACTAAACACACAATATGCCGTTGGCTACTATGTACAACCCTTAATAAATTCCAGTGGTGCCATGATTCCACTGAATCTAAGAATCAACAAACAGTTTTTTGTTAAGGTTGTTGATAAAAACTATACGACAGAGCAACCACTTTCGCAAAAAATTGAACAACCCACAATATCAGGGAATACTATTGAAGAAAAAAAACCACAGCCTGAAAAAACGCTCATGGTTACGAAAGAAACTGTTCTTAATCTCTATCTCAAAGGTGCTTTTATCCTTGCATGTATACTCTTAATACTTACTTTTATATGGAAGAAGAGTGCACTCTTGAGCAACAAAGTTATAAAGAGAAATAAAATAGGTAAGGTAAAAAAGAGATAATATGGCATTAACCAGAAAAAAAAGTTGTTGTATCCTAGTTCTTATTATCTTATTTTCGCTAGTATCTTACGTATCAATAGCAGACTTCAGTGTTGGATTAACCCTTATTGGAATTGACTATAATTTAAGTGGAGCAAAACAACTAAATTCTAGTGTTCCTGTTAATGGATTAAATGTTACCATTAGTATCCCCGTTTTATATACAGGCTCAGGGTTATTTAATACAACCATGCAAAAACCAAGTGGATGGTATAATGGTTCTAATTGGTATATACATGAAGATGGTCAGACTAGGAATGTAACAACAAACGAAACACATCTATTCTGGGAAGCTAATATCTCTTCCGCGACTACATCACTAATCTTTGAAGTTCCATCCCCACATTTAATGGATGAATCAGAACTTCAATCTATGCCTTTTTATGAACATAATTTTACTATTGCTTCTGCGAATCATTTTACGAATGTTTCTATTACTATATCCATAAATGGCTCCTATGATACGTATACCTTATTTTGGTTCTCATCTGGTGATTGGATTAATGTTACAGACACATATCATCTAACAATTTTGAATGATTCTGCCTCCTTTTATGGATTTTCAACATCAGATCAATACTTCAGGTTTCAGGGATATTGTGTCCCCAACTGGTCATGCAGTGATTGGTCTGCTTGTAGCACAGGAACCCAAACAAGAAGCTGTACAGATAGTAAGAACTGTAGTACTATTGAAGGAATGCCTTCACTAACACAATCATGTAGTAGTGGAACTGCCGCAGCATCAGGTGGCGGCGGTGGTGGTGGAGTAGGAAAACCTGAATTGAAGAACGAGGTAGACAAAACCTTTGATGTTTCACCAAAAGTAATTCGACTAAAATTAAAAGAGCAGGAAATAGCAAAGAAATTCATTACCATCGAGAATACAGGTAATGTAAAACAAAAATTTAGGATTTCTTCAAATACCAATTTTATCTCATTAAGTAATACTTCTGCAGTTGTTGATACAAATGCATCTGGAACTATTGAATTGACATTTAATACAAAATATTTACAGCCCGACAGCTATTTTGCCGAAATCCTGGTTTCGAATGGTGAACAAGAACAGGAAATCTTCGCAATCATGGAGATAGAATCAGAGAAAAAGATAATAGATGTTCAGCTCGATATTAATCCAGAATACACCAATGTAAAGCAAGGTGATGTGACTACTGGCACGATTACCCTTTATAATTTATTTAAGGATCCAACCAATGTTGCTTTAGATTATTCAATCAAAGATTTAGATGGAAATACCGTCTTTCATGAGCAGGAACAGGGTCATGTGGATTATCAGATTAGCTTTGAGAAAAAATTTCAAATCCCTCTCTCTATCAAAGATGGTAGTTATATTATTTCTGTGCGTGGAAGCGTTCAGAATATAACATCTGTTTCCAGTGTTATGATACAAGTTCAAAGCGAGATTCATGTTAAGATTATTGAAAAACCTGTGCAGTTGCAAAAACCCATGGATAAATATATAATTATTCTGATTATTATTCTTACTGCAATGCTTTTTATACTTACGTTTTATAGAATTGATCAGGTATTACGAGAAAGAGCACGGATTGCTGAGGTATTTGCACCGCAGGTAAAAAAAGATTCTGATATACGGAAGCGACGCGCACTGGAAATGGAAATGCTGAGGAAGCAGACTGCACAAGAAAAAATACGGTTACAAAATGAGCGTGAAATAGCTAGAAAGTTACTTCAACAAAAACAAAAAATTCAGGAAAAGCTCTTGATCGAAAAGCATAAAAAACAAAAGGAATTAGAGCATGTACAGGATCAACGTAGATTTGCTAAACTTAAGAAGGTACGTGATTTCTTGCGTGTGATTGGTATCTATAAAACAAGGGATGAAAAAAAACAAGCACAATTATTGCAGATTGCTACTAAGCTCGAGATGAAAAAACTAGAAGAGCGAAGAAACGTCTGGTTAACCAAACAAAAGGAGCTTGATATTAGAAAGATTGAAAAGGAGAAAGAATTGGTGTTACTAAAAATAAACGGTCAACAAAAGGAGCAAGAGCTCGCTGATGAAAATATTCCTGTGTCAATACCAAGAAGAGAAACTCCAAATCTGTTTAAATTATCAAATGCGGAGCCAAGAAATCTTGATATCCCACAACTGCCAAGCAGAGAAGCGACATTATCTTTAGATCTGCTTCAAACACTTCTAGAAAAAGCATTTAGAGATATAGCGAATTTCAACCTAGATGGTGCATACAGAAGTTATGTGGAAATACGAACCATATATCAGAGATTACCTGAGGAACTACGAAAACAGGTCCTCTCTAAATGCACTGAACTGCACGACAAGCTCATGGAAAAGTTTGGAGAATAATCATGCAACTGAATAATAATCTTCTAACATAATAATATCAATATTTTTAATATCTTTTGTAATATATAAATTGCCTTGGCCTATCTCAACAATTCTTTTTGCAAACTCTCTTCCCTTTGCATCTAAATTTATCCCAACAACAGAGATGGTAATGTCATTATTTTTCGCGAGGGCAACCTTCTCGAGTGCTTCTTTTTCTGGCATATCTCCAATCGTAGGAAGGGCATCGGTCAATATAATAAGATGCTTGGTGAGCTCTTGCTGCGGAAATAGGGTGATTGCTCGTTCAATTGTTTTTGTCAGATTTGTTTCTTTGGATGCTTTGATGCTGGTTATTGTTTTTAGCAGCCATAAAAAATCATGCGTCGGAGCAATCTCTTCTTTTATATCAGAGCCAAATACAATAAGACCCACTTTGTCCTTTTCAGTGATGGCTTTGTAAGCAAGTGCAACACCTGCTTTCTTACAGGCATCAATCTTCTTA
>Ga0209777_10009993_pt1 | contig 10118 bp, 8 predicted proteins | sample FrelakmetHBP12HB_FD_187147 | JGI IMG/M metagenome (GOLD analysis project Ga0209777, IMG submission 187147) | Freshwater lake sediment microbial communities from the University of Notre Dame, USA, for methane emissions studies -HBP12 HB (SPAdes)... | ecosystem: Environmental > Aquatic >...
CGGCATGGTCTCGCTCATGTGAGCGAGGGAAGCTTGGCAGATTGCCGCCGTTATGGCAACAACAATACGTCATACTAGTTATTGCCATGGGTACTAAGGTTCCGCCGGTGAGGGAGACTGGGTTGTTGGCGCGCTTATTTCTCACCGACTGTGGCCGACGTTACGGCAGGGCCGATCGACCATCAACCGCCAAATTGAGAAGTAGCCGCCAAGCCGCCAAGCCGCCAAGCCAAAAATCGCGCTGGGAGTGAAGCTCGATTTGTGGCAAACCTTGACGGCAGACGAAGAATAAGCGTCTGCACACAAATAAATGACACAGATCAGCTTCTCGGCGCCCCGCCGGTTTATGGACGCGGCGCGGGCAAAAGCGGCCCTCGATTGGCGGCGGTCATTGCCGAAGGTGGGGAACCAGCCATGAAGCACCTGCGCACCTCAATGGCTCTCCTCTGCCTGCTGCTGGCCGCCGTCTTGGCCGGCGCGGCCGTTGCGGCTGACGCGGCCAAGCCGAATATCGTCGTGATCCTTGTGGATGACATGGGGTTTTGTGACATCGGCTGTTACGGCAGCGAAATTCCGACGCCGAACTTGGATAAGCTCGCCGCGGGCGGGGTGCGGTTCACCCAGTTCTACAACACCGGTCGCTGCTGCCCGACGCGCGCGTCGCTGCTCACCGGCTTGTATCCGCACCAGGCCGGCGTGGGGCACATGACGGAAGAGGCGGACGCCCCCGGCTACCGTGGCCGCCTGAACGACCGGTGCGTGACGTTGGCCGAGGTGCTGCGGCCGGCGGGTTACTTCACCGCCCTGTCCGGCAAGTGGCATGTCGGCCAGGAGCACGGCGTCACGCCGTGGACGCGCGGATTCGATCGCTCGCTGAATGCCGCGGCTGGCGGCTTCTACTTCCCGGACAGCCCGCGCACCGACCTCTTCCTGAACGGCGCGCACGTCGGCCGGCGCGGCGGCGGGGTGCCGGACGATTGGTATTCCACCGACCTGTGGACGGACTTCGGCATCAAGTTTATCGACGCAGCCCTGGCTGCCAAAAAGCCGTTCTTCCTCTACCTCGCGCACAATGCGCCCCATTTTCCCCTGCAAGCGCCGCCCGCGGAGATCGCGAAATGGCGCGGCAAATACAAGATGGGCTGGGACAAACTCCGCGAACAACGCCACGCGAAGCAAATCGAGCTGGGCGTCGTGGACAAAGCGTGGCCATTGTCGCCGCGTCCCGACCTGGTGAAAGCCTGGGAGAGCCTGACGCCGGCACAACAAGACCGCTTCGATCACATCATGGCCATTTACGCCGCCGTGGTCGAACACATGGATCGCAGCGTGGGCCGGCTGGTGGACGCGCTCAAGCAGCGCGGCGCGCTCGAGAACACGCTCATCCTGTTCCTCTCCGACAACGGCGCCAACGCCGAGAGCGGCCCGAACGGCACCCTGGAAGGCGACGAGCCCGGCTCGGCCAAATCCAACGTCTTCCAGGGCCAGTCGTGGGCCACGTTGTCCAACACCCCCTTCCGGCGCTACAAACACTACAACCACGAAGGCGGCATCGCCACGCCGCTCATCGCGCATTGGCCGGCGCGCATCAAGGCCGCCGGCGAGCTGCGCCACCAGCCCGGCCATCTCGTGGACATCATGGCCACCTGTGTCGAGGTGGCCGGCGCAAAATACCCCGCCGAGTTCGGCGGCAAACCGATCCAGCCGATGGAGGGCCGCAGCCTCGTGCCGGCCTTCGACAACCAACCCATCCAACGCGACGCGCTCTACTGGGAGCACGAAGGCAACGCCGCCATCCGCGTCGGCGACTGGAAGCTCGTCCGGCTCGGCCGCAACGGCCCCTGGGAGCTTTACAACCTCAAGACCGAACGTACCGAGCTGCACAACCTGGCCGCGACGGAACCCGCGCGCGCAAAGGAGCTGGCCGCGAAATGGGACGCCTGGGCCGAGCGCGCGCAGGTGAAGCCGTATCCCAAGCCGGCCAAGCAAGCGTCCGGCAAGAAGGCCGCCGCGCACGCCAAAAGTGGGAGTTTGCCATGATGAATCACTACAAATTCGGCGCGCACCAGTTTCTCTGGAAGAGCCACTGGACGGACGCGGATCTGCCTATCCTCGATGCCGCGCGGGCGCTCGGGCTGACGCTCCTGGAAATCTCCCTGGGCGACGACGTGCAGTTCGACCGCGCCCGCGTGCGCCGCCACGCGCAGGCCCTCGGCCTCGAACTATCCGTCGGCTCCGGCAACCTCTGGCCCGAGCATTGCAACATTGCCGCCGACGACCCGCGTCACCGCCCGCTCGGGCTGGCCTGGCACAAGAAGGTGATCGACTGGTCCGCCGAGCTGGGCGCGGCTGCCTATTGCGGGGCGCTCTACGGCCATCCCGGCCAGGTCTGCCGCCGCCGTCCGCCCGCCGATGAGCTGGCGCGCGCCGCGGAGAACCTGCACCTGCTGGCGGACTACGCCAGCCCCCTCGGCGTGCGCGTGGTGATCGAGCCGATGAGCCGGTTCCGCCTCCACCTGGTCAACACCGCCGCCCAGGCGGTCAACCTGCTGCGGCTGGCCGATCATGCCAATCTGCGTGTCAACCTCGACACCTTCCACATGATCACCGAAGAGCGCGACTACGGCGCGGCGATCCGCTGCGCGGCGCCCGTGCTGTGGGGCATTCACGCCTGCGAAAATGACCGGGGCGTGCCCGGCGGCGGGCTGGTGCCGTGGCCGGCCGTGTTTGCCGCGCTGGCCGGCGTGAACGGCTGCATCCGCCTGATGCTGGAGACCTACAACACCGGCCCGGGTGACTTCGGATTCTCCCGCGGCATCTTCCAAGACCTCTGCCCCAATCCCGAGTCATTCATTCGGCAGGGCCTCGGATTCCTCCAACAGCGGATTCAAGCAGGCAATCGTCAGCACGCCTGAAGGTGGCTTTAGGGTGGCCCCGGGTGGCTTTGCCCGGCCTTTCTGCATGCTGCATTTTGCATCCTCCCTGCGTTCCGGGGTGGCTCAGGGGTGGCTTTGCCTCGGATATTTCATACTCAGGTAGTCCCCGACGGTAGTCGGCGCTGTCTTCGCTGCGAAAAGAGTGCGCCGACTGCCGTCGGCGGCTACGCCCTGTCGGCCGATTGTGCAAGGTGCGAACTATCCAGGTTAGGGTGGCTTTAGGGGCGCATTGGGGTGGCCTTGTGGTGGCTTTGGGTGGCTTTGCCTCCCTTTTCGAGGTTCCAGGGCTGCATCAAGCTCGCGGAAACCGCTCGCACATGGCAAGGCGGTCAGCCGTCCGCCCGCCGCTGAGTGCCCACCGTCGCCTTCCTGCTTTCCAAAGTGGCTCACACACTGGAAAGCTACCTTCCGCCCCTTGACCGTAAGCCTGGCTTATATTACGAGGTCCGGTGGAGGCCGGAGGCACCCCCGGGAGTCTCCCATGACTGTCCCATGAGTCTCCCATGCGTCTCCCCCGTTAACTTTATCGGTATTGCTGGGCTCGTTCGATTGCGCAGGACTCTGCCTCCCACGAAATGATCATGCCGAACAACCGGCTGCACCGAACGCCGCGATGACGCGGTCGTTCCACGCCTGCCGTTACTGGCGTGGCGTCGGTGAGCCGGAGCGTTCGCCGATACATACGATGCGCATCCTACAAGTCATCATCATCGGAATGACGCTGCTGGCGTCAGGCTGCAGCCGCGCCCCGTCATTGGCAGCCAAGGTGCAGACGGCCGGCGGCTCCGCAGCACTGTTACAGGATTGTCAGGCGATACTTGCCGAGCATCAGCGGAGCCAGAAGGAGTTTTGGTCGAGGGGCGATTCGACGTTGCCGCCGACCATCGCCGCGCTGCAGCCTCAGACAGTTCAGGCCTTCCACTACAACAACTACCCGATGGTGGACATTCAAGTTTTGGGAGGATTCAACCACCACGGATTGATGGTCATCCTGACGAGCACGCCACCCGGGTTCATGCCACGCAAATCGAGTTGGAGCGTGACGAAGATTGCAGACGACATCTTTGATTATCGTGAATAGAATGGCGGGCACGCGGAATGCAGCGAGCGCCGGATTTGCGTTTCGGTTTCATGCTTGAGGTCAGTGGCCCGTCACCTCTGGCTCCGGTCGTTCGGTATCCCGTCATGTATATCGATAGGCACAAGATGCCGAGAGAGAAGGAAATTTGATGATAAAGCAGACCCTTAGAATCCTCACAACCCTTTCCGTCATTCTGGTCCTTCAGGCTGGCTGTGCGACGGTTCGGACCCGGCAGGGAGCGAACGAGGTCTCTGCCGTCGGCAAGGACCTGGTTAAGACTACCAAGAGCTGGGATGGGGAGTGCTTGCCGGCGTATCCGCCAGGCCAGCCCGAGATCACTATTCGGCGGATCAGCGTACCTGCGGGAGCCCGGATGGAGACTCACAGGCATCCGGTGATCAATGCCGGCATTCTGCTGAGCGGGAAACTCACGGTCGTGACCACGGACGGAAAGACGCTGCATCTGAAGGCAGGGGATCCCATCGTCGAGCTGGTGAACACCCTGCACTACGGTATCAATGAAGGAAAGGTGCCCGCGGATATTGTAGTCTTTTATGCTGGTGCCGTTGACACGCCGATAACCGTTGTCAAATAGCAACGGCCGACACATGAGTGCCGCGCGGGACCTGCCATCGCGTAGCGATGAGCTGACGGTAGCCGTGTGGCTTTAGCCCACGGGGAGGGTTGGCGGAGGGATCGTTGCGTCGCATAAGCGACGCTCGAGGGCCAGGTGGTGGGGAGGCCTCAGAGCGGCCCGACTAATTCGGTCGTCGCTACGCGACGGGAGAGCATTCGGACGTCCACCCCCGGGGGCTGAAGCCGCCCGGCTACCATCGGGCACCGCTACGCGGTGAAGACCCCATCGACCCAGGAACTAATCTGTCCTACGCCCGTGGAAGAGGATGGCCACAAAATGCGCTGGCTTTCCGCGCACGCCAGCCCAAACTGCGTGAAAATGCGTATGACAGCATTATCGGAAAGCAATTCTCGCTCTCCGCGGGGAGCGGCAAACTACCCGATTCCTGTCCGTCCGCGGAGCGTCAATACGCGCAATGTCATTCAACAATCCATCAACCTCCCTGCATGAACAAAAGCCGCCGCCTTCCTCGCCGGGCATTCCTTGAGAAAGCCGCCACGATCACTGCCATCGGCTTTGCCGCACCCCATCTAGCCTCTGCGGCAGATCCGTCGCCATCCGCCAGCCCTCGCCCGAACAGCCGGCTTCACCTCGGTATTATCGGCTGCGGCCACATGGGGAGGGTAAACCTGAGCAACTGCGCGGCGCATCCGGATGTGGTCGTCACCGCGGCGTGCGACGTGGACGAGAATCGGCTCGAATCGACCGTCGAACAGTACAAGGCCACCTGCCGGGGATTCCGCGACTACCGGGAGATGTTGCAGAGCAAAGACCTCGATGCGGTGATCATTGCCACGCTCCCGCACTGGCACGCGCTACAGGCCATCGCCGCCTGCGAGGCTGGCAAGGACCTTTACATCCAGAAGCCGATGACGCTGCACCTGGCGGAGAGCCTGGCGGTGCGAAATGCCGTCCGGAAGCACAACCGCATCAGCCAGGTGGGCACGCAGCACCACGCCCGGGAGGAGCATCGCCGTGTGATCGAGTACGTCCGGTCCGGCAACCTGGGACCCATCGGCGTCGCGCGCACGTTCAACGTCATGAACCAGGCACCCGATGGCATCGGCACCGGGGGTTACCAAAAGTTGCCGGAGGGGCTCGATTGGGACCTTTGGTGCGGGCCTGGCCCGCTCGGGCGGTTCAACCGCAAGCTGGCTGCCGACGCCTACCATCATTGTTCCTGGATGGATTACAGCGGCGGTTGGACTCCCGGCAACGGGCCGCACATGATCGACCTCCCCATCACCGCCCTGGATCTGGGTTACCCGCTCAAGGCCAGCGCCTCCGGCGGCCGCTTCGTGCTTCGTGACGACGGCGATGCCTATGATCATCACGAGGTGCTCTGGCAGTATCCGAACCTGACGCTGACCTGGATGATGTCGCTCACGAACAGCTATGGTTTTGACCTGCAAGGGGATCCGCAGCCCCGGACGCGCCTGGGCGTTTATTTCCACGGCGCCAACGGCACTTTCTACTCCGATGTCCTGGGCGCATCCAAGCTTGTGCCCGAGGGCGAGGCTCTGAAGGACAAGGTGGTGCCGCCGAAATCGATTCCACCCTCGCCGGGCCACGAGCGCGAGTGGCTCGACTGCCTCAAGTCGCGGCAGCAGCCCAGTTGCAGCGTCTTTCACCATGTGAAAGTGGATGTGCCGATCGTGCTCAGCGTGCTCTCCCTCAAGTTGGGCCGCTCGATCCGCTTTGATCCGCAAACGGAGCGCATCGTCGAGGACGCCGATGCGGCGCGCCGCGCAATACCGGAATACCGCGCCCCGTGGAAATTTCCCAAGGAATACCTGTCGGTTTGAACTGCTGAGCGTCACCAAAGCAAATTCCGATTATTACTTATGAACAAGCCCATGAAACCTCTGCTCCTCACCACAATTCTTTGCCTGGCTCCCTCCCTGGTCCACGCCGCCGAAATCCGGCTTGGCATGATCGGGCTGGATACCTCCCACGTCACCGCCTTTACCGAGATACTCAACAACCCGAAAGCCAAGGACCACGTGCCGGGCGCGCGGGTTGTTGCGGCGTTCAAGGGCGGCAGTGCGGACATTCCCTCCAGCATCGGCAAACTGGAGGAATACAGCACGGCGCTCCAGAGCCAATACGGCGTGAAAATCTACGACACGATCGAACAGGTCTGCGCGGACGTGGATGCCGTCCTGATCGAGAGCGTGGATGGACGTCCGCATCTGGAGCAGGCCAGGGTGGTCATTGCGGCGAAGAAGCCGCTTTATATCGACAAACCGGCGGCCGGCTCGCTGCGCGATGTGCTGGAAATCTTCCGTCTTGCCGAAACCGCGGGTGTTCCGATGTTCACCTCGTCCTCGCTGCGTTATTCGAAGAACACCCAGGCCGTGCGCGCAGGCAGCATCGGCCGGGTGCTCAGTGCCACGACCAGCAGTCCCGCGCATTTGGAACCGCATCATCCTGACCTGTTCTGGTACGGCGTTCATGGTTGTGAATCGCTCTTCACCGTCATGGGCACCGGCTGTGAAACCGTGGAACGCTCCCAGACCGCCGATGGCAAGATCCAGGTCATCGGCCGATGGAAGGGCGGCCGCACCGGCACCTTCCTCGAAGGCTCGACCTACGGCGGCACCGCCCGCGGTGAGAAAGGCGAGACCCCCGTCGGTTCGTATGACGGTTACGCGCCGCTGGTGGTTGAGATCGTAAAGTTCTTCCAAACGCGCCAATCACCGGTGCCCGCCGCCGAAACCATCGAGCTCTTTGCCTTTATGGAAGCCGCGGATGAAAGCAAACGGCAGGGGGGCAAGCCTGTGTCTTTGGCGGAGGTGCTCGAGAAAGCCAAAGCCAAGCCATGACAGCAACTGGCCGATTCCAAAGGAGATGGACCGACGCAGGATCAGAATGACCGCCAATGAAGGGTTTTGTCTTTCGACTCTGCCTTCGGCAGGCTCCGCCCGCCTCCAGCAGCTCCTTATGTCGAACGTTCGTGTTCAATTCCCGTATGAACCCAGAAACGCCACCGCCTTTGGTACGAGCTCAGCGCACGTCGCTGAGCCGATGCAATAAGCTTGTCATAGGACTGGCGCTTATTCCTGCTTTCGTCATTGGCGCATTGATTCTCCTTCGCATCTTTGGGCTCGTTCGCCCATTTTCTGTACCGACCGGAGCGATGACACCTGCCGTCTCGGCAGGCGACCACGTAGTAATGGAAGGTGTGACTTTTTTGGCCCGCAACCCGCGTCATGGAGATATTGTCGTATTCCGGACGGACGGAATCGCGTCGTTGCCTCCTGCGCAGTTTTACGTAAAGCGGGTCGCCGGAGAACCCGGCGAGCATTTGCGGATTTCCGAGGGCAAGCTTTTCGTCAACGACAAGCGTGTGGCGCTCAGCAACGCGGTGGGAGAGATTACTTACGATTTACCGCCACTTGCCGGAGCATTCTCACCAAAGACGGAGTTGACAGTTCCAGACGGGTGCTATTTCGTCCTCGGTGATAATTCCACCAACAGTTTGGATAGTCGCTTTTGGGGGGGTGTTCCGCGTCGGAATATCATCGGTCGTATTTCGTTCTGCTACTGGCCACCACAACGAGTTGGAGGAGTGAAATGACACCTAGCACGCCGGCCCCTGGCAACGCCTGGTTCGCGGCTCGGTTGCAAATCAGGCGTCATGGGCCCGGTGCGAGTGGGCGTTACAGGAAGCGGGAAGTGCCATGAGCACCAGAAAGGTTCTTACCGTATTCGCCGTCATATAGCTGGCGGTCAGCGTGCCCTTTGTCATCGTCCACTTGCGGGCGGCACCCGATGACGCCCCCATAACACCCCTCCAGCATGTCGTGGCTGCGTTGGCCAACTTTTTCGGCCCCTGGGGCGTGGCCATCGTCCGGCTCGTTGATTTTCCCAATGCTGGGCTTCGCTCATTCAATTGAGCATTGGCTGCCGGGTTAACGCTGCTTGGAGCGTTGCTGCTCGTTCTGCCGCTGAGAATAAGAAATCGGCTTTGGCAGATCCTGCTGACCGTTTTGTGGGGGTTGTTTGTGGTAGTCTGGTTTGGTGTGGGTTTGAGGCAGATCGCGGATGGACTGCTCTGACGACCTCCTTAACTGCTTGGTTGACGCGCAGCGTCAAAAAGGCAAATTCCCAACCATGCGAGAATGGTCATGAAGGACCGAGCTACAGCGGTACGACCCGTGATGGGCATGGCTTGCCTGCTGACGCTGCTGCTGGGTGGGCTTGGTGTCGAGGCTAGTAACAAGGAGGCGTTGGGCCAGGCCATTCAGGACCTGGCTGTCAGTTTTCCGGATGCTTACCCGCGTGCCGACGAGTATCTCCGCCGACTGGAGGCGGTGCAGACCGAGGAGGAGTTCCTGTCGCTGCAGCGCGAGGCCCTGGTCGCCAATCCGTTGGTGAGCGGCCAACGGATCCTGTTCGTCCGGCGCCCGCAGTATGTCAATACCCACGGCCCGGATGAGACGATGTACCAGAGGAACGAGCCGGTCGTGGCGGGCTGCTTTCGGGGCGGCAGCCAACTGAAGGTGCTCGACCCGGCCAGCGGCACGACGCGCGTGCTGCTGGATGTGCCGCAGGGCATTGCCCGCGACCCGGTCGTCCATTTCGATGGCCGGCGCATTCTCTTCTCTATGCGTCGCGATGCCCAGGATGATTACCACCTGTATGAGATCGACACGGATGGCGGTCACCTGCGACAGCTCACCTTCGCGCCGAACGTCTCCGACATCCAGCCGGTGTACCTTCCCAGCGGAAGAATCCTCTTTAGCTCGACCCGCGAGCCGAAGTACATCCATTGCCAGCGGCACCTCATGGCCAGCCTGTTCCTGATGGAGGCTGACGGTGCCAATATCCACCAGATCGGCTACAACACGCTCTTCGAAGGCCGCAGCAGCGTGCTGCCGGATGGCCGGGTCCTCTACTCGCGGTGGGAATACGTGGACAAGCACTTCTCCTCCGCCTACGGGCTGTGGACGACGAATCCCGACGGCACCGGCCAGTCACTGCTTTATGGCGGCCTCACCTGGCAGCCGGGGGCCATGCTCGACGCGCGGGGCATCCCCGGCTCCAGTCGGATCGTCTGCGTCTTCGGCAGTGTCCACGATTGCGAGTGGGGGGCCCTGGTGCTCGCCGATCCGCACCAAGGCGCCGACGGCCCGCCCACCTGGATTCGGACCTGGCCGACGGACATCCGCCCGCGTCTGGCGCAGTGGAACGTCGTCGGTCGCGTGGGCAGCTACGATAGTTTCGTCGGCTTGACGCCAAAGTATGCCATGCCCTATCCGCTCTCCGAGAAGTACTTCCTATGCTCACGGACGCTGACTGCCGACAGCCAGGAGCTGGCGCTGTTCCTGGTGGACAACTTCGGCAACGAGGTGCTGTTGCACCGGGAATCGCCCGGTTGCTTCCAGCCGATGCCACTGGCGGCCCGGCCGCGTCCGCCCGTCATCCCCGACCGCATTGACCCAAAGACTGACCGTGGACT
>Ga0209777_10009994_pt1 | contig 10118 bp, 7 predicted proteins | sample FrelakmetHBP12HB_FD_187147 | JGI IMG/M metagenome (GOLD analysis project Ga0209777, IMG submission 187147) | Freshwater lake sediment microbial communities from the University of Notre Dame, USA, for methane emissions studies -HBP12 HB (SPAdes)... | ecosystem: Environmental > Aquatic >...
CAAGAATTGTTAACACACCTCTTGGAATTTGCAGTGCAGGAATGATTCTTATTAATCCACAAAACAAAGAGGTTCCAGACTTTTTCGGCTTTGTCGCCGAGAACAAAGAACTTGGACAATATTACGGTCCGAATATTTTCAAAGGAACACCTTTTGAACAAGCTCCTGTATTCAAAGCTGAAATTTCCTTGAAGATTGATTTCCCGAATAAAGTGAAAGCAAAAGTTATTGCTGCAAAACATACTATTGAGCTTGAGTTGAGCGACTTTGATCCGGCACAATATTATGACAGACCTGGAGGAATGCCTTTCCATCAAAACGTAATTGAAGCCAAAGCAAAGAAAGCCGTCTTTAAGTTCGATCGTAAAGTAATTGCAGGAGAGTTACCGCCGGAAGGTCTCGCAGGAGGATTACCGGCTTGCTATGCACCAACAGGAATTTATTTTATATAAAAGTATTTGCAGAAGAACTGGTGCATTAATTTAGTTTTCTTAGAGGAGATTCTTTATGAAAAAAATATTCTTTGGCATAGTCATGTTAATTCTGATAACATCCACCGCATTTTACGCGCAAGACAAATTATTCCCCATCTTTCTAAAAGACAAGTATGGCTATATCAACGATAAGGGTGAAGTTGTGTTCCAGCTAAAGTGCGATTACGTTTTTGATTTTTCGGAAGGTCGCGCAAAGTTTGAGCAGGATCAAAACAAATACGGTTATCTTGATAATAAGGGTAACATAGTCATTCAGCCGATATTTGATGAAGCATGGAATTTTTCTGAAGGATATGCTTATGTAAAAGTTAAAGACAAATGGGGATTTGTGAACAAAGAAGGTAAGTTGGTGGTCGAACCGCAATTTGATAACGCATCAGATTTTTCCGAAGGAATGGCTGCCGTGCAAGTCGGCAAATTGTGGGGCTACATTAATACTTCGGGAAAAGTTGTTATCAATCCGCAATTTGTTTACGCGCGAAAATTTTCTGAAGGATTAGCTGGAGTAAGGTATGCGGGAGCTTGGGGATTCATAGATAAGTCCGGCAATTTTGTTATCAATCATCAATTCCAACAAGTATCAAATTTTTCCGAGGGACTTGCGATGGCTTGTCTCTCAGACAAATATGGATTCATTAATAAGAAAGGTGAATTTGTAATAAAGCCGATATACGATTACGCTGCTGGCTTTTCCGAAGGACTTGCGCGCGTTAATAAAGGTGCTAAACCTGATCCTAACGGAATGTTTGAAGCAAGCGGCGGCAAAGAAGGATTTGTAGATAAGAACGGAGTTGAAGTTATTCCTCCGCAATTTGAAAGAGTGGGCAACTTTTCAGATGAGTTGGCAAAAATATACAAATCCATTTACCTAGGAGGTATTAGCGGTTACTTATTTAAATATGGCTATATAGATAGAAAAGGCAATGTTGTTCTTGAAATGAAATATGATAAAGCCGAAGATTTCAAATACGGAATTGCTAAAGTAACCCGCGAAACCGGATTCATGTCTTCAGACGATTATTACATTGATAAAACGGGAAAGTTTATTTGGTCGGAAAAATAGGAAATCTCTGTGGCATCAGATGAAGTTAGAAAATATTTATCAAAAATATTCTTGCACATTATAAATAACGCGAGATAAAAATGAAAAAATTTATTATCCCTTTGGCGTTGTTCCTCATCATTTGCATACCATTGAAATCATTCGGACAAGAATCGAAAAGAGAGACGCGAAGAATAACAGAAAATTTTGAAGGGCCTTTTTTAACTTTCTTTGAGGATTTCAATTGGAAAATGGAAAACGGCGAATTTGTTTATAGCGGCGGCGATACAACAATGTATCATCTGAATAAATTTACCGACGATTTTTACGACTTTACTTTATCAACAAAATGCACATGGAAAGGTGGAAGTAAAGATTTCGCTTACGGAATCTTCTTCCGTGAAATTAACGGCGGTATGTACGCTTTTGATATAACGCAATCAGGTTATTACAGATTGCAACGTCTTGAAGATAAAAAATGGAATATCATTACCAAATGGACCAGATCCTCTATAATTAATAATGCCTCGAATGAACTAAAAGTCACTTGCAAAGGGAATAGCATTAAATGCTTTATAAACAACAAAAAAGTTATTGATGTAGTTGATGAATCACTATCACATGGAGATGTTGGTTTCGGTGTGGATGGTAATGTAAAATGTTCTTATGATGATTTCAAAATAGGTCCGCCGGAAGATGTTAAAGAGGAAAATAATAGCGGTACCATCACGGAAAATTTTAACGGTCCTTCTTCAATATTCACCTACGATGAAAATTGGAAAATAAAAAACGGTGAACTCGCTTTTTCGTCCGTGAACTCTAAGTTTGGTACTTCTTATATAGAAGATGAGTTTTCCGACTTCACTATGACCACAAAAGCAAAATGGACCGGGGGACATCAAGAAGCAGGTTATGGATTTTTATTCAGAACATGTAAAGAGGGAGGATATTCATTTATAATTAATCAAAATGGAGAGTTTACTTTAATCAAAAATGCAAGCGGAAACGCACAACAATTACAACCATGGACGCACGTGGATTTTATCTCTACAGGCTACAACGAATTAAAAGTTACATGTATCGGATCAAAAATAAATTGTTTTATTAACAACAAAAAAGTTGTTTCGGTAACAGACAATATATACGCCAAAGGATTTATCAGCTACTACGCAGACCCATCTGTTGAATGTTCTTTCGATGATTTTAGTATCGGTTCACCGGTTGAAGATAAAGGAGGAACAACAGAAGAAATCTTTTCGGAAGTTGTTAAAGAAACCTTTGACAACGGAACAACGGATTTTCAATTAAATGAATTCTGGAAGCTGGAAGATGGTGCCTTATATCACTCCAGCGATAATGAAGGATGCATGCATTGGAATCGAATTTCAAACAGCTTTACAGATTGTACAATTTCTGTAAAAACAAAATGGAATGGAAAGGAAACAAATTCATCGTTCGGTTTGCGATACGGCGACCGGCATTGCTTTATGATTGCACAAGACGGACATTACAAAATGAATAGATGGACGGGATCCGAATGGGAAACGCTCGTTGATTGGCAAGAGACAGATTTGGTCAGTGATGATTATAATAGTTTGGTAGTTACCTGTTCTGGTAAAAATATTCGCGCCTATTTAAACAACACGCTGGTAATAAATATAATTGATAATTCATACGAAGGAGGATACGTAGGCGTTGTCTGCTCCTGCGATGTTGAAGCTTATTTCGATGATTTCAGCGTGGTTGTTCCCAACAAAAACTTAGGAGTAAATGAGAACATTAACACAGTTTCGGAAAAAGAAGAAACTGGCAATGAAATTCTTCGTGATAGTTTCGATGGCAGTACTTCTGCACTGAGATTGAATCAAAACTGGAAATTAGAAAACGGTACACTTTCTTTTACCAACGGTGTTGCTCGACGCACTTATTGGACATTTACAGACGATAGCTATTCTGATTTCTCTTGCTCAATCAATGCTAAATGGGCAGGTAGAGAAAATAACTTGGGCTATGGAATTGCCTTTGGAATCAGCGGAAATGTAACATTCACATTCGACATTACACAAACAGGATATTATGAACTTTCCTACTGGGATGGTTCTAAATGGACAAACTTTGTCGCTTATAAAAAAAGTGATTTGATAACAACCGGTTTTAATAATTTAAAAGTTACTTGTAAGGGAAACAGAGTTCTATGCTATATCAACAATATTCAAGTTATTGATACTGAATTAGACAATTATTCAAGTGGCAGGCTGGGAGCTTTTTGTTGCGGTGATCTAGATGCGGTATTTGATGATTTTGCCATTTACAAAGTAGATTGAAATATTTTAATCAGATTGAGGCTAAGTAAATAATTTGTTCGAACAAATTGTGAATTAATAATTATTCTACAAATGGAGAAGAAAAATGAAAAAACTTTTCTGTTTGATGATGATTTTATGTTTCGTGTCTAGTCTATCGTTTGCACAAGACACAGTCCAAAAACTTCTTCCTGTAAAAGTAAATGGCAAGTGGGGTTTTATTGATATCGTTGGAAAATTAATTGTCAGTCCGCAGTTTGAAAATGCTGAAGAATTTTCTGAAGGTTTCGCACCGATCCAAATTACTGGAAAGTGGGGTTACATAGATTTTGCTGGAAAGGTAGTTATCGCTCAGCAATTCGACTATGCCGGAAAATTTTCTGAAGGTTTCGCTGTAATTCAAAAAGATGACCACTACGGCTATATCAATAAAACCGGTAAGATAATTATCCCGGCAAAATTTATTTCCGCAGAGGATTTTGAGAATGGGATAGCAGACGTAATGATAGAAGTAAAAAACCAACCTAATCCAAAACATTCCTACATTGATAAAACTGGAAAGCCCATTACCGATTTTGATGTTGTAACCTTATGCTCGGAAAGAATGATCCTTGTAAGGAAAGAACACAAAAAAGGTTTCATTGATTCAACCGGCAACCTGGTAATACCGCTTCAGTTTGATGATGCACATTCTTTCAAAGATGGCCTTGCCGTGGTGAAAGAAAATTCCAAATGGGGTTGCATTGATAAAACAGGAAAGTATATTGTGCCGGCAAAGTTCGATTTTGTGAAAGATGAATTTTCTGAAGGAATGATCGGCGTACAAGTAACCGGCAAGTGGGGATTTTGTGACATGAACGGTGAAATTAAAATTGCCGCCGAGTACAATGATGTTGGTTCTTTTTCAGAAGGCCTCGCAAGTGTAGTAATGAACGGCAAGTCCGGATACATAGACAGAACTGGAAAAATAGTTGTTGAGCTCTCATACTTAAAAGCTTTCAAATTCGAAAATGGGATTGCAAGAGTTTCAGGCAGTTTCGAAGTGAAAGAAGGAAATGATCAAGGTAAATTGAAAGAAGGATGGTTGCTTATTGATAAAACCGGAAAACCGATAAGCAAAATATTTTTTGTAAAAGAGATCAATCGTTTCGAAGAAGGCATAGCAAGTGTCCGGGGATTGGATAATAAATTCAGTTACATAGACCAAAAAGGTAATTACTTGACTGAGACAAAATTTGATCGTGCAGATCCTTGGTTTCATAACGGCATCGCGAAAGTTTATACCGGTAACAAAATGGGCTATATAGACAAAACCGGTAAATACATTTGGAAACCAAGTGAATGATCTTTTCTTTTACATGCAATAAAAATATTAACTGATTTATCATAGCGGGCACTACATTAATGCAAAGCCAGAGGTTTCTCTAGTTTTATTAGTTTATGACGGAAAATTTCTTCGATCCGTTTTATCATTTACCGTTTCAACACTTTTTTAAATCTCATTATTCCATTAGTTTTTCCTATCATGCCGACATATCCTTTATTTTTTGAATAGAAAAGATAAGTACTGTCGACCGTCGTCTGATTATTGATCATATAAGTATATACAAAACAATTAAGATTGCCTGCAGGCGTCTTGTAGATCTGATTGTTCGCTATACATGTAAGATGTACTGTATCAGCTATTCTGAAAACAGAATCTTTTAAATTAAAAGTCCATCTCGGATAATTCCATGTATCTCCCACATTAGCCGGAAACTTTATATTTAAGGACTTGCTTAGAGCAGACGGTTGATTTCTAAAATAACCGCCATACCAAGAAAATCCATCATTATCATTTCTGACTAACCACATATAATTCTGAGCTTTATTCGTCTGCAGATTTATCCAATTCCAGTAAAACAATTCTATATTTTGACTCTGATAATTGAAAGTGTTTTTGCCAGTAATTCCTAATTTGGATGAATCTCTTGAAACGAATGCCCCGCTTGTTGAATATGTTGAATCAACGTATGTCCAACTTATTCCTACATAAAGAGGACAGATTACATCAGCGCCAGGTTCATATTTAGTTAAGTTACCATGACCATTCTGATGTGAACCCCAACAATCGTTTCCAGTGTAATTGAATGTAAGTGTATTTCCGCTAAGAGTTCCTTGCCCAGAAAAATTTCCGGTGCATGAAGAAGTTGTTTGAGTAAGAGTAAAATTTACTGAGTTGTTATTGACAGTACCTGCGACAATCCCTGAAGCGCCAGTCACTACACTATAGTTGCCTGAAATATTATTATTTGTTTGGTTTATTGTAATTGTAATGGCGGCAGGTGTTACAACTAAACTTGAAGTTATAGTACCTGTCCAAAGACCAGAAAAATTACTATCCGATTGTACCGGATTATTATCCTTGCTGCAATTATAGATAATCAATGAGGACAACAATATTAACAAAGATAATTTTAGATTTGGTAGCGGTATCACTTTCATAATTCCTCCTAGAACTCATTATTTATATCGAACGGATCGTTTATATAAAAATAAATATAGACTAAGAGGAGGGTTTCCGAAAAGAGTATAATGCTGAACTGAGTTACCCTTCGGCAATAAAGTAATTCTGAAGAAACTTAATTTTTTCTCATTCAAAAATATACAAACAGCATCACTTGTCATAATCGAGGTTTTATTTTTCTTTGGGGAGAGACAGGGATTCTCCGTATTTCTAAAATATTATATGACTTCAGCGTGAATTCTGAACTTCTAAAATGTGAAGTTCTAAATTGTACCGACCTAAGTTGTAAAGACTTAGGCATAAATCAAATTTAGAATTCAGCAGCAATAAAAATTTATTTTATGAGCAGAAGTTTCTTTGTCTCAACATAGCCAGAAGCTTTCAAGCGATAAAAATAAACACCGCTGGATAAGTTACTTCCATCAAACTTTACATCATATTTCCCTGCAGCCGTCTCTTTGTTCATTAATACTGCTATCTCTCTTCCCAATAAGTCAAATACTTTCAATTCTACATAACTCATTTTTGGTATCTGGTAACTAATAGTTGTTACGGGATTAAAGGGGTTCGGATAATTTTGGCTTAGCGAATAGGTGATAGGTATTTGATTTATTTCATTCTTAATTCCCGTTGCACCTACCATATAATTTAATTCCTGAACAGCATATTCCAATTCTGCATCAATTCCCTGTAAATACATTTTGTCAATAGTATAATCATTAAGAGGTGGCCTAATATTCGGTATTACTCCCCCGATTTCACCATCGCTGTCATCCTGTATCTTGTTATAAACATCCAGTGATCGTCCGCTGGGATATGATACTTCCAAGGAATCTTGAGCAGAAAGCAGTTCTATTTCTGGAGAGGTTATTCCAAAAGATCCATGACTGCCGTAAAAACTTACAACTTTACATTGAGACAATTTTTGTAGAGCCATTGCAATTCCTTCACCGGAGCTAACATTTCGAGGACTAACCATTACTACTACAGGCCCTTTAAAAGCTACAGTCGTTGGTTCAATAAAAATTGAGCCACGAGGATATTTTGTTGGCTGAAATAAGCTCACCGTCTGAAAGTCTAAGTGATCAAGAATATCTTTCGATCTTTGAAAAGTGGCTGTGACTGGATTATAGAAACTCCAGTACTCGTAAAGTGTTGTATCAGAATAAAAACATCCGGCTACTGCTGCGGCAAAATAATCTTGCCCGCCGGTATTAATTCTTAAATCCAACACAAGTCCTTTAATATTACTTGAGATAAGAGAAAAAAATGCAGACATGTAATTTGAAACGACTGACACTGGCGGAATACATGATGTGATTTCGAGATATCCATATCCGCTCGGCTGTAAAATTTTGTAAGAAATTTCTGGAGATTTTATAGGAAGCATTGAAGTAAGATCATATGTTTTATAATTATCATTAAGAGCAGTAATAGTTTTAGAAGTTGAGCTTAAATCTCCCCTATTTTTGAATTTAATTTTCATATTAGTTCCAACCGGTGCTCTTCCAATTAAACGGCACTGAAGTAATTGTTTTGTCTCCTTCGTAGCCGGAATTTGTTCGGCCCAGATTACTGAAGTTGAATTCACAGCATCGGTTATCACCTTATCATTTATCTCTAATATTTCAGCGCCGAACTTAATGCCTGCTAAATCAGCGGGAGAACCTGCAATAACAAGTCTGACTACAAATCTTCCATCATCTAATTTTATGAGAGTAAATCCGTAGCTTCCTCCAATCTGCTGATCTCTCAATTTCTTTTCTAAAATTACCCAATTTGTTTTTCTATTATTACGCGGATCTGAATTGACTCGGAGTCCTGTACTGAATCCTACATGTCCATCAGGTATTCTGAATGTGTATTCCTTTAGCGCCATTATAAATGCGCTCGAATCATTATTGGTTTCAGCTGCTACAACTCTTGGTCTGAATTCATTATTCAGATTATGCCAATTAATTTTTTTCCAATCTGTGAAAGCATAATACATGGATAGTTTTTTATGAAGCGAGTCGAACGCTGCACTAAAAGTATTGCCTGCCTGCGACATAATATTGCTGCTTACAATGAGCATAATGGACAGGATTAATATTAATTTTTTCATTTTGCATTTCCTTCCTGAAAAAATAAAAGTCAATTATATTTCAGCTGTTTATGTCATCGGAGTTAAGATGTGAAAAAATGCCATAAATATTGAATCTGCAGTATGGCTATCATACGAATTTGTATATAAAATGATAGTAATTTTCTTTGCCGGGTTGTACCATGCTTGAGTATTATAACCGATGATAACACCTGAATGACCAATCCAATCAAACATTTTATCTAATCCAAAACCGTAGTATTTTATTTCTGGAGGGTCAGCATCAAGCCGGGCGGATCTTTCGTTTTTCGTCTTGTCTGAAAACAATTTTCTTTCATCTAACTCTTTAGCCCATATTTTTTAAGTCGGAAATATTTGATATCAGAATTCCAGCCGCGTCTCCCCAAGATGGATTCCAATTTGTTACATCAAGTAAAGATCCAGTTAAAGATGAATATCCGTGACTATATGGATAAGGCAAGTAACGTGTAAGGGCTAGAAAGTGTTTTTCATTCCTAACGGCCTGAAATATTTTATCGCTGAATACATCTCCAACAGATTTTCCTGTCACTTTCTTAATTACTAAACCTAGCAGAACTATGTTAGTGTTACAGTAGTCTATTTTGTTCCTGGCTATTTGCAACACTTATTCAAATTTTTTAATCGCTTTGTTAAATTTTCCCTCCGTTTATTAATATATCGCTTCTCATTTTATAGCATTTTAAGAATTTTACTTGCCTGAATTGCAAGTCCGAAGAAGGTGCCATTCTCGTAATGATAAGGTAATATCTTTGACAAATCACTAAAAGAAGATACTTTAGATAAAGAGAAAGAAGAATTGTTTTCCGGTTGATTCGTAAAGTTAATTCCGAACAAAAGATCAACATAATCGGTGACTCTGAATCCGAGCCCCAAGAATAATTTATCAAAAGGCCTTTCACTAATCTGGAATCCTACGTTAAGACTAAATCTGCACCAAAATTTTTCGTAAAAATTTGAAGTCCAAAATTCTCCTGAAGGTGCAAAATCAGATTCAATTCCAGGCAATAAACTTATCATGATCATTGCATTTCCTTTCCAATCTTTACTGACACCATTTTTAACCTGGAGAACATTTATTTTATCAACATCGGGTTCAATCAGTTTTTCGTTGGATGAAGAATAAGCCACACCAATTGTTAAGGCGAAGTATCTTATTTCAACATTTTTAATTTCGACGCTGGTTTTAGTGAAGTAGTATACTGTATTTTCCGTAATGGTGATGATATTATCAAAATTTCCGGCAGATGATATATTCTCATCATTTTTTCTATGGGTAAGCTGTTTAATATCTATTTTAACAGTAGAGGGGGCAGGACCAATACCGGTTATTAAATCTGCAGCAAGATAATATTCTTGTAACTCACCTCTGCTTTTTCCTGTCGGTTTAAGAACACCGAAAATATCCTTGAACGCTTTTAAATCCTGAAGTAAAGAAGATTTTTGCCTTTCAACATTAATATCTAATTGATAATTATTGTCCTTGACATCATCAAACCATATAATAGCAATCGTATTAGCATAAACTAACTTTTCAACAATTTCATGCTCTTTATTTAGAAGAACAGTTTCATTTTTACCATCTTTCCCATTGAAAAACAAAATAGCATCGGGTTTATTCTGTTTTAGTAATTTATCTAACAAACCTAAT
>Ga0209777_10009995_pt1 | contig 10117 bp, 8 predicted proteins | sample FrelakmetHBP12HB_FD_187147 | JGI IMG/M metagenome (GOLD analysis project Ga0209777, IMG submission 187147) | Freshwater lake sediment microbial communities from the University of Notre Dame, USA, for methane emissions studies -HBP12 HB (SPAdes)... | ecosystem: Environmental > Aquatic >...
GAAGGTGGCGTGATAACCATATTGGTGGGCGATCTCCTTGACTGTGATCTTGTAGGTTATGACAGCATCAGCCATATTCAGTGCATCCATGTACCTCAGATCGATCTCGTGCTGGGACGGCGCAACCTCGTGGTGGCTGAACTCAACATCGATTCCCAAGGCGTCCAGGGCAAGCACGGTATCGCGGCGCAGATCCGATGCAGCATCTAGGGTAGTCAGGTCGAAGTATCCTCCTTGATCCAGGACCTCAGTTCCCTTTTCGTTCTTAAAGTAGAAGAACTCCAGCTCTGGGCCGACATAGAAGGTGTAACCCTTATCCTTGATGCGTGCCAAATTCTTCTTTAGGACCTGCCTCGGGTCGCCCTCATAGGGGGATCCATCAGGGTTCTGTACATCTCCGATCATCCTGGCCACCGCATTCTCCTGCTGCCTCCAAGGAATGATCTTGAAAGTGCTTGGGTCAGGCTTGATTATCATATCCGACTCCTCGATCTTCTGGAAGCCGGTGATAGAGGAGCCGTCGAATCCCATGCCTTCGGTGAAGGCTCCGTCCAGCTCGTTGGTGTTTATGGCGAAGCTCTTGGAGAATCCTAGGATATCTGTAAACCATAGTCTTACAAATCGAACATTTTGCTTATCTATAGCGGCAAAGACATCGTCCTTTGTCTTTATTTGTTCGACCATATTACTTTCTCCTCATGCCAAGTCAATCAGGTTTGGATTTATAGGTATTTGAGACACATTCATAGATATTGTGAAAACTTATGATATTGCCTTCGCTTAAGCGGAACTCTCTTCTATCCGGGAAACATTTATCAGAGGGGCTTCATTTTCATAGACCTGGCCGTTCTCGTCTATCCTATGAGTATCCTCCTCCAGAATCGACTTGAAGAAAAAGTACTTCTGAACATAGGCCCTTAGCTCCTCATCAGAGATGCAAGAGTTCCTCTGCTCTTCATCATATGATCGCCCAATTTCTGCGTGTATGGCTCGAATTCTCCAATCATCTTTGCTTAAGCTGGCCTCGATATGCATCAATTCCCTAAGGGCCTCCTCTACCTTGAATCTGACAACCTCGGTCCCAGAAGTACTACCAATCATTATTTTGCGTTTCCCGCCGACTAGCTCGGGTGGATAGGGCTCATAGATAAAAGGATTCTTTATGACCCCTGCAGTATGTATTCCGCTCTCATGGGCAAAGATGTTTCTGCCAACCGCAGCCTTATTCCGGGGGATATGCATGCCTATATGCGTCTCCACGTAATCTGCAAACTCTCTCAGGCAGGTTAGGTCGTACTTCTGAAAACCCTCCACTCGCTGAACCAGGAATAAGAGTACCTTTTCTAACTCTGCATTTCCTGCCCTCTCCCCCATTCCGAGAAATGTCAGATTAGACCAGTTAGCTCCATGCCAGAACCCTGCGATAGAGTTAGCAGTTCCTAACCCAAAGTCATCATGAACATGGGTCTCGATATTCTTAGCACCGATTTCCCTAAGTTTCTTAACCATCTGGGGTATCCCATACGGGTCACAGACGTTATCAAAGGGTATACCGAAACCCAGCGTGTCACACAGCCGCAGAGTGCAGTCAGGATCTCTCTCCAGGATCTTGCTTACTAGCGGATAGACAAAGCCCTTGAGGTCTGCTCTGGTTATGTCCTCTAAATGAGCCCTGGTTCTCAAGCCATGTTCCATGGCATACTCCAATGCTTTCAGGTACTTCTCCTCCGCCTCTTGTCTGCTTTTCAGGCCCATCTTAGTACGAATATGGATATCAGAGATCGACATCAAAATGCCCGTCTCCCCCACGCCGTCCATTTCAAGAACTAGATCGATGTCACTGGGATTGGCCCTAGACCAGCCCGTTACTTCAGGCTGAGAATAGCCGCAATCTATCATTGCTCTGGCTGCTTCCTTGTCGCTCTTGGTGAAGAGGAATAGCTCAAGTTTTTCAATGTTTATCTTATGTAGGTATTCGAAGATCTTCAGACGGTCCTTGACTTTTATCACTACGCCAGGCATCTGAGCACCATCCCGGAGCGTGGAATCGCTGATGAATACCTCCTGGCCAAGGGGCATTCTCAGCCTGGGAAGCTCCTCATAGGATTCATACATTTTAGTCAACCCTTCATACATTTCTATCAGCCCTTTAAGCTATTCGTTATTACTTCTTTGACAAATCTGACATCAATCCTGGTATTTCATAGACCCTTATCAATCGCACACTTCCACAATATCATACTGCCCACAGATATCGATCTCCATTTGGGCAAGGGGTGACGCGTCGGGAGAGTAAAATTGCATCTCATGATCTTGCCGCAGACTCTTCGATCTAGATCTCGACCTTATTTCAGATAAGTTGCTACGTATGCTTTTCAACATAGCATCTCGGGAGCTGCTCAGCATATCGTAATTGGAGCCTGGATGGGAGCATATGCCGTGATCCCGGCCATAACCACAATCTTTGCAATTCCCTATCATCGCAAGACAGGAAGCGCATTCCCATGCACCTATCGGTAGCTCCAGGACCAGATCGAGCAAGAATCTCAGTATAGAGATCTCAGGGTTCGTGGTGTCTTGAAGCTCTCTGCCACAAAGCTCCTTCATTCTTTTCGCCCTTTCTGCCATAATCATCAGTCTCGATCTAAAAAAACTGGAATTCTTGTCACTCAGAATAAATCGGTCATCATGCCCTTGATTAAACGCAAGCTGATCGGATCTATCCAAATACGACCATGCTGCAGCCTCGAAATATGATGCTGCCCGATGAAAGTCCTTGTCGTCGAAGATTTCATAAGTGCTCTTGAGCACGGACGCTACATCCAGGAGATACCTTTGATTGATCTTCATTGATTCATAATCTGATGACGATTGCCTCAAATCGCGGGCATAAGCATCTGCAGCTTGACCGTATTTGCTCAATATAGTCGCCAGGCTGGTTCTGGTATCGGCTCCATCTCTGTTTAGTAATCTCTCCTCACCGACCTTAGCCATCATCTTATTCACCACCCAAAATGCCTGGTATCTCCTTTGCCGGCCTGAGCCTCCAATCGAGATCCAGTTCTGGCTTTGAACATAACGATGGAATCCAACAATCCACAACCTCATCAAGGCCAAAATATCCCCAATGAGGAGGGCCAGGACGAACGTCTATATAGCCATAGAACATTCGCTGCCCAGGATCGTATTCTACAGCAAACCAATCTCCGTTCTCACGGAGAAAGTGTATGTGCACTAGCTTATCGGGAAATGACACATCTAATGTCTCGTAGAGCCTCGGCATAATGCTCCCAGGCACAATGCTGAGCTGAGACATATCCAGAATTTCAAGCATATTTTTTCGCCTCTTCGGTTAGATACAGGGCAGAAAAATCATAACCTAGCCCTCTTCTTGAGAAAAATTGAAAGATTATTGAAAAATACGCACTCAACGCAAAATTCAAAAGGATAAATATGATTTTCTGTTAACTAGATTGAATTGAAGGAGTCGAATTTCGGAGGATGATGCTTAAGACATGACATCGATAGGCTTCCGCTAATAACGACAGGTCCTTGCTCACTTCAATAGTTCAAAGCAATTTATCCTTCGTAGCGTTGGGTTTAATGTTATTGGCCGTCAAACAAATTCCCCCAGCAGTTAATTAATGTTGTTCTTCATTCATTATAATTAATTGTATTTGAGAAAATTTCATAATAATTCTTAAGATATCACACGTTTTCATAAAATAACAATTATTACTATCTGCTTAGCTGTCAGTCAATCTAAGTAGCAAGCTGCAGAGTGCCATATTAAAATATTCTAGTAATTCGCTCCAGACCCTAGGGTTTCGACCAAAACTACTCTAAAATATTCAATCTCCCCCCACATCGTCCTTATCACCTCCACCTGCAGTAAGTTAGCCTCGGGAGAAGCTTGCTCAAGCGGAAAGAAGAAAATAAAAAGAAAATACAAGGCACTTACGACAAAGCCATTGAAGAAATAGAAAAGTTAAAGAATAGTATTTCATTTGGGCCGTAACGATTAATCCGGCTTATGGAGCTGGGGACCAGAACAAGGGCAACATAATCTTCCAACTGGAGCCAACAGTCTATGAGAAGGTTCACCAGATCGACTTCACTTCGCTCTATCCTTCGATCTAGTCAAGTTTAATCTCTCGCCCGAGACTATGTGGCACAGAAAAGAGGGGGGCCTTCTCAGCACTATTCTCTCCTCCCTGCCTGTATTAGGATTGGGATCAGACACTAAAGTTGGGTTTGGCCTTTGGAACCCCCCTAGGATTGCATCTATCATTGAGTATTTGTTTTATTGTAGTTAATTGCACTGACCTTCTCTTAAAAGCAATGCCCTTGCTAGTGATTGGTTCTATATTTCACTTGATCAACACAAATTCTTTCCTGAGACTGACTAACACTAACCCATTAAATCTCCTAAAGCCTATGCATTGCTCGCTTTGGTGGGATTCCTGCATTCATCCTGACAGTAATCCCTGTGATTTCAGGATCAACATGAACGAACGACCAACCTGCGCTATTATTAATGATATTTGTGCTCATGAGAAATCGAAAATTGCCACTCATTCAGTGAGATGCATACTTAACCCTGTTTAAACGTTCGAGTTTACTATGGAGCTGGGATACAATGACGGATCTAGCTCACATAAGTAAATATAATGCCGAATTCGTATTACAGATACTGTAGCCCTGATTCTACTTAGCACTTAGAAGTCTTTTTTCTTCTGTTTATATATCGCCCGAACCACTCTATCTCCATATGCAAGTTCTAAATAGATGGACCTTTGCGGATCAAGGTGCTGAATGTCACTATCAGAAAGTCATGCATTTTGAGCATGAGAGAGGGGTATGAATGTCTCGGCTAGTCCAACCTCCTGAGGAGTTAGTCCGGTTCTGGCATGAAAAGTATGAGCAGGATTTGCGGGTGAGGCGCCATGAAACAGCCGGCGTGATTTCAATTGGAGGATGCTCGCTGAGCTATTACGATGGATGAAAGAGATGTCTGTTTAGCTCACGCCAGATCAATAGATATAAACATTTTTAAAATACAAAATCTGTAAATACCAGCGAATAATACTTCCGAGCGCTGTATTCTACGACTCAAATTAGTCGTCTTCGCTGAGCGAAGGAAAATAATAATTAAATATTTATGAAATATAAATAATCATCTAGGTTTAACATCATTTTTCATAAAGCCAAGAAAATTAATTTTTAGCATGACCATTATGGCTCGGATCTCCAGGCTTGATGGATCATACGATCCGGCCAGCCTGTGGATGGCTGATCGAGCAGACTATCGGCCCCGCATGGAGAACTGAATATCGCAGAAGTCGATTAATTCCTGCCACAGAACTTTATACCAGGAGGACGAAAATAAATCTATGGCCAAGCTATCTAAACTTTCAGCCGTTATTGTCTGCCAATTCATTTTATTTGTGGCTCAAGTCGTTACCGGTGGCTGGATCTGGTTTGATATCTTGCATGGATTTCGGCCTCCGGTCGCTTTGCTCAGATTTCATCCAATCAGTGGCACTGTTCTGACGGTTTTAATTTTATCGCATATATACATGAACAGGAAATGGATAAAAGTGCAGCTTCTCAATCAATAAATACTCTCCTGATTCAACGAGAACATCATGGCTCTCCGCGATTTGAGCAGTGTTGCCGATGAGGCTTGAAACACTTTTGCAACGCGCGAATGAATCTCTTTTTAACTCACTTATAATTTCAAGGACTATCAGCACAAATCCGTTAGCTCGCCTATTATCGATTGATTGTTGGCATAGCATAGTGTTTTTGATTATTTAGGACTTGGAGCGCAAAGGCAGGGAGTTTGAACCAAATTTGCCTTTATTATAAATAGCTTAGGGCCATGAAGTAGCAAAAAATAAAGAAATGGCTTGCAGGTTATATATACACCCGCAAGGTGCCAAACTAGCCTGTGTAGCCCAGATCCTTGGCCTTAGCTAAGGCTGCATTGGATTCTGCAGTCCAACCAAGTTTCCCAAAAGCAACACCTTTGGCGTTCCAAGCATCTGCATCTTGTGGATCGATCTCGATGGCCTTGTTGTAAGCCTGAATGGCCTCATCGTACTTGCCCTGGTCCGAAAGATCATTGCCTTTGTTGTACCAAGCGGTGGCATTATCTGGGTTTAGTTGGATGGCGTTGGCCTCCAGGGTAAATTGCTCGGTCAGGAGCTTCTGACCATCCAGGTAGACATCTACATGCCAGTTACCTGGCAGGTCAGATGGTGTATCTCCGGCAATATCGAGATAAGACCAGACGTTGTAAGAAGGCCAATAGCCACCGCTCGGATTGGGGGGGATATTAGCCGAAATCGTTTTGAATAGATTGAGATCTGGAGAATACCAATGCCAATAGACTGTAGTTTCTCCAACATTTCCTAAGCTCAACCAGGAGTAGACTTTGCTATCGGTACTAGAGAATGTGTTGGTTCTCGTGATCACACTACTGCTGGACTCGTCAACGTTGCTTGCCATGCTATGATCAAGAATGTGGGTGACTGGTGCAGCACTCGGGCTGATGGCCGTGGTTATGTTGGGGGCAGGTGTACCCCAGCTGATGGTCGCAGGCCTATATGTCGAACCGCCAAATTCCAGATCCTTGGCCTTGGCATAGGCCACGTCTGACTCACTAGTTCGTCCGAGTGCTTTAGAGCATCGCCTTTGCAAGACCAGTAGTATCCATAGTTTGGACGTAGCTGAATGGCTTTCTCAGTAGCGCCCAAGTTCTGATCGTACTTCTTTAGTTCATAAAAAGCATTGCCTTTATTATTCAAAGTGGTACTATAATACGGATCTAATTTTATAGATTCGTTATAAGCACTCAGTGACTCTTCATACCTTCCAGAGTTATAGAGGGCCACTCCCTTTCTTAACCAAGCCCAAGCATCTTTTGGATTTGTCTTAATAATTGTATCAAGGGCTGCAATAGCTTTGGGCTTTGACGGGTTTTCAAATGCTTTTTCTATCAAGTAAAGTGTTGTGTTTGGAGTAGTCATATCTTTTGTATACGGCAAATCTGAGGAAACGGACTGAAAGCTGAAGCCACGCAGAGTCGAAGTGAAACTATTCTGATATAGGTCACCGTTGACAATAGGCTCTCCGCTGCCTGTATCGATTCCCTTAAACATAATATTCTTAGTCAAAATTACGCTCTCATTATAAGTCCCGCTATGTACCTCAATTGTATCATTAGGATGTGCCGCATAAACAGCAGTCTGAATGCTCGTATAGTCGCACCCGCTTGGGCAAACAGTCAAGGTGGACGCTTGGGCAAAGCCTACTATCAGCACAATAGCAGCTATTGTTAGAACTAATTTCAATTCTATCTCCTCCTGGGCCTTTAATGTTAATAGTTTATGGTTATATGGGTATAAATTCTTGGGTTAAAGGACGAGAATAGCCGCAATCTCGTGTTGAAGTCTCATCCCCCGCACGTAATCGCATTTTCAGAACGGAACCTGGCGAGACGTTATCTTGGTGGAACGACGAAGCACCGTGGCAGGTGTAGAGTGAAAAGACCTCATAATAAGGCGCTGGAGCTCTAACACTGCCGATTATCTCCGCAAAATGCGATGGATCGGTCACTTCATCCTCATATCGCAAGGTGGTCGCAACGATAGTATTCTGGTAGTAATGAATCAGGACGACCCTCTACTTTCACTTTCCCTATGGCTTCCAAGCCGGTCTTCCCCAGGCGTTTCCTGAGAAGGGCAAAGGTTTCTCAGACTCGATATGTTCACCTCGGGTTTAGTGGGTGGGAGCTGGCCGGAGAGATCTTAATGGGAAAGCTTCTTTCAAGACGAGTAGCTGTTCTTAGCCGTGCACGAATCCAATTGTAAAAAAGGACGATATTATTGCTATAAATAATTGAGGATTGAGCGCAGCTATAGATTTAAGTAAAGCTTTAAAAAGTTTCACAAGCTGCTTTTCCTCGCGCACCAAGCTAAAAGACCTTTGTTACATAACAAAATATACTTAGAAATTAAGGTATCGACATTGAATTGGATTTTCATCAACAATTTCTGAATATAACGTACATGAAAGTCCTAAACCCCTTTATTTCCAGTGGAGAGAGTTAAATAAGATTGTTTAGAAGTTTAGCTTGACTTTATTGTTACTAACATGGGAAAATACTGTATACTCCTCTTTTTCAAGACCGCAAGCAAAACCTTTTTCCTTACATACAAAAACACAAACTACTAACGAGGGAACAATGGCGATTTCTCAATAGATTCTGGCCCTATTAGAGGATCGGTTGTCTCCTTTATTGAGCAGGTTAGAGCGCTTAGAGATCTACGTAAATGGAAGCCGCTGCTAACTATCTGCAGTCAGGCGAAAATATATGCTTAAAAGAAATCAGCAAGAATGAGACTTGGGATTAAGAGGCTTTACCGGACCAAAAGCAATAGAAGGTAAGCGGTTTCAATGCTATTTAAACCTGAACATGTAGAGCCTATACTATCAGGCAGAATGACTCAAATCAGAAAGCTTTGGGATAAGCCTATGGCCAAGGTGGGATCTATCCATAAAGCAAAAACGGCACTATTTTCCAAAGATTATTTTGCATCAATCATTATTACAGATTTGAGGAGAGAAAAGCTTGGAGCTATCACCATCGAGGATGCAATGCGGGAAGGCTACGACGATCTGGTGAGCTACAAAGAAGGTTGGAAGAAGATTAACGGCTATTGGGAGCCAAATAGTGTCGTGTATGTAGTGAGCTTCGAGCTAAAAGAACGATATGATCTCTCGACCGACACAACAGCAATTACCGTCTCGCACTCCTTGCAAACTTGGGAGGGAGAGAAAGTTAGACCAAGTTATACCCATTAATCTGCCAAGGATACAGTTGCTTGTACTAAAATAAGGCGATAAAATCTCGTGCAAGTCCTGACCACCGAAATCTTTTTCGTCGATAGGACAGAAGAGTCAGTCTGCAGGCGTTATTTGATTGATCCCTCGAAAGATCACTTCATCGATTCCGCCGTCTCTCGCGTGATATAAATTACCGGTATAGGCATCTCAATCTCGGCTCGTAATTTGAGATGGGGGACGGGATTCGAACCCGCGAACAACAGGGCCCTCAACCCTGGTCCTTTGACCTGGCTTGGAAACTCCCGGCCGGGGCGCATCCCCGGCAACCACTAAAGATCGATTTTTGAGATAGACTGCCATTTTTGAATTAAGGACTCGATCATATAATAACCGGATCATTCATAAGGTGTAAGAGGCCCGGTCATATAACTTCTTTTTTGGCAAGGAGTAAGGAAGGCCTGACGTGCGTTTTTTTGTGTAACCCAATCGCTCATATTCTTAATGGCTGAGTTACATAAGAAAGCAGAGAATTTGACATTTATGGCCAGTTAGGGGATGGCAAAGCAGGGCGATGCATAAGTCATATCTAATCCGGCTTTTTCGCTTTTTTAATGGTAATTTCTATAAATTATCCAGGTTTTAAGTCTAAAAAATCGCAAATATCCTGCGGAATAGTTATTCTCTTTCGATCATCTAATTTTCGTATGGTTCTTACTCCCTCTTCTGTTGTTGTCAATTCTACAGCTCCCCACTTGCTTTTCATTAGTTTTACCCCTATTAAACCTTCGCTGATCAATGTTCCTTAACAATTTTTCCTGATAAATAGTTCTTATCTTTTCTACTTATCAATCTTCCTAATTTTGGGTATTAATGGGTTTTAATGGGTAAATTATTTGTACATCTCCTTCCGAATAGGTACAATTGGGCCGGATTAGGAAACATCCCATCCCACAGCCCTTCGAGGCAGCAGAAAATGACTTATGCAGAAAAATTTGCTAGGCTGATCTGTGTAATTTTTGTGATTATTCTACTTTTAGTGATCTTACAATTGACCATAGGTATTTTTGGTTTAACTATCGGAGTTTTATTATTTATATATATTTTAGTAGCATTATGTATAATGAAAATAGGAGTGATCAAAAGGAGATAGAATATTGCCACGCCGAGGTAAGCAAGGCCATAAAGCAAGGGAAAAACAGCAACAACTAACGCTATTTGAAACCGGTATCATTAAGCCCATTTTTTGAGAATTATGAGATGACTA
>Ga0209777_10009996_pt1 | contig 10116 bp, 8 predicted proteins | sample FrelakmetHBP12HB_FD_187147 | JGI IMG/M metagenome (GOLD analysis project Ga0209777, IMG submission 187147) | Freshwater lake sediment microbial communities from the University of Notre Dame, USA, for methane emissions studies -HBP12 HB (SPAdes)... | ecosystem: Environmental > Aquatic >...
CCTTCCACCTGGTGCCCTCGGGCATCCTCCATGGCCGCAAAGTCTGCGTCATCGCCAACGGCTGTGTCGTCGAGCCCGCGGAACTAGTCAAGGAAATGGACGAGTTGCTGGCGCGCGGGGTGCACATTGACGGCTCCAACCTGCTCCTCTCTGAGCGCGCCCACCTGGTGATGCCCTACCACCGCCTGCTCGACCAGCTATCCGAGAAGCGCAAAGAAAGCAGCGGCGAAGGCAAGATCGGCACCACTGGACGCGGCATTGGGCCCTGCTACGTGGACAAGGTAGCCCGTTCAGGCCTGCGCGCCATTGACCTCTTGCGCCCGGACTATTTCCTCCAGAGGGTTGAGCAGCGGCTGGGCGAACTCAATCCGCTGCTCCGAGCCGTGTACCAGACAGAGCCGCTCGATCCGCAGAAGGTTGCGGCCGAGGTCCTGGGCTACGCGACGCGCCTCAAGCCTTTCATCGCTGACACGGCCGCTTACCTCAACCAGTCCCTGGCGCAGGGCCGGCGCCTGCTGCTGGAAGGGGCGCAGGGGTCGCTGCTGGATGTGGATCACGGCACGTACCCTTATGTGACCAGCTCCAACGCCAGCGCGGGCGGCGCGACCACGGGCACGGGCATTTCGCCGCGCAAGATCACGCTGACGCTGGGCGTGGCCAAGGCTTACACGACGCGCGTGGGGTCCGGGCCTTTCCCCACCGAACTGCAGGATGCCGTGGGCGAGGGCTTGCGTACGCGTGGCGGGGAATTCGGCACGACGACGGGCCGCCCGCGCCGCTGCGGCTGGTTCGATGCCGTGGGCATCAAGTACGCGACTGAGGTCTCGGGCATTGACGCGATCGCCATGACCAAGCTCGACGTCCTGACAGGCGAGCCGGAAGTAAAGCTGTGCGTCGCCTACGAGATTGACGGCGCCCGAGTGGAACGCTTCCCCTGCGATCTTAAGGCGCTGGAGAAGGCACAGCCGGTCTACGAGACACTGCCCGGCTGGAAAGAACCCCTCGATGAGATCCGCTCATTCGGCAAGCTGCCGAAAGCGGCGCGCGATTTCGTGCGGCGCGTGGAAGCTCTGGCCGGTGCAAAGGTGCGTTTTATCGGCGTCGGCCGGACACGGGACGCGATGATCAAACGCTGACAGCAGGTGGGGGATAGTCCGGGCCGGAGGAAGCGCATGGATCTCAAAGGCAAGACAGCTTTGGTTACCGGGGCGGCGGGAGCGATTGGAAAAGGCATCGCCTCCGGATTCTTGAATGCCGGGGCACGCGTCTTTATAACCGACCTGGACCAGAAGGCCGTGGCTGACACAGTGAAGGAACTCGCCACGGGCGGGGACGCCCGTGCCACCTGCCTGGGGCTGGCGGCCAATGTCACCAGCGCACAACAGGTGGCCGAGGTCGTGTCTGCCGCCTCGCGGGAGTTCGGAGGCAGGATTGACATCCTCGTCAACGTCGCCGGCGTCGTGGCCCAGGGCAAGGTGGAAGACATCTCCGAAGCCGACTGGGACAAGCTCTTCGCCGTGAACTGCAAGGGTTCCTTTCTCTTCATCAAGTACGCCGTGCCGCTGATGAAGGCCCAGCACTACGGGAAGATCATCAATTTCTCGTCCAAGTCGGGCAAGACCGGCTCGGCGCTCATGTGCCACTATTCGGCGGCCAAGGCGGCAATCATTGGGCTGACCCAGGCGCTGGCCTACGAGCTGGCCGACCACGGCATCACCGTGAACTGCCTCTGCCCGGGCATCACGGACCACACCGGCGTCTGGAAGCATGTCGCCGCCGGCTACATCGAGAATCTGAAGCTCCCGCGCGAGCAGGTCGTCAGGAAGTTCACGGAGAAGATTCCGCTGAAGCGCCTGGCCAGCATTGACGACGTTGTCGCGGTGACTCTGTTCCTCGCATCGCCAGGCGCGGACTACATGACCGGGCAAGCGATCAACGTCACAGGCGGGCGCGAAATGCACTAAGGAGTGAAAAATGTTCACGAAGAAAGAAGTTGCTGGAAAGATTGACCATGCGGTGCTGAAACCGGCGCAGACGGACGCGGACATCGTCAAGAACGCAAGAATGTGCATAGCTCGCGGCGTCGGCAGCCTGTGCGTCCGGCCGTCCGACATGAGGCTTGCCGCCGAGACGCTCAAAGGCAGCAAGTGCAAGCCGGGCTGCGTCGTCGGTTTCCCCCACGGCTCCAGCCGCCCGGAAACCAAGGCGTTCGAGGCCAAGCTGGCCATCCAGGACGGCGCGGCAGAACTCGACATGGTGATGAACGTCGGCAAGTTCCTGTCAGGCGATTACGAGTGGGTGAGGAAGGACATCGAAGGCGTCGTCAGGGCGGCCAAACCCCATAGGGTGCTCGTGAAAGTCATCCTTGAAACCTGCCTGCTGTCGCCCTTTCAGGTCGCCAAAGCCTGCGAGATCGCGCAGTCCGCCGGCGCCGATTTCGTCAAGACTTCAACCGGTTTCAACGGCGACGGCGCCACCCCTCAAGTCATTGACATAATGCTCAAGACCGTCGGCCAGAGCATGGGCGTGAAGGCCTCGGGCGGCATAAGGACCTGGGAAACGGCCATCGGATATCTCAAGCAGGGCTGCAGCCGGCTGGGCGCGGCATCCACCGAGGCCGTGTTGGACGGAGCGAAAAGCGAAAGCACATACTAGATTTTGGATTTAGCAGCAACCGCGGAGGCAGAGGACGAATCTTAGGTTTTGGATTGTGAAAAGGCATCAGATCGCAGGTCGCAAGCCGCAAATCTAAAATCCTTCTGTCGGGCAAGGATCTGGGGCGTTGGCAGTGCGGAGGACAGCACGTGGACCTGAAACTGAAGGATAAAGTCGCTTTGGTTACCGGCGGCGCGCGAGGGCTGGGCAAGACGATCTGCCAGCTTTTCGCGGCTGAAGGCGCGAAGGTGGCGATCTGTGACCTGCAAGAGAGCCAGGCCCTCGCGGAGGAACTGAGCCGCACCTGCGGCGTGCAGGCCCTGGCCGTGAAGGCCGACATCACAAGCGAAGCCGACGTGGCTGCCATGTTCGACCGAATCGAGAAGACTCTCGGGCCGGTGGATGCCCTGGTCAACAACGCGGCCATTGTGTTCGACGCCGGGCCGATGACCAGCATCACTGAGAAGGAGTGGAGCAGGATTTTCCAGGTGAACGTGGAAGGCACGTTCCTCTGCAGCCGGGAGCTGATCCGCAGGCTGCTGGCGGCCAAGCGCACCGGGAAGATCGTCAGCATCTCCTCGCAAGCCGCGTTCCGAGGCTCGCAGTCGGGCAAGCTGGCCTACGACGCCAGCAAGGGCGCGATCGTCACGTTCACGATTGCGCTGGCGCGTGAGATGGCGCCGCACGGCATCAACGTCAACTGTGTGGCCCCGGGCCTGATGCGGACGGAGATGCTGGCTGCCCAGATTGACGCCAACCCTGAGAGATTCAACAGCCGTGTGCCGCTGCACCGCATGGGGAAAACCGAGGAGATCGGCAGCGTCGCCGTTTTCCTGTGCAGCGAGCAGGCCGGCTACATGACCGGCGCGACAGTGGACGTGAGCGGCGGCCTGGCGATGCACTAACTCCAAACCCAAAACCCCAAATCTCAAATCCCAAGGAAACCGAAAAGGGGACAAACTGCAACGCTCGCGCGGATTGCGGGATTCTAGTCTTTAGGTTTGTCCCTTCCCTTGGGATTTGAAGTTTGGATTTTGGGATTTGTAGTTCGGGATTTGGGGTTTGCCTTAAGCAAGGCCAGGCGCTAACTTGAAACTTGAAACATGAAACTTGACACCTGAAACCTTCGCTAAGGGAGATTGCCATGGCCGGCTTGTCGCCCAACATCAGAATCCGCCTCAGCGTGATGATGTTTCTCCAGTTCTTCGTCTGGGGCGCCTGGTTCGTGACCTTGGGCACGTACCTGGGTGAGGGCCTGCACTTCAAGGGCGCCGCCATCGGAGATGCTTACAGCACCTTGCCCTGGGGCGCGATCGTGGCCCCGTTCTTCGTGGGCATGATTGCCGACCGCTTCTTCCCAGCGCAGATCGTGCTGGGTGTCTGCCATCTCCTGGGGGCCGTGCTGTTGTATCTTGTCACCGGCATCACGGACCCGCAGACCGTCTTCTGGATGCTGATCCTCTACGCACTGTGCTACATGCCGACCCTGCCTCTCGTCAATGCCATCTCCTTTCACCAAATGAGCAGCCCGCAGAACCAGTTCCCGGCCATCCGCGTCTTCGGCACCCTCGGATGGATCGTCGCCGGCATCCTGGTGGGGTTTCTGAAAATCGAGCAGACCGCTGACCCCCTCATGATCGCCGCCGGCTGCTCGGTCCTCATGGGCCTCTTCTCCTTCGCGCTGCCGCACACGCCGCCCAAGTCGCTGGGCCGCAAGGTCACGGTGCGCGACGTGCTGGGGCTGGATGCATTGGCCTTGCTGAAAGACCCGTCGTTTGCCGTGTTCGTCATCGGCTCGCTGCTGATCTGCATCCCGCTGGGGTTCTACTATGCCTTCGCCAACCTCTTCCTGAACGAACGCGGCATTGCGAACGCCGCGGGCAAGATGACGATGGGCCAGATGTCCGAGGTGTTCTTCATGCTGGTCATGCCTTTCTTCTTCGCCCGCCTGGGCGTGAAGAAAATGCTCCTGGTCGGCATGGGGGCTTGGATAGCGCGGTATCTACTCTTCGCGCTTGGCAACGCTGACGATCTGGTGGTCCTTTACTACCTCGCCATCCTGCTGCACGGCATCTGCTACGACTTCTTCTTTGTCACGGGCCAGATCTACGTGGACAACGCGGCCCCCAAGACCATCCAGGCCAGCGCCCAGGGCTTCATCGGCGTCGTCACCTACGGCGTGGGGATGATGATCGGCTACACAGTGGCGGGGCGGATTGTGCAGTACTACAAGGAGCAAGCAGGGCTGGAGCAGGGGGCCGATCCGTGGAAGGCCATTTGGCTCTCCCCGGTCGTGATGGCAGCCGTGGTGATGCTGCTGTTCGCACTGTTCTTCCGCGAAAAACCAGCGGCAAAGGCGGAGCAGCCCGCCGAAGCGGTTCCTGCCAAGTGAGTGCTTGTGCCACCGATGTGGCCGCGCCGGTTGTTGGGCGCGGCCTCAGCCGTGCTGGCCGGGTGGAGCACGGATAAGCCGCCCCTCTGTGGCGGGCAATCCCCAGGCACACGCTGAAGAGACAAGGAGGCATTCGTGGGGTTGCCAGCAGGTACGCGAGCGCGCTTGAGCGTGATGATGTTCCTGCAGTATGCCTACAACGGCATCTGGTTCATTCCGCTGGGGTTTTACCTTACCACCGTAGGGTACTCGGATGTAGACATCGGCGTGGCGTATGGCACGTTCGCCGTGGGCTGTATCATCGCGCCCTTCTTCGTAGGCATGATTGCCGACAAGTTCTTTGCCGCTCAGAAGGTTTTGGGCGTGCTCAATCTCGCCGCCAGTGGGCTGTTGCTCGCCGCAGCGTTGTATTCCGTCGGACCGGACAAGAAGGCCCACATGGCCCAGGTAATGGTGGACGGCAAGCCCCAGATGGCCAGCACTCTGGGGATCTTCTACTGGCTCTTGCTCGGCCACTTCCTCTGCTACATGCCGACCTGGGCGCTGACCAACACGATCTCCCTGCGGCAGATGAGCGATCCGGCGAAGCAGTTCCCCAGCGTTCGGGTCATGGGCACGATCGGCTGGGTCCTGGTCAGCGCGGTCTGTCTATTCGGGGAGCAGGTCACGGAGCTCTTGGGCGCCAAGGGGAACTTTGAGGCCACGGTGTTCCCCATGTACATCGGCGCGGCCATTGGGTTCGTGGCGAGTTTCACCTCGTTCTTCATGCCTGACACGCCGCCGGCCGGCAAAGGCAAGCAGATCACCTTCTCAGACATCCTGGGCCTCAAAGCCCTGGGGCTTTTCAAAGACCGGAACTACCTGGTTTTCGCCCTGACTTCCTTCCTCATCATGTTCGCGGGGCTGTTTCATTGGAGCTTGACCAACAGGTATCTGAATGAATCCAAGATGGACTACGCCCAGTTCTGGCAGAGCAGCGGGCAAATGGCGGAGACGGTTTTCCTCTTCGCCATGCCCTGGTTCTTCAGGCGTTTCGGGGTGAAGAAGATGCTTCTGCTGGGCCTCTTAGCCTGGATCTCGCGTTTCGTGTGTTATTCCTACGGAGTATGGGGCAGCGCGACTTCCACGCTGGTGGTGCTGGGCCTCGTGTTACATGGTCCCTGCTACGACTTCTTCTTCGTCACGGGCCAACTCTACACCGACAAGAAGGCCAGCAAGGATATCCAGGCCCAGGCACAGGGCCTGATCTCGCTACTCACCTTCGGGCTGGGCTGGTTCGTGGGCAGTTGGCTCAGCGGCCTCGTGGCCGACAACTTTGCGGTCAAGATCGTGGTTGACGGCGCCGAAAAGGTGACAGGCCACGATTGGCATAGCATCTGGCTCTGCCCCATTGCTATAGTGGCAGTCATCATCGCGTTCTTCACCATGTTCTTCAGAGACAACACCGCGGTGGGGCGTGAAGAGAGCACGTAATGGAGAAGTATCTGCTCGGGATTGACAACGGCGGGACGGTCTCGAAGGCCGCGCTCTTCACCACCGGCGGCAAGGAAGCCGGCGTGGCCTCGCGGAAAGTGGGAGCGCTGGAGCCCCGGCCGGGCTGGTCTGAGCGGGACATGACAAAGATCTGGCGGGCCACTGCCCAAGCTATCCGCGAGGCGCTGGCCAGGTCCGCAGTTGATCCCGCCGCGATCGCCTGCGTCGCCCCCACGGGACACGGGAACGGCCTGTACCTGGTTGACGGGGCGGGCAAGCCTGCCCGCAACGCCATCTACTCGACCGACAAGCGCGCGCAAGCCTACGTTGACAAGTGGCTGGCCGAGGGCGTTGACGCGAAGGTCCTGCCTAAAACCACCCAATGCGTGTGGGCCGCCCAGCCCAACACGCTCCTGGCCTGGATTCGCGACAACGAACCGGAAGTGATGGGTCGGGCGCGCTGGGTCCTGATGTGCAAAGACTACATCCGCTTCAGGCTGACCGGCGAGATACGCGCGGAACTAACCGACATGTCGGGCACGAGCCTGATGAACGTCGTGACGGGCAAGTACGACGACGAGGTCCTGGCCCTCTTCGGCCTTTCTGACATGCGGCGCCTGCTGCCGCCGCTGGTGCGCTCGGCGGAGCTCTGCGGCCGGGTGACTGCCAGGGCTTCCAGGGAAACGGGACTGAAAGAAGGAACACCTGTCGCCGGGGGCATGTTCGACATTGACGCCTGCGCGCTGGCCTCGGGCATTGTGGACGAGCGGCACTTGTCGCTGGTGGCCGGCACGTGGGGCAACAACCAGTACATCGCCAAAGAGCCGCTGATTGACAAAGACCTTTTCATGACTTCCTGCTATTGCATCCCCGGCTTCTATCTGATGCTCGAAGGCAGCCCGACTTCCGCCAGCAACCTGGAATGGTTCGTGACTGAATTGCTGCGGCCTCGGGGCGCCAAGGCCCGCGCTTCAGTCTACGAGTCCTGCAATGAACTGGTCGCGAGCGTCAAGGAAACCGATGACGGCGCGCCTGTGGGCGCTGTCCCCATTTTTCTGCCGTTCCTTTTCGGCTCCAATGCCCACCCCCGCGCCAAGGCCTGTTTAATTGGTCTTGAAGGCTGGCATACGCGCGCGCACGTCCTGCGCGCCGTTTACGAAGGCATTGTCTTTGGCCACAACACGCACTACCGGCGCTTGCTGAAGTTCCGCAAGCCGCCGGAAGCAATCAGGTTCAGCGGCGGCGCGGCGCGCAGCGCCGTCTGGGCGCAGATGTTCGCCGATTGCCTCCAGGTCCCCGTTGAAGTCCCCGCAGGCACGGAACTGGGCGCCCTGGGCGCAGCCATAGCGGCAGCCGTGGCTTGCGGCTGCTATCCGGGGTATACGGAAGCGGTCCGCGGAATGACGCGCATCGGGCGGCGCTACGAGCCGGACCCGAAGCAAGGGGCAGTCTTCGCCGAGAAGTTCGGACGTTACAAGAAGGCCCAACAGGCGCTCGAAGGATTCTGGTGAGAGGAGGAGGGCACGTGAGAAAGATTCAATATCTGTCGGCGTTGTGCCTGTTGCTGCTTGCAGTGGGGTTCTTCTTCTTTGAGCTGTGGCGACACACAAAAGGCGGCGGGCAGACAGTCACCTCGCAAGCAGCAACAGGCACAACCGCACCGGCAAGCGCCCCCATGTACAACATGCACAAGCCATCTCTGCTCTTCAAGTTTGAGGACAAGTACAACAGCCCGGACGGCATGTCCATCGGCAAGGACGGCTATATCTATCTGTCCATGAACAACAAGAACCTGGAGTTCAAGTATCCCGCCAAGATCATGCGCATCAGCCCTGACGACAAGTATGAGGAGTTCAGCGATTTGCCCAATCATCCGGAGACGGGCAAGGTCAGCCCGCTTGGCAATGGCTGGGGCTCGGACGGCAACCTGTACGTCGCCGACAACCAGATGTTCTGCTCGGAGAAGCGCGGCTTGTCGCGCGTGCTGCGCGTGGTCGTGAAAGACGGCAAGGCGGCCGGTGTGGAAGTCGTCGCCACCGGGCTGAACATGGCCAACGGCCTGGCCTGCCGGGGCGACTGCGTATTCGTCAACGACTCAACCCTCGGCACTGAAAAGCCGATGCCCAGCGGCGTGTACTGCTTTATGATCAGTGAATTGAAGCCGGAAGCGCCCGTTGCAGTTAGCGGCCTCAATGATCGCCACCTTGTCCTCAAGGTGCTGACCCAAAATCCAGATCCGCTCTATCAGGTGGGCGCCAACGGCCTGGACTTCGATTCCCAGGGCAACATGTATGTCTGCAATTTCGGCGATGCCGAGGTCCTCAAGGTGACGTTGGACAAGGACAACAAGGTCACGGGCAGCAGGTCGCTGGCGAAGGGCACGGGGATTCTGAGCACCGACGGCGTCCATGCCGACAACGCTGGCAATCTCTGGGTTGCCGACTTCATGGGCAACGCGATTTTTAAGATCAACTCCGAGACTTGCGCCGTCACGCTGATCACCATGAATGCCCCGTGCGACGGCGCCAACGGCGAGCTCCACGCGCCTTCTGAAGTCATCCGGCGCGGCAATAAGCTTTATGTCTCCAACATTGACATCACCTACGGACCTAACGTGAGGCATGACACGCACACCATGTCAATGATTGAGTTAAAGGAGTGAAACGGAGAATGTGAATCGGAAGCATCTCCGCGGCACTAGTTGTGGTTTACGTTTCACGTTTTGGCCAGTATCTGGTGTACTCAGTGCTCAGCAGTTGGCGCTAAGTACCCAGTGCCCGAAAGGAGACCACCATGGACAAGCAAGGGAAAGTGACACGCCGCACCGCGCTCAAGCTCGCCTCCGTAGGCGCGCTCGGAACATTGGCCGCCTCGCGCGCTTCCGCAGAGGAAAAGAAGGAACTGCCCAAGTTCGAGAATGCGTCCTTTTACGATGCCAACGGCAAGTTCCTGCCGGACAAGGCCAAGGATGCCATCGTTAGCCTGATGAAGTACCACGGCTACCCCGTCTTCCCGGATGTCAAGGAGAAGCTGTGGGTCTCCGACTACGCCACCGGCCAGTTCACCAAGCTCGGCCTGGCCGCGGTGATGTTCATGAACAATGAACAGGACCGCTACATGCTCATGGACCTTTTCCTGCTGCCCGGCCAGATGCTGCCTGAGCACTGGCACGTGAAGACCGAGAAGAACCCCGCCAAACTCGAAGGCTGGCTGGTCCGCAACGGGCTGTCGCACATCGTGGGCATTGGCGAAGACAACCTTGGCAAGGACCTCGTCATACCCAAGTGCCACTGTGAGGGCACGGTGACCGTCAAGCACGAGGTCGCGGCCACCCCCGGTACTTTTGTGCCCCTGGCCAAGGTCGAATCCAGGCACTGGCAGTTTGGGGGACCTGAGGGCGCGATCCTCAGCGAAGTGGCCAACGTCCATGACAACAGCGGCGTGCGCCACTCGGACAAGGCCCTCAATGACTACTTCCTCAGCCAGAAGTAGCTGACGGCGGCGCATGTCTACTTCGTGTCCCGCGGCCTCAACTGGATGTCATCCACGTAGAACACCGTCTTGGCAATGGCATCGGAGACGAAGCCGTACCAGAA
>Ga0209777_10009997_pt1 | contig 10115 bp, 6 predicted proteins | sample FrelakmetHBP12HB_FD_187147 | JGI IMG/M metagenome (GOLD analysis project Ga0209777, IMG submission 187147) | Freshwater lake sediment microbial communities from the University of Notre Dame, USA, for methane emissions studies -HBP12 HB (SPAdes)... | ecosystem: Environmental > Aquatic >...
AGCCTCCGAAATAAATGAAAAATTAAAGCCAATGAAAACAGTATCGTCATTAAAAAAACGGTTGGAGGCATTAAAAAGAAATACCAAAGAATATAAGACCAACACATTAATACTATTAGAAAGAAGGTAGTTAAATTAAGGGTTCCCCTTACTCCACGCCTAACCGCAAAAGTTTTGATATCGTTTAATGCATCGTCTTCTAAATCGTTTAATTCGTGAATAAGCTGAATGGGCAAAAACAAAAAAAAGATAAAGCTAGTCACCAGAATAGCCTGTATATCAATTGATTTCGCCGAACCGTAACCTAACAAAAATAAGATGCTGAATCCTAAGGAGTTAGAAAAGAGCCCCCAGAATGAGTTCCCTTTAAGTCTCAACGGAGGAGCAGAATATAACCATGCAAGAAAGGCTCCAATAAGAACCAATACAAAAATAGGTCTTGAAAAGTATAAAGATACAAGACTATTAAGCAACAAAACAATATACGAAGATACAATCGCGGTTTTAAATGGCATTAAATTATCTAAATAATTCTTCTTATTCTTTTTTTTATATACATATACATCAAAGTATTCATTCAGAGAATATCCATGCGCCAGATATAACGAGCTAATCAGCAAAGCGATAATCAAATAAGAAATATTAATCTTAATCCTAGATGCATATACAAATCCTAAGATAGTCAATCCCAAAACATGCGCCCAATCAAAGACTCTAAAGAATTGCAAATATTTATTATTTTTAATTTTGCTTAATCGATAAAGAAATGCCATATCTTCAACGTCCTGTTATCTTGGGCTGAACCCCTAAAACTGTAATTTTGTCTTCTCCGATATAATTTCTCTATTTATCTTTATCCAAAATTTCATTACGTACATATGGGTTAGTTAAGAAAAGAAAAGTCAGACGTGGCAAATCATAGAAGAAGGAAATTATAACTGATTTAAATCTATCTAATTGGTATTTCTTTAATAGAAATTTTCTATTCCGCCAAGAGAGAAATTGACGCGATACCTTATCTAAAGAAGAACTATTTCCATAATGGTAGCATATTGCCACGGGATAATAAAGTGCTTTCCAGCCTTTTTTTTGTGCCCGCCAGGCTAAATCCACATCCTCAACTAAAAAGAAGAATCTCTCATCAAAATAACCCGTATCTTCTTTTAATTCCTCAAGCATTTGACGATTATAAACTGCACTGGCAGAACAGGCACCAAAGATATACTTAGAAATATTGAATTGTCCACTATCAATTTTACCTCTACCTATATCATAGAATCTTTTAAAACGAGAAAGATATATCCCGCAGGAATAAATTGTTTTTTTATCCATATCTAAAATCTTTGGTTGAAACATGCCTACAGAATCTTCTGATTCTTTTACAAAACTCATTATTTGCCTGAGAAAATCTTTTTCTAAAATTATATCGCAATCTAAGACTAAAATCCATCCACCTTTGGCAATTTCGATTCCTTGATTCCTTGCTTTACAGGCACCTAAATTCTCTTTATTCTCAATTAAAACAACTGGATAGCGATTCTCTTTTATAAAACTGACTGTACTGTCTGTCGAGCCATTATCTACAACGATAAGCTCAAAATCCTGATAATCTTGAGTAAACACAGAATCTAAACAAGGCTTGATGTATCTGATACTATTAAAGGTTAAAATAATGATAGTAATCTCAGGCATTAAATTGTTTTTAATATCTCATATAACCGTTTACCCAAAACATCCAGAGAATAATTCTCTTCTACAGTTTCTTGAGCCTTCTCTCCCATTTTTTGACGTAACTCTGGATTTTCAATTAATTTTTGCATCTTTTCAACAAACTCCTCTTTTGTTTTAGCTAAAAACCCATTTTCGGTATCCTGAATAATTTCCGCTGCTTCACCAATATTACTGGAAACCGTGGGTTTTGCCATTGCCATATATTCGAAAAGCTTTGTTGGGCTTTTTGCCTTATTGAACTTTGTATCCTGAATTAAAGGAAGAAGGCCGATATCTATTTTCGAAAGATAATCGGGAATTCTATCCGGCGAAATCCAGCCATTAATCATCACCCTATCTTTGTATCTAAAATTACTTAGATTATTTTTAATCTCATCAAAATATTTACCCTCTCCAGCAAGATTTAAGAAAATATTGCTATATTTATCGGCTAATAATGAAAAGGAATTTAAGATAAATTTAATATTTTCTTGCATTTCCCTATGATAGGCTGTACCAAGCCAAGAAAATGTTATTTTCGAACTATCATTATTGTTGTTTTGCAGCTTAAAAATATCAGTATCCACGCCGGTCGGAATATAATAAACCTTGGAGTTAAATTCTTCTAAATATCCTTTTAAGAATTTACTGGCAACGATACAGATATCTGAGTATTTAGCAATTTGTCTAGTTAGATACTCCATCTTAGAACTCGGATAAAAGCCAAAATAATAAACTGGATTCTCGTGAATATTCCAATCATCACAATCAAAAATAAATTTGTTTTTTCTTAATAAAGAAACTAGAAATGGGGCGAGGCTATGATAATTAAACCGCTGCATAAAAATAACACTATTATTATCTATCTTTTTCTTTAATCTCTTAAATGCCTGGATATTATATTTGATTTTCTCAGATACGCCCATCTCGAATTCTTTCTCACCGTATTTTGCACCTAAATCATCGGCAAAAGAAAATACTTCGGTTTCTATGTTATGTTTATTTAATTCTCTGGCAAAACCATAACATCTTACTCTTGCTCCAGATAAATTATATCCTTCGCGAGTAATAAAGATTGTTTTCATCAATACAAAAAAGTTTATTCCCCTATAAGATTAAGGGGGGTATAAATTTTGGTTTTACCTCAATAAACATAATTTACAATTTTTTATGCCTGTGATTACTTTGTTGATACCATTAAATACTTGTTATATGCTGATATCAAAGAAGAGGCGGTTGTCTCCCAATTATATTTTTCTTCTGCCCTTTGTCGGGCAAGTTTGCCTAAATTGTACCTTAAGGACTTATCGTCGATGAGTCTTAAAATTTCCTGGGCTAAAGAAATAGCATCTCCGGGTTTAACTAAAATACCTACGCCACCCACCATATTGCGCACTTCTCCTGTATCACTAGCAACGATTGCCTTGCCCATCGCCATGTACTCAGCTATTTTTAACGGGCTCTTGCATTTAGTTATATCGTTTTCTTCAAAACAAGCTACACAAATGTCGGCATCAGCAATATAATAAGGAATTTCATTATGGGTAACAGAGCCAGTAAAAATAAAATATTTATCTACATTTTGTTTTACCGCCAACTCCCTTAGCTCTCTTAATCTATATCCTTCACCCACAACCATAAAGGCTACATCGCGTCTACTTTCTATAATAATCCCAGCAGCTTTTATAAAAAGCTCTACATATTGGCCTCCGTGGAGCTGGCCTAAATATAAAATAAGATAGTTATTAATATTGTATTTTTTTCTAATAGTACCTGACAAATTTGTATCAGGGCGGAATTGTTGTAAATCAGCTCCTACTGGTGCCAAAAAGATATCATCCGAAAGAACCCCTCTCTTTAAACAAAGTCTACGAATTTGTCCGCTGGAGACCGAAACCGTATCTACAACTTTAGGAATTAACTTTTCAAAAATATTTATAAACTCTCCTACAACAAATTGTTTGGGATTGGAATAATAAAATATCTTAGTCTCCCAGTCATCCCAATCGTAATGAATTGGTTTATTTCTAATCCACCCTGCAATTAATACCGGTAGAGTTACATAATAATAACACTTCTGAAAATGAATTATGTCAGACCAATCTGAGAGTTTTACCATATGAATAATATTCCTTAAGAGCCTTATTGCTCCTAATCTTCTATCCATAGGAATTATCTCTATTCCATTATCCATAAATTTCTTATCAATGCGTTCAGCGTCAAGCGGAAAATAAACTAATTTTACTGAGTGTCCTTTTTTTATAAATTCAAAAGCTATTTTTTTTATCCGAATTGTCCAAGGTTCAGAAGGAGAATATAAATCATGAGGATGTATCATTAAAATATTCATATTTATCCGGCGGGAAAAAACAAAATATTCCTCGTCTTCTTTAAAAAATATAATAACGTATCCATGATTATGGCAATAAGCAGAAGAAATAATATTATAATTAACCTTTTTATTTTTCTCATCCTCAAATTAATTCTAAATCTACAGTAAATACTTTATAACTTTATGTAGGTGCTCATTGACCAAGATATTATCACATATACGTTTACAGCCTACATCTTTATTATTGCTATTTCCCATAAATCTAAAATATTCCTTATTTTTAGGAAACTTTAATGAATTCATCCTAAATTCTTGTTGTAAAAAGTTATTCCATATTGAAAGAGAGTTATCTTTGTATATATTACCTATGGGAATACGATGGGACTTTAAACAGGAATTAAAATCTCCATTTGCTCTTAATCTTAAAAAGGTCCAGCCGGCATAACAGGGAATTCTATCAATAGAGGTATCATATTCTCCAAAACAGGCTTGAGGATTCGAAATCCTTTTAAGGAATATATTTTTATTATCTATCTTAATCCGGTGATTTTTACTATTTAGACTCTTAACTATATTGATAAATTCCTGTTTTACAAAGTTTAATTGCTCTTTGTTTAATAGAAATAAATCCGTAACTCCAGAAATTACATCAGGAACCGTAAATTCTATAACATCGCATCTTGTTTCAATAGCTAGATCTACCAAACTTTTTAACCCAAGATAATTTAAATTATTAATAACAGCGCATATTCTTACTTTAAGCTTCGCCGGTTTTAAATTATTAAAGAGTGTAAGATTATTTTTAACTTTATAGAAAATATCAACATCTCTATTATGAAGTTTTGAATATGTAATAGGATTTCCTGCCCAAATACTTACAGTAAGAGAGCCTAATTTATTAAAAGTTAATAGTCTATCAACATCCTCTTTATCTAATAAAGTAAAATTTGTATTTATACGAAAAAGCAAGCCTATTTTTTGGACAAATTCTAATACCTCCCAGGCTTTAGGATATAAGAATGGTTCTCCGCCACCAGAAAATATTATTTCTTTAGTGCCTAATTTAACGATATCATTTATAAATTGCTTTAATATTGGGAAGTCCAACTCTTTAGTATTTATTTCTTTATCTTCTTTTAGGAGGGGGGAATGAGTCCAGCAAATAAGACAATGGCTATTGCATCTATCTGTCAAATCAATCTGAACTACATCCGGCCCCTTATAAGCATAGCGCTTAGTAACTATGCCTCTCAAATTCAAATATTTTCTCTTAGCTTCCTTAAGAAAAATTCTATTTAATATTTTATACACCATACTTTAAGATAAGAGTTTTGGTCGAAAGCCACCCAAAGATAATAATTGATGATTTTTATTCTTAAATAATTTAATCTTTTTATGCATAGGTACATTCTGCCAAAGATTATCACAATTATAACAACCTGTTTTGCTACTCGCTTCATTACCAATTTTAGAAAAATAAGGGTCTTTCTTAGGAAGGTTGAGTCCATTATTTCTAAATTCATTGTAAGTATCAGAAAACCATATATCTTTAAATCTACTTTTATAAATATTTCCCAAATGCATCCTATGCCCCTTACAGCAGGGGACGACGTTACCTGTAGTCATAATTCTGGCAAATAACCAACCAACATAACAAGGAACCTCTTCTACTTTCTCTTCATCATATATACCACTTCTAATATTAAGTTTTTCTATGCGGTGAATAAATCCATCAAAGTCAGCTAGCACAACCGAACGGCCATCGTAGGAATTATACCGAAAAGTCTTAGGATCATAATGCTGCCTTATTGCATATAGCTTATCGAGTAATTCTTTTTTCTCTTGCTCATTTGGTAATAAAACTTCTGTTTTCTCTTTAACAGTATCCACAGGAACAAATTGAATATCATCTGCTCCTACTTCTAAGGCAAATTCTAACATTTGCTCCACATCTTTATAGTTTAAATTGAAAATAACGTTATGAATTATTACTTTGGGACAATTCTTCTTTAATTCCCCTTTCTGTTCAAATATGAATTTCAACATATCTTTAATCCTAAAAAAAGTATATTTAGCTTGATTCGGATGGATAGCCGAATAAACCTCGGGTGTACCTGCCCAGATACTTACAGTTAAAGAATCGACTCCTAGCTCTAACAATCTTCTTGCGATTTTTTCATCAACGAGACTGAGATTAGTATTTATATCTATTGCAATATTTCTATCCTTATTTTTAATATACTCTATAATCTCCAATATATTAGGATGCATAAAAGGCTCTCCGCCACCCACTAACTTTACCTGCCGAAGGCCTCCCATTTCAGCCAAATCATCAAAAACACCTTTTATTATATCCAAAGGCAAACTAAGCTTTCTTTCCCATTCTGGCATTGCTTTATCTTCCAAAAGAGGCGACCTGCACCAGCAAGCAATACAATTAAAGTTGCACCAGTTCGTTAAATCTATATGTAATACCTCTGGACCGATAAAGGCTTTTGGAGAATGAAAAATTCCAGCTATCACCAATAATTTATTTTTATTCCTAATTATTTTACTAAACTTTTCCATATTTACTCAATATACCGCCATACTTCTTATGCATATCAATATTTATCTGGATATTATCGCAACTATTTAGACAACCAAATTGGGCATCGGGGTTATTGCCAATCATTCTAAAATATGGGCTGTTTCTATCTAATTTAAAAGACTCCTTTCTAAATAACTGTTGTTCGGGGCTATTCCAGATATTTCTAATCGATTGTTCGTAAATGTTGCCTACGCTTATCCTGTGGGCTTTAAGACAGGGAATGACATTACCGTTAGCTAATATTCTTAAGAAAGACCATCCCACATAACACGGCCAGTTAACAAGGGTATTAACCTCATATTCTCCTTTAACAGCGCCTTCGGCTGATAGCCTATTGATAAAAGAATTATATTGTTCGATAAATGTAACCCTTCCTCCGTGTTGCTTATTAAATTCCTCTAGTCTGTGTTGCTGGATTTTAACTTCTTCCAAAACTTCCTTTCTCTGTATGTCATTAAGCAATAATACATCGGTCTTACCGGGTATAATATCTATCGGAGTAAATTCAAGGGTATTAACTTTCAGCTCCATAGCAAGTTCAACCATATTATTTATATCCTGATAATTCTTATTGAAAATAACATAATATAAATCGATATGAGGAAAAGGTACAGGGCCTACCTGATTCTTCCTACTTCTTATATATAACAAGTATTTTAAAGTATCCTTTATTCTACAAAATGTATTTTCTGTTTTGCTGGGATGCGTCAAGACGTAGGTCCTTTCCGTACCAGCTAAGATACTAATATGCATAAGATCGATTTTAAGATCTACTATCTCTTTTGCCATCTTCTTATCGACTAATGTAAAATTAGTATTAATAACAATTCTCATCTGGTTTTCTTTCGCACATCTTAGTATCTCCATAATTTTAGGGTGCATAAAGGGTTCTCCCCCGCCGGCTAAGAATAAGGTTTTTGTTCCCATCTCTTTAAGTTCGTCTATAGTCCTTTTAATCAAATCAAAAGGAAGCTCATATTCTTTTTCTCTCTTTTTTTCTTCTGTGGGCTCGCCTAAAAGAGGGGAATTGTTCCAACAGCATAAACAGTTGTTATTGCATCTATTTGTAACATCGAACTGAACAATCTGGGGCCCTATCCAGGCGCGGTAGCCATGTAGAATTCCGCGTAAGACTAGGCTCTCTTGCCGTTGCCGGCGAAGCTTATTTTTTATTCTTTTATAAAGTTGCGGTAGCATACGATAAACCGAGCTGATCAACCAACTCAATGATTTTATCAGCTCTTCGTCTCCTTATTTCATAGCTATTCTCACCATCTAAAGTGTGCCATTTCAAAGGCCTTATCTTTGGATCATCAGATAGGACTAATCCATATTTCTGAGGGCTATTATGTAAATCACAATCGTTATTTACTAGACATACGCTAATAGCACCTATTCCGGAAATATACTTCCGGTTTTTCTTTATTATCTCAAAAGTTTCCTGGAAATCATTTTCTGTTTCTCCGGGAAAACCAACTATAATGTTAATGAATGTATTGATACCGGCTCTATGCGTATCCTCTAGCACTCTTTCGGCAATCTCTTGAGTAAACATTTTTCTCATCTGTCTTAAGACATTATTAGAAAAACTTTCAATTCCATATGTTAATGCTGTGCAGCCAGATTTTTTCAATTTACATAATAATTCATAAGACATCCCTTCGCGAGGTATGGCTTGAGAATCCCAGCTAATTTTTAGCCCTGAATTGATCAGTAAATCGCTTAATAAACTAAGCGTATCTATATTACCATTACATAATAAATCTTTAAAACTGAAGCCTCTTATATAGTTATTTTCTATATGATATTTAATTTCTTCAAAGATATTCTCAGCAGCGCGGAAACGGTAGGGCATGGATAAAAACCAATCATTACAAAAACTACAATTACTAATACAGCCCCTGCTGGTAAGTAAAGGTAATACGCGATTTTTATACCAGTCTAAATGAAACTCATCAAATGTAGGCCAGGGAATATTATCTAAATTTATTATAGGTGACCTGGGTTTATAAACTGACTGGCGGTCTTTATTAAAAATGGCTCCTAAGACCTGGCTTGTTTCTCTATGCCCTCTTAATGCTTCTATTACTTCCCCTAGGGTCTCTTCCCCTTCCCCTATTACAAAAACATCTATTAATTCTTTAGGTAAGCGGCTGCGCATTTCTTCAGTTATGCAACCCCATCCTCCTACGATAACTTTTGCATCACTTTTTGACTGTTTAATTATCCTTAATAACTCTTTTGCGAAATTCATACCCGTAGAATTTACTGATAAACCTATCAATTGCGTATTCACTCCTTTTAAGTTCTTGTTTATATAATCAGCGGTAATCTCCTGGAGCTGAATCCAGGTTTCTTTGAATAGTTCACTCTTTATCCACCAATCATAACTTTTCTGCTCCCATAGGTATTTTGCATTAATTCCAGCTAAATTATATAAAGCGATATTCAGGTCAAGAATAGAAACCCTATATCCCTGCTTTTTGAGATAACTCGATAAGTAGGCTATTCCAAGCGGGGGCATTATTACATCCCACGGGGGACATTGGACAAGGAGAAGATCGTTTTCTAAATTCCTACCCTTTATGGCAGTTCCTAATGATGGCATTTTATCTCTATCCTGTGAATTAACATTTTCTGTTTTATACTGAAAGTTTAAATGTTGCCTCTTCTCCAGTAAAATGTATTTAAAATAACAAATAGTTTTATCTAAAGCATAACCTAATCCTTTTTTCCTCACATAATAATAAAACTTTTTTATATTACCCCAAGGCCTTCTTCTTTCTCTTAAATGTTCTACCCAAATCTTACAAGCCTTTTCTTTAGCTATTTCTAAGTCTCTGGCGCTTAAATCTTCTAATTTAATTACGCTTTTAGAATGGCCGTCGTATTGAGAGAAGTCCTTAGAAACAATTAAATTCTTTTTCTCTAAGATTTCGTAATATTTTGTTCCTGGGAAGGGGGTTATAATAGAAAACTGCACAGAGAACGGGTCGAGTTGTTGGACATAATTAATTGTTTTTTCGATAGTCTGGGCTGTCTCTCCAGGAAGACCAAAGGTGAAGGTCAAGTGAACCTTAATGCCTAGTTTTTGAGTAAGTTTTATTATCTTTTCTGTCTTCTTTAAGTCCATATTCTTTCCTATGTTGTCTACCAAACTTTGTGTTGCTGATTCCACGCCATATTTTACTGCCCGTAGCCCCGCTGCTTTCATATTCTGGAGAATTTGCTCATCCATTAAATCTGGCCTCGCCATTATTGCCCACTGGACTTTATCTAATCCTCTCTCTCTGATTTCTCTGCAAAATGCAAGCATTCTTTCTTTTCCAATATTAAAAGTATCGTCATCGAAATAAACTGATTTAAATCCTTTTTCTTTTACTAAATATTCCATCTCATTAATAACATCTTTCACATCTCTTGCACGGTAATGATTCCCCTGATAAATAACCTGGGGCCACAGGCAAAACTGGCATTTAAAGG